>Ga0335074_10011024_pt1 | contig 12642 bp, 14 predicted proteins | sample Lox_Sample_23_FD_206715 | JGI IMG/M metagenome (GOLD analysis project Ga0335074, IMG submission 206715) | Soil microbial communities from Loxahatchee National Wildlife Refuge, Florida, United States - Lox_Sample_2.3 | ecosystem: Environmental > Terrestrial > Soil > Wetlands | place: USA...
CCGGAGCCTTAACCCAGGGTGCGCCGGGCCAGGTCGGCCGCGCCGATCACTCCGGCTTCGGGGCCGAGCTGCGCCAGCCGGATCTCGGCGTGCGGGCGGTAGGACCCGCCGGTCAGCGCGTCAGCGAACGCCGCGCGCGCCGGGCGGATGAGCAGATCGCCCGCTTCCGACACACCGCCGCCGATCACGAAGCAGCCCGGGTCGAGGATCGCGGCCAGCGCCGCCAGGCCCTGGCCAAGCCAGCTTCCGACGATCTCGAAGCAACGCAGCGCCGCCGCGTCTCCCTCGACGGCCGCCTGGGTGACCTCGCGCCCGTTGATTCCGTCGGCGGTTCCGCCACCGAGCTGCAGCAGCCGGACCGCCCCGCCCGGCGAGCGCCTGGCAAACTCCCTGGCCTCGGCGACCAGAGCGCTGCCGCTCGCGTACTGCTCCCAGCAGCCCCGGTTGCCGCACCCGCACAGCCGCCCTTCGGGTACGACCCGGTAGTGCCCGGGCTCGCCCGCGATCCCCCAGCGACCGCGGTAGAGCTGGCCGTTGATCACGATCCCGGCGCCGATGCCGGTGCCGACCGCGACGAGCATGACGTGCTCGTGCCCGCGGGCGGCGCCGAGCATCGTCTCCGCCCACGCCGCGGCGTTCGCGTCGTTCTCCACCACCACCGGCAGGCCGACGTAGTCCTCGACCCGCTGCTTCAGCGGCTCGTTGCGCCAGGCGAGGTTGGGCGCGAACAGCACACCGGACCCGGCGACGTCGATGAACCCGGCGGCGCCGATGCCGACGGCGTCCACCTTGTGCAGGCCGGCCAGCTCCGTGACGGTCTCCCCGATCACCTTGGCCGTCAGTTCCGGGCTGCCCGATGGCGTGGCCCGCTTGAGCCTTTCGATGATGCGGCCGTCGTGGTCGACGACGCCGGCGGCGACTTTGGTGCCTCCGACGTCAATCCCGATCGTCAGGGTCATGGTCCGCCCCTTCGCGAGGCGTGCCCGCCACCGGGAACCGGTCGGCGGGGAACCGGTCGGCCGGGTATTCGTCGGCGGGGAATCCCGACCCGCGGCCCCCGCGCTGCCCCATCGACAAGGCGGACTCGAACGCGGACATGGCCTCCTGCACGGCAGCGGCGACTACGTCACTCGCTCCCGCCAGCTGGCCGCCGACGCTGGGAGCGGATTCCCGGATTCGGCGGGCGGCCCGGCACACCGGGCACCAGGCGCACTCGGGAGCCTCACCCGACGCATCCGGCGGCGGCTCGGTGGTGGCCACCCCCCAGACGTTCTCCCGCTCCGCCCGTCCGAATGTCCTGCGGAACTGCCCGGTGAGCTCGTCGCGGACGTTGCGGGCGCTGGACCGGATCAGCCAGCGCTGGAACTCGGCGGTCAGGTCCCGGCCGGCGTTACGGCCGGACTCGCGCGAGGGCTCGCGGGACTGGCCGGCGCCGCGGCCGTTCTGGCCGGCCCCGCGCCCGTTCTGGCCGGCGCCGCCAGTCCCGGCGTTGTCTGGCTGCGTGCTCATTCGGCCCTCCCGATGTTCTCGGCTCGAGACTTGAGCCCCTTTAGCGCGGTGTCGATGATCGTCTTCTCCGCGCGCCGCTTGAGCATCCCTAGCAGCGGTATCTTGATGCCCACGGTGAGCTCATAGGTCACCTCGGTGCGGTCGCCGCGGTCCGTCAGCTCGTAGCCCCCGGACATCTCGGAGATCACCGACCCGGGCTCGGCGAGGTCCCAGTGCACCCGCGCGTCCCCGTCCCAGTCGTAGCCGAGCACGTAGCTGTCCTTGATCACTCCGGCATCCAGCGTGAACCGGACCCTCGTGGCCCGCCCGTCCGCCGAGGAAAGGACCTCCGCGCCGCGCACGCCGGTCGCCCACTCCGGGTACGCGGCGAAGTCGGCGATCACCGCCATGACGTCTTTTCGCGGCTTCCCGACGACAATGCTCGACGTGGTCCTGTCTGCCATGCACGGAGCGTACCTCTCCGCGAGGGCCTACCACTCCAGCGCGTAGGGCGTCCCGGTGGCGCGGAAGTGGCCGACGTTGATGCACTCGGTGCGGCCGATCTGGACCCGGCTGGCCAGGGGCTGATGCACGTGCCCGAAAAGGGCGAACCGGGGCTGAGTGGTCCGCACGGCGTCGAGCAGCGCCTGGCTGCCGCGTTCCATCCGGCGGGCCACGGTATCGAACAGCAGGTCTGGCACGTCCGGGGGGATATGCGCGCAGAGCACGTCCACCTCGCCGATCGCCGCCACCTTGGCCGCGAAGTCCTCGTCGGAGATCTCGTTCGGCGTCCGGTAGATCGTGCGCAGGCCGCCGCCGACGAAGCCGAACGACCAGCCGCCGATCTCGACCCGCTCGCCGTCGAGCACGTGATGCCCGGGCCGCAGGTGCGGGGACCACATCCGCGGGATGTCGACGTTGCCGTAGGTGAGGTACGCCGGTGCGGGCAGTGCAGCGAACAGCTCCGCGTACTGCCGCGACGCCGCGGCCTCCACGTGTGACCGCGGGTCGCCGTTAAGCCCGGCCCACAGCTGCGCGGACATCTGCCTGGCCTCGTCGAACCGCTGCGCCGTGCGCAGCGCGATGAACTCCTTGGCTGCCTGGGCGCCGAACAGGTCGGGAAAGATCCCCTTGGTGTGGTCCGCGTAGTCAACGAACAGCAGCAGGTCACCCAGGCAGATCAGCGCGTCGGCGCCGTCCGCGGCGGCGGCGAGCGCGTCGGCCCGGCCATGCACATCGCTGACCACGTGCACTCTCATGCACCACACCCTAGGCAAATCCTGCCGGGTGCAGTAATACTGCGCGCCCCAGGGGCGGTATAGGTTCATGAAGATCGGGTTAGTCAGGAGGCATCGTGCGCGAGTACAGCATCCCCGCCCTGGTCGACGTCCCCGACGCGGCGAGCCTTGCCGACGTGGTGTTCACCCGCGGCGCCAGCGATCCGCACGCGGTCGTGATCCGCAGGCTCGACGCCGGCGGTCCGGCCGGGCCAGGGCGTGCGGGGGCGGGTGGGCCAAATGTCTGGCGTGACGTCACGGCCGGGCAGTTCCGCGACGAGGTCACGGCCCTGGCCAAGGGCCTCGTCGCGGCCGGCGTCCAGCCCGGCGACCGGGTCGCGCTGATGTCCCGGACGCGGTACGAGTGGACCCTGGTCGACTATGCGATCTGGGCCGCCGGCGCGGTCACCGTGCCGATCTACGAGACCTCGTCGGCCGAGCAGATCGAGTGGATCCTCAGCGATTCGGGCGCGATCGCCGCGTTCGCCGAGACGCCGGCGCTCGCCGAGGCGATCCGCGGGGCAGGCGTGGCCGCCGTCGGGCACGTCTGGGTGATCGATGGCCCGGACGGCGCCCTCGCGGGCCCGGACGGGGCCAGCGTCACCGACGAGCAGCTCGAGGAGCGCCGGGCCGCGCGGCACGCGGCCGACCTCGCGACGATCATCTACACCTCGGGCACCACCGGCCGCCCGAAGGGGTGCGAGATCACCCACGGCAACCTGCTCTCCGACGTCAAGAACGCGGTCGCGGGGTCGCTGGAGGAGGTGTTCGAGATCGCCGGCAGCTCGACCCTGCTGTTCCTGCCGCTGGCGCACTCGTTCGCCCGGATCATCCAGGTTGGCTGCCTGGAATCCGGCGCGGTCCTCGGGCACTGGTCCGACACGGCCACGGTGGCGACGGCGCTGCCGGAGTTCCGGCCGACGTTCCTGCTCGCCGTGCCGCGGGTGTTCGAGAAGGTCTACAACACGGCCGTGCAGCAGGCGTCGGCGAGCTCCGCGAAACGCCGGATCTTCGACGCCGCCGCCGCCACCGCGATCGCCTGGAGCCGGACCAGCTCCGGCGGCGGCACCCCCGGCCAGGGGCTCCGGCTGCGCCACGCGCTGTTCGACCGGCTCGTCTACGCCAAGCTCAGGGCCGCGGTGGGCGGGAAGGTGGCGTACGCGGTCTCCGGCGGCGCCCCGCTCGGCGAGCGTCTCGGCCACTTCTTCCGCGGCGCCGGCATCACGATCCTGGAAGGCTACGGGCTGACCGAGACGGCGGCGGCCGCGACGGTGAACCGGCCAGGCCGCAACAAGATCGGCACCGTCGGCCTGCCGCTGCCCGGCGTCGCGATCAAGATCGCCGACGACGGCGAGATCCTGCTCCGGGGCCCGAACGTCTTCCCCGGCTACTGGCACAACGAGGCGGCGACCGCCGAGGTGCTCGACGGCGAGGGGTGGTTTAGCACCGGCGATATCGGCGGCCTGGACGACGAGGGCTTCCTGCAGGTCACCGGGCGTAAGAAGGAGCTCATCGTCACCGCGGGCGGCAAGAACGTCGCGCCCGCGGTGCTCGAGGACAGGCTGCGCGCCAACCCGCTGGTCAGCCAGTGCGTCGTGGTCGGCGACGGCCGCCCGTACATCTCCTGCCTGATCACCCTGGACGAGGAAGGCGTGGAGTTCTGGCGCAAGCAGCATGGGCTCGCCGCCGACGCGGACGTGACCGCCAACCCGGAGCTGCTCGCGGACATCCAGGCCGCGGTCGACGACGCCAACAAAGCGGTATCGCGCGCCGAGTCCATCCGGCGCTTCCGCATCCTGCCCTCGGACTTCACCGAGGCCAACGGATACCTGACGCCGTCGCTGAAGGTGCGCAGGAACCTGGTGATGAAGGACTTTGCCGCGGACATCGAGGCTCTGTATAACCGGCCTTAACGGGTCGCCAGGGCCTGTCAAGCCGACCGGTCGGCCGGTCCGGCCAGGATCGCCATGAGCCGGTCGGCGACCAGTTCCCAGCGCCACTCCCGGTCGACCCAGGCGGCGCCCTTCTCCCCCATCGCGCGCGCGCCGGCCGGGTCGGCGAGAAGCCCGGAGATGCGGTCGGCGACGGCTGCCACGTCGCGCCCTGGCACCACGTAGCCGGTCTCGCCCGGCAGGATGGCGTCAGGTGCGCCGCCCGAGTCGCCGCCGACGACCGGCAGCCCGGACGCCGAGGCCTCGAGGTAGACGATCCCGAGCCCTTCCACGTCCAGGCCGGCGCGGCGGGTCCGGCACGGCATCGCGAACACGTCCCCGGCGTCGTAATAGGCGGGCAGGTCGGCCGCTGGCACCGGCCCGGTGAACACCACCGATCCGGCAGCCCCGGCTTGCTGAGCAAGCCGGGCGAGCTTCGCCCGGTACGGCCCGTCGCCGACCAGCAGCAGCGCTGGGGTGCCGCTGGCCGGGGTGCCGCTGGCCGCGGCGAGCACGCGCGGCCAGGCCCGGATCAGCGTGTCCTGGCCCTTGCGCGGAACCATCCGCGATACACAGACGACGACGGGGCGGCCGCCGAGGCCGAGCCTCTTCCTGATCTCGTCTCCCCCGGCGCCGGGCCGGAACGAGGCGTTGTCCACCCCTGGCGCGAGCCGCACCATGCGCGCGGCCGCCTCCGCTGACAGCGCCCGCGCCAGCCTGACCCGGAAGTACTCGCCCAGGTAGGTGAGCACGTCCACCTCGTCGCCGATCCGGCGCAGTAGCGGCCGGGCTCCGGGCAGTGCCGCCCAGCCTGCCTCGTGGCCGTGGGTGATCCCGACGATCCGGCGGGCACCGGCCCGGCGCAGTGACGGGCCCAGCAGCCCGAGCGGCGCCGCCGCGCCGAGCAGGACCGTGTCGCAGCCGTGCTCGCGCAGCAGCAGGGCCGCGCGCCGGGCCACGGACGGCACCGGCAGCATCAGCGAGGTCGGGTGCCTGATCACCGGGAACGGCTGGCGCGCGTCGAACTCGGCGGCGCCGTCCCAGCGCGGCGCGTACACGACCACGGACCCCGCGGGCAGCCGCGTGGCGAGCGCGTGCACGAACGACTGGATGCCGCCGCGGCGCGGCGGGAAGTCGTTGCTGACGATCAGGACCTTAGGCACAAGACTCATCGCCCCGCCCTCGCCCCGCCCTCGCCCCACCCGACCCTCCCTTGGCCCCCCGGCTACACGGAGGGCCAGCAGCAGAGTCTACGGCCGGACGGCACCGTCGAAGTTCTCCTGGTACCAGCCGGTGAACGCGACTTCCTGGACATTCTCGCCCGTTTGCGGCGCGTCTATCAGCATGTTGTTGCCCACGTAGATTCCGACGTGCCCGTCGCCGATGAACTCCAGGATGTCGCCCGGCTCGAGGTCGGCTTCCGGCACCGCGGGCAGGCCGGCCTGCTCCTCGCTGGTGCGCGGGATCGCCACGCCGGCCGCGGCCCAGGAGGCCTGCGTCAGGCCGGAGCAGTCGTATCCGTCCGCGCACGGGCCGGTGCCGCCGAACACGTACGGGCAGCCGATCTTGGAGAAGGCAAACGCCACGGCCTTTTCCCCCTGCGTGACGTCCGGCAGCGGGTCGGGTGCGCCGATGCCGGTCGTCGGGGCGCCGCCGCCGGGGCCGGTGCCCGCCAGATCGGCCGGGGAGAGCTGGTTGACCAGCGACTGCTGCTTGCTGATCAGTTTGTTGAGCGAGGCTTTCTGCGCGGCCAGCTTGTTCTTGAGCTGGAGGATGCCGTCCCTGACCCGGCGCGTGGACGCCTGTGCGTTTTCGAGCTGGCGGGCCGCGGTGAGGAACGCGGCCATCTCGGCGCTGTTGTCCGACGACAGCTCCAGCAGGATCGAGGACTGGTCCAGGATCTTCTGCGGGTCGCTGGAGGTGAGCAGCGCCTCCGGGGTGCTGATGCCGCCGGTCTCGTACGCCTCGGCGGCGATCTGCGCGACCTCAGCCCGCATCGACTTGAACCGGTTCTCGTAGCGCGCAGCAGCCGTGTTCGCGAGCGTGAGCTGCTGGCTGGCCGAGGACAGCTGCTCCTTTATCTGGTCGTACCGCTGATCGAGCTGCTGCATCTGGTTGTTCAGCTTGTCGAGCTTCGCCTGGGCCTGAGCGACCGTTGGCTGCGGGGCCGCGGCCACACCGCCGCCTGCCATCACGAGCGCGCCGACGGCGACCAGCGCGAAGGACACGGCGAGGCCGCGGCTCCGCCAGGTGCGCAGGACGCTGAATGAGCGGAAAACACGGGCAAGAGCACTACTCAATGACCGCGTACCCACGTGCGTGACACGCTCCTTCTTCCACTGTCCGCCTACCGGGTGAGCTGACGGGTTCGGGCTGTGGAAGCGCGCCCTACGGTCCGGCCCGCCCAGCGGGCCGATCCGATTCACCCCTGGAGCATCCCTGGCGTGCGCCCGGTGGTCCTCCGGTGGTTCCCCGGCTCTCCAGCCGGCCCGGGGGCCAGCGGCGGAGACTCAGCGGCGGCCGATCACCGTCGCCATTGCGGCGACTGCTGAGTGATGCGGCTCGCTGCCTGACACTAGTGATATTGAGGTGGTGTATTCAACCACTTCGCACACTCTCGCATCGGCCGTTTTGTGAGCCGTGCATGCCCGCCGGTGCGGCGTGACCTTGTGCGGCGCGCCTGAACCAGAACTGTCGGCGGGTGGTTCTACGGTGATCATGTGACCATTCCCGAGCCTGCCACGCCGGTCGCGGAACTCGACCGAACCGGTTTCGTCATCGTCGATGTGGAGACCACGGGATGGCTTCCTGAGCAAGCGGGCATTACCGAGATCGCCGCGGTGCGGATCGGCGGCGGACAGCCGCGGGCCGAGTTCTCCGCGCTGGTCAACCCGGGCCACTCTATTCCGGCCGACATCGTGGCGCTCACCGGCATCACCGACGCGATGGTCAGCCAGGCCCCGGCGATCGGCGCGGTGCTGCCCGGCTTTCTCGCCTTCGCCGACGGCTGCGTGCTGACCGCGCACAACGCGCCCTTCGACGTCGGCTTCCTCACCGCGGCGTGCGGCAGCAGCCGCATCGCCTGGCCGGAATTCCCCGTGCTGGATACCGCGGCGCTGGCCCGATCGGTGCTAGGCGAGGCCGAGGTCCCCGACTGCAAGCTGTCGACCCTGGCCAGCTTCTTCGGCACCGCCACCGAACCCCGGCATCGTGCCCTGGACGACGCCCGGGCAACCGCCGACGTGCTCCAGGCCCTGCTCGCCCGGCTTGCCGGGCAAGGGGTGCATACGTTCGCCGAGATCAGCGCCTGGGCCGAGGCGGGCAGCACCCGGGGCGGTACGCTACTCCAGCATCCGGGGCTGCGGGCGCCCGGCGGGCGCAGGAGGCGACAGTGGTCACAGCTATCGTTCTGGTCAGGGCTGATGTCGCGCGCATTCCGGAGACGGCCGAGGCGATCGCGCAGATAGCGGAGGTCTCCGAGGTCTACTCCGTGACCGGCGAGTTCGACCTCGTGGCCATGGTCAGGGTCCGCTCGCACGACGAGCTCGCCGACGTCATCCCCGGCAACCTGAACCGGGTTGACGGCGTGCTCCACACCGAGACCCATATCGCGTTCCGGACCTACTCACGGCACGACCTCGAGGCCGCGTTCGCGATCGGCTACTCCGAAGAGGGGTGACTTCCCGCTCGCCGGGAAGCCGCCGGCCTGCTCAGCGCCCGGCCAGCCGGCGGCTGGCCGCCACCCAGCGCTCCAGCAAATCCTGGGCAGCGCCGGAGTCCACCGCGCTCGCCGCCCTCGCGTAGCCGTCGGCCAGCGCCGCCTGCAGCTGGTCCGGACCGGTGACGCCGTCGGCGGCGGCCAGCGCCGCCGCGGCGTTGAGCAGCACCGTGTCCCGCACCGGCCCCTGCTCACCGCCGAGCACCGCCCGCGCCACCCCGGCGTTGTGCGCCGGGTCGCCACCGCGCAGGTCCTCGGGCGCCGACCGGGCGATCCCGAGCGCGGCGGGATCGAACGAGGTCTGGCTCACCGTGCCGCCGTGCACCAGCCACACGGTCGACCGGCCGGTCGTGGTGAGCTCGTCCAGCCCATCGTCGCCGTGGAACACGAGCGCCGAGCAGCCGCGGCCGGCCAGCACGCCCGCGATCACCGCGCCCATCCGGGGGTCGGCCACGCCGACCGCCTGCGCCCCGGGCCTGGCCGGGTTCGCCACCGGGCCGAGGAAGTTGAACACGGTGGGCACGCCGAGCTCCCGCCGCGGCACGGCGGTATGGCGCAGCGCCGGGTGGTAGAGCGCCGCGAACAGGAACACCACGCCGGTCTCCGCCATGAGCCGCTCGGTGGCCTCGGGCGGCAGGTCGATCACCACGCCGAGCGCCTCGAGCAGGTCGGCGGCGCCGCATGCGGACGAGGCGGCGCGGTTCCCGTGCTTCGCCATCCTGGCGCCGGCCGCGGCGGCGACGATCGTGCCCATCGTCGAGATGTTGACGGTGTGCGCCCCGTCACCGCCGGTGCCGACCAGGTCGACGATGGGGCCGGGGATGCTCACCGGCGTGGCCCGCGCGAGCATCGTCTCGGCCAGCCCGGTGAGCTCGGCGGGCGTTTCGCCCTTCATCCGCAGTGCGACGCCGAACCCGGCGATCTGGGTGGGCGTCGCCGCGCCCTCCATGATCTCGTTCATCGCCCACGCGGTCTCGTCGGCGCTGAGGGTCTCCCCCTTGATGAGCGCGCCGATCAGGGCCGGCCAGGCGGTGCGGGAATCCACGCCGTTCCTCAGTTCTTGGCCACGGCGGTCCCCGCCTGGCGCTGGCGCATCAGGCCCGCCAGGGCCTGCGCGAGCGCCGCGGGGTCGATCGGATGGCTCACCACCGCATCCGCCAGCGACCAGGTGGCCAGCCAGCCGTCGTCGGCGCGCCCGATGATCAGCAGCGCCGGCGGGCAGTTGAAGACCTCGTCCTTGGCCTGCCGGCACACGCCCATGCCGCCGGCGGGCTGAGCCTCGCCGTCGAGCACCATGACGTCGGCGCCGCCGGCGTCGAGCAGCCGGATCAGCGCGGGGTGCGTGGCGACCTCGATCACCTCAGCCTCGGGGACATCCGGGGCCGGCCGGCGCCCGATTGCGAGCCTCACCCGGGCCCGGGTGTCCGCGTCATGGCTGTATACAACGACCTTCATGAAACTGGATGCTACCGACCCGGGGGGTCGGGCGTGCACCGCCTACGCGGTGTCGTAATAATAAGCCCCGTGGCCACAGCAACGACCGACGTAACCCCCCGGACGCCGACCAGCAGACCGAGCCTGGTCAGCGTCGGGACCATTGTCTGGCTCTCCTCGGAGCTGATGTTCTTCGCGGCGCTGTTCGCCATGTACTTCACGGTCCGCTCGGTGGACAAGGGGCTCGGCCAGCCGTGGCCTCCGGTGAAGCTGGATATCCCGCTGGCCACCACGAACACCCTCGTGCTGCTGGCGTCGAGCGTGACCTGCCAGATGGGCGTTTTTGCGATCGAGCGCGGCCAGATCAGGCGCACGGCCAGCATCTTCAAGCCGATGCGGTGGGGGCTGCGCGAGTGGTACGTGCTGACGTTCCTGATGGGCCTTTACTTCGACTGCGGCCAGGGATATGAGTACCTGTTCGACCTCATCCGCAAGCAGCATCTGACGCTGTCGTCGAGCAACTACGGCTCGGTCTTCTACCTGGCCACGGGATTTCACGGCCTCCACGTAGCCGGCGGCCTGGTAGCGTTCCTCTTCCTGCTCGGGCGGACGTTCGCGGCCAAGAAGGTCACCCACGAACAGCAGGTCAGTGCCATCGTCGTCTCGTACTACTGGCACTTCGTCGACGTTGTGTGGATTGGCCTGTTCTTCACCATTTACATCATTCATTGACCGGAGACTGGGGACCGCAGTGAGCTGGATCACCGCAAGGCGGAGGCGGCCGGTCGCCGGCTACGCCGTCGTCCTGCTCGGGCTGATCCTGGTGGGCGCGATATACGCGGTCATCACCGGGAGCGGCGAGTCGTCGGCGTCCACGACGCCCAGCGCGTCGCGGGCGCAGATCCTCAAGGGCCAGCAGATCTTCCAGCTGACGTGCGCCACCTGCCACGGCCTCGAGGCACAGGGCACCGCGGTCGCGCCGAGCCTGATCGGCGTGGGGTCGGCCGCGGTCGACTTCCAGGTCAGCACCGGCCGGATGCCGGCCAAGGAAATCGGCGCGGAGAACGGCAGTAAGCCCGCGCAGCTGAACCCGGCAGAGACCCGCGCGGTCGCCGCGTACATCGCGTCGCTGGCCGGCGGCCCGGCGATCCCCACTCCTGCCGAGGTGAGCACGTCCGGCGCCGACGTTGGGCTTGGCCAGCAGCTGTTCATCGCCGACTGCGCCCAGTGCCACAACTTCGACGGGGCGGGCGGCGCGCTGACCGACGGGAAGTACGCGCCCGCGCTCACGCAGGCGACCCCCACCCAGATCTACGAGGCCATGCTGACCGGCCCGGAGGCGATGCCGGTCTTCAACAACACCACGATCACACCGAACGAGAAGCGCGACATCATCGCGTACGTGACCTCGACCCGGACCCTGCCGAACCCAGGCGGGTTCAGCCTGGGCCGGATCGGGCCGGTGACCGAGGGCCTGGTCGCGTTCCTCGGCCTGCTGTTCTTCATGGTGCTCGCCGCTATGTGGATAACCGCAAAACACAGGAAGACCGCTGATGAGTGACCCAAGCGCCCCTGGCGACACGCCAGGGCTGCCCGACGAGCCGACCGACGCGCCTGACGCTCCTCTCGGCCCACGCCGCGTCATCGGCACGCCGTCGCCCGCTGCGGCGCGGACGATGCTCGGCGAGCTGGCCGGTGACGGCGCCGCCGGCGACGGCCCGCTGCCCGTGGTACGGGAACTGCCTGAGGACCCGCCGGATCTGCGGCGAGCCAAGAAGGCGGAACGCCTCGTCGCGGCGCTGTTCATCCTGTCGTTCCTGGCCAGCGTCGGGTTCGTCGCCGCGTACGTCGGCATCGAGGTGGGCACGGTCGACTCGACGCTGCGCTCCAACCTGGCGCTCGGCCTGGCGATGTCGGTGGCCTTCCTCACCGTGGCCATCGGCGCCGTGATCTGGGTCAGGCACATCATGCCGCCGGTGGAGCTCACCGAGGAACGGCACCCGCTTGCTTCCACGGAGGAGAACCGGGCCGCGTTCAAGGAGACCTTCACCGAGGGCGCGGAGGCCAGCGGGTTCGTGAAGCGGCCGCTGCTGCGGCGCACCCTGATCGCCGCGACCGTGCCGCTCGCCGCCGCGCCGATCGTGCTGCTGCGCGACATGGGCCCGCTGCCGGGGACGACGCTTCGGCACACGGTCTGGCGCAAGGGCCTGCGGCTGATCACGTACGGTGCCAACACCCCGATCAGGCCGGGCGACTTCAGCTCACCCGGCGGCATGGTCACGGTGATCCCCGAGGGCTACCAGGACAACCCGGACGCGCTGGCCGCCGCTACCGCGATCATCATCAAGTTCCAGCCGGGGGTGCTGCAGCCGCCAACGGTCATGAACTGGACCGTCGACAACATCGTCTGCTATTCCAAGATCTGCACCCACGTCGGCTGCCCGGCGGCGCTGTACGAGCAGACCACGCACCACATCCTCTGCCCGTGCCACCAGTCGACCTTCAACGCGCCGAAGGGCGCCACGGTGCTCTTCGGCCCGGCGCCGCGGCCACTGCCGCAGCTGCCGCTCACCACCGACGCCGATGGCTACCTGGTCGCCGCCAGCGACTTCCACGAGCCGGTCGGCCCGAGCTTCTTCGAGCGGGGATGAGTTTCAGATGAGCATCGACCGGGCGCTGGACGGCGTCGGCAGGGCGCTGGACGACAGGTTCCACGGAGCCAGGGGCGTCCGGGTGCTGCTGCGCAAGGTCTTCCCGGACCACTGGTCGTTCCTGCTGGGCGAGATCGCGCTGT
>Ga0335074_10011025_pt1 | contig 12642 bp, 19 predicted proteins | sample Lox_Sample_23_FD_206715 | JGI IMG/M metagenome (GOLD analysis project Ga0335074, IMG submission 206715) | Soil microbial communities from Loxahatchee National Wildlife Refuge, Florida, United States - Lox_Sample_2.3 | ecosystem: Environmental > Terrestrial > Soil > Wetlands | place: USA...
ATCTTGCGACGCCGCCTCCACATCCATCAGAAGCCCCTGTCATCAACCCGAATCCACTTGCGACAACACCGCAGCCAGCAACAGCAGGTACAAAGCTTTCTCTGCTGACTCTCAGCTCTCGTCCTTCAGCGCCACTTCTCTATAAAGTCAATACAAGCACCAGTACAAGGTCAGGAGTACAAGCAAGCATACAAGAACACCCAAATGAAGGGAGGGAATCAGTGGATGTTAGTAGTGATGGGGGTGCAACGACATCAGTTAGCGGGAGTGCCGTAGCTCCGCTATCCCAGACATCTGCTCCAGCCTTTGGCGAAGGCAACATAATGCTACAGCAGACAGGTGGTAAAGATGCGGCCAAACGTAGGAAGCCCAAGAACAACATTGCGAAGAGCAATTCCTCTTTCATATCTCGAGTCATTGTACATGAGCACCTGGCGAAACGATTACAGGAGCGTCCAACAGATGGACTATTTGTGTTTGCGAATATTAATCGAGCGTTTCAATGGCTTGATCTATCATCTCCTACTAAGGTATGAGTCCTTTGATAGCGACAGAGCCAGTGCTGACGTTGAGGAAAGCAAGAGCACTTGACAAAGATTTTGTTTACGAAAGGTCATTGCCTGTGCCACGATATCAATTATGTGACGAAAAGCAGTAGCCACATCGACCTTATAATGGGCTTTTCAACTGGAGAAATAATCTGGTATGAGCCGATGACCCAAAAGTATACGCGGTTAAACAAGAATGTATGTCAGAAAGGCATAGACAAGTGAATATCATAGCTAATTAGGGATCAAAGGGTATCATCAACGCTACTCCAGTATCAGAAATTCGATGGATCCCTGGATCAGAAAATCTCTTTCTTGCTGCACATATGGACGGGTCGCTTGTAGTCTATGATAAAGAGAAAGATGACGCGGCATTTCTACCCGAAGAGAAGAGTAATAGCAACCTTGAGACTAATGGCACAACGGAGCACATAGAGAGTTTGCACATCGACAAGTCAGTTCATTCAAAGAACCAGAAAGTCAACCCAGTAGCTTTTTGGAAACTATCAAATCAAAGAATTAATGCCTTTGCCTTCTCTCCCGATAATCGACATCTAGCAGTTGTTTCTGAGGATGGGTCCCTTCGAATTATTGACTACTTGAAGGAGCAGTGAGTGGTTCTTACATTCTATCAGCAAGTTTTTGTCACTGATCCCCAAATAGACTTCTGGACATTTACACCAGCTATTATGGGGGTTTCACGTGTGTCTGTTGGTCACCAGACGGGAAATACGTGCTCACTGGAGGACAAGATGATTTGGTCTCAATCTGGTCGGTTGCGGAACAAATAATTGTAGCAAGATGCCAAGGACATCAATCATGGGTTTCAGCTGTAGCCTTTGACCCATGGCGCTGCGATGACAGGAATTATCGGTTTGGAAGTGTCGGAGAAGATTGTAGGCTGCTCCTGTGGGACTTCAACGTTGGCATGTTGCACCGACCGAAAGCTGTGAGTGTCAAAACCTACTTCGGTCCTGCCAAACCACAGGCTAACCAATACTGCCAGTCTTCTGTGCGCCATCGAGGCAGTATATCGTCACGACTCACAAATACATTGCTGAGAGCGGAAACTCAGAATACTACATCAAGCCGATTAAGGCCAAACTCCATGATATCGAATGAGACAGAAGACGAACCAACAATCAAGCATCCAGTGGAGCCAAAGGCTCGTACTGCTGTATTACCGCCGGTTTTAGTAAGGATACCCCCTTGTGATCTGCAAGGCTGAGCCGTCTTGCCGCGGCATTCGGTAACTACAGGCTAACTTTTCACAGTCCAAGAGCATCGACCCTGATCCATTGTGCTGCTTAACTTTTACGGAAGATTCGATCATCACAAGCTGTAAAACTGGTAAGAAATTCTCTGTTGCATGTGAAAGAGAATTTGGAAGGCGCTTTCATATTTTCATGTGATTGTGGATGCTGGGTCTGCAAGACTGAGTCGTTTCTATGGCTGACCCAAAGACCTGTAGGACATATACGAACGTGGAACAGGCCGCAGGACGTTCCCAATGCCGGTGAAGTGACGCTGTCATCCATATAGGTTTTCTTTGGGTGGTGCTCTTATCTTCGATTACGATGTGCAAAGATCATTGGGGCGGGAAGCATACCTTTTTCTATGACGTCAGCACGCCATTTAAAGCATTAAAATTCTTGTGTAGCTTGAAATTTGATATAGAAGATAGGAGGTGTTATTCCGTCCTTGCCTTATCGCAACTCGCCGCCGTGTAGGATTGAATTGTTGGCGGGCCGAGAAATAGGTGCGTCCCACCAGAAATTGTGGCGTACGCGGCGTTAGCCTGAACGGTTTTTGAAAAAAAGCTTGAATATGCATCCCGTCCATTCATATCTATCTCAAAATATGATTTGCGCAGGTTTAGGAACTATCAATTGACTCATTTTTCATTCAGAGATCGACAGTAGACATAATTAGTCAGCGACTATGTCGGCACAGAATGTTCAAAGACCGCCCATAATTCCGCCTATCAGATCCTTTTGTGTCCCCCCTATTTCGGCCACAAGCCTTGCAGCACAAACTCCGAGCAGTCCGGCTTCCTTATTTTCATAGGTTATTTGATTCATATCTTTGACCTATCTGATGCAGGGAGCGTAAAAGGCCCAGTTAAAAATATGATACAGTCAGAGCGTATAGAAACGGGGAGTTACATTGGACACGTGTGGGCCAGTACAAGCTGGGTGAGATATGATATCCCACGCTATTCCCACGCAATGTACCTACCTCGTAGGCGCCCACCACGGCCTTTGGCGGTACGCCGTGCATAAATAGTTCAGGGCGAGGCTGAGTAACGTAGAAAGGATAAGAGCAATTACCTTACTTTATTACTCTGATACTTCCCCCCCGTTTTGCCGGCCGGTCGCAAAAGAGACACTTATTGACACATGTCTGCATTTGCGACCTGGTCAGAGAAAGAGTTCATTATACATATTTACAGTCGGTGACCGGTCACGCAGTTCCCGTTGAGACATTCGATAATCAGGGACCCCCGCTTGACATTATTGTCCCGAAAGCCGATCAGCGGACCGCTAAACAAGGGATCCCAGGCTTAAAAAAAGTCATATCGGCTCTGACGTTCTTTATCGTACGGTGTGGATACGCAAGCAGAACGGTGGAAAGTTTCCTCTCTCCCTGCTCACACGGCAGCCGCAGGCGGAGGGGAGCCTGACGACCAGCTTGTCAGGTCACATTGAATGAAGTCTCTCTAAACTATTTCTGTTCTTTTCTGTCACTATTCTACCTACATAACGATTTAACGATTTACGAGTCCGCGAAACATTTCGTCCGGCTGACTACGGCCGTTTGATCATTGCTGCGGCTTTATGAGACAGTCGACAGCTGGCATGACTGCATGGCGGATATACCGCAGCTCAATTACAGCCCTGCGGAGTAAAGAGTGTTTGACCCGTGTCGGATACAACAGATAGAGCACATTCAGCACATTATTATGCCTAGTTTCAATCCCTTTGGCGCAGGCAAGAATACTGCCACCCTCTTTGAGATAAGGTATGCTGTCCAGAAAGTCTTTGATTAAGGCACCTACTAACCTGCACAATGCAGACTTGAGAATGACTTAATTGTCCTACGAGGAGCCGAAGATGAAGCCTCAAGTCGGATCCTTAGAGGTGTGGTGGTGTTGTGTCTTCCTACCGCACTGAAAGTCGAGGATGTGCACCTGCGAATGACCGGACAGTCAAAAATCGGGTATGTAAACATATACAAGGAACTATTTAGACTTGCAAGGCTGACGCAGATTGGCATAGGTGGAGTGATCCAACAATCCATAGATCTGCCATAGTCTCGGATGGCCGGTTCGAAAAGGTAGAGGAGATATTCAATCACAGATGGCCTCCGTTCGTAGGTGGCGAAGGCTCGGGCTCATCCTCGAAGAGCATTACACTTGCGGCGGCGAACTATGAATGGCCTTTCGAGATAGTCATACCTGGGTCCACGCCAGAGAGTGTGGAGGGTTTGGACGACGTCCATGTCATGTATAAGTTGAAGGCTACTGTTGCTAGAGGGCGACTGGCACATGACCTGCATGCATACAAACACGTGCGGATAATAAGGACCTTGGACTCGGCTGCTCTGGAATTAGCACATGCAATGACGGTCGAAAACGTGTGGCCGAACAAGGTCGAATACTCTCTTCAGATCCCACAGAAGGCTGTCATCTTTGGAACCAACATACAAATTGAAATGAGGTTTACGCTACTACTAAAAGGTCTGAAGATTGGGAAAATATACTGCACTTTGGTGGAGATGCACGAATGGACGATTTTCAGTCTTCATGTTAATGAGAGGCATTGGAAAAAGTCAAGAGATATTGCCAATTGGACATTTGAGATGAACGAGGAAGAACACTATCAGGACATGTTAAACGAAGATGGTCAGGATGGTTGGATGTTAAACGAGACATTGCCTGTGCCGAAGTCCCTGAAAGCATGCATGCAGGATGTAGAGACACCTGGGATCAAGATACGGCATAAAGTCAAGTTCGTTGTTACGTTACACAATCCAGATGGACATATCTCAGAGGTACGCATGCTTGGTGAAATTTAAGTCTGCTGTACTAATAGTCCTAGTTACGAGCCAGTCTTCCAGTGACCATATTCATCTCGCCGAACATGCCGATAGACGAGTCAGGCAACCTCTTAGATCAGACTCCAAATGGCAGTTTCTCAGTCGACGTAGACGCTCATGCCCCGCCTCTTTATGGCGAGCACATTCTCGACCAGCTCTATGCCGATATTGACTCTTCTGGCTTCAGGACTCCAGCTCCGCAATCAGGCATGAGCACACCGTATTTCAACCAGTCACGCTCACGCTCTGGTTCTAACGAAAATATACCTTCTATGGATGAAATAGCAGACACTGAAGTTCGACCAGATGCGTTATCAAGCAGGTTGCAAAATCTGGATATGGGTCTAAGTTCCAGTTCGAGGAACAACAATGGCTTGTTCCGCCGTGGCAATACGTCCGGAAGTGGGGGCAATACTCCTCTTCGTCACGGCTATGGTTCTCCCGGGTCCATACAGAACTCGGCCCCTCGAGCACTTGACCACTTTCCAGATGAGACTTCGCTTTCACGCAGCAATCCTATATCCAGACGCACGAGCGAAGAAGAGAACGTTGATGGTCAAGGTTCAGGCCGAAGAACCGGCCGACACACACCCGAACACATTGACTACTCCGAAATGGACCTCTGCAAGGTCCCAAGTTACCACACAGCCATAAAGGCCCCGGCTCGAGGCATGAGCTACACCGAGGCAGAGGCCTTACCTAATTACGAAACGGCAATCTCAGCACCTCCAAGTCCGCAAGGTGGATACACAACTTTGGCCACTGTGGCAGAGGCACCATCTCCTGTGATTAATCATTCAAATAACAGCAATGTAAGTGGGTTCTGGCCTCGGAATCCCTTGGCCGGGGTGGGGTTGACGTTGTATAGAGGACATAGTGTTGATGCGGATGCTTCACGGAGGCTGCACTTGTTACAAGCAAGAGGCAGGGTGCATTGAGCATATGGCGGAGCAGTTCTTTTGATCATTCAGTATGAATACATGTAGCGTTTGGTTTGCATATATGGGTTCCAGAAAAAAAAAAGGGCGCATTTATCTGGGCTGGCACATTGGTTCTCTGGTTGTTAACGACAGCTTTTAGGTGGCGTTTGGATATCATGATGAATAAATCGGGAAGTGATGCATATGCATTCTGGGTATTGGGTATAGAAAGCATAGCATCACCGCTCACTATTAAATAAAAATACTTTAATAATCGCAAGAATACTGAGTACAGTGCATCAAGTGTGGAGTAAGGTGAGTGATTAAATGATAAGGATGTGTCTAAGGGAGGAAGGAAGACGACGATAGTCGGCGACGGCAACGGAGTGTGTGACGCGGCGTCTCTCCCACCAAGAACTTTCTGTTGTCGAGAGTCCTCGTTCTTGTCGAAGACTAAATGCCTATTAACATGGAATCTAGAAACATTAAACACGTCATTCTCCTCTTTGCATAACTGAAAATGTAATCATGGATCTCCTCAGCATATGCCTAAATTGAAGCACCTAAGAGGTCGTTCATGATGGGCCGGCTCATCTCGTGTCTGCAGTCCTCGAAAACCCTGACACTTTGGGTGGCTCACGAACTGAGATTCACCGCCCAGCGCATAAAATTCTGATGGCGGAACTTCTTCTGGCCGTGTCCAGTATGTACCGTCAGAGCCTGTGACGTTTCGGTTTGCTTTACGCAGTCGTTTTTATGTCGCCACCCCAATTTGTTTCGCGATTTGTGCTCTGCCCACACTTCAGGGTCATCCTGCTGGTTATCGTACATAAAAATGCTGTATTCTGAGTATAAGTAATCACTGAGTATGGTAATTAGGCGACGCTGAGCATAAAAAGTTAGAATTGAACTGTGGTTGTATCATATTTGGGCCCATAGGTAGGAACAGCTTCACAGCATAATGTAGCAGGCGGTAGAAAGTGGGAAGATGAACATCGTGAAAAAAAAAAGAAGAAAAGCAGTCTAGAGTGTCTTTGTCGGCCTCTGGATATACACACAAGCTAGAGCATCTCAGAAAAGGGACCGTAGACATTAAATGGTACTCCTTACGTTGGGTGATACCGTACTTTCTAGTACAATATACATATATACGAAGTATACCACTCGTAACAAATGAAGACTAGAAACGACAACAATGTTACCTAACGTCACTGCCACACTCAAAATAATCTCCAAACCATCCAATGAGATCACCTAAGGTCACTCCTAACAAGAAATATGATAGTTGGATTGAGATTCCGGATCTAAAGGAGTGAATCTGGCCGACCAAGCGAAATGGCGCTAAACTAAATTGGGGAGGATCGCGAACCAAAGTTCGGCCGTGAAAGCTGCTACTTCCTCAAAAGCAAATTGACAATTATTGCCATCCACTCTCACCTTCTCACCAAATTGTATACCTTCTTTCACCATACCTCCTTCCTTTTATTTGAGCGCATAGAATCTACCTGATCTCTCTTTCCCACCGCAGAAAGCTGCTATTAAAGTGTCATGGCTTCTGTAAGTAATCCTTCAGCACACGAGATCAACATCACTACTCCAAGCGCAAGCAAGCCTTGCGCATCCAGATATGTCTCCTGCTCAAGTGAGGGAGATTAATAAACATGGTCAAAACTGTCACCATAAGCAGAGACATCATCAGAATAGACCAAAACTAACAATTGTGACAACCATACAGCAGCGTCCTCACACCTATAACAACCAGCCCTACCTACCAAACGGCGCAGCAGGAGGTCACACTGGACTCCCACCGGGAGCTACACCGCTGTTGCCTAACAATGGTCGCATTATTCAAACTGGGGGCGTGAGAGTTCTGTGCATAGCAGATGTTCGAGGTGGGTGTCGATCGAAAACTTCACTATCTTAATCAAAATACTGACGAATCCCAAGGCAACCTAAAATCTTTGAACGATCTTGCAAAACAAGCGCGTGCAGATCACATCATTCACACCGGAGACTTCGGTTTCTATGATGAGACGTCGCTAGATCGAATTGCGGACAAGTAAATATATGACTTATGTAATTTTAAAGCTGGACTGAAAACTAACTTTTCTTCAATCAGGACCCTCAAGCATGTTGCGCAGTACTCTCCACTGATATCTGAGCCGGTAAAGAAGGCAATACAACAACCAGGCCAGACTGGACCAGTCAAAGCACGCTTCCCTGCTAGTGATCTGCCCTTGTCTGAACTTCCCTCTTTCCTCAACGGCACCTTTAAGCTCGACGTACCTGTGTACACGGTATGGGGCGCATGCGAAGATGTAAGGGTACTAGAGAAGTTCCGTTCTGGCGAGTACAAGGTCGACAAGCTTCACATCATTGATGAGGCTCGTTCGATGTTGTTGGAGATCGGTGGTGTCAAGCTTCGACTTCTCGGCCTCGGTGGTGCAGTTGTGATGCACAAATTGTTCGATAATGGGGAAGGTCGAACAACCATTGCAGGTGGTCAGGGTACGATGTGGACAACCTTGCTGCAGATGGGCGAGTTGGTAGATACTGCGAACCGCGTCTATGACCCTACGGAGACCCGAATCTTCATTACACATGCGTCTCCAGCTCGAGAAGGCATACTGAATCAACTCTCGGTAACTCTCAAGGCCGACTTCTCCATTTCAGCCGGGCTTCACTTCCGATATGGAAGCTCGTACAATGAGTTCAGTGTCAACCCTACCCTGGATCACTACCGAGGAAAACTAGCAGCGTCGAAGGCCTCATTCAATGATGTATGGGAGACAGTTAAGAGCGAGGTTCAGCCTGCAATTCAACAGAACGAGGCTCAACAAAATCTGCTTAACAATGCTCTTGGGATAGTCGAGAAGATGCCAACAACTGCTCATGGTGGTAATCCTTTCGGCGGTCCCGTTGGTGGTTCTAATGCAGCTGCTGTTGGACAAGTTGATGAGAGTGCTTTCAAGAACATGTGGAACTTCAACTTGGCGGATGCTGCATTTGGCTGGCTAGTTCTCGAGATTCAAGATGGCCGAATTGGAACGGAAATGAGAGCCCAGGGCTTCAACTTCGCCCACCGAGGTGCCAAGCAACATCCAACTCACGTTAACCAGCAACAACCGCAACAACCACAACAGCAGCAGCCAGCACAGGCTCCCGCAACTGGATCTGGTACTCCTGGTGCCAGCCATGCTCTTGTTGCATCAGCGCCTAGTGGCCCGTCTCAGAATAGGTCGCCAGTTCCTCAACCTGCACCGCAATCATTCAACCAGGGTCAACAGCGCCCTCAGAACCAACAACCTCAACAGCAGTCACGAGGGCCTCCTGGACCTCCTCGGCCATCAGAATCGCCGGCGCCAGCACCAGCACCGATTCCGAAACCAGCCACTCCTCAACCAGCTCAGACAAATGTTGTCAACTTGCCAGGTCTAGGCAGCAAGGAAAATGAGAAGGCACCAACACCAGCTACGAATGGCACTGCCACAAATGGTGCTGATAGTTCATCGCCGGTGTCCAAGCCTTCTGGAGAGTCAATAATAGGTCTGTTTGTTATGAATGTATCTACGGATGATGCGGTCAGAGAGCTCTTCAGTGAGGAAGACCGCGCGAAAATCACCAAAATTGAGAAATGGGGAGCCTCTAACAAGGTTGCACACTTCAAGACAATCGAGGAGAGAGATGTAACTCTTGCCCATTTACCAGATGACATGAAATCTCGTTCCATTGAGGATCGCGGCCGACCGCTTGTCAAGATCTTTCAAGCTAGAGAGAGCAAGCCTTTTGGAACTAGCCGAGGTGGGGCAGGAAACTGGGGAAGTAGCAGAGGCGGTAGCAACTCTAATGCTCCACAAGCTGGGTACCGAAGCGGGGGTGGTGCCAGCGATAGTGAAGGCGGAAGAGGTGGCCGCGGCCGTGGAGGAGCAAGAGGAGGACGAGGTACAGAGCGTGGTGGTCGAGGTGGACGTGGCGTGCGAGGCAGCTTTAACAGCAAAGCTGAAGGAGGATCGTCATCGCCAGCTTCCACCCCAGCAGCTCCAGCGACCGGCGATTCATAAACTTCTGATACCCCTGGATTCGAATAAGCATAACATTCGCTTTCCAACAAAAGTTGTTGTTCCTCTACAAACTTCTTAATGGTCGACCACATTAGCTCCCTGTTATCAGCGAAAAGATGGCATCTCTGGCCTTGTATTCGAGCTTCCTTCGTTCTTTAATATGGGCTGGAGTCAGAACTATTTTTGCTTTTTCATCTCTACAACCTGTACTTTGATCAATCACGAGCTTCACAGGCGACTTTTCAAGCAAACACTAGTTAGCGTTACGTGTACTCTAATCACATTGACTTTTGTCATGCAAGGATGCACGTGGAGATGAAAGCTGGGGATGGAGTACGTAGCATAGAATTGAATCAGAAAAATAGCATATTTTTGTTGCTGTTTGTCTAGTCTGGCTTGGATTGGGTTGCACTGATATTAGTAGTCTATTTCGAGTAAGTGGTTGACGCCTTGCAATGCTTTGTTATATGATACATTGAGGGTATATGTTCTACCTGGAATCCTACCATGGGCCTTATCTATGATGTGGGCCTGTGTTCCCATCCTCCGTTGCTGTTCACCATCCACCCCTACCCCCTCACGCTCACCTAACAACAGGCTTAATCCCCTTATGGATAGCCGCAATCCCGCCGCTCAGATCCTCCCACCCACTCCCCGGCACCACAAAGCCCGCCGCGACAATCATATCCCTGAATTCCTCCTGGCTCGGAAAGCGGTCAATGCTCTCCACCAGGTACTGGTAGCTCGCCCTGTCCCCCGCCACCAACTGCCCTATCAGCGGAATGGCGCCAAAGCTCCACCGCTTGTAAACGGCGTCGACGATCGGGTTCCGCACCTTGCTGAACTCGAGGCACGCGAATACGCCGCCGGGCTTGAGCACGCGGAACGCCTCGCGCAGCGCGGCGTCCTTGTTGGTGAAGTTCCGGATCCCGAAGGCGACGGTGTACAGGTCGATGCTGCTGTCCTCGACGCCGACGGCGCGCAGGTCCTCGGCGTTTGCGAGGAGGAAGTCTAGAGCGGGGGAGTGGGCCCAGGGGGTGGAGAGGGAGCGTTTCTTGCCTTCGGCGAGCATGGAGGGGTTGATGTCGCTGATGGTGACGGTTGTCGAGGGGGAATTGTTGATTGCGTGGGCGTGGTGCAAGAGGCGGAAGGCGATGTCGCCGGTGCCGCCTGCTATGTCGAGGATTTTATAGCCCGGGGATGGGTGGGAAGAGGTTGTGGAAGGGGTGGTGGAGAAGCCGGGGTCGAGAGAGCGGACGAAGTGGTCTTTCCAGAGGCGGTGGACGCCGAGGGACATTAGATCGTTCATGCGGTCGTAGGAGGTGGCTCTGTGGGTTGTTGTTAGGAATGAGGACTCTGGAGGGGAGGGGAGAAATTGTTGACTTACACCGAGGAAAAGACGGCCCCGACTACGAATTGGTGTTAGTCCTCGATGGCTTAGATATTCCTGGGGGAATCCATACCTTTAGAAGCCTTCTCTTCCTCTTTCACGTTTTCATATCCAAAGTGAGTATATCTTTCATGATTCGAAGATTGTGCTTTGGAGGCTTCTTGGGCTTGTCGAACGGACGAGGAAAACGATAGTTGGGCCTGTGATGAGGCTGACCTTAGTTTGGCAGACCGCAAAAGTGGTCTCCATTTTAATTTGGTCGCCATTGGGGTCTTTGCTGTGTTCCACAGAGCTACAGCTTGACGACTCGTCTTAATGATCGTTTGATACCTTTTTTATGCCTTGCTCGCAAGGCTGAACAATCACGTGCTGATATCCCATCTAGCGTCATCGAAGCCGGCTTCCATCGGATGTGTTCCTACTAAGCCGAATAACTTCTCCCTCGACACAATGTGAATACAACAACCAGTGCAGCACCACGGTGCTGGTACAGACATAATGAAAGTCCGATTATCGAGCGGTTTCTTTAGACCCCTTCACAGAAAATTGGCCAGAAAAAGTCAATGCCTGCCACGATACTTCTCCGCGAGGGAAAGTCTATGTCAACATGGCAACGAGGGGATGCGCTTCCCCGGCGCGCTAGAAGCCAAATTCACAACGAGCTTGAAGTTCGAAAACCCGAAGGAAAAGGAGGTCATACCATGTTATAGAGTTATGGACAGCGAAGGCGTAATTGTGGATAAGTCATACAAGAGGGATTTTAGTGATGAGGAGGCCCTCAAACTGTATACGAATATGGTTGGCGTTAGCATTATGGATCTTATATGCTTAGATGCGCAGAGGCAAGGTAATGAGCCTGAATGACAATAGAAATTATTTTCTAATTATTGATATAGGTCGAATATCTTTCTATATGGTCTCAGCTGGGGAGGTATGCATTGTCTCATTTCCTTGTCGAGCGAGTCTGACTTCATATTAGGAAGGCATAGCCGTGGGATCAGCTTCAGCATTGGACCCAAACGATGTTGTATTCGCTCAGTACCGTGAAACCGGGCTGTTCATACAACGAGGATTTACATTCGAGCTTTGCATGTCACAGCTCTTTGCTAATACTAAGGATGCAGGCCGAGGGAGGAATATGCCTGTTCACTATGGCAGCGCAAAATATAACATTGTACGTTGCGTCTTGATGTTATTAGAAACAATTCTGACAACTTATTATAGCATACGATATCATCTCCTTTAGCAACACAGCTCCCTCACGCCGCCGGGGCAGCTTATGCTCTCAAGATGCAGCGGCTCACAAATCCCAACATCCCACCCCGAGTCGCCGTAGGATTCTTCGGTGAGGGTGCCGCCTCAGAAGGAGATTTCCACGCTGCACTCAACATAGCCGCCACCCGGGCCTGTCCAGTCCTCTTCATGTGTCGCAACAATGGCTACGCCATCTCAACTCCAACTCTAGAACAATACCGCGGCGATGGAATAGCTAGCCGCGGCGCAGGTTACGGCATAGACACAATTCGCGTAGACGGCAACGACATCCTCGCCGTCCGCGAAGTCACCCGGCGAGCACGCGAGCTCAGCCTCGGCCTCAATGCCGGCAGTGACGGACACAGTACCAA
>Ga0335074_10011026_pt1 | contig 12641 bp, 12 predicted proteins | sample Lox_Sample_23_FD_206715 | JGI IMG/M metagenome (GOLD analysis project Ga0335074, IMG submission 206715) | Soil microbial communities from Loxahatchee National Wildlife Refuge, Florida, United States - Lox_Sample_2.3 | ecosystem: Environmental > Terrestrial > Soil > Wetlands | place: USA...
CGAGACGAAGATGCAGCGGGGGGTCTCGATGAAGATCTCGGCCGCCCTCATCCAGCTTTGATCACAGAACACGCAGCCTTCGCTCATGCAGTGCCTCCACGACCCCAACGGTCAGACGTGCAGATAAGTCTGCGGGGTGGTCATCTGATGGGGGTGCGACACGCCGGGCCGGGTGCGGGATTCGCGGTACCTGAGGGTATTCGCCGTGGTTCGTGGCTGCTGCCGGGGTGCTCGCGGAGGCGAATGCTGACGCGTGGCTGAAAGAGGTGTTGGCTGCCGCGCTGGAGGCGAACGAGCGGCTAGCCCGGCTGACGGAAGAGCTGCAGGCCGGCAATGCGCAGCGCGAGGCGCAGCTTGAGCGGATGGCTGCTGCGGCTGATCCGGACTGGTCAGGACGCCCAGCTGCTTACCGGCATCTCCGGCCGCAACTAATGGCGAGTTGCGGGAGCCTCGCCGAATATGGCTTCCTTGGCTGCTTGAGCGAGCGTGGCTTGGGAGGCGGCAGGCAGACCCGTTCGGTTCCAGTGGAAGATCACGTGCAGTGCGATCACCGCCCGTAGTCCGCGGGTGAGCTGGCCTCCTTCTCGCAGGCGGCGGATGTCTTCGCCAGCGTCCTCGAACGCGGCGTGCCATTCGCCCGCGGTACGGGCCTTGCCGACCAGCAGCCGGCGAACGTCGCAGGTGAACCCCTCCCACGTACGGGCGTCGAGGGTCGGCGGCAACTTCAGATGCTCAGCCCGGTGGTGCAGCACCCTCGCCCACACGTCGCCTTGCTCGTTGAGGTCCAGCGCCGCCGCGCGCATCATCGCGGAACACAGGACGAGCGAGCGTTCTCGCCGGTCGGCTGGCTCCTGCCTGAGGTAGCTGAGGAGGTGGCGGCTGTCGCGGTGGAACAGCGTGTGCGCGGCGGCCATGGCGTCGGCGCCGCCGAAAGCCTCGGTCTCGGGTTCGTAGATGTCGCTGGTCCACCTGACTCCGTCGGTGAGCAGCGTGCGGGTCAGGTCCTGACTGCCGGGTTTGTCAGTGGTCAGGTAGCGAACGCGCCAAGCGCCCTTGCGAATGAACCACCATGTGCTGATGAGACCAGCAGTCTCGGCGGCGGGAAGCACTTGCCGTAGATGGGCGACTGCGTGCCGTTCTCGTTGCTGGCGGGTGTCGCCGGGGTAGGAGATGTTGACCTGCTGCCACGGTGTTTCGTCCACGGCGGGCCTTTCGTCAGGAGAGGAGGAGGCAGGCGTCCCATGAGGTGACGGTGGTTCCGACGGCGGCGAGGGTGGCCCCTGCTTTGCCGGCGAGGAACCCGGCGGGTTCGACTTGCGCCGGGGCGGCCTGCCGGTGGAGGTCCTCTATCGGGCTGAGGGACATCGGAGTGAGGGCGTCGGCGGCGATGCGACGGGCGGTGGCGATGAGTCCGGCGGTGCCGTGGCACAAGCTGCGATCGATGAGGCGCCCGGTTTGCGCTGGGTCGGTGACGCAGCTGGCGAACGCCGCCTCGGCGAGGTGCTGGCGGCTGCTGTCGCTCAGGGCGCGGGCGGCCAGTTGCTGGGCGCGGGCGATGCCTGGGGTGCCATAACACCAGGACGGCCGGAGCGGGGCGGCCTGGCGCGGCCTGCCCGTTTTATAGTCTTCCGAGGTGATCCACTGCGGCCACCACGTCACGCCGTTGGCGTGCTGTTGCCAGGTGTCTAGCCAACGGCATACGCGGGTGATCGCCGCAGCGTGCCCGTCAACGGTGATGCCGTCGCGCAGGGTGAGGGCGAGCAGTGCCAGCGGGCCGGCGATGCCGTGGGCCATCCCGAAGTTGGCGTGACCCCCGGCGGGTGGCGGCTGGGTCCGCTGGGGTCCGTTCCAGCACCACCAGCCGGGACGGGTGTTAAGCGGTTCGGTGAGCCGGACCAGATAGTCCAGAACCTGGCGAAGCAGGTCGTCGTCGCCGAGCCGGCGCAGGGTGACGCCGAGACCGGTCAGCCCGCGAATGAGGTCGTATTCCGCGTAGTGCGGCTGCTGCTGGTGGTCGATGCGGCGGTGAGCGGCGTCCAGCCGCCTGCGGGTCACCGCGGCGGTGCCACCGGCGAGGACCGTTCGTGCGCGCACTAGCCCTGAATCGTCGGCAGCGGTTAGGACGAAGGTGAGCGCGGGCGCGCCGTAGAAGAGGCTCGCGTCGGCGGCGATGCTGACGCCACCGCTGGTGGCGTGGCGCAGCGCGGCGTGCGCTGCTGGCCGGTTGCCTGTCTCGAGGTGCAGGAGGGCCACGCCGGCCGCGCCGTCGGCGAGGGACTGTCCGGCACTCATGGCGCAGGCCGGGCGTGCTCGGCGCGGGCGATGGTGCGGGCTAAGCGCAGGCAGTGCCGTTCGGATGCGGTATCGACGCCGATCATGCGGGCATGGTGCAGGTGGAGCAGGTCAGCAAGCACCACATCGGTGTCGAGTTCGCCGCGCTCCGCCAAAGGTCGATAGGCGCCCAGCGCTGCGGTGAGCCGCTCGTCGCGGAACGGGATTCTGGCTTGTTCGAGCTGGGCGGGGTTCAGGCGAGGGCCGGTTCGGTGGGGGATCTGTGCGGCGAGCCACTTCAGGCCGTCGTCGGCGAAGCCTTCAGCGATGGAGATCATGCCGGCGGCAGCAGCAGCCTGCCGGTCGCCGTTCAGCCGGCGTACTGCGGCCTGGGAATCGGCGGCGAACACTGCTTCGGCGGCGGCGAGGGCCGCGCCAGCGCCGTACCGGGCTTCCGGCCGGTAGGTGTGCAAGCTGTAATCGTGTACGACGGCGGTGTCGTGAAGTTCCTGTACCCAGAGCGCGAGATAGCGAGCAACGTCGGCGAACTGGTCGGCGTCCGGAAGCGGGATGCGAAGCCGCAGGTGGGGGTCGGGGTAGGGATACCGGATGAACCACCAGCCCGGTGCCAGGTGGTCAGCGGGGCGAGCGGCGAGATCGGTCAGGATGTCGTCGAGCCGGCCGTGCAGGTGTGCTTCCAGCCAGCGTGACTGTCCCGGCCAGTGCTGCATGGTGCACGCGGGCCGGCCGAGCCGGACAGGCCGGCTGGCTGACTCGGACCGGGTGATGGTGAGCAGGAGCTCGGCGGGGCGTCCGCCTGTCCATCCCGACTGGCCAGGAGCCTCAGTGATCGAGGTCTCGGCATGCCGGTCGATCTGGCTGCGCAGCACCGCCAGGTGAGCGTTGTCATCCAGATCCAGGCGCAACCGCACCTCGTCGTCCCCGACCAGGACCATTCGCGGGAGCCGGTGCTGTTCGCGGTGCCGCTGCCAGGCGCCACGCCACTGCGACCACCCGGCGCTTCGGGCCGGAAGGGCTGTTCTGGCGATGATCCAGCGAGCAGGGTGCAGGATGCTACGTCCACGCCGGACCCTGGGCAGGAACGGCAGGCCGCTTGCGTGCCCCCAGTCGAACCGGCCGCACGGTGCCGTCCACGCGGTCCAGATCTCGGCCAGGAACCGCATCAGCGGCTGCTGTAAAGACGAGAGCAGCACGCTGTTGAACAACAGTGGCTCGACGGGCTGACCAGTGGTCTGCGATGCCAGCCACAGCCGCCGGCCGTCACCGATCACCGCCAGGTCGTCAACCGACCGCTGCGGCGCCGGATGGTACTCGCCAAGGGGAAGAACAGGCAGCAGTTCGGGTACCCGTGCCACCGCCGTGAGGCGAGCGTCCAGTGGGGGGCCGGAAAGCTGGACCATGTCCGCCCCAGGCAGGGCGGCTGGCAAGCGCTGGTAGACCTGCCGGAACGAGGCGAGTTCGGCGGGGGTGAGCAGGTGCAGGAAACGGCCGGCGGCGACTCCGGCGTGGCGAGACCCGCTGAGTACCGTCAGCGTGAACGCGCCGCGATCCAGGTCAGGCAAGGTGTCGGCAGCGAGGGTGAACCGCAGCTCGGCATGCGGGACAGGCGGCCGGTCGTCATCGCCGCGCAATCGGCCGATCAGCGCATCGTCGAGCACTACCTCGGCGCAGCCTTCCAGTGCGGATTGCTGCGCGAGGTGTCCGAGCAGGCGGTCGCGGCTTGTAAACGCCGCAGGCGCGCGGCGAGCCGACTTGCGGTAGCCGGCCGGGTAACCGAGGACGTTCAGTACATGACGGACCGGCACGGCGGCCCCCGGACCCCACCGTTCGATGAACGCGCTGTGGTATTCGGCCCAGGCAGGCAGCGAAGGCGCGAGTGCCACCAGCGTCGACGCGGCCCTCCCAGCCTCGTCGAGCACGGCCGGGGGCAGCGTCACTTCGACGTCGGCACGAAGGTCGACTGCGACACGTCGGCCGGGAGGAGGCATGGCGTAGTAGCGGGCCGCATGCGCGGATGGATCGGTGACGGTCATCGCCGGCCGCAGCGCAGACAGCAGCACTCCGGTCTGCACCAGTTCGAGCAGCAGCCGCTCGGCCGCCGCGAGGTCGGCCGGTCCGGCGATCGTCGCGGCAAGCTCCGCGAACCCGACCGGGGAACGCGCTGCCCGGATCGCGGTCTTGACCGGGCCGGTCAGGCGGATCTCGACGTCTTTCCGTCGGTCGCTGTCGACGCGGGCACAGGGCAGCACCCATTTCCGGCCGCGCTGATATCCGAGCGAGTTCGCCACCAGCGCGACCGTGCGGAGCGTGTCGAGGTCCTGCTCGGCCCGCGCGGCGTGCTCGGCCAGGAACTGGCCGTCGGGGCGGGTGATCGCGCGATGGGCCTCGCCCAGTCGGATGGCTGCACGCGCACCGAACTGGACGGGGGCTACGCCGGCAAAGGTGCCATACGGGGTCGCGCGGCTGGTCCACCGCAGCAGGTACCGGACCGCTGACTCCACCAGGCGGCGCAGCCGCTGCTGCGTGACCGGCTCGCCGGATACGGCCCGGTCAATCTGTCCGGCCAGTTGCGGCGCCGCGCAGCTGACGGCTGCGGCGAATCCTGGTAGCTCCCAAGCCGTGGCCAGCCAGTCCCGCCACTGGGCCGGCTGGCCGGATGCCAGGTCAGGCCACGCAGGCAGGACCAGGTCGCCTGGGTACGCCGCGATCCGGATCAGCGCCGCGCCAGTAGCGGGAACCATGATGCACCACCGGATCGGCTGGCCCAGCGCGGGCGGCGCCAGGCCAGGAATTGGAGAGCGCGGATCGGTCAGTGGCCGGCGTCGCAACGGGTCGTGCAAGCGTCGGAGTTCGTGTTTCCCGAGCCGCAGTCATCGTCGGTGTTGGTGGCGTAGCCGGTCGCAACCGGACCGGCGTCGACCAGGCTGATGTCAAGAGTGAACTCCGAGATGCCCGTTTCGTCCATGGCTTGTCCTTCCTATGCGGGGGGTGAAGGTGAGGACGACGCGGCTGTGGCGTCTGTCCAGCACCGTCCCGGCCGGCAGGTCGCCGTCGGGAGTACCAGCGGGCAGGACGTGCAGCACTGGCTGGGGGCTGCCCGCGTCCAGCCATGCGCGCATGTCCCCGGCCATCCGCTCGGCCGCTGCCGCAGCCTCGCTCCCATGCGCACGGGCGCCCAGGTCGAACCTGCCGTCAGTCCAGCGCAGCGCAGAGCGATAGCAGAACGTGCCGTGATGCAGGACGGCGGGGGTGCCGAAGCGCCACCCGGGGGCCACCACGCCAGCATCGACGGCCTCCTGCTGGGCCGTGAGAAGAACGAACTGCTGCCCCGCAGCCGTGATACGGACCGCCAGCCACAGGTCGAGGTCGGCCAGGACGGTACGGGGCGGCAGGCTCACTCCGGCCCACGCCAGCGCCGGCGGCCGCGACAGCAACTCACCTACGGCCTCCAAGTCGGTTTCCTGGTCCTCATCCAGCCGCAGGTGCACGCCCTCGGCGACATCGACGTACCGCATCTTGCGGGCTCCGGCGCCTTGCACCGGCACGAAGCCGCACAAGCGCTGGCTGTGGCTCACAAGCACGTCACCCAAGCGGCGCAGCGCCCATGACCGGGTCATCCCGAAGGTCCGCAGCGGCACGACCAGCGTGCCCTCACCTGACAGCTGACCGGTCCAGGCCGGGGGGATGTCCCATGCCCCGGCCGTCACGATGATCAGGTCATAGGAACGGCCGGAGCCGACTGGGCGCTCGGCGTCCGCGCACACCACGGTCACGTCGCCGTAGCCGGCCGCCGCCAGGCACGCCGTGGCCCGGCCGGTCACGTCAGGATCGATGTCCACTGTTGTCACCGAACCCGACGGCCCGGTCAGCTCGCGCAGCAGCGCCGCGTTGTAGCCACCGGAGCCGATCTCAAGCACGTGCCGGCCAGCCATGCCGCCGGTGGCGTCGGCCGCCTGGCCAAGCATTTCCGCGATCAGCCACGGTGCCGACACCGAGCTGATCGCCTCGTCGCCGAGCCGCTTGGTAACCAAGGCCCGGTCCTGGTACGCATCCTCCAGCGCGGCGTCCGGGGTGAACAGATGCCGTGGCACGGCCCGCAGCGCCGCCTCCACCTCAGGCCGCATGATCAGTCCTTTGGCCGCATGATCAGCCACCAGATGATCGACCATCGCAGCACGGAGACTCTCGCCGCTCACCGTGTCTACACTCATTGACGCGCATCCTGCCTTCCGGGTAAGGCCACTCATCAACCCAGCAAGTAGCGTAGCGACATTAGTGCCCGGCGACTCTAGCGGGCAATTCCACTCAACGCTGAAGACTGGACGAAGTAAAGACTCTGAATAACCTGACTTAACTACTGGTCTCGCTACGCCGAAAAATCACCAAGCGGCGCACTCGCGAAGGTCTGCAATGAGAATTCCTTTTGACCGCTTGCTGCCTGGATGCGTTAAGCTCTTCGACGTGGCGGCCTGAGGACAAGCCTGGCGAATGGCGGGCAACATTTCAATGTCATGTCGTCATCAGGCCGACCGTGGTTTTGATGACACTTTGGAATGGCGGACTGACCGGGAACCAGTTTAGGCTGGCAGTTCGGGAAGGAGGCAGAACAGGCAATGGCGCAGGACCGGCTATGCCCGGTGTGCAAGAAGACGCGGCTGTCGCGGTACAACCATGACCCGCTGTGCGCACCCTGCATGAGAGCGTCCCGGATCGCGCCGCCCTTGCCTGAGTCGGTCACGCTCGCCTGGCTGTGGGACTCACTGCCGATGCGCGAGGCACTGGCGCGGGTTGACCTGGCCGCCGTGGTCGCGGTGTTCCGGGCCGCGGCCCGGCTCTCCCAGCATGAACTGGCCGACATCCTCGGCTGGTCGCAAAGCACTCTAAGCTTGTTCGAAAGCGGCCAGCGGAACACGCTCTATGACGTCAGGGAACTGCTCCGGTTCACCGACGCCGTGGACATGCCACGCGAGGCCCTGCTGCCCTTGGTACTCGGGCAGACCTTCGCGGTAATGCCCGATGACTGCCTGACAGACGTCTCGCCGGCTGAGGCCGACGGGCTGGAGGAGACGGAGTTGGAGCTGGACCGGCGTGGCTTCGCGACCGCCGTGTCAGGCGCGGCGGCCGCCATCATGCTTCCAGAGCGGCCCGTGCCGACCAAGGTGACCGCCTCGCATGTGCGCTATCTGAAGACCTGCGCCGAGAGCCTGTCAAGCCGCGACCAGGCGATTGGCGGCGGCGCGCTGCTGAAGCAGGCCGTACGCCAGTGGCAGCGAGCCAAGCGCATGCTAGATGGATCCGCCTACACCGAACCGGTCGGCCAGGAACTGCTTAACGTGACCGGCAACCTAGCAGCCACGGCCGGATGGCTTGCGTTCGACGCGGCCGACATCTCGGTGGCGAAGCGCATGTACGCCGAAGCGCTGCTGTTGGCCGAAAGTGCCGACGACCCTGTTCTGACCACGCGTGTCTTGGAAAAGACGTCGATGCTGTTTACCTATCTAGCTCGCAGGGACGACGCTAAAGGGCTGGCCCGCCACGGTCTGCGGCTGTCTGAGAGAGCGCGAAACGTAGCTGCCCACGAACCGATGCCGCGCCTGCACGCGCTAGTGGCGATTCGGCGGGCCAGCGCGGCATCTTTGCTGGGCGACTCGCACACCTTCCAGGTGTCGATCGGTCAGGCACGGAGCGAGCTTGACCGAGGTGTCAGCACCGACGATCCCGCATGGATCCAGTTCGTCGACGAGTTCGAGATCGACGGCCAGGAGGCGATAGGACGATCCAACCTCGGTCACTACGACAAGGCGATTGAACTCAACCGCAGGAGCCTGGCCGCACCCGGAGTAGCGGTGCGCAACCGGGCCTGTGATCAAGTCCGCCTGGCGACGACGCTTGCCGCTGCTGGCGACACCTATTCCGCGCTGAGCGAGGCCAGGGCCGTGCTCACACTTCTCGAAGAGAGAGTGACGTCTGCACGGGCGCTTAATGAGCTGCGGCCTGTGCGCGACGTCGCGCAGCAGCTTCACGATGAGGAATTCTGCGCGCGATTCGATTCTGCTGCCGAAGCGCTCGCGGTCTGACCGAGGCCTTGCCGGGAGGGACTGATTGACAGGCATTCAGTTCCGGCATCTGGATGCCGCCGGCGCACGGGCGCGGCGTGACTCGATTGCCGCTGTCTATCAAGACGCGTACGCGGCCAGGATCGCGTCGGGAGATCCGTTTGCCACGCCCAAGGCCTTTATGGATCGTTTCGACTCTCATACCGGGCATGCCTCGTTCGACCTAGTGATCGCCCACGCCGATGGCGAGCCAGTCGGTCAGACCTGGGGATATCCGTTGCCGCCGACCATTGCCAGCTGGCAGGACGGCGACATTGCCGACGATGAACTGGTCTTCGCGCTGTGCGAGATAATGGTGCGGCAGGCGTGGGCTGGTCAGGGAATTGCGCACAGACTTCATGATGAGCTGCTGTCGGACCGGCCGGAGCGGTTCGCCGAGCTGTATGTGCGTCCGGCAAACGCCGACGCATACCGCGCCTACCTGAGGTGGGGATGGCAGAAGGTCGGACAGACTCGCCCGGATCTGCCCGGCGCGCCAGTGTTCGATGTGCTGATGCTGCCGTTGACGCCCGGCGAATGACGCCTTCCGCTAATCAGCCGAGCTGTTCTTGATGCGGGCAAGGAAGGCGCGCGCCATTCCGCGGAGCTGAAGGTGAGGTAACCGCCCTCCGGATTCTTGGAATCGCGGACGGCGATGGTCTGGCCTCCTTGAGCGACTCCGACGCACTGGTTGCTATAGCTGCTGTAGCTGGACTTATGCCAGCGCGCTTCGGTGAAGGGGGCCAGGCCGCGTGATGTCATCTGCGCCCTTGCGCAGGAATTTGCGGGCGTTTCTCTTCGGCTTGCCGAAGCGGCCCGGCGAGCTGAACACGTATAGTTCCGCGCTCGGCAGGTTAGCCGGGTCGGCATCGCTCATGTGGCTGACGCTGACCGTAATTTCCCGGCTCGTCATGTTCTTCTTGAATTCCTCCGCGACCGCGGCGCCGTTGCCGTATTTGGAATCGTGGTAACAGGCAATGTTCGTTTCTGACCACCAGATCCTCGTTGCGGGCGATCGTTCAGCGGGCGAGGCGGGAGGCTCCGGGCCCAGGACGCCGGTAAGCCCCGGTCCGGATGGTCGTGGGCGACTGACACCACACCCACCTCCAGCCGACGTAGGGCACTACCGCCATCTTCGGTCGCGGCGTTGCCGCCAGGCGTGAGGCGAACGTCCCTTGCCGCTCACCGAAGGGCCCGGCCCTCCTTCGGCGCGGGTAACGCCGGCAAGGCCTTGACCTACAAGGGCACTCGGTGTCTTACTTTACCTACCAATCGATTGGCAGCTATCAGCTCCTGGTCTAGCCGTGGCAACCGGGAGCCTCGCACTGCCACGGGCCGCGCACGGAGGTTCCGATGATCATGAGAAGCCGTCGACGGTGGTCAAAGCCGGCCAGCGCCGCCTGGATCGGATCGAGGCCGCTGGTCGTGCTCGCGGCCGTGATCGCCTTGCTGGCCGCGGCCGGAGTAAGAGTCGCACCGGCCCGGGCCGCGACCACCACCGATATTTACGTCACGCTATACGGCTGGAACGACAACAGCCCGCCCGGCTGCGATATCGCCTACCCGCAACTGCATTCCTGCGCCGGCGGAGCCGGCACCTACAGTGATCCCGCCACTTTCGCGACCGATCGGAGCGAGCTGCCGCCGGGCACGATCGTCTACTTCCCGCCGCTTGACCGGTATTTCATCATGGAAGACGACTGCACCGAGTGCGACGAAGACTGGACGGGCCAGGGCCCGGATGGCGGGCCTGATTACCGGCACATCGACCTGTGGGCGGGCGGGGCTTCCGGTGACAATGCCAAGGCGCTGTATTCCTGCGAGGACAACTGGACCTCGAACGGCCAGGTGCCGGTCATCGTGAACCCGCCGTCGAACGAGCCGGTCGCCAACAGCGGCAAGGGCGGTCCGATCTTCGTGGCCAGCACGTCGCACTGCTGGCAGCCAACCGACAACGGCGGTCCGTCGGCTGGCGGCTCGTCAGTGTCGGCGCTGCTGAACGCGGGCAGCGGAAGGTGCCTGGATGATCCGAACTCGAACAGCACGCCGAACGCCGTTCAGATGCAGATTTGGTCCTGCACGGGCAACGGCAACCAGAACTGGACGTTCGATTCTTCGACCACGCGGATCACCAACGGCGTTAGCGGCCTGTGCTTGAAGGTGAAGGGCAACGGCACCGCGACTGGTACTCCCGCGGTGCTCGACACGTGCACGTCCGGTTGGGGCAGCGAGAAGTTCAAGCTCGTCGCGAGCACGTTTACCGGGGAGCCCAGCGGCTACGAGATAGTCAATTACAACAACGGGCTCTGTCTCGATGTCAGCGGGGGAGGGACCGCCAACGGGACGCTGGTGGCCTGGAACACCTGCGATCACGCCGGTGCCCAGGACTGGAACTGGTCGACGCGATAGCCGACGACGCTGGGCCGTTCACTCCGCGGCGTCGGGCCGGGGCTCGGTCATGCCGCAGGCGATGAAATAGCTCGCGGCGGCGAACAAGTCCCAAGTTCCTTCCTGCGGGTCTTCTGGCTCGCCGAGCAGCCGCGGCACTTCGGTGAGCGCCGCGGGTACGGCCTGCTGATCGACCGCGTGCCGGATCAGCAGGCCCTCGACGAGCGCCGTCAGCACGACCGCGAGGCTCCTGGCGTCGAACGGCGGCCGGAACTGCCGGCCGCTGTCGGCGACGACCTTCTCGTACAGCGGCATGAAGTCGTCGTTCAGCGACCGGTACAGCCCGGCCAGCAGTTCCCTGACGGTCTCGTCGTCGTGCTTGGCCCACAGCGAGAGCTGGAGCTGGAGGCTGGCCGGGTTGGCGGCCGCCATCTCGAAGTTCTTGCTCGCCCCGGCGTGAACGCTGTCGCGGATGGAGGTGGCGCCAGCCCGTTCCGTTGCTTGCCTGATCGCCGTGACCACTGCCGCGACCTGGCCATCGGCGCGGAACCGCTCCGTTGACAAGATCGTCTCAAGCAGCGCCCGGCGGTAATCGTCCTGGCTGTCCCAGTAGTGATAGACCGCGCCCGGACTCAGCCCGGCCCGCTTCGCAACGTCCTTGACCGTCACCTGACTGAGCAGTTCCTCGACCGGTGTGTCGCCGAGAATTGCCAGGCCGGCTTCCAGCAGCGCCCTCCTGGTGCGCTCCCGTGCGTCGGCATTCGGAATGCCTGCTCTCGGCATGCGTCGAGCCTACCCGCGCGACCAGGCGCGGCATTGACAGGCAAGCCGAGTGCTGTTGCAATATACATACCGATCGATCAATAGGCAAATGGAACATGATCGATGAGCGCAGCGAGCCGCGCCGGATGAACCAGTCTCAGGAGGGGCTGATAAGCAGAGCCATCGTGCCGGCCACGGCGCGACGGCAACCCCACATGGAGGTTGCAGCAGTGAACGCACATTCCCCGCGCGGTCCGCGCCGGCATCGCCGCAACCGCGCCAGGCCATTCCTGGTGGCGGCCGCGCTCTCGTCGCTGGCGTGCTCCTTCGGCCTGATGGCCGGTTCGGCCGCGGTCGCCAGCGCCGCGCCATCCGCGCCATCCGCTGCCACGGTCAGGACCTCGGTCGCGGCTCCGGCCGATAACCAGGTGCCCGGTTATACGCCTACCGGCAACTCTCCGTACATCAACGGAGTACTGAAGACGCCGCAGGAGATGGCCGATGACTGCGAGAACCCGATCACGGTCGTCAGCGCCAGTCCGCACTACATTGCCGAGGCCGCCTATCCGCAGTGCGCGATCAGCGTGGTAGGCCATTCGTCGTTCGCTGGCTCTCTGTCACTCGGCCCTGACAGCTCAACGGTGACCATGAACGGCAAGGTCGACGAGCCCTTGACCGCTTCCTGCGTGCAAGGCGTCACCGCCTCCACCACCATCTCGACCGAAGTGTCCACCGAGACCGGCTTGAGCTTCGGCGGATTCGCTTTCTTCGAAGGTGCCGAAGGCGCGCTGATCAGCGGAATCACGGCCGCGCTCGCCCCGGAATTCAGCTTCAGCACGTCGAGCTCGTACTCCTACAGCGAGGACCACGGGGTGTCAGTCTCCTTTGATGATCTCGGCTGGCTGGGCGTCAGCCAGCCCGTCGGAGTAGCTGAACTCAACATCACGGCCAGGTACACGAACGGCCTGGACGGGAATTTCTCGATCTACGGCGTCGTCCCCGACACCACGGGCACCCCGACGTTCATCGGCAACGGCCGCGTCCTGTCCGACGACGAGTACATGCTCAACTGCCAGAACCAGGGCACCGGCTCGGCCTGGGAGA
>Ga0335074_10011027_pt1 | contig 12640 bp, 10 predicted proteins | sample Lox_Sample_23_FD_206715 | JGI IMG/M metagenome (GOLD analysis project Ga0335074, IMG submission 206715) | Soil microbial communities from Loxahatchee National Wildlife Refuge, Florida, United States - Lox_Sample_2.3 | ecosystem: Environmental > Terrestrial > Soil > Wetlands | place: USA...
CGGCCGCCGAGGCAGCGGATCTGTTCCTGGCGGTGGGCAGCACCCTCACGGTCGAGCCAGCCGCATCGCTGTGCGCAGTTGCCGTGCGAGCAGGCGCTCGCCTGATCATCATCAACCGCGATCCGACTCCCTACGACCCGCTGGCGACCGCAGTCATTAGCGAGCCGATCGGCCAGGCCGTCCCGGCGATCGTCGACGCGCTGCTGTCGGCGCCAGTCAGTTAAAGCCCGTCCGGCTCACGGGACGACAGTGACGGGCCATTTGCCGGCTCGCACCAGCCGGATGGCCAGCGATCCGACGAACCTGTGCCCGGCGTGCGCGGACGCGCCGACCACGATGGCGTCGGCTCGCACCTCGCCGGCGATGCGGACGATCTCGGAGTAGGGGTCTCCGCGGGCTGCGATGAAGGTGATCGAGATGCCCAGCTCGGCAGCGATCTCCTGGGCCCGCCGATCCATCTCGCGGGCAGCCTCGCGGAACGCCTCGTCCTTCGCGACCATCAGCGCTGCCCCAGCGGACCCGGCGCCGACGAACCCTCCGATGGGTGCCACGAACACAGCGACAATCCTGGCTCGCTGCCGCCGGGCCAGGCCCGCCGCGTACCAGCCGGCCCGGCTGGCCGTGGTCGAGTCGTCAACGCCGACCAGGATGACGGACGGGCCGTCCGTGCCGAGCTCGAACGACGAGGAAGACTCCTTGTCGGCGGCGGTCATGCGACCTCACCGGTGCCCATACCGGCACAGTCTAGAAGTAATGGCTGGCCCGGCTCGACCGAGCGCTGGCAAGATCGGCCAGTGACCAAGCCTAGACAGCCCAGCGCTGGCGTGGTTGCCGAAGTGCTCCGCGCGGTCGATCCCGGCCTCCGGCTCGTGGCCAGCCGGCCGCTGACGGGTGGCGTCTCGGCACAGCTGACTGAGATCGAAGCGGCACAGCCGGACGGCCAGGTCGAGCGCCTGGTGCTGCGCCAGTACGGCGCGGCTAACCTGCGCAGCGACCCCCGCGTCGCCGCGCATGAATACGCTCTGCTCAGCCTGCTGCGCACGGCTGGCCTGCCAGTGCCCCGCCCGCGACTCGTGGACGAGGCCAGCCTGGTGCTGCCGGTTCCGTACCTAGTGATCGACTACGTCGACGGCACGCCGCTGATCGAGCTAGCCCAGGTCAGCCAGCCACTAGCAGCCTTTACCGGCAAGCTCGCCGGCGCCCTGGCCCGGCTGCATCAGGCAGCCTTCACGCTGGCCGACGCGCCGTTCTTGGCCGACATCCGCGATCTCTCAGCACGGACGGTCAGCACGCGGCCAGCCCGGCTAGACGAAGCGCTCCGCGAGGCCGAAGTCCGCGCGGCGCTGACCCGCTGCTGGCCGCCACCCCGGGTCAACCGGCCAGTCCTGCTGCACGGTGACTACTGGCCCGGCAACACCCTGTGGCGCGACAACGAGCTTGTCTGCGTGATCGACTGGGAGGACGCGGTGCTCGGCGATCCGCTGGCAGATCTTGGCGTCGCCCGGATGGAGCTCTGCATGGCCTTCGGCATGGCTGCGGCGGACGACTTCACCCGGCAGTATCGCGAGCTCAGGCCGGCCGCGGACGTGACAGCTCTGCAGCACTGGGATCTGTACGCCGCGCTTCGCCATGCTGGCCGGATGACCGGATGGGGCCTGCCGGCCGCCGACCTGGCCCGGCTTCAGTCCGGCCATCGCGAGTTCGTGGCGTCGCTTCTGGGTGCCTGACAGCGATGGCGGCATCACCCGCCGGGGCGCGGCGGGTTGAGACTGCCGCTTGTGCGGCGAAGCCACTGGCCGCGACCAGGTTGTGCAACCACCTCACCGTCTTCCAGGACCACGTCTCCGCGGCTGATCGTGAACCTCGGCCAGCCGTAGATCTCCCAGCCGTCGTAGGCCGAGTAGCCCGCCCGCGACTGCATCCCGGCGCCATCGATCACGCGGCGTCGCTGCGGATCGAGAATGATCAGATCGGCGTCACTACCGACGGCGATGGTGCCCTTGCGCGGAAACAGCCCGAACAGGCGAGCGGGATTCGTCGAGATCAGCGACACAAACCGGCTGAGTGGGATCCGGCCCGTGCGCACGCCCTCGGAGTACAGCATCGGCAGCATGGTCTCCAGGTCGGCAACTCCCTGCCGCGCGGTAACCACGGTCAGCGCAGAGTCGGTCTTAGCCTCAAGCGACCAGGGAGCGTGATCGCTGCCGAGGGTGTGTATCGAGCCGTCGGTGACACCCGACCACATCATCTCAAGGTCGGCCTGCTCCCGGAGCGGGGGACTTCCGATGTACTTGCCGGCATCCGGTTCGCCAAGCACCTTGCTGGTCAGGTGCAGATACAGCGGACGCGTCTCGACGAAGACCGGAAGCCCCTTCGCTTGAGCCCGCCGGGCTGAATCCAGCGCAGCCGCGGACGAGAGATGGACGATGTAGATAGGCGAGCCGGTCGCCTCGCAGATTGCCACGGCCCGTTCGACGGCCGCCCGCTCGGCGGAATCCGGACGGCTGAGTGCCCAGTTCGCCACGCCGCCTCGATCCTGCGCCACCAACTCCGAGCCAGCGAACCGGACAAGAGCACCGTCCTCGCAATGCAGCAAGGTGAGCATCCCGCTGCGTCCGGCGAGCTGGATCGCCGAGATCACGTCGTCAATCTGGGCCTCGAACTCCGGCATCGTCATGAAGAGCTTCAGGCTGGCGTGGCCGTCAGCGGCGAGGTGCGGCAGCTCAGCGAGTGTTTCAGAGGTCGCGCTCAGCAGCACCGGATGGAGCACGTAGTCGACCGCCGCGCCGCCGGCCGCAGCGCACAGATCCCGCGCAATTGCCGCCGTCAACGACTGCCCTTGCCACGGGAAGGTCATGTTCCCGACGGTGGTGATGCCGCCGGCGATGGCAGCGCGCGAGCCGCTGTAGAAATCATCGATCCAGTCCGGTTCACCGGGATCGGGCGGAGCCGGCAACGTGAGATGCACGTGCATGTCGACGCCGCCAGGGAGGACGAGACAGCCGGAAGCGTCAATATCCCTCCGCCCGCGGAGGCTCCCGCCCATCTGGACGACCCTGCCGCCCAGCACTCCTATGTCACACTCACCTGAGCTGCCCGACGTAACGACGGTTCCGCCACGGATGACCAGGTCACACTCGTTATCAGTAATCGCCCCTCACCTCAGTCACATCGTCCGCGCAAACACCGCCCGAGATCAACATGTCCGCACGCAGATAAAGTCGGTGCGGTTGCATCGCGTTCAAGGAGGCTCGTCATCACAAACCAGCATCTGCCCGCGCTGGACGCCGCCGCGATCGGAGAACCCGCGGGCACCGGGCCGGCCGGAGCTGGGCCGGCCGGAGCTGGGCCGGCCGGAGCTGGGCCGGCCGGAGCTGAGGCGGCCGGAGCTGAGCCGGCCAGCTTGGCGGCGCCGCTGCCCGCATGGCGGGTGCTGGACATGTCGCAGGCGATATCCGGGCCGTATGCCGGGCGAATCCTCAGCGACCTCGGCGCCGACGTCCTTCGCGTCGAGGGCCCGCGAACCGACGTCACTGACCTGTTCGGTGCCGTCATCGATGGCCGGGCCGGCATGTACGCCCAGATGAACGCGGGCAAGCGCAACGTCGGCATCGACCTTGCCGTGGCTGGCGCGGCGGACCTTGTCGCGGACCTCGCCGCGCAGGCTGACGTGCTGATCGAGAACTTCAGGCCCGGCGTGATGGACCGGCTTGGCCTCGGTTACGAGCGGCTGTCAGCAGCCAACCCGCGACTGATCATGGTCTCGGTGTCCGGGTTCGGCGTGACCGGACCAGATGCAAGCCGCCGCGCGCTAGCGCCTGTCATCCACGCCGAGTCCGGGCTGCTGGCCAGGCAGGCTGAGCTCGATGACCGCGCGCCCGCTGACCTGCCGCTGGCTCTTGCCGACACGTTCACCGGGCTGCACGCGGCCATCGCCGTCCTCACCGCCCTGCACCAGCGAGCAGCCACCGGGCGCGGCCAGCACGTCGCCCTGAGCATGCTCGGGGCCGTCGCGGCAAGCGACGATCACGCCCACGCGGCGATTGACGGCAGCGCCGAGCCGTACAGCTCGCGGGGCACGATCTGGCAGGCACCGGGCGGGCCCATGCTCATCGCCGCGCCGCCCAAGCACGCGTGGGTCATGCTGTCGCGGCGCGGTTTGATCGCCGACCCTGCGCCGCCTGGAAGCGACTTGCAGGTGAAGGCAGCGCTACGCCAGCAGGCCATCCAGGACTGGATGACGTCGTTCGAGGATCGCGATGCGCTTATCGCGGAGCTCGAGGGTGCCGGCGTCGCCTGGGCTGACCTGGCCGACACCGCGGAGGTCTTCGCTGGCGGCGCGCACACGGCGCTGGTAGCCGGCACCGACCGTCGCGTCGTGGCAATGCCATACGACTTCTCGGCCGCGTCGGCCAGCGTCCCGCGCGGCATCGCACGGCGGGGCGAGCACAACGCCGACGCCATCGGCGACTGGCTCGGGCTGGACCCGGCAGTGATCGCCGACCTGACCGCGCGCGGCGTCCTGCTGTCGGGCTAACCTCGATTTACGTGCCACAGTCAGCACGATTTAACGTGACCGGCAGCTAGAATAGCCAGCACGTAATTCGAAGGAAGCCGACGAGATGATGGATCGGGCAACCATAGCTGCGTGCGAGTCGTGCGGCCGCTCGCTTTCGCAAAGCGGAGGTAAAGGCAGGCCAAGACGTTACTGCAACGCCACCTGCCGCAGCGCCGCCCGCCGACAACGCCAGCGCGCCCAGACCGGTGACAGCAAGGCCGTCAAGTTTACGTTGACACCATCCGCACGTCAGGACTATGTTGACGAAGTGAGCGCGGCCAAAGGCCCGGTCCGGCAGACCGCGAGTCAGCTCACCCCGGTGGCCGGTCAGCTAGCAGCCCAGCTGATCCAGACAGGGGCAGGGTCACCGCTGGCCGCGATGCGGACGGCCCGCGATCTCGCTGCGCTTGCGAATGCGGCGCTGCAGGAAGCCGTCGACCGCGCCCGCGCGACCGGCTACAGCTGGAAGGAGATCGGCGATGTCCTCGAGACCAGCAGGCAGGCGGCATTCCAGCGGTTCGGCCGGCCGGTCGACCCGCGCACCGGCGAGCCGATGAGCCGGGCAGTGCTGCCGGGCGCCGCCGACAGGTCCATCGAGATCTTCGCCGCCATCGTGGCCGGCGAGTGGGAGGCCGCTCGCGAAGGCTTCGGCCGCAAGATGCTCGACGGCCTGAGCGCCACCATGCTCGCCGACGGCTGGGCACGGACTGCCAGCCTGGTGGGCCGGTACGAGGGCATGGGCGAACCGGCCACGCGCGCGGTCGGCGAGAACACCGTGGTCGACATCCCGCTGCATTTCGAAGCGGGCGAGGCCATCGGGCGCGTGACCTTCGATGCCGACGGCAAGGTGGTTGGCCTGTTCATCCGGCCGGCCGGACAGCAGTGAACCCGAGCGAGCGCCCGAGGAGTTAACGGACATGCGCAGCAATCAGCAACCCGGCCCAGACTGGAACTCCGGCAACTCCGGCATCGGCAGCCAGTTCCTTGGCGGTTCCAGATCGAACGGCAAGCAGCCTTGGTTCGGGCCGAAGCGATTCGGCTGGGGCTACGGGCCGAGAACCTGGCAAGGCTTCCTGGTTACCGCCCTGAGCGTGGTCGCGGTAGTTATCGCGGCCACCGTCGCCAAGGGCTCACCCTGGTTCTACGCGGTGCTGATCGCCGTTGTCGCGGTCCACCTCGTGATCATCGCGATTCAGCGGCCTCGCTGACCGCGCCCGCCCGGTCAAGGCATCGCATCCGCTCAGAAGTCCTGGTCGAATGCGACCGTGCCGGTCACGCCCACCTGGTAGGCCGATACCCGCCGCTCGAAGAAATTCGACAGCTCCTGCACGTCCTGCAGCTCCATGAACGCCAGCGGGTTGGCCGATCCGTACAGCGGCTCGATGCCGAGCCGGGCCAGCCGCCGGTCGGCCACGTGCTGGAGGTACTCGCGCATGCTGGCCAGCGGCAGGCCGGGCAGGCCCTGGCCGAGCAGGTCGGCGGCGAACTGTGCCTCGCACTCAACCGCCTCGGCGAGCATGTCGCGCACCTGTTCCGCCAGTCCGGAATCAAAGAGCTCAGGCTCCTGCGACCTGACGATGTCTACCACGTCGAACGCGAACGCCATGTGCATGGACTCATCGCGGAACACCCAGTTCGTGCCGGACGCCAGCCCGTTGAGCAGCCCGCGCGAGCGCAGGAAATAGACGTATGCGAACGCGCCGTAGAAGAACAGCCCCTCGATGCAGGCTGCGAAGCAGATGAGATTAAGCAGGAACGAGCGCCGGTCGGCCGCCGTGCGCAGTTCACGCAGCTGGTAAACCGAGTCGATCCACCGGAAGCAGAACTCGGCCTTGCGCCGGATCGACGGGATGTTCTCGACCGCGGCGAATGCATGCGCGCGCTCGACCGGATCCGGCACGTAGGTGTCGAGCAGCGTCAGGTAGAACTGCACGTGCACCGCCTCTTCGAACAGCTGCCGGGACAGGTAGAGGCGGCCTTCGGGCGAGTTAACGTGCTGGTACAAGTTCAGCACGAGGTTGTTCGCCACAATCGAATCGCCGGTAGCAAAAAACGCGACAAGCCGGGAAACGAGGTGGCGCTCGGCCACCGTTAGCTTCCGCAGGTCGGTCAGGTCGGAGTGCAGGTCCACTTCCTCGACTGTCCAGGTGTTCCTGATCGCATCCCGGAAGCGGTCGTAGAACGCCGGATAGCGCATCGGCCGCAGCGTCAGGTCCATGCCGGGATCGAGCAGCATCCCGGTCACTGGCACGCCTCGCAGGTCTCCGGGTTCTCCACGGAGCACGCTACTGCTCCCTCAGCCGAGGCCGGCTGCTCCGGTATCTCCGGGGCGACGGTCGCCTGCGCAATCCTGGTCGCTGGCCGAGACCGCAGGTAATAGGTCGTCTTCAGCCCTGACTTCCACGCGTGCAGGTACATCGACGACAGCTTGCCGATGGACGGCGCTGCCAGGAACAAGTTCAGCGACTGGCTCTGGTCGACGAACGGCGCCCGGGCGGCAGCCATGGCAATCAGCGCGCGCTGCGGCAGTTCCCAGGCAGTCCGGAACAACTCGCGGGTGTCGGCCGGCAGCTCCGCAACGCCCTGAACGGATCCGTCAGCGCGCTTGATCGCGTCCCGGATGGCGTCAGTCCACAGCCCGTGCGTCTTGAGCTCCGCTACCAGCGCGTTGTTGACCTGAATGAACTCGCCGGACAGCGTCTCGCGCTTGAACAGGTTGGACACCTGCGGCTCGATGCACTCGTAACACCCGGCGATAGAGGCGATGGTCGCAGTTGGCGCGATAGCAATCAGCAGCGAGTTCCGGAGCCCTGTCGCCGCGATGCGTGCCCGCAACGCAGTCCACCGTTCCTCCTGCCCTCCGGCGACACCCCACAGATCGTGTTGCAGCTGGCCGGCGGCAGCGCGTGTCTCCGCGAACATCGGATGCGGGCCATACCGCTCGGCGAGGTCGGCGGACGTCTCGAGAGCAGTCAGGTAAATCTCCTCGCCGATCCGCGCGGCAAGCTCCCTGGCGGCGCCCGAGTCGAACGGCAACCGCAGCGCGAACAGCACGTCCTGAAGGCCCATCACGCCGAGCCCGACTGGCCGCCAGCGCGGGTTCGATGCGGCTGCTTCCTCGCTCGGGTAATAGCCAGCGTCGATCACCCGGTCCAGGAACGGCAGCGCCGTCCGCACGGTCTGCCGCAGCTTCGCCCAGTCCACGGCGCACTCCCCTGCTGGACCAGTGATCAGATGCCTGGCCAGGTTGACCGAGCCGAGGTTGCATACCGCCGTCTCGCAATCGCTCGTTACCTCGAGAATTTCGGTGCAGAGGTTCGACGCGTGCACGACGTGGCCGGCCTGTGCGGTCTGATTGCACTTGGCATTGGAGCTGTCCTTGAACGTCATCCAGCCGTTCCCGGTCTCGGCCAGTGTCCGCATCATCCGCGCGTACAGATCGCGCGCCCGCACCTGACGCACGTACCGGCCGTCCGCCTCGGCCTGGCGGTAGGCCAGATCGAACGCGTCACCCCACAGATCGGGCAGCTCAGGCACGACGTCCGGGTCGATCAGCGACCACGCTTCGTCGGCCTCGACCCGGCGCATGAACTCGTCCGGGATCCAGTTGGCGAGGTTCAGGTTGTGGGTACGCCGCGCGTCTTCCCCGGTGTTGTCGCGCAGTTCGAGGAACTCCTCGATATCCGGATGCCAGGGCTCGAGGTAAACGCAGGCAGCACCCTTGCGGCGGCCACCCTGGTTGACGGCAGCTACCGACGAGTCGAGCGTCCGCAGCCAGGGCACGATGCCGTTGGACTGCCCGTTCGTCCCGCGGATCAGCGCGCCGCGGGAGCGGACCCGCGACCAGCCGATGCCGATCCCGCCGGAGAACTTGGACAGGCGCGCTACCTGTGCGTACCGGGCGTAGATCGAGTCCAGTTCGTCTCGCGGCGAGTCGACCAGGAAGCAGGACGACATCTGCGGGTGCTTCGTGCCGGAATTGAACAGCGTTGGCGAGCTGGGCAGGTAATCCAGCGCCGACATCATCCGGTAGAAGCTGATCGCCTCGGCCGGCGTCCTGGCGAGGCCGCAGGCGACGCGGAGCAGAAAGTACTGCGGGGTCTCGAGCACCAGCCGGCTCGACGGGTGCCGCAGCAGGTACCGGTCGTACACAGTCTTGATGCCGAAGTACTCGAACCGCAAGTCTGCGTCCTCGTCGACGGCGAAGTCGAGCTTGCGGGCGTTGTCCTTGACGAGCTTCGCGGTGTCATCGCCGATGATGCCTTCGGCGTGCCCGAGCGCGATCGACTGGCTGAACGACGCGATGCCCTGTCCCCGTACTTCCTTGGCGATGTAGCCGGACAGCAGCCTCCCCGCTAGCCGCGAGTACTGCGGATCGGTCGCGATCATGTCGGCGGCAGTCTGGATCGACAGCCGGTCCAGCTCGGCGGTCGTAGCACCGTCGTACAGGCCGCTGATGGTCTTCGTCGCGACGCGCATGGGATCCACGTCGTCCAGGTCGCCCGCCCAGCGCTGAACCGCGCGCACGATCTTGTTGACGTCGACGGGTTCGCTATCGCCGTTGCGCTTGCGGACCTGCATGGTCGCTGGCATCAGAACTCCTCCGGACGGCCGATTGGCTTTGGCGCTACGCCAACACCATATGTAGGAGGTCTGACATTTCTTCGGCACCACATGTTGGGTCGGCGTGTCGTCCTAGTCCTGACGACGCGAGTACCTCAGGCGACGTGTCTCGGGGCGGTCGCTACGCCCGGCGCCGGGCAACTGCGTTGCACTACGCGCTGTTCGCGTCATATCGTGTCGAGTGTTTCCGGGCGGCGATTCGGGGGTCCTGGTGACTGCCGCGAGCGAACATGACGCGCCCGACCGCGAGCGCGCTGAAACATATCTCCGGCTTCAGGCCGAAGCCGAACTGCGGCGCGCGCTTGCCATGCCGGAATACAAGCCGCCCCGTCAGCCGCTGCCCATTGCCGTCGTCAACGGGATAATCCAGCAGCGTCGGATGCAACGCCGCCGCGCCGCTGTGCAACGAGTGATGGCGCAGCAGGCCAGTGCCGGAAGGACGGCCAGCCGCGCCGCCGCGCCCGCGGCCAGGCTGCTGCGGTTCGCCAGCGCGACCGGGTCCCGGCTGAGCACACGCCTGAGCGGTGCTACCTGGCCACTGCGCCGGCGATTCCGGCGGTGGTATCGCGGCAGAGGTTATCAGTCACCACCTGCGGAACAGTGCGCGCAGCGCATCAACACGCTGGCCAGCATCTTCGCCGCCGTCGGCGCCATCAGCGCGGAGACTGAAACCGATGTGACAGCTGGCTTCGCGGCGGCGCTCGCGGCCCGCGGCCGCATCGAACCGGACGCCTTGCTCGGCTCTCACATGCTTCGCCGCTGGCCGATGCGCAGACCCAGGGGCGCTCAGCTGGCTTCGGCGGGCCCGCTCAGCGCTCATCCGGTCGGCCTGCCAGCGACCGGCGAGATCGAGGGCGTGCCGGTCCGCTTTTACCTCGGGGTACTCGTGACTGACCGGGGCAGCATGACGCTGACAATACAGGCCAGGCTCCAGGCCTCGAAGATCGCGCAGGACCACCGTCGCAGGCAGCACGACCCGATGTTTCACGCGCTGAACGAGACGACCGCGGTCGACGACCGGGGCAGAACGTACGACCTGCACTTCAGTGGCGGCGGCGGCGACACCGAGTGGGACGGTCTACTTCACTTGCACCCCGCGCCGGCCGCAGGGGTGCGATGGCTCGACATGACGCTGCCGGGCGCCGACCTCCTCCGCGTCCCGATGGACGCCCGGCCCGCCGACCTGCGCGTTGCGACGGCAGCAGTGACAACGACGGCCGCCGACCGGTTCCTCGACGCGCATACTGCGGGTGTGCTGGCCCGCGGGGCTACCGGTGCGGCCGAGATGCTTGCCGACGACCGGTCCGATTTGCCAGGCGTGGCCGGCGACCTGCTGGCGTCCGGCGTACTGACGGCGAACAGCGAGTCAGTGCGGCGGCTGGCGGCGGCCGCCAGGTACGTCGGCGCCAAGCTTCACGGCGCGCTGGCCGGCATTGAGCCCGGCGACATGCCAGCCGACTGGATTAGCCTCCTCGCCGGGTCGGACCGCGCCGACGGGCCAGCGGGCGTCATTCCGGTCGCTGCTGTCCTGCCCGAGGTAGACGGCGCACAGTGCGTCATCGCGGAACTGGTCTCCGGCAAGGACGCCGCGAAGATGCAAGTTCATGCTCGCGGCTGGCCGGAGCCGCGATTTGGCGGCGGCGCGCGGATCGAGCAGTTCTGGTGGAGCGCGCGAGATGACCTGGGCGGCTGGTACTTTCTCGGCGAGGGCGGCGGAAGCTTCAGCAACGATGAGGCGGACCTGGAACTGCGGTTCAGCCCGGCTATCGATCCGAAAGCCCGGGCACTGGACCTCATCCTGACCGGCCCTACCACTCAGGCCGTCGTTACCGTGCCGCTGAACTGGCAGGAGCCGCTGTGAACGCGGCATGGTGGAACGCGTTCGGGCCGGCCGACACGTCGCTGCGGTGCGGTGACGGCGAGCACCGGCTGCAGTGGGCGGATGGAACGCTGCAATTGCTCGACCATCCCGATGCTGAGGGAGAACTCGTACTGGCCGCACTCGGCGGCGACACCAATCCGTGCCTCGATCTGGTCACGGCCTGGGGCAAGCACAGCGACGATCTCACCGTCCTGATGGTCGGACCGCGCTCAGCCGGCGACGCCGTGACGATCCCGGCCGCGATCCTGGCCGAGGCCGCCTCAATGAGCGACCCCGGCGGACAGGCTTACCGCGGCCTCGGCCACCCGCCGGCACAGTTCGGCGGATCCGGCGGCGGGTTTATCCGGCGGGGTCCAGTTGCCAGCACTGTGACCTACGCCAGCCGCTCCGTCAGCGCCGGGCCGGCAGGCCGGCCGTGGCTGCGGCCTGGCCGGGGGATCGGGCGGTGGCTTGGCAGCAGGCCGTTTGCGCCACCCATCCCCGGGCCGGTAGTCCGGCGGGCGGCGATGCGCCGAGCACGGATGCTCGGCGGGTCCGACGGCGATATCGGGGCTAGAGCCGAGCTGATCCGGCTGCTCGCGCTCGGGCCACCGTTCCAGTTCCGGCTGTCGGCGGCAGTCGCGCACGCCTGGTCCGCTGAGGGCGAGCAGGCAGGTCGCGCGGATCGGGTTCGGCCAGCGCTGACTGCCGCGCTGACTGGCCGGCTGGCGCCCGCAGCGGCGCACTGGCTGGCCGTCGCTCCAGAGGACGTCGACGTGAGCGTGCACGACGGAACTGGCTGGGGTCAGCTCGTACTGGCCAAGATCCGAGGGAAAGGACAGCTACAAGCGCAACTGCCGGTCGGCTGGCTGGCCTCGGTGTGGGCACCAGGCTTCGCGGTAGTGGACGGGCACCTGGTTGTCAGCGTGCTGCATGCAGCGTGGCCGGCTGCCCGCGTACTCGCTATCCGGTCCCCCGGCAAGGAGCCGTCCGAGCTGAGCATCCGCAGCGACAAGGGACACTGGAGCGTGACTTCGCAGTAGTGCACGACGGCTACTGCTGGACTACCGGGGAGCAGATGTGGCTGAAAGCGGACGGGCCGCGCGGCAGCGGGCGGCAGCCGAGGCGCTGGGCGTTGCCGTCGCGGCGCGGGTGCCTGTACTGCTCTGGGGTGCACCCGGCACCGGGAAGACGTCCGCGATCCGCGCCATGGCGCACGCGATGGGCTGGCCGTGCGAAACGGTGATCGCCTCGATCCGGGAGCCATCAGATTTCGCCGGCCTGCCGGTCGTCATTGGCCAGGACGTCCGGTTCGCTCCCCCAGCCTGGGCGCGGCGGCTGGCTGAGACTGGCCATGGCCTGCTCTTCCTCGACGAGCTTTCCACGGCACCGCCGGCGGTTCAGGCGGCGTTGCTCCGCGTCGTGCTCGAGCGCGTCGTCGGAGACCTGGAACTGCCGCCGAACGTAGCCGTCGTAGCCGCAGCGAACCCGCCCGAGCAGGCAGCCGACGGCTGGGACCTGTCCGCTCCGCTGGCCAACCGGCTGTGCCACCTGCCCTGGGACATCGATCCGCTCGCCGTGGCCGACGGACTTGCAGG
>Ga0335074_10011028_pt1 | contig 12639 bp, 13 predicted proteins | sample Lox_Sample_23_FD_206715 | JGI IMG/M metagenome (GOLD analysis project Ga0335074, IMG submission 206715) | Soil microbial communities from Loxahatchee National Wildlife Refuge, Florida, United States - Lox_Sample_2.3 | ecosystem: Environmental > Terrestrial > Soil > Wetlands | place: USA...
TCACGACCACCTTGCCCTGCGGGTCCAGCACGAAGCCGGTGGACTGCAGGTACAGCGGGTCTTCATTGATGAACGCGCCGGTCAGTCCGGCGACCGCGCGGGCGTCGGCACTATGCCCAAGAGGGAACGTAAGGTCGTGCTTGGCGGTGAACTCCGCGGTGGTCTGCTCGTCATCGACCCAGAGCGCGGCCACCCGGATGCCGGCCGCTGCTAGCGAGTCACCGGCTCGCTGGAACGCGCGCAACTGGGCGGTGCAGTACGGACACCACGCCCCGCGGTTGAACAGCACGACCCCGAACTCGCCGGCGAACCAGCCGGGAACCTCGATGGCCTGCGCGCCGGGAACGTTGAGGGTCAGCTGGGGGAATATGTCGCCCGGGTGCAGCAGGGACATGGCCTGCCTCCTTTTGTATGTCGTCGCGTGGATCCGTCCGCACACTTAGCGCGGCCCGGGGCCGCCGGTCTTACCCCCGTCGATTCCAGGAAAGGCGGCGCACCGGGAGGTAAGAACATCGATGGCGGAGCAGCGAACGTGTCGAGACAGTCGTTCAGTGGGCGCAGTGACAGGGGCCGTAGAGACTATTGAGGCCGGCGTGGTCGTGGTCGGGCTCGGTCTGTCCAGTGATGCCCAGCAAGACCAGCAGCCCGGGGCAACGCTGACGTGGCTTCCACACACCACGGCACGCCGCGATCGCTCAACAGTTGCTCTTTGTGACCATAAGGGCATGGGTCATGGCGGTAACACCGGCAAACTATCTCGGTCCACGAAACCGTCCAGGCAACACCGGATATCACACATAACCGCAGGTGGGGCGGGCGGGGCTCGAACCCGCGACCGGCAGATTATGAGTCCGCTGCTCTGACCAGCTGAGCTACCGCCCCATACCAGCCGCAAGAGTACCGCACTCGCGCCCTGCTCACCGGCTCGCTCGCGGTGCCGGTCAGCAGCAGGCGGAAGCGGCTGACGGTGTGGCGCCCGCCGTGCCGGCCGCGGGAGCGCAGCACGCGGAGTCGGCGGGCTTGTCGAGGACGTCGGCGTCGCCCTTGACGACGTAGACCTCCCACGGCTCGTCGCCGGGGCCGGTGACCCAGACCTTGTCCTGGACGGCGTAGCAGCAGGCGGTGTCCTCCTCGGTGGCGGTCGCCAGCCCCTCGGCGGCCAGGCGGCTGGTCGCGGCGGTGACCTCGGCGGTGGTCTCGACTTCCACGCCGAGGTGGTCCATCCGGGTGGGCTCGCCGGGGGTGCCCTCGATCAGGACGAGCTTGAGGGGCGGCTCGGCGATCGCGAAGTTGGCGTAGCCGGGGCGGCGCTTGGCGGGCTCGGCGCCGAACAGCTTGGAGTAGAAGGCCACGGAGCCTTCCAGGTCGGCGACGCGGAGCGCGAGCTGGACACGGGACATGGTTCCTCCTCATGGGATGGGCTTCCGGTGCTGATTAAAGAGATCTCTAATCAGCGCGCAACCTCAGTTTGCGCCGCTGCTTAAAGATGTGTCAAATTAGAAGGGTGGTTAATCAGGACCTGCTGCCGTTGATCGAGCCCGACACCGTCGAGTGTTGCGCGCCGTTGGCGTGCGAGCCACTGCCGCAGGCGGGGGCGGACGAGCTGGCGCCGCTGTTCAAGGCGCTCGCGGACCCGATGCGGCTGCGGCTGCTGTCGCTGATCGCCTGTCACGACGGCGGGGAGTCGTGCGTGTGCGACCTGCTCGAGGCGTTCGATGTGACGGCGCCGGCGATCAGCTACCACCTGAAGATCCTGCGCGAGGCCGGGCTGATCAGCTCCGAGCGGCGCGGCACCTGGGTGTACTACCGGGTCAACCCTGACGTGATGGCGCGGATGTCAGCGGTGCTTGTCCCGCCCGCATCGGCGCTCGCGGCGACCGCGGGTTAAGTGGCCTGGCGGGTCCAGGCCTGGGCGCCGGCCTGCACGGCGTCCCACGGGGAGCCGAGCGGCGGGGTGTAGGACAGGTCCAGGTCGCTGACCTGGTCGACGGTCATGCCGCAGTAGATGGCGGTGGCGGCGATGTCGATCCGCTTGGCGATCTCGGCGTGCTTGTGGCCGAACAGCTGGACGCCGAGCAGGCGGCCGGTGCCGCGATCACCGGTGAACCTCATGTGGATGCGGTGGCTGCCGGGGTAATAGGCCTTGTGGTCGTCGGCCGCCGAGCCGATCGTGACCGGGTCGTATCCGGCGGCGGCGGCTTCGTGGTCGCGCAGTCCGGTGCGGGCGGCGGCGTGGTCGAAGATCTTGACGACCTGGGTGCCGAGGCTGCCGGCGAACTCGCGGCTGCCGCCGGCCGCGTTCTCCCCCGCGACCCGGCCCTGCTTGTGCGCGGTGGTGCCGAGCGGCAGGTAGGTCTCGCCGAGCAGCCGGTGGTGGGTGATCACGCAGTCGCCGGCCGCGTAGACGCCCGGCAGCCCGGTGCGCATACCCCGGTCCACCGCGATCGCGCCGCGGGCGCCGAGGCTGGCCCCGGCGCTGACGGCGAGGGCGGTTTCCGGGCGGACCCCGGTCACCACCAGGACAAGCCCGGCGTGCGCGGTGACCGGCGCGCCGTCGGCCGCGACCGCCGCGACGCGCAGCGGGGCGGGCTCGCCAGCCCCGGCGCGGCTGATCTCCCGGACCGCGGTGCCGGTCAGCACGGTCACGCCGCGGGCTTCCAGCTCGGCGCGGACCAGGGCGCCGAGCTGGCCGTCGACCGTGGGCAGCACCTCGGGGAGCTGCTCGACCTGGGTGACCGCCAGGCCGCGGGCGGTCAGCGCGTCGGCCATCTCCAGGCCGATGTAGCCGGCGCCGACGATGACCGCGCTGTCCGGTGCGGTGTCCTCCAGGGTGCGCATGATGGCGAAGGTGTCGTCCATCGAGTGCAGCAGGTGCACCCCGTCGCCGGGCCCGAGCGCGTCCAGGCCGGCGATCGGCGGCCGGGCCGGCCCGGCGCCGGTACCGATGACCAGCTCGTCATAGCCGATGACATCCTCGGCCCCGCCGGGACCGGTGACCGTCAGCTTGCGGCCGGGCACGTCGATGCGGCGGGCGAGGGTGTCCAGCCGCAGCCGCATCCCGGCCGCCTCCAGGTCGGCGATGGTCCGGTGCGCGAGGTTGCGCCAGTGCGCGACCTCGCCGGAGACGTAGTAGGGGATGCCGCAGATGGAGAAGTTCGGGTAGGCGTCGGCGACCACGACCGTGAACTCCGCACCGGGATCGACTTCGCGGGCGCGCAGCGCGGCGCTGATCCCGGCGTCGCTGCCGCCGACGGCGACGATGCGCATGGCTGGCTACCTTCCGTCCCTAGCGGCCTGGTGGTCCCGCCCGGCGCGTGCGCCGTCGCCTGCCTCGTGCGGGACGATGACCCCGGCGGCCTGCGCCGGGGTGAGCGCGGGATACAGGACCCTGATAAGGATCACCCCGGCGATGCCGCCGCCGATCTGGGCGGCGATGAACACCGGGGCGGACGACGGCGCGATCCCGGCGAACGTGTTGGAGAACATGCGGCCGATCGTGATCGCGGGGTTGGCGAAGCTGGTGGAGGAGGTGAAGAAGTAGGCGGCGCCGATGTAGGCGCCGACCGCCGCCGGGGCGCTGGCGAGCCGGCCGCTCCTGGCCAGCGCGAAGATCACCAGGATCAGCCCGGCGGTGGCGATCACCTCCGACAGCGCGTGCGGCCCGCTGGCCCGGTGCTTGGTCGAGATGGACACCGCTGGCAGGGCGAACATCAGGTTGGCGGCGACCGCGCCGGTGACGCAGCCGGCCACCTGCGCCGGCAGGTAGCCGGCGGCGTCCCGCCACGACAGCCCGCCCAGCGCCGCGTCGGCGAACGACACGACCGGGTTGAAGTGCCCGCCGGACACCGCCCCGAACATCAAGACGATCGCGAACAGCCCGGCCGCGGTCGCCGCCGCGTTCTCCAGCAGCTGCAGCCCGGTGTTCCCCGGCGACAGCCGCTGGGCGGCGATGCCCGAGCCGATCACGATCGCGGCGAGGAACGCGCTGCCGAGGAACTCCGCGGCGAGCCGGCGCGGCAGCGGGACGGGTGCGCTGGTCACGGCACCCATCTTGACTGACGCCATTAACTCAGTCAAGATTGAGTCAATGAACAGTGAGGTAACTTCTGAGCTGGGACGGCGGGCCGCGATGCACGCGGCGCTCGCCGACCCGGCGCGGCTGCGGATCACCGACACGCTGGCCGACGGGGACGCCTCCCCCTCCGAGCTGGCCGCGATGGTGACGATGCCGTCGAACCTGCTCGCCCACCACCTGCGGGTGCTGCAAGAGGCAGGCCTGGTATCCCGGCACCGGTCCGAGGGCGACAAGCGCCGCACCTACCTGCGGCTGGTTCCCGGCGCGCTGGACGTGCTGGCCGGGCCGCCCGGGCGGGCGGCAACGCGGGTGCTGTTCGTGTGCACCGCGAACTCGGCCCGCTCGCACCTGGCCGCCGCGCTGTGGCGGCGGGCCAGCGCGGTCCCGGCGGCATCGGCCGGCACCCACCCCGCGGAATCCATCGACCCGGGCGCGATCGACGCCGCCCGCCGGCACGAGCTTCCGCTCCCCCGGCAGCGGCCCCGGCACCTCACCGACGTTCACCGGGACGGCGACCTGATCGTGACCGTGTGCGATATGGCGCACGAGGAACTCGGCGGGCTGGCCGCGGTGCACTGGTCGGTCCGCGACCCGGTCCCCGGCCGCGACCCGGCCGGCTTCGACGCGGCGCTGGCCGAGCTGGCCGCCCGGGTCGGGCGGCTGGCGCCCCGGCTGTCCGCTGCCGCTCTGAGCAGCTGAGCTACGGCCGCAACCAGCCGCAGGAGTACCGCACTCGCGTCTAGCTCACGGTCCCGCTCGCGACGGCTCGTCAGTCCCGGTAGCCGGCCTCGTGCAGTGCCCTCCGGATCTGCGCGGCGACGACTTCGGGGCGCTGCCGGACAAGCCACGCCGGGAACCTCAGCGTCCGGTAGCCGTCAACGTTGAGGTCGTTGTCCCGCTCCATGTCGTCCCAGCGCTGCAAGGGGTCCTCGGTGTGCTGGGCGCCGTCGATCTCGGCCGCGACCTTGCAGTCGTCCCACAGGACGTCGGTCCACCGCCGTCTCCCCCGCGAGTCACGGCGCGCGACCTGGCGACTGGGCTCGGGCAGCCGGTACGCGCGCACGACCTGACGGGTGAAATCCAGCTCCGACAGGGCCTGTGCGCCGCCCGCGATGTCATCGAGAATGCCGGTCATGAGGGTGCGCCGGCGCAGGGTCTCGATCCGGGCAACCACCTGGCGCAGGTCGTCTACCCGGACCAGGCGCTGCTGAACGCCCGCGGCGAGGACCGCCATCGCGCCGCGGTCGGCCGGCATCCAGGCGGCGGCGTCGACCAGCGAGCGCGCGATCCGCGTCCGCCTCGGCTGCCGCGTCGGGTGCACGTCAGCACTGGTCAGCGCCTGCGAGTAGTGCACTATCACGCGTAGTCCGGATGGCGGGGTACGCCGCCTGTATCCGTAAGGGACGAGGAGGTGAATCGGGCTTTCCGCGAATGAAGCTTTATCTCCGAATCCAGCAAGGCCGTCAAGCCGGGCAGCGGTCAAACCAGCGAGTACGGCTCGCGGGCCAGCCCGCAGCAGCGCCGCCCGCAGAATTTGCCGGTCAGTAAGCGGGCCGGAATGAGCGGCCACCACGCCGCGGGCGGGTTTTTGCCAGCGTCCGGAGGATATCTGCCATCTCAATTGGTTTTCCGTCATGAAGCGGAGCGCGTCAGATGTGCTGATCACGCCTCCGTGATCTGCGAGAACGTCAATAAGACCGGGAGAGCTTAGTTTCATGCCTCCAGATTGCAGAAGCGCGCAAGCGGTTGTCACTACCGAATCCGAAGCTGTGGATAACCTGTGGATAAGTGGCGTCGCCGGGAAATCCGTGACGTTTCCGTGGCTATAACAACGGAACTGAAACGGGTTTCCGGGCGGGCTCCGCCGGAGGCGGTTAGGCGCCTTGCGCCCGCGGAAGGTGAACCGCCACGACCGCCGAGCGGCCTGCGTGCACGGCGGCAAGCGCGTCCTTCAGCACCGACGGCAGTTCGGCAGGGTCGTCGACCGTCGCGGCGAAGGCGCCGCCCGCCGCGGCCGCGACGCCGGGCAGGTCGGCTTCCGGCTCGAAGGAGACGTTGAAGTCGTCGGCGGCGGCGGCCGCCCCTGACGGGTGCACGCCCAGCGTGGACTGCTTCGGCGCCCGCCAGCCGCGGTTGTCGTAGATCACCGTCAGCGTCGGCGCGGCGTACCTGCGGGCCAGCCACTGCACCGACGACGGCACGCTGAACAGGTAAGTGCCGTCGCCGACGAGAGAAACAACCGTCCGTTCGGGAGAAAGGAGCTTGGCACCGACGGCGCCGCCACCGTGCCATCCCAGGGAAGCGCCGCCCGACCCGATGAGGGAGCCCGGCTTGTTGACCCGCAGGTGCTCGGCGACGACCTGGAAGTTGGTGACCGCCTCGGTGAGCACGAGCGCGTCCTCGTCCGCCAGCAGCTCGCGCACGCACGCGGTCAGGTACCGCGGCGTGATCACCCCGTCCTCCGGGCGCTCGAGGGCGTCCAGGGCGGCGCGCTGCGCGTCATGCGCGGCCGTGACCGCCGCACGGCGCGACTCGACGAGATCAGAGTCAAAACCATTCGCCCGAACGGCCGCCGCGATCTGTTCCAGTGCCACCTTCGAGTTCGCGGCGGCACTGCGCCTGGCGGGGACGTGCCACAGCGACATGCCGTACTTGAGCGGGTCGACGTCGACCACGTAGATCGCCGCATCCGGCGCCGGGCGGCTGTTGCTCGGGATGTACGGGATGTCGCAGTCCAGGACGAGGACGACGTCGGCCGCGGCGAGCAGCGGGTTCTGCTCGGACGTGGTGAACTGCCAGCCGCGGTGCATCGGGTGGTCGGCGGGGAAGTTCATCTTGAACGGGCCGGACTCGATGACCGGGATCGCGAGCAGGTCGGCGAGCTCGACGAGCTTCGGCACCGCCTCCGGGTCGCGGCCCAGGTGACCGGTGATGATCAGCGGGTTGCGGGCGGTCGCGAGCGCCCTGGCGATCTCGTCCGTCACCTCCGCGGTGAGGGCCGCCGGCTCGACCGGCCGGTAGCCGGCCGGATCGACGGTGTAGGGCTCGAGCGGCTGTTCCATCACCTCGCGCGGGCCGACCAGGTAGACCGGGCCGGCCGGCTCGCTGGCGGCGATCTGCAGCGCGCGGTGCACCAGCTGCTTGATGTTGCTGCCGTAGCGGATCTCGTTGTCGTACTTCACGTAGCCGCGCATGATGCCGCGCTGGTCGTGCACGTCCTGGATCCAGTGGATGAACTCGTTGCGGCCGCCGGGCAGCTCGTTCTCCATCGTGTACGGGGCGGCGCCGGCGAAGACCAGCACCGGGGCGCGGCCGCGCAGGGCGTTGCTGATCGCGCCGCCCATGTTCTGGGTGCCGGCGTCGACGTGCACGATCACCGCCTGCGGCGAGCGGCTGACCAGCGCGGCGGCGTGCGCGGCGCTGAGCGCGACCATCTCGTGCGGGCAGACGATGAGCCGCGGGAGGTCCTTGTCGCTACCGTCGGCCTTTGCCTGGGCGAGCGCCTCGATCAGGCCGGGATGGTCGCTGCCGAGGTTCGCGAAGATGTACTGCACGCCGGCCTCGGCGAGCGCTTCAAGGAACGCGGTGCTCGTCGTGTAGAAGCGCTCGGTCACGGCTGCGGGCCTCCTGTGTCCTGGTTACCCCATCATTGTGCCGAGCGCTTCCGATGCGTCAATACTGCTGCGGTATCTAGGCCTCGGCGTAGAACTCATTCCGGCAGGACCCGATGCCCTCGATGGTCACCGTGACGACCTGGCCGTCCTTCAGGAACGGCTGATCCTCCCGCGCGCTCGCCACGCCGCTCATCGTCCCGGTCACGATGAGATCGCCGGGCCGCAGCGTGGTGAACGTCGAGGCGTAGGACACCAGGTCCGCGATGCTGAACAAGAGCTCGGACGTCCTGGCCTGCTGCATTACCTGGCCGTCGACGTCGCAGGAGATCGCCAGGTCGAGCGGGTTGTCGAACTCATCCAGCGTGACGACCGCCGGCCCCACGGGTGTCGACGCCTCGAAGTTCTTGCCCTGCAGCCACTCGCTCGAGCGGCGCTGCCAGTCGCGCATGGACACGTCGTTGACGGCCGTCAGGCCGGCCACGTGGTCAAGCGCCTGGCCGGGTGACACGCGCCGCGCGGGCGTGCCGATGACAACGCCCAGTTCAGCCTCCCAGTCCACCATCGCGGAGGCGTGCGGCAGGCAGATGGGGCTCAGCGCGCCGGTCAGCGTGTCAGGGAACTTCGCGAACAGGGTCGGGTACTTCGGCAGCTCCCGCCGGGTCCTGGACTCCAGCACGTGGCTCCGGTAGTTAAGCCCGCAGCACATGGTCTTGCCCGGGCGGACGGCCGGCAGGTTGTACTCCAGCGCGCTGGCATCCCCGTGGTCGGTCCCGCCCGAGCTCGCGGCGGTACGCCACCGCGGGTCGCCCAGCAGGGCCACGACGTCCGGGTACGGCAGGGCGACGACCGTGCCGTCGGTGATCCGCGCCGCCGACGTGCCGTTCTCCGTGGTGATGGTGGTGAGCCTCATGGCAGCACTATTCAATGCTGAGACTCGTGTGTCAATTTCAGGAACGATAGTTAGTAGTAGAGTCGAGTATTGCCGCTGCCCTCGGAGCCTGGCGGACCCTGGGCAGGACGGCGATGGCCCCCGGCGGCAGCTGACGCCGGGGGCCATTCGATCATCGACGCTCTATTACCCGGGCTTGTAGTTGAAGGCTTCGTCGGACGGTCATATAGTCGGACCATGACGGGCAGCCAGCATGAGGTGCTGATCGTCCGCTACGGCACCAGGACGACGACCCGCAGCGACGTATTCCTCAACTACCACGTCTACGGCGAGCCCGACGGCCCCATGGAGATGGACTACTTCTTCTGGGTTATCCAGGGCGACGCCGGCCCCGTTGTCGTCGACACCGGGTTCAGCCGTACCGCCGGCCGGGCCCGCGGCCGGACGATGCTGACCGATCCGCGGGAAGCCCTGGCCGAGCTGGGCATCGAGCGCGCCGACGCACCGCGGGTGATCATCACCCACGCGCACTACGATCACATCGGCAACCTGCGTCACTTCAACGAGTCCCAGGTCGTGGTGGCCCGCGCGGAGGCCGAATTCTGGGCCGGCCCGCACGCGCGCCACGCTCTTTTCCGGCACGCGGTTGAGGAGTCGGAGCTTCAGGCGCTGGCCGACGTGATCGGCGAAGGCCGGGCGGTCCTGTTCGAGGACCACTATGAGGTGGCGCCGGGGATCCAGGTGCTCCGGGTCGGCGGTCACACTCCCGGGCAGTCCGTGGTCGTGGTGCAGACGGCCGCGGGGCCGGTCGTGCTCGCCTCCGACGCCGTGCATTACTACGAGGAGATGCGGCGCGACATGCCCTTCTCGTCCGTCGCCAGCCTCGTCGACATGTACGCGGCGTTCGCTGAGCTGAAGGCGATGCTCGCGGACGGGCGGGCGGCGCACGTGGTGAGCGGGCATGACCCGGCCACCCTTGATCTCTACCCCCAGGCGCCAGGGCCGGCTGGCGCGAAGATGGCTGTTATCGGGAGGCAGGCTTAATGCCGGAAGAGATTGGCTTCATCGGGCTCGGAAACATGGGCGGGCGGATGGCGGTCCGGCTCGCGGAGAAGGGCCGCTCGGTCGTGGGCTACGACGTGGTCCCCGGGCTGGCGGACAAGGCCAGGGCCAGAGCCGCCGGATCCATCGCCGAGGTAGCGGCGGCCGTGGACGTCATCCTGCTCTCGCTGCCGGACAGCAAGGTCGTCGAGTCCGTGGTGTACGGCGACGGCGGGCTCCTGGCGGCGTCGCGCGAGGGCCAGGTGATAGCCGACCTGAGCACCGCGGCGCCCGCGTCAACGCGTGAGCTGAACAAGCAGTTTGCCGTCAAGGGCGTCAGCTTCCTGGACGCGGGGGTCTCCGGCGGCGCCGCCGCGGCGGAGGCGGGCACGCTCACCGTGATGGTGGGCGGCGACCAGGCGATGCTCGAGCGGATACGCCCGGTCCTCGACTGCATCGCGGCCAAGATCTTCTACTGCGGCGCGCCGGGCTCGGGGCACACGGCGAAGCTGCTGAACAACTTCCTCAACGCGGTCTGCCTGGCGGCGACCGCGGAGGCGATGGTCGCAGGCAAGAAGGCGGGCCTGGACATGGAGACGCTGCTGAACATCATCAACTCCAGCAGCGGAGTCAATTTCGCGTCCATGAACCGGTTCACCAGGATTATCCACGGCGACTACCTCAAGGGCGGGCTCACCAACACGCTGATGATGAAGGACGTGATGCTCTACACGGAGCTCATCGCCGATCTCGGCGTGGCCGGCCTCAATGCCACCGGTCCGCTGGCATCATTCGGGCTAGCGAAATCACTCGGTTACGCGGACCAGATAAGCAACAGGGTCGTGGATGCCATCGGCGATATGTCTGGCGGCGTCAGGATCCAGACAGAGGAAAACGGTCAGTCATGATAATTGTCCCTGGACGCTCGAATGGCCAGCCGACCAGTCAGCGGGGAGATACCTTTACCGGCACCGTCTGGGCCGACCCGGTAGTGCCAGCCTCCGATGACATCGTCGTCAACACCGTGTTCTTCCAGCCCGGGGCGCGGACATTCTGGCACCAGCATGAGCGCGGGCAGCTCCTGCACGTGCTGGCCGGGGGCGGCCTGATCTGCACCGCCGGGGAGTCGCCGCGACGGATCCGGCCGGGCGATGTCGTCTGGGTGCCGCCGGGAGAACAGCACTGGCACGGCGCCTCCGGCGAGACGTTCCTGACGCACCTGGCGGTCTCGCTCGGCACGACCAGGTGGGCGGGAGAAGTCGCCCAGGCGGACTATCAGCAGTCGCCAGGCGACTGACCGGTGTCCGTGAACTCGGTACCGCCCGCGCTGACGCCGCGGCAAGAGGACGTCAAGGCGCGGTTCATCGAGGTGCGCGGCACCTGGAGCGAGGCGTGGGACGCCGTCGTGCGGCTGGACCCGGATTTCCTCGAGGCTTACCTGCAGTTCTCCGCCGTGCCGTGGCGCCACGGACCGCTGCCGCCCAAGGTGAAGGAGTTCATCTACATCGCGATCGACGCCAACGCGACCCACATGTATCTCCCCGGCGTGCGCCAGCACATCAAGGCGGCGCTGGATCACGGCGCGACGGGCGCCGAGATCATGGAGGTGCTCGAGCTCACCGCCACGCTCGGCATCCACGCGATGAACGTCGGCATGCCGGTCCTGGCAGAGGTGCTGAGCGAGATGGGCCGCCTGCCGGCACCCGAACTGGACGCGCGGCAGCGGGAGATCAAGGAGGAGTTCACCCGGGTGCGGGGATACTGGCACTCGAGCTGGGACGAAACCCTGCTGTTCGCTCCCGAACTGCTCGCCGCGTACCTGGAGTTCTCCGGCGTGCCGTGGCGCGGCGGCAGCCTCGAGCCCAAGGTGAAGGAATTCATCTACATCGCGTTCGATGTCGCGGCGACACACCTGTACCGCACGGGACTGAAAATACACGTGGCGAACGCGCTCGGTTACGGAGCGACCCCGGAAGAGATCACCGAGGTCATGGAGATCGCCGCCGTCCTCGGCGTGCACGCGGTAACGACCTCGGCGCCGCTGCTCGCCGAGGAGCTGGCCGCGCGGGCTCAGCCGCCGGTGCCGGAGCAGCTGGTGCCGGCGCAGCAGGAGTAGCGGGAGGGCTTACCCGACCTCGGCAGGCTCGCCCTTGGCGAGCGCCTCGATCGCGGCCCGGCCCGCCGCCTCGACGTGCCGCGAGCATGCCGCGGCGGCCGCTTCGGCGTCGTTCGCCTCCACCGCCGTCAGGATGTCCTGCAGCTCCTTGAGGCTTTGCGCGGTGCGGCCCGGCAAGGACAGGGACAGCGATCGCAGCATGCTTATGCGGGCGTGCAGGCTGCCCGCAATCAGCCGCAGGGCGTCGTTACCGCCGCCGGCAAACAAAATGTCGTAGAAGCGGTCCTTTGGCTCCAGAATAGACACGCCAGCGCTTGCCGCTCGCTCGATGGCCTGCATCGCCTTCGCGAGGTCATAACGATCCTTCGCCGAGGCGTTATGCACGAATATGCGGCCGGCCAGGCCTTCCAGCGCCGACCGCACCTCATAGAGCTGCGCGGCTTCTTTCGCACTGACCGTGGTGACAACGTTGCCCTTATTCGGGACGCTCGTCACCAGGCCTTCGGCCGTCAACTCCCTGAGGGCTTCGCGGATGCTGGTCCGTGAGACGCCTGTCAGTTCCACAAGTTCGCGCTCGATAAGGCGCTGACCTGGAAGGAACCGGCGATCGATAATAGCCTGACGCAAGTTGTCAATAACCTGCGTCCTCACAGGCGCGGGATTTCGTTCAACTCGCAGCGGCCGCGGGCTGTTCTCTGTCACCTCTGAACCCTCGGTAGCGACGGAAATGACTGAATACAGCTTACCGCATCGTCGGGCAGAACGTGTGACCGTCACACAGACCGACGAAGTTGCCGAAAACCTCGTCTGCGCAAGAAAAACGCGGCTGCGGCCCGCCGCCGGGAACGACGAAGCGGCTCCCGGGCGCGGACCGGCCGGCCCGCCTCCTCAGGGCGGGCCGCCG
>Ga0335074_10011029_pt1 | contig 12639 bp, 13 predicted proteins | sample Lox_Sample_23_FD_206715 | JGI IMG/M metagenome (GOLD analysis project Ga0335074, IMG submission 206715) | Soil microbial communities from Loxahatchee National Wildlife Refuge, Florida, United States - Lox_Sample_2.3 | ecosystem: Environmental > Terrestrial > Soil > Wetlands | place: USA...
GCCAGGAGGGACTCACCGGAAGCATCGCGTGCGTCGAGCAAGTGCTCCAGGCTGGCCAGCAGGGAGCCGATCACCTTTGCGCCGAAACGCTCGTGCCAGGCCTGCTCGATCTGAGCCCCCAGCTTCGCGCGGCCATCGCGTGCCTTGACTCCGCGCGGCGTCGGCCAGGCATACTTGCCTCGCCCGCCAGAGGGGTCGTGCCCGACCTCGATGTACCCCTGGCGCTCAAGGAATCCCAGCGACGACGCCACGCCTTCCCTGGAGACTCCGGCTAGGAACGGGAGGTCCCTGGCGCGCGCACCGTCATCTCCGATCACGCGCATCGTGTTGGCGCAGATCGGCAACGGCAGCTTCGCCGTGCTCTCGTACTCGATCGTGAAGGCGAGCAGAACCTGGGAAAGCAGCACGGACAGGTCAGGCTCGGCGCAAGGCAAGCCGGCCTCGCGCAGGTCACGGTACCTGGTACGCATGCCGTCCGCGTAACCCACCATCGGAAGGTAACGAGGCATGCCCGCGCCTGCGTGCGCGGCGATCTCCCGCAGGCCGGAGGTCAGGTCGCCGATCACGTCAGCGCCGAACCGCTCGGCCCAGCGCCGGTCAACGACGCCCTCGAGGCGCCGCCAGCCTGCCTGCGCCCACCGGCCCGCCCTGGTCGCCTTTACCAGCCGCTCCGGCGAGATGAAAATGTAGCCCCAGCGCTCGAGGCCGGCCCGGTTGGCTGGCATGCCGGCTAGCCGCTCGAGCGGTATCCCCTCCGGCGGTACATACCGCATGAAGTTCGACCACATCGCCATTGAAACGAGCCACGGGCGCCTTACCAGCTCGCCTGATGACGAAACGAACTGGTCAGGACCTCCGTCGCCGAAAGTCGCCGTCCGGTGCGGCAGGTAGTGCTCGAACTCGTTGTCAAACTCGATCGTGTATGCCACAAGTAGCTGCGACAGCATCTCCGGAAGCCTCGATGGCACGGAATCCAACCTATCGCCGCCTACCGACAGCTAGTGCGCTTGAAGGAACTCAAGCGTCCTGGCGTTGAACTCCTCGACCTGCTCGTAAATCGGCGCGTGCGAGGCGTTCTCGAACACCACGACCTCCGAGTCGCTGATCGCTGAGGAAAGCGGCTCGGCGAACCTGGTCGAGGTCACCGAGTCGTGACGCCCGAACGTAATGAGCGTCGGCGCCGAGATCGCGGCGATTTCCTCTGAGGCGTCGTGCGACAGCACGGCAGCGGACTGCCGCATGAAGGCATCGACGTCCGGCATCGGCCGGCCGCGAACGAAGTCGGCGAGGCCGTCAATGTACTCGGGCCGCGCGGCGTAAAGCTCGGGCGTGAAGCACCAGGGGAAGATGCCCTCGATCACCATTTCCGTGACGCTGCCCAGCCCGTTCGCGATGACCCGCCAGGTACCGACGACCGCGTGCAGGAACGGGTCGGTCTTGTGCCAGGCGCTGTGCAGCGACAGCGACCTGACCAGGTCCGGATGCCTCGCGGCCAGCAGCATGCCGGTCGCCGCGCCAAGCGAGAGCCCCATGACGTGCGCCTGGCCAAGCCCGGCCTCCCCCATGAAGGCCGCGATATCTTCGGCGAGCAGCGATGTGGTGTAGTCGCCTTCCGGCTTGCCGCTGAGCCCGGCGCCGCGCAGGTCAACGCTGTAACAGGTGTAATGCTTGGCGTAGTCGGCGACCTGGAACGCGTAGCAGGCCTGGTCGGCGGCCAGGTAAGGAATAAGAACCAGCGGATCGCCTTCGCCTTGCACTTCGTAGTTAATGTCGATGCCGTTCGCGCTGACCACTGGCATGGGGTACTCCCCTTCAGAAAGCGACATGGTGACCGTCGTGACCGACAATAGGCTTTTCTCGCCTCTCTTCGCACGAGGCGCGGTCAGAGCCGGCGAACAAGCCTGGCTTCAGGCGATGCTCGACGCCGAGGCAGCTCTGGCCCGCGCGGTCGAGCGGGCCGACCTGGCACCGCCTGGCTCTGGCGCGGCAGTGACGCGAGCGGCACGCGCGGAGAACTTCGACGCCCGCGCCATCGGCGAAGCAGGCACCGCGATAGGTAACCCCGTCCAGGCACTGGTCAAAGCCCTAACTTCGGCTCTGCCAGAAAACACCCCCGGAACTGCCCTGGCCGTCCATCGGGGTGCCACCAGCCAGGACATCATCGACACCGCCGCGATGCTGATCGCCAGGCAGGCGCTGACCGCGATCATGGAAGACCTCGACCACGTGGCCGGTCAAGCGGCCAGCCTCGCCGAAGAGCACGCGAGCACGGTCATGGCCGGCCGCACGCTGCTGCAGCAAGCCGTCCCCACCACTTTCGGCCTACTCGCCGCGACCTGGCTCAGCGCCGTCGACGAGGCCAGTGCCGAGCTCAGGGCCGTGCGCGACACCAAGCTAGCGCTCCAGTACGGCGGCGCCGCAGGTACCCTGGCCTCCCTTGGCGACGCCGGCCTCCAGGTAACCGGGTACTTCGCCGAGGAACTTGACCTGCCCGTCCCCGCACTTCCCTGGCACACGGACCGCCAGCGCATCCTTTGCCTCGCCTGCGCCCTGACCGCGACCTGCGCCGTACTCGGCAAGATGGCCAGGGACGTCACCCTCCTATCCCAGACCGAGATCGCAGAAGTCGCCGAAGGAGCAGCCGGAGGCTCATCCGCGATGCCGCACAAGCAGAATCCGGTCGCGTCGGTCGTGATACTTGGCTGCACGAAACAAGCACCCGGCCTGCTCGCCACCGTCGCGGCTGCCGCCGAGCAAGAACTGCAGCGCGCCGCAGGGGCCTGGCACGCCGAGTGGCAGCCGGTGTCTCACCTGCTCGAACTCACCGGCTCGGCCGCGTCCTGGTCCGCCGGTTTGCTTTCTGACCTGCGGGTGTTTCCGGCGAGGATGCGGGCCAACCTGGATTCCTCGCGCGGCCTGCCCATGGCCGAGCACGTCACCGCGCTGCTGGCACCTGCCCTGGGCAGGCTAGAAGCCCACGAACTCGTCGCCAAAGCCAGCAAGGAGGACGCTGACCTGATCGACGCACTGCTCGCCGACGACGGGGTGACGCTGTCCAGGGAAGAACTCGACCGCGCGCTGGCCCCCGAGTCCTACCTTGGCTCAGCCAGGCAGTTCGTCGCCCGCGCCCTGGAGCGCCATAGCCTTCTGGCATGAACCCGACTCACGAAGAAGGCATGCGCACGCGCCGCGAGGTGCTCGGCGACGAGCACGTCGACCGTGCGATCGCGAACACTACCGAGTTCACCGCGCCGTTCCAGGACTTCATCACCAGGTACGCCTGGGGTGACGTCTGGACCAGGCCAGGCCTCTCGCGGCCGGAGCGCAGCATGATCACGCTGGCCATGCTGGCCACGCTCGGTCACGACGAAGAGCTTGCCATGCACGCACGGGCGGCCCTGCGCAACGGCCTGACCCCCGACCAGATCAGGGAAGTCCTGCTCCAGGTCGCCGTCTACGCGGGCGTCCCCGCCGCCAACCACGCGTTCAAGATTGTCGCCAATATTATCGACAATTATTCGCAGACCGCACAGTTGTTCACTTAGCGCCCTATCGATATCGTTTCGGTAAACGGGCGGAGGAGGCTGATGCGTGATGGCGGAGATCGTGTCGCTGGCCGAGGCGATCGCCGCGAACGTGCACGATGGCGACACGGTTGCCATGGAGGGCTTCACGCACCTGATCCCTCACGCGGCCGGGCACGAGGTGATCAGGCAGCGACGACGTGACCTGACGCTGGTCAGGATGACGCCAGACGTCATCTACGACCAGCTCATCGGGGCTGGCTGCGCGCGCAAGCTGATCTTCTCCTGGGCAGGCAATCCAGGTGTCGGCTCGCTGCACAGGTTCAGGGACGCGGTGGAGAACGGCTGGCCTGTGCCACTCGAGATCGAGGAGCACAGTCATGCCGGCATGGCCAACCGCTACCTCGCCGGTGCCTCTGGGGTGCCGTTCGCGATCCTGCGCGGCTACCGTGGCACCGACCTGCCAGCGCATACCGCCGGAGTCGCCGACGTGGTCTGCCCGTTCACCGGCGAGACGCTGACGGCGGTAGCGGCTATCAAGCCTGACGTGACCGTGATTCACGCCCAGCAAGCCGACCGCCTGGGCAACGTGCAGTACTGGGGCATCACTGGCGTGCAGAAGGAAGCCGTGCTCGCCGCGTCCCGTGCGGTCGTTACGGTCGAGGAAGTCGTCGAAGAACTGGTGCCAAGGCCGGGAGGGGTCGTGCTGCCTTCGTGGCTGCTCTCGCATGTGGCAGAGGTGCCTGGCGGGGCGCACCCGTCGTACGCGCAGGACTACTCGGTCAGGGACAACGACTTCTACCTGGCGTGGGACGCGATCAGCAGGGACCGGGCGACGTTTACGGCGTGGCTGGAGGAGCACGTGCAGGTACTGGTGAGGGGCAAGTAATGACCTACACATCCGACGAGATGATGACCGTCACCGCGGCGCGGGTGCTGCGGGACGGCATGACCTGCTTCGTCGGGATCGGGCTGCCGAGCGAGGCCGCGAACCTGGCCCGCGCGACGCACGCGCCAAACCTGGTGCTGATTTACGAGTCTGGCACGATCGGCGCCAAGCCGGGCACGTTGCCGCTGTCGATTGGCGACGGGATACTCGCGCAGACCGCCGATTCGGTCGTGAGCGTGCCGGAGATCTTCAACTACTGGCTGCAGCCAGGCCGGATCGACGTGGGGTTCCTCGGGGCCGCGCAACTCGACCGGTTCGGCAACATCAATACGACCGTCATCGGCGGCGACTACGCCGACCCTAAGGTCAGGCTCCCAGGAGCGGGCGGGGCTCCGGAGATCGCGGCCGCCTGCCGTGAGGTCATCGTGGTTCTGCGGCAGTCCAGGCGTACCTTCGTAGACAAGGTCGACTTCATCACCTCGGTAGGCTTCGGCGACGGGCCTGGCTCGCGTGAGCGGCTCGGGCTGACGGGAGCCGGCCCGCAGCGGATCATCACCGACCTGGGCGTACTCCAGCCTGACCCGGCGACCTGTGAACTGACGCTCACCGGCATTTACCCCGGCGGATTGGCCGGAGAAGTCAAGGAGAGAACCGGCTGGGACCTGCGGATCTCAGCGGACCTCAAGGAAATAGCACCTCCTGCTGACCATGAACTAGAGGTGCTGCGCGGCCTGGTCGCGACGGCACCACAGGGAGCGACTCGATGACCGGCGTCCACCCGCCACTCGACTATCCGGCTTACCGCTCAACCGAATTCCGCGCCCCCAAAAGACCCCTGGTACCCCTGCCGCACGGGCTGACCGAGATCACCGGGCCGGTGTACGGGTCCTCGCCGGTCACGGCCGCGGACGCCGACCTGACGACCAGGTACCCCGAGGAGGCGATGGGGCAGCGGATCATCGTGACCGGCCGGGTGCTTGACTCTGACGGCCGGGCCGTGCCTGACACGCTCATCGAGATCTGGCAGGCCAACGCGGCCGGGCGGTACAAGCACAAGGTCGATGATCATCCGGCCCCGCTTGATCCGAACTTCGACGGCGCGGGCCGGTGCATGACCGACTCAGAGGGCAGGTACCGGTTCATCACGATCAAACCTGGCGCCTATCCCTGGGGCAATCACTACAACGCCTGGCGGCCGGCCCACATCCACTTCTCATTGTTCGGGCGGGCGTTCACGCAGCGCCTGGTCACGCAGATGTACTTTCCTGACGATCAGCTGTTCAGCCAGGACCCGATCTTCAATTCCGTGCCAGATGAGAAGGCCAGGCAGCGGATGATCGCGCAATTCGAACTCGGCCTGACCGTGCCGGAGTGGGGGCTCGGCTTCTCCTGGGACATCGTGCTGCGCGGCCGCGAGGCGACCGTCTTCGAGGAAGGGTAGTTAGCGGTGTCGCTGGAAATTACGCCGTCGCAGACGATCGGCCCTTACCTGGGGATCGTGCTGCCCTGGCCTGACGGGCCTTTCGTCGTCCCTGCGGGGACACCTGGCGCGATCACGATTACCGGCCAGGTCATTGACGGTGCGGGGCAAGTCTTGCCGGACGCGATGGTGGAGACGTGGCAGGCCGATGAGGATGGCAGGTTCGACAAGGGCTTCCGCGGATTCGGGCGCAGTGCGACAGACGTCAACGGGTATTACCACATCGTGACCGTCAAGCCAGGTTCGCTGCCCGCGCCTGGCGGAGGCAAGGAGGCGCCGCACCTGGACGTGTCCGTGTTCTCGCGCGGCCTGCTCGACCGGGTCGTGACCAGGATCTATTTCGCCGACGAGGCCGGCGCCAACCTGGCCGACCCGGTGCTGGCGCAGGTACCCGCCGACCGGAGGGACACCCTGCTCGCTGTCCTGACCGAGCCGGGCGAGTACCGGTTCGACATCAGGCTGCAGGGCGAGCAAGAGACCGTTTTCTTCGATGTCTGAGCGTGACCTTCCGGCACTGGTACTCGGGAACTCGCTGGGAACGACCTGGCGGCTCTGGCAGCGGCAGGCGCCCTCGTTCACTGAGCACTTCCGCGTGCTCAGTTACGAGCTACCTGGCCACGGCGGGGCTCCAAGCCCGGATGGCGTGTCCCTCGCGTCGCTTGGCGCTGGCGTCCTGCGCCTGCTGGACACCAGCGGTATCGATCAGGCCGCCTACTGCGGCGTCTCGCTCGGCGGCATGGTCGGGATGTGGCTGGCCGCGCACGCGCCCGACAGGATCGGCTCGCTGAGCCTGATCTGCACGTCGGCTTACCTGCCTCCGGCGGAGGGGTGGCAGGCGCGTGCCTCGCTCGTTCTTGCCGAGGGCATGGCTCCGGTTGCCGAGCAGTCGATCGGGCGGTGGTTTACGCCAGCGTTCATCGCCTCGTCGCCGTCGGCTGTGGCGTCGTTCCGCGCCGACCTGCTCGCCGTCGACCCGGCCGGGTACGCGTCGTGCTGCCTGGCCATAGCCGCGATGGACCTGCGCGGCGACCTCGCCCTGATCAAGGCGCCGACCCTGGTGATCTCTGGCGCCGATGACCCGGCGATTCCGCCAGGCCACGGCGCGGCGATCGCCGGGGCGATAGACGGCGCCAGGCACCTCATCGTGCCAGGAGCGCACCTGGCCAACGTCACCTCGCCCGCCGAGGTGGCCTCCGCGGTCCTCAGCCACCTCAGCGTTACGATCTGATACCAATGACGATCCCTGAACTCGACCCTGTCGAGAACGAACCTGCCGGGACCGAGCCGGCGCAAGCCAGGGACAGTGACTTCGTGCAGTCACTCGACCGGGGACTCGCCGTCATCAGGGCCTTCGGCCCTGACCGGGAACGACTTAGCCTGAGCGAAGTCGCCCGCGCCACCGGACTGACCAGGGCCGCCGCCCGGCGGTTCCTGCTGACCTTGGTCAAGCTCGGTTACGTGCGCAGCGACGGCCGCGAGTTCTCGCTGCGGCCGCGCGTGCTCGAACTCGGCTACGCGTACCTTTCCGGCCTCGCCATGCCGGAAATCGCCGCGCCGCACCTCGAGGAACTCGTTGCCAAGCTGCGGGAATCCTCGTCGATCTCCGTGCTTGACGGACACCATATCGTCTACGTCGCCCGGGTGCCGACAAAGCGGATCATGACCGTCGCCATTTCGGTTGGCACGCGATTCCCCGCCTTCGCGACCTCCATGGGACGGGTGCTGCTTGCCGCGATGAGCGAAGAGGAACTCGACAGGTACCTGCGGGAGGCGACGTTCGAGGCGCTGACCGCCAATACGGTGACCGAGCCAGAGAAACTCAGGGAGATCATGCACGAGGTCGCCAAGCTGGGTTACTCGATAGTGGATCAGGAACTCGAGGAAGGCTTGCGGGCGATCGCGGCGCCGATCCACGGTTCAAGCGGCGGCGTGATCGCCGCGATCAACGTATCCGCCCACGCCAGCCGGGTCAGCATGGCCGCGATGCGTACCGACCTCCTGCCCGCCCTGCTCGACACTGCTCGTCAGATCGAGGTCGACCTCAAATCCCAGGGCGCGTAACCAGCAATCGTGCTGTTGCCCGATGGGCGTTGACAGTGGCCGAGACGGCTGGCAAAGTTCTACATTGCGTATAGTCGTACGCCAAGCGAACATCCTGCGGTACCTGTCCTGAAGTGTCGGCTGTGCGGTGCGGCCGGTCTTCAGCCCGCCGGCGTCCCGCGGGCGCTTAATCCAGAGGAGACGGAATGGACCGTCAGGAATCAGATCAGCCTTCGCCGGTCGATCAGCCGATCTCACGGCGTTCCGTGCTGAAGGGAGTGGGCGCCGGCTCGCTCGCGGTCAGCGCGGGCGGCCTTCTGGCCGCGTGCAGCTCCGGTATTAAAGGTGCGAACACGGCAAGCACCAAGGCCATTACGATCGGCTGGGTTCACCCGCTGACCGGCGACCTGGCCGGCTTCGGCGCGGCCGACAACTGGATAGTCTCCAAGATCAAGGCGACGAGCCAGTATTCCAAAGGGATCAAGGTCGGCGGCAAGACCTACCAGATCAAGCTCAAGTCTTACGACAGCCAGTCCAGCGTCACCAGGGCCGGCGACCTAGCTAAGTCCGCGATCCAGAATGACAACGTCGACTTGCTCTTCGCCTCATCGACGCCGGAGACCGTCAACGCGGTCGCCAGCCAGGCCGAGGCTCTGGGCACGCCGCTGATCTGCTCGAACATCCCGTGGGAGTCCTGGTACATCAACCTGGGCGGCAACCCGGCGAAGCCAACGGTGAAGCCCAAGTACGTGGTTATGTACTTCCTTGGTGCCGAGCACCTGGTCAAGTGCTTCATCCCGATGTGGAACCGTATCCACGACCAGCTCCACACAGACAAGGTCGTCGCCGCCGCGTTCCCGAACGACTCGGACGGCAACGCGTTCCGTGCGGTGTTCCCGCCGATCGCCAAGGCGGCCGGCTACACGATGGACCTCTCGTCCGCCTACCCTGACGGGACCACCAACTACACGTCGATGATCTCGCAGTTCAAGGCGGCCAAGGCCGACTTCTTCACCAACGTGCCGCTGCCGCCAGACTTCGCCGCCATGTGGAAGCAGTCGATTCAGCAGGGCTTCAGGCCGAAGCTGGCGACCGTAGCCAAGGTGCTGCTGTTCCCGCCGGACGCCTATGCGCTCGGCTCAGAGGCTTACAACATCGCCACCGACACCTGGTGGGTGCCGACCCTTCCCTGGAAGTCATCGTTCACCGGCGAGGACTGCGCGAGCTTCGCGAGCCAGTTCGAGGCGGAGACCAAGGGACAGTGGAACGCTAACATCAGCAACTACAGCCTCTTCGAGGTCGCATACACCGCACTCAAGTCGGTCAGCGACCCCCACGACCACAACGAGGTCGCCAGCGCGATCCACAACGTGAACATTCAGGCTCTCGCCGGCCCGCTTGACTTCGCCTCAGGCGGCCCCGCACCGGGCGTCGCGATCACCCCGCCAGCGGGCGTGCAGTGGCAGAAGGGCACCAAGTACCCGCTCGAACTGCAGATCGTCGACAACACGTTGCTGCCGGACGCAAAGATCACGGCCGATCTTCAGCCAACCAATAAGTAACCGCATGGCTAACCCGCAGCAGGCGGCTCCTGGGGATTACCCCCAGGAGCCCGTCCTGCTTGAGCTTGACTGCGTGACGAAACGGTTCGGCCGTGTCGTCATCGCTGAGGACCTGTCTTTCGCCATCCGCCCAGGTGACGTGGTCGGCATAGTGGGACCGAACGGCGCGGGCAAGACCAGCCTGTTCGGCCTCATTTCCGGTGATCTGGCCGTCGACAGCGGGCAGGTACGCTTCGCCGGGCGGACGGTGACCAAACTGGACCCGGCCGCGCGGTGCCGGCTTGGCATCGGCCGCACTTACCAGGTGCCAAGGCCGTTCGCTGACATGACCGTTTTCGAGAACCTGCTTGTTGCCGCACAGCAGGGCGGCGGCATGCACAGGCGCGCCAGTTACGTTGCCGCCGAGCAGGCGCTGGAGCGTACCGGCATGTCCGGTCACGCCAACGCGCCTGCCGCGCGGCTCGGGCTGCTGCAGCGCAAGCGGCTCGAACTAGCACGTGCCCTCGCCACCCAGCCGACGCTGCTGCTGCTCGACGAGGTCGCGGGCGGCCTGACCGATCCCGAGGTAGCCCAGCTCGTCGAGATCGTCAGGGGCGTCAACGCCGATGGCGTCGCGGTGATCTGGATCGAGCACGTGGTGCGGGCACTGACCGCGGTCGTGAGCCGGCTGACCTGCCTGGCCGGCGGCGCGTTCGTCGGCGACGGCGAGCCGGCTGCCGTCCTCGCTGACCCCGCTGTCAGGGAAGTCTTCCTCGGTACTGACGTCACCGCCGCCTTGGCAGGCGGGACGCTGCCTGACCGGAACGAATCATGAGCGAACCAGCATCACCACTGCTTGAGGTACGTGACCTGGTCGTGCACCACGGTCAGCTCCTTGCTCTCGACTCGATCTCGCTGCGGGTGCTGCCCGGTGAGGTCTACGCCATGATCGGCGCGAACGGTGCGGGCAAGTCGACGCTCCTGCGCACGATCGCGGGGTTGCATCATCCGACGTCAGGCTCGATCGTATTCGATGGCAGGGACGTGACCGGGCTGCGTCCCGAGCGGCGGGCAAGGCAAGGCATCGTCATGGTGCCTGAAGGCCGGCGTCTGTTCGGGTCGCTCACCGTCGAGGAGAACCTCCAGGTCGGGGCGACCTACGCGCGGCCAGGACCCTGGGCGATCGAGCGAGTGTACGAGACGTTCGACTGGATGAAGGCTCGCAGGAAGCAGAAGACCGCGCAGCTTTCCGGCGGTGAGCAGCAGACCGTCGCGATCGGACGCGCGCTGCTCGCCAATCCGAGGGTCTTGCTGCTTGACGAACTCTCGCTCGGCCTGGCCCCTGTCGTCGTCCAGCGCATTTACGCAATGCTGCCGCAGATTCTCGCGACCGGGCTGACCGTGCTGCTGGTCGAGCAGGACGTGAGTCAGGCCCTGCGGGTGGCCTCGCATGTTCATTGCCTGCTCGAGGGCCGGACGACCCTCGAGGGGAGGCCGGCCGATGTCACAGCCGAGCAGGTCGAGGCGGCTTACTTCGGGCTCGCGGGTACCGCAGGGGCCAGTGAGGCCGGCGAAGGGAGTGAGCCGTCATGGTCTGGGTGAACGACATCATCCAGGGACTGCTGATCGGCGGCCTGTACGCCTTGTTCGCCTGCGGGCTCTCGCTGATGTTCGGCGTGATGAAGGTCGTGAACCTGGCCCACGGTGACCTGGCTGTGGTCGCGGGTTACATCGCGATCGGCGTCATCTTCGTAACTCACGTCCCCGTGCTCTGGTCGTTCGTGATCGTGGTTCCCGTCATGGCGGCGCTCGGCTACGTCCTGCAGCGCACGCTGATCCAGGGAGCGCTCGACCGGGGCGTCCTCACTACGCTGATCGTCACCTTCGGTCTTTCGACGGTCATCGAGAACGGCCTGCTCCAGTTCTTCTCGGCGAACACGCGAGGCATCGGTTCAGGACTCGGCCTGGTGACCGACTCGTTCAGCCTCGGCTCACAGATTCAGATCGGATACCTGCCGGTCATCATCTTCGCGGTGGCGGTCGCTGTGCTGCTCGGCCTGCAGTACTTCCTGTCGTCGTCCAAGTACGGCCGGCTGATCCGCGCCGTCGCCGACGACAGCGAGGCCGCGCAGCTTTCCGGCGCCGACTACCGGCATGTGTTCGGCATCGCGGCGGCGCTGGCCTTCGGCACCGTGGCGCTCGGCGGCCTCGCGTACGGCCTGTCCGACCAGTTTGATCCCACGGCCGGTACCGACACCATCTTGCTGTTCGCGTTCGCGGCGGTCGTGATCGGCGGGCTCGGCTCGCTCTGGGGCACCTTGCTCGGCGGAGTGGTGCTCGGCGTAGCGCAGGCGGTCGGGTACCAATTCTTCACTGACGAGGTGACCGGCGGATACCTGGTGTTCCTCGCCGTCCTCGTGCTCCGCCCGCAAGGGCTTACCAGTCGGAGGGCGCGGACGTGAGCGCAGCCAGTCAGCCACTCAACCCGCCCGTCAGGGTTTCCCGCTCGCAGCGCAACGCGATCTGGACCGGGGCAGGCGCGCTCATCGTCGTGCTCGTGCTCGCGTACTTGCCCTACATCGTTTACTCGGGCACCACGGGCATCTTGGTGCAGGGCCTCATCGTGCTGACGCTGGCGAGCATGTGGAACCTGCTGGCGGGTTACGCGGGCCTGGTGTCGGTCGGGCAGCAGGCGTTCGTCGGGCTTGGCGCTTACTTCGTGCTGATCCTGGCCTTGCACGGCATCGAGCCGATCGTCGCGCTGCCGGTCGCGGCGATCGGCTCGGGTGTCGTCGCGCTGCCGCTCTGGTGGCTGGTCTCCCGGCTGCGGAGCGGGTACTTCGCGATCGCGACCTGGGTGCTCGCGGCGACGATCATGCTGGTCATCGAGAAGTTCTCCTCGATCGGCGGCGGCACGGGCATGCCGCTGCCCGGCTTCGCCGGCTTGGCTCCGACGCTGCTCAGCGCCTACACGTACTGGGCCGCTCTCGCGGTCACCGTGGTCTCGCTCGGCGGCATCTACCTGCTGCTGCGCAGCAGGCTCGGCCTGGTACTCACGGCCATCCGCGACGACGAGACCGCCGCCCGCAGTTCTGGCGCGCGGGTCGGGCTCGCCAGGTTGCTCGTCTTCGTCGTTGCCGGCGCCGGCTGCGGTGCCGGAGGGGC
>Ga0335074_10011030_pt1 | contig 12639 bp, 9 predicted proteins | sample Lox_Sample_23_FD_206715 | JGI IMG/M metagenome (GOLD analysis project Ga0335074, IMG submission 206715) | Soil microbial communities from Loxahatchee National Wildlife Refuge, Florida, United States - Lox_Sample_2.3 | ecosystem: Environmental > Terrestrial > Soil > Wetlands | place: USA: Florida...
GGTTCACGTCGCAGTCACTCCCCCGCCGCCGGCGTGGCAGCTTTGCGACGTGATGCGCGGCGACGCGGTAACTGGTTGGATCGGCAGGCAGACATCAGGTAGTCATGACGCTATGGCGAGCGACGCAGCGCCCCGCGAGGTTGCCCGGTACTGGCGGCATGGCGCGGTCGAGGGCGTCGACCTGCTGCGCGCGAGGTACGTGACGCACAGGTACGGCCGGCACTCGCACGAGACCTACACGCTGGGGCTCATCGAGGCGGGCGTCGAGGAGTTCGACTACGGCGGCAGCCTGTTCCGGGCCAGCGCCGGAGCCGTCGCGCTGCTGGATCCCGATGTCGTCCACACCGGTCAGGCCGCGACTCCGGCGGGCTGGCGCTACCGCGTCCTCTACCCGAAGGTGAGCGTCATGTCCGAGGTCGCTTCCGAGCTGGGATGGCGGACGGGAACGCCGTGGTTCCCCGAGACGGTTGTGTACGACGCCGCCAGTGCCGCGCTGCTGCGGGCGGCGCACCAGGCGGCTGAGCACGGTGACAAGCTCGCGTCGTCGAGCCTGCTCAGGGCCGCGCTGGCCGGACTGCTGCGCGCGCACGCCGCGCCCGGTCCGGCTTGCTCGGTGCTTCGGACGCCGCGAGCGCCGCAGGCCGTCGGCGCGATCCGCGACGTGTTGCACTCGCGAATGACGGATCCGCCGAGCCTGGCTGACCTCGCTGCGATGACGGGGCTTAGTCAGTTCGCGCTGCTGCGGGCGTTTCGTGATGCCACCGGCCTGCCGCCGCATGCCTATCTCAATCAACTGCGGGTGCGCCGGGCCCGGCTGCTGCTCGACGACGGGATACCGCCCGCCGAAGTCGCCGCACAGACGGGATTCGCCGATCAAGCGCACCTGACCAGGCACTTCAAGCGGGTGGTCGGCGTGCCACCAGCCGCATACCAACGCGAGCGGCTGCAGCGCGCGAGCTAGGGCTCGTTGGTACTTGCAGCGTCGCACCGCGCGCTCGCGTGCTGGCCCTCGCCAGTGCGCGGCTGGCATTCAGCGCTTGGAAACTTAGGCATCACACGATCGAACGGGTAATCCAAAAATGTCGGTGCCTAGGTATAACGTCGAGAAAGTAAGAAGGTAACTGGTCCGCGAACTGAGCGAGGAGGGCAGGCGATGACAGATCCCGGCTGGGCCATTCCCGGCGTGCCGCGTGAGTCGTCCGCCGCTGCTGACTCGTCGAGCTCGCCCGTCCTGTCGGCTGCTCACACGTCGGCTGCTTTTCACAGGTCGGCTGATGCGGGCTGGGATGTTCCAGGTGTGCCGCGCGCGTCGTCCGGCCCTGACTCGCTGTTCGCGCCGGCGGACGCCCCATCTGCGGACGGCTCGGCGCGACGCCGGCGTGGCTCCCGGCGTACGGCGCGGACGGGGAGCGTCTCCGCGAGTTCGGGGTTGTCGGCGGGCGCGTTCGCTCAGGTAGCTGACGCGGACAACGGAGTCACGGCTGCGGCAGTCCAGGCAATCTGGCCGCACGACACCGAATCGCCTGGCGTCGGCAGCTTCGATCCGCCTGGCCTGAGCTCTCCAGCCGGTGCCACGGCTTCCGTTCCCTGGCCGAGCCACTCCCCCGCCGCGACAATGGATGCCGAAACGCCAGGGACGCAGATCACCAGCCCGGCCCAAGCGCTCGTGCATCTGAGGGAAGCGCTGGATTACCTGGCGCATGCCCGGCCGGCGGAGTGGTCGGCGGGTGAGCAAGCCGATTGCCTGCGGGCGCTGGCGGTCGCCGAGTCACGGCAGACCGCGGCGCACGCATCGGTCCTGCAGGCGTTCAGCGTGCCGGGCGGGGGGCTGGCCGGGGACGGGCACCGGTCCGCGCGGGTGTGGCTGACCTGGCAGACCCACGCCACCCGCCCCGCCGCCTCCGCCAGGACCGGGTGGATGCACCGCCTCCGGGAGCATCCCGCGATCGCCGCCGCGCTGGCCGACGGCACCATGTCGCTGTCGTGGGCCGGGCAGATCTGCGCGTGGACCAATCGGCTACCGGAGGATGTCCGGCAGGCCGCGGACGAGGAACTGCTCGCCGCCGCGGCGGCCGGGGCCAGCCTCACCGACCTGGCCCTGATCGCGGAAGAGCTGCAGCGGGAGCACGCCCGCCCCGACGACGACAGTGATCCGGACGGGTTCGCCGACCGGGGACTGCGGCTGGCCGCCACGCTCGGCGGGGCCGGGCGGCTCGAAGGCGACCTGACCGCCCGGTGCACCGCCGCCACCCGCATCATCCTCGACGTGCTGGGCCGGCCCTTCGGCCCCGAAGACACCCGCACCGCCGCGCAGCGCGCCCAGGACGCCCTCGAAGAAGCCCTCCTCCGCCTCCTCGCATCCGACGGGCTGCTGCCGGACCGGGCCGGCCAGCCGGTCCGCCTCGAACTCGGCATCACCCTCGACCAGCTCCTCGCCGACGGCCAGGGATCAGCGGCAGGGCCGGGGTCGGTGTGTGACGCGGTCATCCAGCCCGTCATCACCGGCATCGTTGACGACGAGCTCCTGGACAAGCTGACCGACCCGGACAACCCCGAGTGGCGGCAGCAGCTCCAGGCCGCCATGACCAGCCGGGCCGGCGACCAGCCGTGGGGACCGGTCCTGGCGCAGGCGGTCGCGCTGCTGTCCGGCCCGTCCGGCCGCGCCGCGTGGCTCCGCCAGCGGCACACCGGCATCCCCGCGTCCGGGATCAGCCTGCCACTGGACATCGCCGCCGTCACCGACACCATCCCCGTCCACCTGCGACGCGCAGTACGCAAACGCGACAAGCACTGCCGGTTCCCCGGCTGCGACCTGCCCGCCGCCGGCTGCGACGTCCACCACATCAAACACCGAGCCGACGGCGGCGCGCATGCGCTCACGAACCTGGTGCTGCTATGCCGGTTCCATCACCTCACCGCCATCCACCGGTGGGGCTGGGCATTCACCCTGCACCCCGACGGAACAACCACCGCCATCAGCCCCGACGGAACCAAAACCCTGCACTCCCACCCGCCGCCCCCGATACGAGCGGCCTGACCGCATTCCGTAGCGTCACGTTTCGTGCGATGACTTTGATGCGCGGACCGGGATCCGGCACGGCCGGGTCCCGGTCCTGGTCGTGCCATCGACTGGCCGGGACGCCGGGGTCCTCTAGCTCCCTCAACTCAGCTGGATAGCCTCGCGGCTGACAGTAGCGTTGCTGCCATGCCACCGGACAATCCCGACCCGCAGGTCGTTCCGTATTTGTTGTATGCCGACGCCGGCGCGGCAATGGACTGGCTGATCAAGGTCTTCGCCGTCACGGAGCGGGCGCGAGATAAGAACAACGACGGGACAGTCAGGCATGCCGAGCTGCTGCTCGACAACGGCGGCGTCATCATGCTCGGCTCGCCAGGGCCTGACTTCCGGGGACCCGCGAGACTCGGCGAAGTGACCCAGCTGCTATGCATCACGATCACCGACCTGCCGGCCCACCGGGAGCGCGCGCGGGCTGCCGGCGCGACCGTGTCCGAAATCGGGATCAGAGCGAACGATGCCCGCAGCTATACGGTGGACGACCCCGAGGGGCATCGCTGGTATTTCAGCGAGCCTCTTTAGGCCAGGGTCAGGAGTAACACGCTCCGCGCGGGGCTATCTGAGCGCTAACGAGCCTTCGCGCGAGTCGCGGATGCGGCGGCCCAGCTCGAAGAGGAAGTCCGGGTCATCGTCAGGGCCAAGGGGCGCCCGGCTCACGAATCCAGCCGGGCCGACCAGCTCGCCATAGTTGGCGGAGGCCTTAGTCGCAGGGTGCCGGAGCAGGGCCTCGGTGGGATCGAAGCCGCCGGCCGGATACGGATTCGACCTCCGGATGCCGGGTCGCTGCGGACGCCCGACCAGCAGCCAGGCGGCAGCGCCGAAGATCCAGAAGGCGCCGGCGATGACCAGCCAGGTGCCTTTGCCGAACGTGGTGAACTCCGAATCCGGCGTCATCGTGATGTCGAGCATGCAAGGAAGCACGAATCCGACGCTAAACAGGATGATTAGAGCACAAGCCAGCCACATGGACGCAGCCTAGCTGGTACAGCTGGGTCCCAAGTCACGAAATGCAACATGTGTTCTGCTCGCCAAGGTCGCTGACTTGCCAGGTGAGCCACCCGGCAGCCTGCTGACATCGCGTTACATCTAGCTGACATCAGCATCAACCAGGCATAACCTGACGGGAACGGGCGGTTGCCTGTCACTGTTCGTGACACTTCCCACACCGGGAGTTTTGGGTTCATGCTGCTTCGATTATTTCGCGGGCGCAGTTGGTGGCCAGGCTGTGGTCGCGGCCGCAGAGCTATCGGCCGGGATGCCCGGCCGGGCGATCCCGATGCCGGCCAGTCCAATGCCAGCAAGTCCAGTGCCAGCAAGTCCGGCGCCAGCAAGTCCAATGCCAGCAAGCCCGGTGCCGGCGCAGCCGGACGGCCAGCCGGAACGCCCGGCAGCCACCGGAAACCGCAGCCATCACGAGTCCCCGGCTGGCCGGGCAACGGCAACCGGCCCACCCGGCCGCAGCCAACCGCGGCGGTCAGACCCGCTGCAACAGCCACGAGCGGCGGCGCAGTGCGGGCTGCGATCAGGGTGGCGCCCGACAGCCAGGCCGCTGCCGCCGCGGCGACGGCCGACAGCATGGCGACCGCCGACAGCATGGCGACCGCCGAGAGCATGGTGGGCGTCGAGAGCATGGCACGGTCGGCTGCGGTGCCGCAGCGACAGGCGACTGCTGTGGCTGGCCAGCCCTGGTACGCGACGGCGCGGGTCAATCACGCAGATGCCGGCCTGCGCGACTGCGGCTGCCTCGAGAGCGTGCTGGTCAGGGAATGGGAAGCTCGCACGCAGCCGCCTCCGCAGCTCGTAGTTGCCGTCAGCCGGCTCGCTGAGCTGCCGCAGCTGATCAAGGAAAAGCTTGCGGCCGGGCTTGATGCCATTCACATCGGGCCGGGCGGTGTGCCAGATCTCGATCACATGGGCGGGCTCAAGGATGTGCCGCTGCCGTCCGGCCGGGCGACGTGGGACGCGTGCGCCGGTGCCTACGGTGACCGCAAGATCATCGTGGGTTCTCGCCCGTCGCCTACGCCCGATGTGATGTGCCATGAGGTCGGCCACGCGCTTGATGACATCGACGGTGCGGATGGGACCTGGCAGTCCGACTCGGCCGACTTCGTCGCGCTGTACGGCCGCTGCTCTCCGCATCTCGCCAGCGATTTTCACCGGCACGACGGTCCGCTCGGCCGCCGGGAGTTTTTCGCCGACGCGTTCGCGGCCATCGCGTCCGCCCAGCGCCCGGCACTGGTCGAGATGCTCTCCGGCGACACGAGAGCCGCGCTGGACGTGATGCTCTACTTCAACGTGCGTTACGGCATTTGACGAGGTCGATGCGATGTTGGTGATCCGGCTAGACAGCGGGAACCTGTTGGTACCCGAGTACGCCGCTACGACTGACGACCGGGTTTTCGGCGACGCCTACGTCGAGATTGGTCCCGACCATGCCGACTACGCGCGGCTCGCGGAGCAAGCCATTACCCCCGAGGAAGACTCCGTGCGACGGCAGCGCTGGCGAGACGGGGACGAAGCCCTACGCGCCGAGTTTCTGGACTATCTGTCCCGGCACGGCTCGCATGGCGGCTGGCAGGCGGAGAGCAGCCGGCCCGACGGGCCGTAGTCGCTCAGGGCCGCGCGAGGCGGGCGATGTCAGCCGGCCTCCGCTGTGTCAGGGTGCCCGTCAAGCAGGTCACGCACTTCGGTCTCCCTGAACCGGCGGTGGCCGCCAGGGGTCCGGATACTGCTAATCCGCCCCGACGCCGCCCACCTGGTGACAGTCTTAGGGTCGACTCTGAAGAGTGCGGCTACTTCCCCCGGTGTGAGCAGGCGCTCACTGTTGCCGTCCATCGTCTTCTACTCCCTGGTCCCTGAGGGTCAGTCCACAAGTGTCGCAGAAACTCGCGAACTTAGCCACAAACGACAGCTTTATCCCTCGATTCGGAAAATTCCGTTTGAACCTTCAGTCAAGCCCGGAGTCGGGTTTGGAGTCAAGTGAGTAAGTCACGAACCGCCGGATTCGCCCCTGACGGCCGGGTCTCGCCGGCGGTGGCCGAACTCCGCGACGGCCAGCGCATCCTGGACCCGGGCTCGGGCGGTGTGGCAGCCGGCGAGCCGTCGGGCAGACCGTCGGCACCGGTCGAACAGGGTCCGGGCCATCACGAGCAGCAAACGGTCAGGTTGCAGGCCAGCAGCCCGCGTCACTCGCCGTTGCCCGGTGCACTACGCTCGTACTGCGATGCGCGCAACACTGACGTACACCCTGATCCGGCTGCTGCTTTTCGCAGCGGTCGCGCTCGCCCTCGCGCTGTTCGGGGTTCGCGGCTTCACGCTGCTGTTGATCGCGCTGGTCGTGAGCTCGATCATCAGCCTGCCGCTGCTCTCGCGGTTGCGGGACCGGATGTCGACCTCGTTGTCCGGCCGCGTTAAGCAGTTCAACTCCGGCCTGGACGCGGGCACCAAGGCCGAGGACGTCGACTAGCCCGCTCAGCCTCGTTCGGGACTTGGCGGTCAGCCCTGTTCGGCGAGCCAGCCGCCCGAGGTCAGCATCTTGAGCACGGCCTGCACCGCCGCTGGCCGGTCAACTGCGGACGTGTCGATGACAAGCTCAGCGTCGGCGGGCACCTCGTACGGATCAGACACCCCAGTGAACTGGCCGATCACCCCGGCCCGTGCCTTGGCATAGAGGCCCTTGCGGTCGCGCGCCTCGCACACCTCTATCGGCGTCGCCACGTGGATGAGGAAGAAATCGCCGACCTCGCTCACCATCTGCCGCACCTGAGCCCTCGCGGCGGCGAACGGGGCTATCGGCGCGCAGATGGCGATGCCGCCGTGCCGGGCGATCTCGGCGGCCACATAGCCAATGCGGGCGATGTTGAGATCGCGGTCCGCGCGGGAGAACGTCAGCCCTGCCGACAGCAGCTGGCGGACCAGGTCGCCGTCCAGCAGCGACACTTGCCGGTCGCTTCGCTCCGTCAGCACGTCGGCCAGGTCGCGGGCGATCGTGGACTTTCCCGAGCCGGACAGTCCGGTGAGGAACAGCACCAGCCCTCGCTCGGACCGGGGCCGCCGCACCCGGCGCAGCTCGCGGACGACGGCGGCGGGCATGACCCAGGGCGGGATCTCGGTACCGGCGTCGAGTAGGTCGCCGAGCTGGTCGGCAGACAAGTCCTCCTGTTCGGTGCCGGCCTCGATCAGCGCATGAGGCCGCCACACCTCCGCTCGCGGGTCATAAGCCCAGTCGCCGGACGGCACCATCGGGATCACCGCGCTGGCAGCCAGGTCGGCGCCGGCCGGCAGATCAACCGGGTCGGGCGCGGATCCGTCGGCAATCAGGTGCGTCGCGCCATAGGTCGCGGCTACCCGCGCCCGCAGGGCGAGTTCGCGCGCCCGGCTGGCAGCGGCCGACTCAGTCGGCCCGACCAGCCCGCCAGCGGCAGGTCGCGCGGGCAGCGGCACCACGACGACGCGCGAGCCGGGCGGCAGACCGGGCATCGCCGCCAGGATGGCGCGGATCAGCGCCTGGGGCGAGCCCACGACGTCAACCCGCCCGCCGACCAGCGGCAGGATCAGGACCTGCGCTTTGAGCTGACCGGCCAGGTGCCTGATCTGGCCGATCTGGCGGCTGGTCAGCGGCGATCTGGTCGCGAAGGCCAGCACCGGTCCGTCGCCGAGCTCCGCCCGGCTCGCCGCCGGAGTGAGCATGAGCCTCCGGAACGGCCCGTGCTCCGGGGCCCGGCTCGCCGACACCGGCCCGGCCAGTCGCACCACGCCTGCCTGAGCGGGATCGACCGCCGCGATCGGGTACGGCGCGTCCCGCAGTCCAGCCGGGCCCAGTCCGCCGGGACTCAGTTCGTCCGTGCGCAGGACCGTGCGCTCGCGGATGGTCAGGACCGCGATCGGCGTGCCCTCCGGATCGGCCAGCAGGATGCGATCGGACAGCTCCGCCGCTGCGGGCAGCGCGGCCGCGGGGACGTCCAAGGTAACTACGGCCGGGAACGAGGTTCCATCGGCGAGCTGCCAGCTTCGCCCGACCGCGGCCGCGTCGGCATCGGTCATGAACCCGGCCAGCGGCGCGAACGCGCCAGACAGCAGCAGCTCTAGATCGCCAAGCTGACTCGCGCTGAGCGTGCAACTCGGCAAGGAGCTGAGCTCGGCCAGGGAGGCAGCCTGCGCTTCAGCGGTCACGTTCTCCTCCATCCCGCTGGCTTCGGGCAAGCCCGAGATTACACGTGATGGCAGGCGGGACCCCGGAGCACGGTGTTACCGGAACACCGTTACTGCAATACCCGCGCGAACTGGTCTTCCGGTCTGCGGATGACGTACCGCAGCTCGTCGTGGCCGCTGGTGAAGTGGCCGCCGGACAGCACCCCGACCAGTCTGCGCCCGGCCTGCGCCACCGCCATCCAGCCCTGCTTGCGCGACGGCCGGCAGGCCTGCCGATGCAGGATGAGCAGCCCGTGGCGGCCGGCGAAGGCCTCGATGCCGTGCGCGGACGCGATCGGCTCATAGCGGGCCGGGAAGGGTCCTGGTTCGCCGGGCTTCACGATCCGCCACGCCAGGACCCGCGCGAACTGCGGCAGCATCCGGTCCAGCGCTCCTGCTGCTGTCTCCCGGTCGGCGGTTCGCAGCAGCAGCAGCCCGCCCGGTCGCAGCGCGCCGACAAGCCGGCCGAGTACGAGCTCGGCATTGTCTATCCGGTGCAGCAGCATCGAGCACTGCACGATATCGAGGGAACGAGGAGCCAGCGGCAACTGCCTGAGCTCGGCCAGTGTCGCCGACTGCAACTCGGAGCGACTATCGGCCACGGCCTGAGCAGCCTGGCAGTCGTCGTCGGCCCGGGACACTTGCAGATCGGCCCCGGCGGCACGCAGCGCTGCCAGGTCGAGCTCGGAGCCAACGGTGGTGCAGCCGGCCTGGAGAATGCTGATCGGGCGGCCGGGATGCTGCGTCGCATACGTGGCCGCGAAGCGGGTGAACGGCTCGACGACCGCATCGGCCCGGACGGTCCAGGATCCGCGCGCGGTAGCAGCCGGCGCGCGGTGCCTGCCCTTCGAGCCAGGCCCGGTCGTTACGACGTCGAGCCCTGCGGACTCGTCCGAACTTGCCATGGAGACTTAGAGTAGCGCTCTGACTACGCTGAGTACCAGAATGCTGCGGAAGCCATGGCGCGTGGTGTCGGCGCACTACCACCCGGCGCAGTCCCGCCCGGTTGATGGAGCAAGAGGCCGTAGACTGTGGTCATCCCGTTGTCTTGTTCCGCGCGGTCGCTGGTGTGCGAGCCCCGTTGTAACTTGGCGCGGGCCTTTCGTGCTGCCTCAGTTAGGACGAAATGAGTCTTTCCGGTCTTCTTCCGGTAATCACTGCTGACCCAGAACTTCAGCGCGCCCTCGACCAGGCGGCCGAGCTGCCAAGGCTCGGCGGCGACCTGATCGCTCCGGCCTCGCTCCGCCCGCTGCTCGTTGCCGCCCTGGCGCACGCGCTGCCAGCTGACTCGGCCGCCGGCCAAGGGTTCGCGCTGGCCGTGACCGCCACCGCCCGGGAAGCCGAGGAGCTTGCCGCGGCGCTCGGCTCGCTGCTCGGCGAGGACAGCGTCGGCTATTTCCCGGCCTGGGAGACACTGCCGCACGAGCGGCTCTCGCCTCGGTCGGATACCTCCGGCCAGCGCCTGGCATTGCTGCGCAGGCTGGCCCACCCGGACCCGTCCGACCCCCGGTCTGGCCCGCTCGAGGTGGTAACGACGCCGGTCCGCAGCCTCCTCCAGCCGATGGTCGCCGGCCTCGGCGAGCTCACCCCGGTGAGACTGGCCGCGGGCCAGTCAGCCGGACTCGAGGAAACTGTCACGCACCTGGTCGAGATCGGCTACGCGCGGGTCGACATGGTCGAGCGCCGCGGTGAGATCGCGGTACGCGGCGGCCTGCTTGACGTATTCCCGCCGACCGAAGAGCATCCGCTGCGAGTGGAGTTCTGGGGCGACGAGGTCGAGGAGATCCGTTATTTCAAAGCGGCCGACCAGCGGAGCCTGGCTAACGCGGAGGACGGCCTCTGGGCGCCGCCGTGCCGCGAGTTGCTGCTCACGCCGTCCGTCCGGGATCGCGCCCGCCAGCTGGCCGCGGAGTGGCCCGGCCTGCAGGACATCCTCGGCAAGATGGCCGAGGGCATCACCGTCGAAGGCATGGAGGCGCTGGCCCCGGCGCTTACCGACAAGATGGACCTCCTGCTCGACTACCTGCCGGCCGGCAGCAAGGTCATCGCCTGCGATCCCGAGCGCGTCCGCGCCCGGGCCGCCGACCTGGTCTGGACGAGTCAGGAGTTCCTCGAGGCGTCGTGGGTGAACGCGGCGGCCGGCGGCGACGTGCCCATCGATCTCGGCGAGGCCGCGATCAGGCCGATCGCCGAGGCGCGAGCGGCGGCCGCAACGCTGGAGCTGCCGTGGTGGACCATCACCCCGTTCGCGGCGTCCGGCTCGGCGCCTCTCGCCGATAGCACCGCCGTTGATAGTGCTGTCGCCGAAGACCGCGAGCGGCTGGAAGACGGCGGTGGCGAGCCTGCCGCGTTCCCGATATCAGCAGAGCCTGCGCCCGGCTACCGGGGAGACACCAGCCGCGCGATTGCCGACATCCGGGGCTGGCAGTCCGGCGACTGGCGCGTCGTGCTCGTGACCGAGGGCCACGGCCCGGCCCGGCGGCTGGCTGAACTGCTGCGCTCGGAGGGGCTCGGCGCCCGCGATGGCGACCTGGCGGAGGCGCCCGAGCCGGGCCTCGCCCATGTGGCGACCGGAATGCTGGACTCCGGGTTCGTCTGGCCGGGCGCCCGGCTGGTGGTACTCGCCGAGGCGGACCTGGCCGGGACGCGGACGGGCACGCGTCAGTCCCGCCGGATGCCGAGCCGTCGCCGGGGCGGAATCGATCCGCTTCAGCTCACGCCAGGCGACTATGTCGTGCACGAACAGCACGGCGTGGGCCGGTACCTGGAGATGACCAGCCGGACCATCCAGGGAGCGACGCGGGATTACCTGGTCATCGAGTACGCGGCGAGCAAGCGCGGGCAGCCGCCGGACCGGCTGTACCTGCCCACCGATCAGCTCGACGAGGTCACCCGGTACACCGGCGGCGAGGCTCCGGCGCTGCACCGGCTCGGCGGCGCGGACTGGGCGAAGGCGAAGGGCCGGGCGCGCAAGGCCGTCCGGGACATCGCGGCCGGGCTGATCCGCCTGTACCAGGCCCGGATGGCGTCGCCCGGACACGCTTTCGGGGCGGACACGCCGTGGCAGCGCGAACTCGAGGATGCCTTCCCGTACGTGGAGACTCCCGATCAGCTCGCCGCGGTCGAAGAAGTCAAGGCCGACATGGAGCGCGCCGTCCCGATGGACAGGCTGATCTGCGGTGACGTCGGTTACGGCAAGACCGAGATCGCGGTGCGGGCCGCGTTCAAGGCAGTGCAGGACGGCAAGCAGGTGGCCGTCCTGGTGCCGACCACGCTACTGTCCGCGCAGCACTTCGCCACCTTCAGCGAGCGGTACGGGCCGTTCCCGGTCACGGTTAAGGCCATGTCCCGCTTCCAGTCGGCGGCCGAAGTTGCCGAGACTCTGGACGGCCTGGCATCGGGCAAGGTCGACATCGTGATCGGCACGCACCGGCTGCTGTCGCCCGAGGTCAGGTTCGCCCGGCTCGGACTGCTGATCATCGACGAGGAGCAGCGGTTCGGGGTCGAGCACAAGGAGTACCTGAAGCAACTGCGGACCGAGGTCGACGTGCTCGCCATGTCGGCAACTCCGATCCCGCGCACGCTGGAGATGGGCATCTCCGGCATTCGCGAGATGTCCACGATCCTGACCCCGCCGGAGGAACGGCACCCGGTCCTGACCTCGGTCACCCCGTACGACGAGCGGCAGATAGCGGCCGCCATCCGGCGCGAGCTGCTGCGGGACGGCCAGGTGTTCTTCGTGCACAACCGGGTGTCCTCGATCAACAAGGTCGCCGCCCGGCTGGCCGAGCTGGTCCCGGAGGCACGGATCGGGATCGGCCACGGCCAGATGAACGAGCACACGCTCGAGAAGGTGATGAGCGGGTTCATCGAGCGGGATTTCGACGTGCTGGTGTCGACCACGATCGTCGAGTCCGGCCTGGACATCCCGAACGCCAACACGCTGATCGTGGACCGTGCCGATGCCTACGGGCTGCCGGACCTGCACCAGCTCCGCGGCCGGGTCGGGCGCGGGCGGGAGCGCGGGTACGCCTATTTCCTCTACCCGCCGGAGAAGCCGCTGACCGAGACCGCGCACGAGCGGCTGGCGACGCTGCAGCAGCACACCGGGATCGGGGCCGGCCTGCATATCGCGATGAAGGACCTGGAGATCCGCGGCGCGGGCAACCTGCTCGGCGGCGAGCAGTCCGGGCACATCGCGGCCGTCGGGTTCGACCTCTACGTGAAGATGATCGGTGAGGCCGTCAGGGAACTGCGCGGCGACGGGCCGGCCGAGCGCGCTGAGGTGCGGGTCGAACTGCCGGTCGACGCGCACATCCCGCACGACTACGTGACCGGCGAGCGGCTGCGGCTGGAGGCCTACACGCGGATCG
>Ga0335074_10011031_pt1 | contig 12638 bp, 6 predicted proteins | sample Lox_Sample_23_FD_206715 | JGI IMG/M metagenome (GOLD analysis project Ga0335074, IMG submission 206715) | Soil microbial communities from Loxahatchee National Wildlife Refuge, Florida, United States - Lox_Sample_2.3 | ecosystem: Environmental > Terrestrial > Soil > Wetlands | place: USA: Florida...
ACGACAAGCCGACTGGCGCGGTCGTCGGTCAGCAGCCGTTCGGCGGGGCCCGGGCCAGCGGCACCAACGACAAGGCGGGTTCGATCTTCAACCTGATCCGCTGGGTCAATGCCCGGAGCATCAAGGAACTGTTCATCCCGCCGGTGGACTACCGCTATCCGCACATGGGCTAGCGAGCCCAGGCGGGAGTGGGCGCGGCCGCCGCAGCGGGTCGCAGGCAGGTGCTGGCGGGGCTGCCGGGACCGGTGGGCAGGCGAGGGCCGGCCCCGGGCCCGCGGGCCGGCCGACATCGGGCCGTCAGCACGCGCGGGCGGATAGGCTCGGTGCATATGGCGGATATGCGGCCCCGCCACCGCCGGATGGCCGCTGTCGCGATCGACGAACCGGAGGTCCCCCATCTACCGTCTGGTTCTGTGGAACATCGATCTGACCCTGGTCGACGTTGCCCGGGTTTCCAGGGACGCCTACGCAGACGCGTTCCGCCGGGTGACCGGGCGCCCGCTCGTGGCGCTGCCGCAGACGGCAGGCCGCACCGAGTCGGAGATTTTCTTCGAGGCGCTGGCGCTCAACGAGGCCAGCACGGGACCGATTCCTGACCCCAGCGACGTCGGCGGCCAGGAGCTGCTGGCCAGGTACACCATGGATCTTGCCGCCGCGTTCGGCGCCCGGTCCGGCCAGCTGGCCACGCAGGGCCGGGCGCTGCCCGGGGCCAGGGAGGCAGTGGCCGCGGTGGCCAGCCTGCCAGGCGTGATCCAGTCGGTGCTGACCGGCACGATCAGGCCGAACGCCAAGGCGAAGCTCCAGGCGTTCGGCATGGACGAGTTCTTCGATTTCGAGATCGGTGGCTACGGGTCGGAGATCTACCCCAAGGGGGCCCAGCTGCTCAGATCCCTCGGCCGCGCGGCCGAGAAGTACGGCGCGGACATTGGCGTGGACGCGACCGTCTACATCGCCGACTCGGTCAGGGACGTCGAGGCGGCCCGGATCGGCGGCGCGCGCTGCGTCGCCGTGGCCAGCGGCCGCTCGAGCGGTACCGAGCTGCGGGAGGCGGGCGCCGACATGGTGCTCGACGACCTGACCGACACTGAGTCCGTTGTCGGTGCCGTTGAGCGGCTGACTAGCGCCCTGTCGGCCGGATGACCGGTACCTGGCCCCGGACCACCGCGAGTTGAGGCAACCCGGCTGAACTGGCCGTCCTTGCGAGGATGCACCATACGCCGCATGCTGATGCCTATGCCATCCGACGACCAGGTCACCGCGGCGCTCAGCGGCCGCGACTACGGGGAACTGCTCTGGGAGCCGAGCGAGCGGTCCATCAGCAGCGCTCGGATCACCGACTACGCCGCGTGGCTTCGCGGCAGCGGCCTGGATGTCGGCACATATGACGAGATCTGGCGATGGTCGGTGACCAAGCCCGCCGAGTTCTGGGCGTCGATCTGGGATTACTTCGACGTGCTAGGCCGCCGTGGCGACGGGCCCGTGCTGTCCGGCGGGCCGATGCCGGACGTCAGCTGGTTCCCCGGGACCACGCTCAACTACGCCAGCAACGTGCTGCGGGGAGCGGATACGCACCCCGGCCGGACCGCGGTGATCTACCGGTCGGAGTCGGGACGGGCCGGAACGCTGAGCTACGCCGAACTCGCCGCGGAAGTGCGACGAGTGCGCGCCGGGTTGCGTGCGCTCGGGGTCAGCAAGGGCGACCGGGTGGCCGCCTACCTGCCCAGCATCCCCGAGGCGCTGGCCGGCCTGCTCGCCGCGGCCAGCCTGGGCGCCATCTGGTCGTCGTGCTCCCCGGATTTCGGACCGCGCAGCGTGATCGACCGCCTGGCCCAGATCTCGCCGAAGGTGCTGATCGCGGTCGACGGCTATCCGTACAACGGGAAGTGGTTCGACCGGCGGCAGCAGGTCGCGGACATCGTGGCCGAGCTGCCCAGCCTGGAGGCCGTGATCGCCATCGGCTACCGGGCCGTGGCGGGGGCCGGTACGGCTGAAGGAGAAGCGGCTGAGAGCGGCGGGGCTGAAGGTGTCGGCGGGATGGCCGCCCGGCGGCTGCGCTGGGATGCGCTCCCGGCGGCTGGCCCCCCGGCGGCGGAACCGGACGAGTTCCTCCAGGTCCCGTTCGAGCACCCGTTGTGGGTGCTGTACTCGTCGGGCACCACGGGGCTGCCCAAGCCGATCGTGCATGGCCACGGCGGGATCGTGCTCGAGCACCTCAAGACGCTGGCCCTGCACCTGGATCTGGGCCCCGACGACACGTTCTTCTGGTACACCACCACCGGCTGGATGATGTGGAACAACCTGGTGGGCGGGCTGCTCGTGGGCGCAACGGTGGTGCTCTACGACGGAAGCGCCACCCATCCGGGCACCGACGCGCTGTGGCGGCTGGCCGGCCAGGCCGGCGTGACCTACTTCGGCACCGGCGCTCCGTACCTGCTGGCCTGCATGAAGGCCGGGCTGCGGCCGGGCGGCGACCATGACCTGTCCCGGCTGCGCGGCATCGGCTCGACCGGGTCTCCGCTCCCACCCGAGGGATTCCGCTGGGTCTACGACGCGGTGGCCTCGAAGGGCGGGGCGGGTGGGGAGGGCGGTCAGAAGACCGACCTGATCCTCGGCTCGTACTCCGGCGGCACCGACCTGTGCACCGGATTCGTCGGGCCCTGCCCGCTGCTCCCGGTGCGGGCGGGCGTGATCTCCGGGCGGTGCCTGGGCGCGAGCGTGGAGGCCTACGACCCCGCGGGGCGGCCCGTCACCGGCGAGGTCGGCGAGCTGGTGATAACGCAGCCCATGCCCTCGATGCCGGTTGGGTTCTGGAACGACCCGGACGCAAAGCGCTACCGGGACAGCTACTTCGCTGACTACCCCGGAGTGTGGCGGCACGGTGACTGGATCATGATTCTGCCCGACGGCGGCTGCGTCATCTACGGCCGGTCCGACGCCACCTTGAACCGCGGCGGCGTGCGCATGGGGACCAGCGAGTTCTACCGCATCGTCGAGGGGCTGCCGGAGATCGCCGACAGCCTGGTGGTCGACACCGGCAGGCTCGGCCAGGAAGGCCGGCTACTTCTGTACGTGGTCCCGGCGGAGGGCCACCAGCTCGACGACAACCTGGTCGGCCGGATCCGGTCCGGGCTGCGTTCCGGGCTGTCGCCGCGGCACGTCCCCGACGAGATCCACCAGGTGCCCGGCATCCCGAGAACGCTGTCCGGCAAGAAGCTCGAGGTGCCGGTCAGGAAGATCCTGCTGGGCACGCCGGTGGCCGACGCGGCCGACCCGGACGCGCTGGCCAACCCCGAGGTGCTGGCGTCCTTCGTTCCCGGGCCGCAGTGAAGGGGAAAGGTGAAGGGGGAATGGGGAGGCGGGCGGGGGCGGGGGGACGGACCGGACGCAACTTCGGCGAGGAGGGCGGCCGCCTGACCTACGGCAGCTACCTGCGGCTGCCGGAGCTGCTGGCCCAGCAGGTGCCCCAGGTGATCCCGCCCGCTCACGACGAGCTGCTGTTCATCACCGTGCACCAGGTCTACGAGCTCTGGTTCAAGCAGCTGCTGCACGAGCTGACCGCGGCCCGCGACGCCATGTCGATGGCCGAGACCTGGCGGGCCAGGCATCTGCTGCAGCGGGCCCACGTGATCGAGCGGCTGCTGGTCAGCCAGGTCGACGTGCTGGAGACCATGACCCCGCAGGATTTCCTGCAGTTCCGGTCCGCCCTGGCCCCGGCGAGCGGCTTCCAGTCGGTGCAGTTCCGCGAGCTCGAGTTCCTGTCCGGCGTCAAGGACCCCGGATTCGTGACCCGCTTGCGTGCCCTCACCGAGTCAGAGCGAGAACGCCTCGCCCGCCGGCTAGCCGAACCGACCCTGTGGGATGCGTACACTGAATTGCTCAGCAGCCGCGGACTCCCGGCCGCGACCGACGACCAGATCCTGGCGTCCCTCGTCGCGGTGGCCAGGGACCGGGCCAGCCATGACGACCTGTGGCAACTGGCCGAGGCCCTGCTGACTCATGACGAGATGGCCGCCCTCTGGCGGGCTAGGCACGTGCAGATGGTGGAGCGGCAGATCGGAACTAAATCCGGCACCGGCGGATCGACCGGAGCGCCGTATCTGCACCAGAGAGTGCCCATGCAGTATTACCCCCTGCTGTGGGAACTGCGAGATTGGTTGTAGCGGCAAAATCGAAATCGAGTGGTATGGGGGATCGTTCCCCCGGGGTTAGCACAGCGGGACACAAAGGAGTGAAACCGATGGCTGACAGGTCCGGTTCGGTCGAGGACGTTGAGGACAAGGAAGCTCTGCTGGCCAAGGCGGCCGAGGCCGCTGGCGGCGATGCCGGCGTGGGCGACGTGGGCAGTTACCTGGCTGCTTACTACCGGCACGTGGCCATGGACGACCTTGTCACCGCCGGCCCGGAGCGCCTGGCCGCGATAGCGATCGAACAGGCCCGGTTGGCCGCCTACCGGCCGCAAGGGCGCGCCCTGGTCAAGGTTCGCCGGGGCGAGAACGCGGCCTGCGCCGCGGCCAGGGACGTCGTGGACATCGTCACCGACGACATGCCGTTCCTGGTGGACTCGGTGCGGATGGAGCTGGCCAGGCACGAGGTGACCACGCACCTGGTCGTGCATCCCCAGCTCCGGGTGCGCAGGGACGTCACCGGGTCGCTGCGCGAGGTGATCGGCCTGATCGATGGGGAGCGGCTGGCTCACGATGAGATGGCCGAGTCGTGGACGCACATCGAGATCGCCCGGCTGCCCGAAGGGGCGGCAGCCGGCCTGGAGCGGGATCTGGAACGGGTGCTCGGCGACGTGCGGGTAGCGGTGGAGGACTACCCCCGGATGCAGGCCAAGGCCGTGCAGCTAGCCGAGCAGCTGGCCATGGTCGCCGCCCGCATCCCGCCGGACGGCGGCGCCGCTTCCGCCGATGAACCCCCGGCTGAAGTCGAGGCCCTGCTGCGCTGGCTGGCCGACGGTCATTTCACCTTCCTCGGCTATCGCGAGTACGACCTGGTGGAGGGTCAGGACGGGATGGCGCTGCACTCGGTGGCCGGCACCGGGCTCGGCATCCTGCGCCACGACCGGCCGGGCTCAAGCTCGTTCGCCTCGCTCCCGGCTGAGGTGCGGGCCAAGGCCCGCGAACCGCTGCTGCTGATCCTGACCAAGGCGAACTCCCGGTCGACCGTGCACCGGCCCAGCTATCTCGACTACGTGTCGGTCAAGCGGCTGGGCCCGGGCGGGGAGGTCACGGGCGAATACCGGTTCCTTGGCCTGTACACCCACGACGCCTACACGGAGAGCATCACCAGGATCCCGGTGCTGCGCCGCAAGCTCGCCGAGATGCTCGCGGCCTTCGGCTTCGCCTCCGACGGCCACGACGGCAAGGACCTCGCCGAGTTCATGGAGAGCTACCCGCGTGAAGAGCTGTTCCAGACCACATTGGCGCAGCTTATCCCGGTCGCCGAGGGCGTGCTCCGCCTGCGCGAGCGCACCCAGCCTCGCCTGTTCCTGCGCAAGGACGTCTACGGCCGGTACATGTCCTGCCTGGTGTACCTGCCCAGGGACCGGTACACCACCCAGGTCAGGCTGCGCACTCAGGAGATCCTGCGCCAGGCGCTGGACGGCGCCGGGGTGGACTACAGCGTGATGGTGGGCGAGTCGCCGGTGGCGCGACTGCACATCGTGGTCCGGGCCGGCCGCGGCCGGGTGCTGCCCGACGTGGACGCCGCCGAGCTCGAGGCCGAGATAGTCGCCGCCATCCGGTCCTGGGACGACGACCTGGCCGAGGAGGCGCAGTGCCGGCTCGGCACGGAGCGGGCGAACGCGCTGCTCGCCATGTGCGACGGCGAGTGCATTCCGCAGACCTACAAGACGGACGTGCCGGCCAGCGCCGCGGTCGAGGATCTGGAGAAGATCCTCGACCTGCGCGAGTCGGGCGAGAACGTGGCGTTTGACCTGTGGGAATCTGAGGGCTATGTCGGCGGGGTGCCGATCGGGGACTCACCCGCCGCCGGATCCGGCGACACCGGCGAGGGCGGGGAGCGGGTGTGGCGGCTGTCGATCTACCGCACCGGCTCGCCGATCACGCTGACCGACGTGCTGCCCCGGCTGCAGCACATGGGCGTCGAGGTGGTCGACGAGCATCCGTACGAGTTCGCCGCCGCGGAGCCGTTCTGGATCTATGACTTCGGGCTCCGCAGGAGCACGGCCGAGACGGAAGCGGGCCCGCACGCCACGTCGTCCGTCGCGTCGGTCAAGGATCTGGTCCACGACGCCCTGATCGCGCTCTGGCGCGGAGACGTCGAGGACGACGGATTCAACGCCCTCGTGCTCAACGGGCACCTGACCTGGCGGCAGGTGGTGGTGCTGCGCGCCTACGCCAAGTATCTGCGGCAGGCGGGCACCACGTTCAGCCAGAACTACATCGAGCGGGCGCTTCGCTCCAACATCACCATCACCCGGCTGCTGGTCCGGCTGTTCGAATCCAGGTTCGACCCGGACCGGCAGCAGGGGGAGACCGAGCGCAGCGAGGCCATCACCGAGGAGATCCGCGGCGAGCTGGACGAGGTCGCCAGCCTCGACCAGGACCGCATCCTGCGCGCCTACTGGGGGCTGATCCAGGCGACACTGCGGACGAACTACTTCACCGAGCCGGCCCCGCCGGCGCCGCAGGCTCCGTACGTCGTGGTCAAGCTCGACGCCGCGCAGGTACCTGACCTGCCCGCGCCGCGCCCGGCGTTCGAGCTGTTCGTCTACTCGCCCAGGTTCGAGGCCGTGCACCTCAGGTTCGCCGGCGTGGCCAGGGGCGGGCTGCGCTGGTCGGACCGCAGAGAGGACTTCCGCACCGAGATCCTCGACCTGGCCAAGGCGCAGGAGGTGAAGAACTCGGTGATCGTTCCCTCCGGCGCCAAGGGCGGCTTCGTCTGCAAGCAGCTGCCCGACCCAGGCGACCGCGAGGCCTATCAGGGCGAAGTGCTCGCCTGCTACCGGAACTTCATCAGCGCGATGCTCGACGTGACCGACAACCTCGAGGCCGGGAGCGTGATCCCGCCAGAGCGTGTGGTCCGCCGCGACCGCGACGACGTCTACCTCGTGGTCGCCGCCGACAAGGGCACAGCGACGTTCTCCGACACCGCCAACGAGATCGCCAAGAACCGCGGGTTCTGGCTCGGGGACGCGTTCGCATCCGGCGGTTCTGAAGGCTACGACCACAAGAAGATGGGCATTACCGCGCGGGGTGCCTGGGAGTCGGTCAGGTACCACTTCCAGACCCTGGGCATCGACGTCGACCAGACCGACTTCACCGTCGTCGGGATCGGTGACATGTCCGGTGACGTGTTCGGCAACGGCATGCTGCTGTCCCGGCATATCAGGCTGGTGGCGGCGTTCGATCACCGGCACGTGTTCCTGGACCCGGATCCTGACCCGGAGGCAAGCTTCGCCGAGCGGCAGCGGCTGTTCGAGCTGGCCCGCTCCTCCTGGGCGGACTACGACAGCTCGCTGATCTCGGAGGGCGGCGGCGTGTGGCCGCGGTCGGCCAAGTCGGTGCCGGTCTCGCCGCAGGTGCGCGCGGTACTCGGCCTCGACCAGGGCGTGGTCGCGCTGCCACCGGACCAGCTGATCTCGGCGGTGCTGCGCGCGCCGGTGGACCTGCTCTGGAACGGCGGCGTCGGTACCTACGTCAAGGCCACCACGCAGTCCAATGCCGAGGCGGGGGACCGGTCCAACGACGCGGTCCGGGTCGACGCGTCCGAGCTGCGGGTCAGGGTCGTTGCCGAGGGCGGCAACCTCGGGGTAACCCAGGCGGCCAGGATCGAGTACGCGCTCGGCGGCGGCTTGATCGACACTGACTTCATCGACAACTCGGCCGGCGTCGACACCTCGGACCACGAGGTCAACATCAAGATCCTGCTGGACGGCGCCGTCCGGGACGGTGAGCTGGCCCCCGCCGACCGTAACGAGCTGCTCCAGGAGATGACCGGCGAGGTCGCCGACCTGGTGCTCACCCACAACTACCTGCAGAACCGGGTCCTGGCCGCGTCCCGGGCCCAGGCCGCGCAGATGCTGCACGTGCACGCCAGGTACATCCGCAAGCTGGAGCGCGACGGGCGGTTCGATCGCCGGCTCGAGGTGCTGCCCGGTGACAAGGAGATCGCCGAGCGCCGGTCCGCTGGCACCGGCTTGACCAGCCCGGAGTTCTCCGTCCTGCTCGCCCAGACCAAGATCGCGCTGACCCAGGAGGTGCTGGCGTCCGGCCTGCCCGATGACCCGTACCTGCGCGCGGCGCTGACCCACTACTTCCCCCGGCCGCTGCGTGAGCGCTACTCCAGCCGGATGGCAGGCCACCGGCTGCACCGGGAGATCATCACCACCGCGGTGGTCAACGACATGGTGGACCGGTCAGGCATCACGTTCGCGTTCCGGCTCAATGAGGAGACCGGCGCATCGGTGCCCGACATCGGCGCCGCCTGGCTGGTGGCCCGGAACGTGTTTGATATGGCGGGCTTCTGGGCGCAGGTCGAGGCGCTGGACGGCGTGGTGGACACCTCGGTCCAGATCCTGCTCGTGCTTGAGGGCCGCAAGCTGACCGAGCGGGCTGTGCGATGGCTGCTGCACCATCGCCGTCCGCCGTTCGACATCCGGGCGACGATCGATTATCTGGCCGCGGGCGTGCTGACCGTTGCCTCTGGCCTGCCCAAGCTGCTCACCGGCAGCGACCTGACCGGGTTCGAAGAGCGCCGGGACTCGTTCACCTCGCGGGGAGTGCCGCTCGACCTGGCCGAGCGGGTCGCCGCCATGGTCCCGGCCTACTCGGCGTTCGACATCGTGGACATCGCCTCGCGCGCTGGCCGCGCGGTCGAGGAGACCGCGGAGGTGTACTTCGACCTGGCCGACCGGCTGCAGATCACCCGGCTGCGGGACCGGATCACCGCGCTGCCCCGCGACGACCGGTGGAACACGATGGCGCGGGCCGCGCTGCGCGACGACCTGTACAGCGCGCACGCCGCGCTGGCCGCTGACGTGCTCCAGGTGACCGGGCCGGGCAGGCCGGAAGACCGGCTGGCCGCCTGGGTACACCGGAACGAGTCGGCGGTGCGCCGGGCGGGCCAGACGCTGACCGAGATCTGGGAAACCGACCGGTTCACGGTGGCCACGCTGTCGGTCGCGGTCCGCGCGGTCCGCACGCTGGTGGCCGCGAGCGCGCTCCCCGGCTGACGGCCGCGCTGCCCGGCCAGCGCGGGGGGCCCGGTCTAGGCGGAGCCGACCAGGAAGGCGAAGTCGGCCGGGTCGATGTTGCCGCCGGACAGGACGACCGCCGTCCGCCGCCCTTCCGGCTGCACCGCCCCGCTGAGCAGGGCGGCCAGCGGCGTCGCGCCGCTCGGCTCGAGGACCACCTTGAGCCGGGCGAAGCTGAACCGCATGGCGTCGATGATCGCCGCGTCGGGCACGGTGACGACGTCATCGAGCAGCCGCTGGTTGACCGCGAAGGTGAGCTCGCCGGGCTGTGACGCGCGCAGGCCGTCGGCGATCGTGTCCACCGTGTCCAGGCTGACCCGGTGGCCCGCGCGCAGCGACCGGCTGGTGTCGTCGGCCCCGGCGGGCTCCACGCCGATCACCGACGCGCCGGGGAGCAGGGTCTTGATCGCGGTCCCGACGCCGGCCGCCAGGCCGCCACCGCCCACCGGAACCAGCACCAGGTCGAGCTGGCCCGCCTGCTCGGCCAGTTCCACGCCGAGGCTGCCCTGCCCGGCCATGACGTCATGGTCGTCGAACGGCCTGATGACCGTCAGTGACCGCTCCTCGGCCAGGGCGGCGGCCACCTCCTCCCGCTGCTGCGTGGCCGGGTCGTAGCGGTGGATTTCGGCGCCATAGCCCTCGATCGCGGCCAGCTTGGCCGGCGAGCCGGTTTCCGGGACCACGACCACCGCGTCGATGCCCAGCAGCGAGGCTGCAAGCGCGACTGCACCGCCGTGGTTGCCGGACGAATACGCCACTACCCCCTTGGCCCGTTCGTCGGGCTCGAGCAGGCTGAGACGGTTGTAGGCGCCGCGGAATTTGAACGACCCGGAGCGCTGGAACGGCTCGGCCTTGAGGGAGATGCGGGCACCGCACCTGGCGTCCAGTGTGGTGGATGTGAGCAGTGGGGTACGGTGGGCCACCCCGGCCAGCCGGGCGGCGGCGGCCTGGATCCGCTCGAAGGTGAGGGCCGTGGGGCCGCTATCAGTAAGAATCGGGGGACCTTCCTCGCTGCTGTAGCTAACGTTTGTCTTCCCGCAAACGATAGCTTCTGCTGAACTGGGCTCGGCAACAAGCGGACATGCCAGCCTGACGTAGGCTTTCCGGCATGGCTATGGACCCTGCGGGCGAAATCTCGGAACTGTCATCGAAACTCGCCAGCGTGGAAGCTGTCCTTAGCCCGGACGCCATGCGGAAGGAGGCCGACGGGCTGCGCGAGCGTGCGGGCGAGCCCGGGCTGTGGGCGGACCAGGAGCAGGCGCAGGCGGTCACCCGGCGGCTGTCTTATCTCGACGGCGAGCTCAGCCGCCTGGAGGGCCTGCACCGGCGGCTCGACGACACCAAGGTGCTGTTCGAGCTGGCCGAGAGCGAGGGCGACCAGGCGACCCGGGAGGAGGCGACCCGCGATCTGGCCGCGCTCCGCAAGGAGATCGACCAGCTGGAGATCAGGACCTTGCTGTCCGGCGAGTACGACGCGCGTGAGGCACTGATAACCATCAACGCCCAGGCGGGCGGGGCCGACGCGGCCGACTGGGCGGAGGGCCTGCGGCGGATCTACCTGCGCTGGGCCGAGCGCCACGGGTACCAGACCGAGATCTACGACACCTCCTACGCGGAAGAGGCGGGGATCAAGTCGACCACGTTCGCGGTGAAGGCCCCCTACGCCTACGGCACGCTGCGCGGCGAGCACGGCACGCACCGGATGGTGCGCATCTCCAAATACGACAACCAGGGCCGCAGGCAGACCTCGTTCGCGGGCGTGGACGTGATCCCGGTCGTCCAGCAGGCCGACCACATCGAGGTTCCCGAGGACGAGATCCGGGTCGACGTGTTCCGGTCCAGCGGCCCGGGCGGCCAGGGGGTCAACACCACCGACTCCGCGGTCAGGATCACCCACCTGCCGACCGGGATCGTGGTCTCCTGCCAGAACGAGCGCAGCCAGATCCAGAACCGCGCCAGCGCCATGGCGGTGCTGCAGGCCAAACTGCTCGAGCGCAAGCGGGAGGAGCAGCAGGCGAAGATGGCCGAGCTGCGCGGGGATCACGCCGGCAGCTGGGGGACCCAGATCCGCAACTACGTCCTGCACCCATACCAGAACATTAAGGACCTGCGAACCGGCATCGAGACCGGGAACACCACGGCGGTGATGGACGGCGAGATCGACGACTTCATCGACGCCGAGATCCGCTGGCTTCGGACCCAGGGGCTGTGACGTTAAGCGCCAGGCACCAGGACGGGCGGCCACCCCAATGGGGGTGGCCGCCCGGTTTCCTGCTATTTCCAGTTACTTGACGAAGTACCAGTTCTCAGGGGTGAGGCTGAGCGTTGGGCTCTGCGGGAAGTAACCCTTGAGATTGTTGGCGACCTCGGTGAGGGTGTAGGCGGCGTTCGGCTGGTACATGACCGGCAGCTGCGGAGCCAGGTAGTTCTGCCACTGGTAGAAGAGCGACAGGCTGTCGTTGGTCAGCGTCTGCTCGATCAGCGAGTCGTTGGTCTTGTCGCAGTACCCGCCGGAGTTCGCGACCGCACCGCACTCGAACAGCTGATCGCCGGAGGGCAGGTAGTCCGGGGAGAACGACCAGCCGAACCCCCAGTTCGCCATGTCCCAGTTGCAGGGAGCCTTGACGACCACGCAGTTGCCCCCGGCCACGGAGAGCACGTCGCCGAGCGTCTTGGGCTCCAGGTTCAGCTTGATCCCGATTGATGAGGCGTTGGACTGCAGCTGCGTCATCTCCTGCTGGACCCACGCGGTCCCGGTCAGGTACAGGAAGTTAAAGCTCAGCGCGCTGCCCGCGGTGATACCCGCGCCGCATTCGTCCGCAGCCGTACCCGGCTTGACGCAGGTGGTGCTCCCGTTCGAGACCACATTCCAGCCGTGGCTGGTCAGCAGGTCCTTGGCCTTGGTCGGGTTGTACGGATATGGGTCACCGGCCCGCCCCTTGGACGACAGCCACTTGGTGGCCGGGGTAGCGGCGACCGGGCCGACGGTGAGGGCTCCGTACCCGCGCAGTGGGCCCGAGATGATCGCGGCCTGGTTCATCTCGTACTGCAGCGCCTGCCGGAAATAGAGCTGCTTGAAGATGGCACCGTGGTCGCCGTCGCTGGACTGGTAGTTCAGCGCGTAGTAGTCGATGCCCCATGGGTACAGCGGGTCCAGCGTGTAGCCCGACAGCGGGTTGGAACCCACCGTCGCGTTGGCCGGCTTGGCCGGGGCGTCCTGGTCGGGGAGGTAGCCGACGTCGATCTTGGTGCTGGAGCTCGGCGACCGCAGCACGTCGTACTCGGACGCGTCGGTGGTGAACGGCACCTCCTCGAATACCGACAGCTTCGGCTTGACCGGGCCGGAGTAGGACTTGTTCGGCACGAACGAGATGTGCCCGTCGGCGTTGAACGCGCTCAGCCGCCACGGCCCGTCCAC
>Ga0335074_10011032_pt1 | contig 12638 bp, 11 predicted proteins | sample Lox_Sample_23_FD_206715 | JGI IMG/M metagenome (GOLD analysis project Ga0335074, IMG submission 206715) | Soil microbial communities from Loxahatchee National Wildlife Refuge, Florida, United States - Lox_Sample_2.3 | ecosystem: Environmental > Terrestrial > Soil > Wetlands | place: USA...
AGGCGCCGGAGGGGTAGGCGCCGGAGAGGTAGGCGCCGAGAGCACGGGCGCGGGGGGGATGAGCCGGGCGTCCGGGCTCAGCGCGGTCCAGGAAGCGTTCTGCCAGGCCCACGCCTTACAGTGCGGCTACTGCACGCCCGGCATGGTGCTCGCGGTGCACGCCCTGCTCGCGGCGAACCCGGCGCCCAGCCGCGCCGACATCGATGAGGCCCTGGGCGGGAACATCTGCCGCTGCACCGGATACGTGCAGATCCGTGAGGCCGTAGAACTAGCCGCGCGCCAGTGCCGCGCCGCAGGCCCGCCCGATGCCAGCTGAGGAGCCGGCCGGCCGTCGGCGGGCTTCGCGGCCGCCGGTGATCCGCGAGGACCGGCGCTTCGTCACCGGCCGCGGCCGGTTCGTCGCGGACATCACCACACCGGGCACGCTGCACGTCGGGCTGGTCACCAGCCCGCACGCACACGCCAGGATCGTCTCCATCGACCTGGCCGAAGCGCTGGAACTCGACGGCGTGGCCTGCGTGCTGACCGGCGCGGAGCTGGCCAAGTCCACCGAGCCATTGCGCCAGTACCTTCCTCTGCCCACCCGCACCGCCCTGCCGGCCGTGCAGTGGCGGCCGCTGGCGGTGGCCGAGACCCGCTACGCGGGCGAGTGGGTGGCGGCCGTCGTGGCTTCCTCGCGGGCCGTCGCCGGGGACGCGGCCGAGCTGGTCAGCGTGGATTACGAGCCGCTGCCGGTGGTGCTCGACCCGGAACTGGCTCTCCGGGACGACGCCCCGCTGGTGCACGCCGCGCTCGGCACCAACGTCCTGGCCCACCGCGAGTTCGCCGGGGGTGACGTCGCCGGGGACTTCGCCCGGGCGGACTCGGTGAGCCGGTCCGGGTGCGCTGGAACCGGAACTCGACCGTGCCGCTCGAGACGTTCGGCGTCGTGGCCAGCTGGGATGCTGACGCCCGGCTGCTCGACGTCTGGGCCTCGGTGCAGATGCCGCAGTTCCCTGACCAGCTGGCGCGCGCCCTGCGCCTGGCCAGCAACCAGGTGCGGGTCCATTTCGACGTCGACGTGGGCGGGAGCTACGGCGTCAAGCGCGGGATCAAGCACGCCGTGCTGGCCGGGCACCTGTCCGCGCTGCTGCACGCGCCGGTCAAGCTCATCGAGGACCGGGCCGAGAACTCCCGCGGCGGGGACTTCCACGGCCCGGACCGGATCTTCGACGTCGAGCTGGCCTGCACCAGCGACGGAGACTTCACCGGCATCCGGATCGCGGTCATCGACGACGAGGGAGCCTTTCCCGGGCGGTCGCCACTTCAGCTGGCCAAGCCGATCGGCGCGATCGTGGGGCCGTACCGCATCGGGTCGGCCCTGGTGGCCGCTGCGGCGGTGCTGCCGCCGAGCCCGCAGCGGGAGGCCCGGCTGGACGTCACCGGCGCCGTCACGCTCGGGCTCGGGATCACCGGCCTGCTCCTGATGCTGGCCGAGGGCCCGGTGTGGGGCTGGGCCTCCCCGGCCAGCCTGGCCTGCGCAGCCGCGTCGGCGGCGCTGCTGGCCGGGTGGGCCGTCACCGAGCTGCGGGCCGGCCGCCCGCTGATCGACCTGCGGCTGCTGCGGCACCGCCCGGTGCTGGCCGCGAACGTGACCGCCTTCGCCGTGGCCGTCGGCTTCTACCCGGTGGCGTCGCTGGTCGTCCGCTACGTGCAGACACCGCCCGTGGCCGGCTACGGCTTCGGCGTGGGGTGCGTGTACGCGGTCAACCCGCTGCAGATCACCGGCGGGGTGCCGGCCGCCGAGACCGGGAGCGCGATCAGCTTCTACCAGCTGGTCCGCACGGTCGCGTACTCGCTGGGCAGCACGCTGAGCGCCACCGTGCTGGTGCTGTACCTGCCGCGCGGCCGGGTGTTCCCGGACGACGCGGGCTACAGCGCCGCCGCCGTGGTATGCGCCGCGATGCTAGTCGCGGCGCTCGCGGCCAGCGCCCTGTTCGCGATTTGGCCGGCCAAGCCGGGCGCCCCGGGTAGGCCCGCCTCGGCGCAGAGCCGCGCCTAGGTATTTTCGCTGTGCGGGCGTCGAATTCGTGCGGTCCGTGCGACGTAGGGGTGTAACGACGCTGGAAAGGAGAGCCACCATGGCTCAGTACGCGGTCCTCATCTACGCCCACGACTCTGCCCACGCCCCGGACGCGACGCCGCAGGACACCGAGACCTGCGACCAGCACTCAGACGAACTGGCCCAGGACGGCTCGATGGTCGTGGCCTACGCGCTGACGCCCAGGGATATGGCGACGTCGATCCGCGGCGACACCATCACCGACGGCCCGTTCCTGGACTCCAAGGAGGTCGTCGCTGGCTTCTACGTGATCGAGGCGCCCGACCTGGACGCGGCGCTGGCCATCGCCCGGCTCAACCCCGTCGTGCACGAGGGCGGCGGTGTCGAGGTCCGGCCGGTCCACAGCAGCTTCGTGCAGGGCGAGGAGGAGGCCGGCGGGTGACCGACGCCACCGCCGTCAAGACGGCGATCGCCGACGCGCACCGCCGCGAGTGGGCCCGCGTGCTGGCCGCGACGGTGCGCCTGGCGCGAGACCTCGACCTGGCCGAGGACAGCGTGCAGGAAGCGTATGCCTCCGCCCTGGACGGCTGGGTCCGCGCCGGCATCCCGGACAACCCGGCTGCGTGGCTGACCGCCACGGCCAAGCGGCGCGTGATCGACGCCATACGCCGGGACAAGGCGTTGCGGTCCAGGCTGCCATTGCTGGTGGAGCCCGAAGAAGCAGCAGACGAGGTCGGCAGGCACGGATTCACGGCGCCGGCCGTCGGCGATCCCGCCGAAGCCGTGCCGGATGAGCGGCTGCGCTTGATTTTCACGTGCTGCCATCCGGCGCTGGCCGCCGAAGCCCAGGCGGCACTCACGCTGCGACTGGTCTGCGGGGTCGCGACCCCGGATATCGCACGGGCGTTCCTGGTATCTGAGCCGGCCATGCGGGCGCGGATTACCCGGGCGAAGAGAAAGATCTCCACGGCCCGGATCCCCTTCCGGGTCCCCGCGCCCGCCGAACTGCCGGAACGGCTGCGCGGCGTGCTCGCCGTGATCCATCTGCTCTTCACCACCGGCCACACCGCGCCGTCGGGCGCGTCACTGGTGCGCAGCGAGCTGGTTGACCAGGCGATGCACCTGGCCCGGATGCTGCGCGAGCTGATGCCCGGCGAAGCCGAGGTGCGGGGGCTGTATGCGCTGCTGCTGGTGACCGATGCCCGGCGCGCGACCCGCGCCGGTGCCGGCGGTCGGCTCGTGCGGCTTGAAGACCAGGACCGGTCGCAGTGGGACCGGGCCGCGCTGGCCGAGGCTGACGATTTGATCACCGCCTGCCTGCGCGCTGGGCCGCCGGGGCGGTACGTGCTGCAAGCCGCGATCGCGGCGCTGTATGCCGATGCGCCGTCCTACGACCAGACCGACTGGCCGCAAATCCTCACCCTGTACGACCACCTGCTGGAGGTGTGGCCGTCGCCGGTCGTGGCGCTGAACCGCGCCGTGTCCCTGGCCATGGTCGCCGGGCCGGAGGCCGCACTGGCGGAGGTCGAGAGACTCGAAGCTGATAAACGCCTGTCGGGATACCAGTACCTGCCCGCGATCAAGGCCGACCTGCTGAGCCGAACCGGCCGCACCGTCGAGGCAGCCGACGCCTACCGGGAGGCATTCTCGCTGGCGGCCAACGAAGCCGAGCGCGCATTCCTGGCCGAGCAGATAGCCGATCACACCCTCCTCAGCTGAGCGCCGGCCGCCCGACGGCTGCTCCGGCGGTGCTGGTGGCCGTGCTGGTGTTCCTGGCTGTGGAGTCCACCGCGGTGGCCAGCCTCGGCACGTCGCCGCTGCCCACGGTCCAGCGGGCCGACCACGTGTCGCTAGCCGCCGACAGGTCGCACACCACAGCAACCCACGCGCCGACTCGCTTCCCGGGACCTTTGGCCCTGCCTCGCCGGACGATTGGGGGTCAGCTTGGATGCCATGGCCAGCCCGACGCGCCAGCCGCGGAAAACCCGGCCCTAGCACATCGCCGGGCGGAGTCACAACCGCGTCCCGTGCGGGACGCCCTGCTACGAGGAGGCAGCTATGGCAGTCCTGAGGTTCGAGCCATTCCGGGATCCCTTTGACCGGCTCATGTCCCTGGCCGCGACCGGGACCCGGACCCCGCTCGGCATGCCCATCGACATCTACCGCTCCGACGACGGGAGCTACCACGTCGAGACCGACCTGCCCGGCGTCGACCCGGCCAGCATCGAGGTCACGGTCGAGCACAGCACGCTGACGATCAAGGCTGAGCGGGCCCCGCGCTACGGCGACAGCGATCAGGTCCTTGTAGCCGAGCGGCCCCAGGGGACGTTCACCCGGCAGTTCGCCCTGGGCGAGGGCGCGGACGCCGAGCACCTGACCGCCGGGTACTCCGAAGGCGTCCTGCACGTGACCGTCCCGGCCGCGGCGATGGCCCAGGCCCGCCGGATCAGCGTTACCCACGCGCCGGCCGGCCGCCGCACCGTCTCCGCTGGCGCCGAGAAGTAACAGCCGTGAGGCACGCGCCCGCGCCGGCTTGACACGGGCGCGCCCCTCCGGGACAGGCGCTTGCCCAACGTCCGCGACGTTGGGGTCAGAACGTCCTCTTCCAGCCCCGGATGATGTAGCGTGTCCCACTTCGGACGATTGGATCTGCCTCGGCGATTTCCCGGGCTTTGTCTTTGGGCACGGCCAGGATGACCATCCCGCCGGGGAGCGGTCGGCCTCGGTCCTCAGGCGAGCCGTCGTATGGGCCGGCCATCAGCAGAACCCCCGAGTCCCGGAGCGAGCGCAGGAAGGCCAGATGTGCTTCCAGATCCTGATCGCCGGGAGGGTCGGAGAGTTCCACGATCGTGAACGTTTGCTCTGCCGGGCAGGCGGTCCCGATCCGCTTGGCGGCATCGATCGAGCCGTACACGCCTTCTTCCAGGAAGAAGACCGGGCGGAGGCGGAAGTACTGATCAGCAAGGGAGGAGCCGACGCAGTCCTCGTCGATGGAGGCCGCCAAGACCTTGCCGAAGATCACGACCTCGGCTCCCATCCGGGTGACGGCCTCCACCTTGCACTCCAGGTGGGCTTTACATTCGCCGATCAGCGGCGGTGCCACCTGGCGGGCGGGCAGCAGTGTCAGGCGCGAGCGGGCGATCCGCTCCGCCCCGTGGCTGGCAGGCATCGCCCAGATGCGTTCGACCAGCGCTTCGGGCGGGAAGTTCACCACAAACTGCCCGGCCTCCTCGGCGTTTCGTGCCGTGGCATGAGACCGGTGACAGCCAAAGGCGAGCACCGGCCCTCGGAAGGCCATCATGGAGATCCAGCTCTTCGGCGCGATATTCGGTTCTCCCTGCGCGTCCACGGTTGATACGAGGACGATGGGGCCGGGCAGCATGGATGGGTGCCAGTCCGCCTTGCCTGCCGGAAAGGCGATCTTGGCGGGGCGCTGGGGCCCCGCCCCGGACCGGACCCTGGCTCTTTTCGCACTCGTCATACCGGCAAGCGTCTGTGGGTTCCAGCCGTACCGGCAGGGTCCTTCGTCCTGACGGAGAGCCCTTTAAGCCCTGTGAGTCTGGCCACAGGCCAAGGCCGCCCCGCAGCGGCTATGCCCGCCCCGCTTGCCGTGGCTCGCGGTGGCGAACTGTCATCCGGGTGCCCGGGTGGGGAAAGATCAGCGAGTCATAGTCGCCAACCACCCAGTGGACCAGGTAAGGCGGCGAGCCGTCGGCGGTCTTCAGCGCGACGATCGTACCCACCCTGCTCGTTGGCACCGGCACCGTGCTCTCGACGGTTAGCTCATCGCCCACATGTGCTCTCATGAGGTTCGCCCCCTTGGCCTTGCTGCGGGCCGCCCACCGAAGGGACGGTCACTACCAGTAACGTTGCCGGCTGGGCCGTCGGCGGGGTAGGGACGCTGGGGCTCTCCGAGCATGACGTACGTCCCGGGCGTGCACGCGTTACGGCACGAAGACCAACCGCGCGCGGGCCTGGCCGCGCAGCACGTCCTGGATAGCGGCGTTGACGTCCGCCAGCGGCCTGGTCTCGGAGATCACCCTGGTCCGCCCGGCGGCGTGCAGTGCGAACACCGTGGCCAGGTCGGACCGGGTGCCGACGATCGACCCGATCACCGAGGTGCCGTTGAGCACGGTTTCGAACACCGGGATGGACAGCGTTCCCGAGGCCGGCAGGGCGACGAGCACCAGCCGGCCGCCACGGCGCAGACCGCCGTAGGCGGCGGCGAAGGACTTGTCATCGACGGCCAGCCCGACCGCCACATCCGCCCCGCCGTGCGACCGGAGCACTTCAGCGGGGTTCTCGGTCCGCGCGTCGATGACGATGTCGGCACCCAGGTCCTTGGCTAGCTGCAGCTTCTCGTCGGTTATGTCAACGGCAGCGACGGTACCGCCGAAGATCTTCGCGTACTGCACGGCCAGGTGGCCGAGCCCGCCCACGCCGGAGATAGCCACGAGGTCACCTGGGCGGACGTTACCGACCTTGACCGCCTTGTAGGTGGTGACCCCGGCGCAGGTCAGCGGGGCCGCGTCGAGGGAAGACACACCATCGGGAACCCGCCCGGCGTAGGCCGCCTCGGCCAGGAAGTACTCGGCGAAGCAGCCGTCGACCGAGTAACCGGAGTTGCGCTGGCTAGTGCACAGGGTCTCCCAGCCGGTCAGGCAGTACCGGCAGGTGCCGCATGCGTAGCCCAGCCATGGCACGGCCACCCGCTCCCCGGCCCGCAGGCCGGTGACACCGTCGCCGATCATGTGAACCGTGCCCACACCCTCGTGGCCGGGCACGAACGGCGGGTTCGGCTTGACTGGCCAGTCGCCCCCGGCGGCATGAATGTCGGTGTGACACAGCCCCGAGGCCTCCATCTTGACGGTGATCTGCCCGGGTCCGGGCTCGGGGATCGGCCGTTCCTCGATGATCAGGGGCGCGCCGAATTCTGGTACCACTGCCGTTTTCATGTCTCCTCCAGGCTGGTGAGTCCGTGCCTCGACCATTGGCCGCCGGACGAGTCGTGGCCCAGAGTCATTTGGAGTTGCCCGTCAGGGCCTTTGGTCCCGAGCCCGTGCCCGGGGAGCGGAGGACGTCGGCCGGGGAGCGCCGCACGCTGGTCGCGACCTGGATGACCGTGCCGAGCCTGAGCACGAGTTGCGGGTAGTTGCCACCGCTCATCCGGCTACGGATGAGCTCGCGCGGCTGGTCTAGCTCAAGCGGCTGGCTGTGCATGGCCACCGCTACCCCGCAGGTGCTGGCGGTCAGCAGGATGCGCTGCAGGGCTTGCCCGGCGTTCACCCAGTCCGCCGCGCGATTGTCGGGGGTGGTGAGCAGGCCGACCAGTCCAGAGGTTCGGAACGACGGCGCTGTGCTAAGCGGTGGCAGGCCCCAGCCGCAGCCATGGGCGAAGTCCCGGCCGGGGAAGTCCGGGTCGGTACGCTCGGCCCGTGCTGGGTAGGCGGTGGCCGGCACGCCATCCCTGCGCGGGCTGCCCGGCGGAGACGTCCACCTGACCACTTCCTGGACGTATTCGCTGTTCCGCCGCAGCGCAGATTCGGCGGTATCGATGAGCGAGGCGAGCGCGGTCCGCTGCCCGTCATCCGTGATGATGCGGAACGTCGCCCCGTCCCGCGCGGCACCCTCCCGCAGCGCGGCCACCAACGCCGGCGAGACCGGTGCCGGGCCGAACGCGCCGCGGTGCGTCCGGCGCCGCCTGACCTGGCTGAAGAGGCGCCGTTCGTACTCCGTGACCGCTGCCTGCCGGGACCAGCTCAGCTCCGCCACGACAGACGGATCGGCAGGATCGGGCAGCACCCGGGCCTCGGGGACGTAGCCAAGGGCGCGCAGCGCAAGCCGAGCGGTGAACAGCGCCGCACCGCAGCTCATCGTCATCTCGCGGCCGTCGGGATCGGCCACGGTCAGCCTTCGGCCGAGGTCAGCATAAAGGCGGATCTGCTCGGTGTCGGCGGTGAAGCACCACGGCTGGGTATTGTGCACCGAGGGCGCCCAGACCGCCTCCGCCACCACGTACCCGGCGACCTCATCCGCGGGCAGATCCGGGCGCTCTGGCTCTTCGGCGGCCGATGGCATGGCGTCAGCGGGTGTTCCCTGGTCACGCCTGATCGGGTCCGGTGCGGACATCGGTAGCACCGTGCTTCCCGCGTATGGAGATACTTGACGGTTCGATAATCACCCGCGCGCCGCCCTCTGGCCAGGGCCGGTGGTCCAGTCCCGTCCGTCAAAGGTCCTTCCCGGCCCATGGCCAGCCGACCTGGCGTTGCGCTCGCCCCTGGGCTGGGCCGGCCGCTGCGGCTTGCCCCTAAGCCCAGCCGGCTCGGCGCTGTGGCTCACCGTAGATGGCGGCCAGAAGCTTGGTGCGGGGGTCATACCGCTGGTCGACGATCCGCTCGGTCCAGCCGCGGATCTCCGGGAACACCGCCCGGGCCAGGCGCAGCACCACGCGGCCGTGGGCGGGATCCCACGGCGCGTTGCGGAACACGGGATTGCCGTCGTCGCGGCGCTCCCGGTCGAACGGGGCCGAGGTCCCGGCGAACTCGATGTGCTCCTGCTGGCCGAGGAAGTACGGCCGGATGAACTCAAGCCCGGACTGGACCGCCGCGCGCACCACCTGGTCAACCAGGTCCGGCGCGTACAGCGTCACCTCGACCAGCGGGTACACCGCGGCGATGTGGTAGTGCAGCGCATCGCGCTGGATGAAGTCGAAGGTCCGGCCGTCCCGCTCGCCGGATGGGCCGGGGACATAGTTCCGCGCCACGAACTCGCGCAGCAGGCCGGGCATGGCCGCGCGGGCCGCGCCCTGCCCGGCCACGGTCGTCGCCACGGTCCGGATCAGCAGGCGCCGGGCCATCCAGTTGTTGGCCCGGACCGAGTTGCGCTCGGCTTTCCCTTCGTAGAACCGGTCTCCACTGATCGCGAAGTCCCCGGCCCAGTTGAGCAGGGTGGCTTGTTCTCCCGGCGGGAGGGACCAGGTCACCAGGTCGACCGCCTGGAGCAGCGGCAGGAAGAACCATTCGTCGACCGGGTTGCCCGATGGCCGGTAGACCTGAGCCCAGGAGAGCAGCGCCGCGGCGGCCGTGGCGCGGCTGTGCGAGCCCAGCGGTTCCCGTGCGCAGCGGCCGGCCACGGCCAGGGCGAAGATCCCCTGAAAGTTCTTCTTGGCCAGGTCGGACCGCACGTGCCCGGGATGGCCATTCAGGGTGCCTGCCAGCTCGAAGCGCTCGATCGGCCGGGCCACCAGGTTGAGCGACTCCCCGGCGAGCTGAAACGTCCGCGCGAGATCCTTCGGGATGGGCCCGGCCCGGTCCGGATCGAAAGCGGCCAGCAGCGCCCAGTTCAGCCGGGGGCCGCTGGGGCCGCGGGGGCCGGCGCTCACCGGGTCACCTCACCGCCGCTCACCGGGTCACCTCACCGCCGCTCACCGGGTCACCTCACCGCCGCTCACCGGATCACTTCACCGCCGCTCACCGGGTCACCTCACCGCAGGTCACCGACCACGGCGGACACCGCATCGACCAGCCCGCCGCCCTGCAGCAACTCCTCGGCGGCAGCCAGTTCCGGCGCGAGGAAGCGGTCGGCGTCCGGGCCCGGGACGCTCCGGCGAAGCTCGGCGATCGCCGTCGCGGTGGCCGGCGAGGCCTGCAGCGGGGCGCGCAGGTCGATGGCGCGGGCCGCGGTGACCAGCTCGACAGCCAGGATCCGCCGCAGGTTGGCTAGCGCGGACCGCAGTTTGCGCGCCGCGCCCCAGCCCATGGACACGTGGTCCTCCTGCATCGCGGAACTCGGTATCGAGTCGACGCTGGCCGGGGCGGCCAGCCGCTTGTTCTCGGCGACCATCCCGGCCTGGGTGTACTGGGCGATCATGAGGCCCGAGTCGACGCCAGGGTCGTGCGCGAGGAACGGCGGCAGGCCGCCCGAGCGCGCCGGGTCAAGCAGCCGGTCGGTACGCCGTTCCGCCATCGAGCCGAGATCGGCGACCGCGATCGCGAGGAAGTCCAGAACGTACGCGATGGGCGCGCCGTGGAAGTTCCCGTTCGAGCTGACCCGCCCGTCGCTCAGCACGACCGGGTTGTCGATGGCCGCCGCGAGTTCGCGGGCGGCCACCGCCTCGGCGTGCGCGACGGTGTCCCTGACCGCCCCGGTGACCTGCGGAGCGCAGCGCAGCGAGTACGCGTCCTGCACCCGCGTGTCGCCGTCACGGTGCGAGGCGACGATCTGCGACCCGGCCAGAACGCGCAGCATGTTGTCGGCGCTGGCCGCCTGGCCGGGATGGGGCCGCAGCGGCAGGTGCAGTTCGGGCAGGAACACCTGGTCCGTGCCGAGCAGCGCCTCGACGCTCATCGCCGCGATGAGGTCGGCCGCCTGGCAGAGCGCGGTGAGATCCTCGCAGGCGAGGATCAGCATGCCGAGCATGCCGTCGGTGCCGTTGATGAGGGCCAGCCCTTCCTTCGCCTCCAGGCTGACCGGGGCGATCCCGGCCCGCTCGAGCGCGACCGCGCCCGGCACCGTCTCGTTCTCCCGGGTCGTCGCCTCTCCCTCACCGAGGAGCACGAGCGCGCAGTGCGCCAGCGGCGCAAGGTCCCCGCTGCAGCCGAGTGACCCGTGCTCGGGCACCACCGGGGTGATGCCGGCGTTCAGCAGCGCCGCGAGCGTCTCGGCCACCACCGGCCTGATGCCGGTGTGGCCCGACGCGAGCGTCTTCAGCCTGAGGAACATCAGCCCCCGGACGACCTCCCGCTCGACCGGGCCGCCCAGGCCGGCCGCGTGCGAACGGATGAGGCTCAGCTGCAGTTTCGCGCGAAGGTCCGGGGTGATGTGGCGGGTCGCCAGCGCCCCGAACCCGGTCGAGATGCCGTAGGCGGGCGTCGGCGAAGCGGCCAGGTCGTCGATCACCTGGCGCGCGGCGGCCATCGCCTCCAGCGCCGCAGGCGCGAGCCGGACCGGCGCGTCGTAGCGGGCGACCGCCACCACGTCGTCGGCGGTGACGTCGGCCGGCCCGATGACAACCCCGTCCCGCCTGCCCGCCGCCCGGCCAGCCCCGGCCCCCGCGGCCCCGGAGGCCCCGGCACCGGCCCGCGCGTCCCCCGCCGGTTCGGCGGACTCAGCGGTTCCGGCGCGCGGCCGTTCGGTCGCAGCCCCCGCGCTCATGCTGCCCGGCCCGTGCGGACCGCAGGGTCACAGCGCTGGCCGCCCCGGGAACCAATGAGCCGGATCGGGCTCGCAGGCATCGTCGTCCTCCTTCGTCGTCGGCTCACGCCAGTCGTCGTCGGCGCACGCCAGCCGCCGCAGGGACGCCCGCCACCGGGCCCGAGGACGGCGATCACGAAGCATACGACGGTCTTGATCTGCAGGTCGAGCGCACGTTCCAGGCGACATGGCGGGCGACGACGTGGTGGTGGGCACCACGCTGTTGCTAGAACCACAGCGGGGGGCCCACGACCCCATTGGCAGGCGGGGTCGGATGGGCCGGCCCCAGCGGGAACGGCCTACAAGCCGCTATACGGCACTCCGGTGGGAGTGATCACCTTCACGGTGGTGGCCAACCGGGACACGCGCACGGCCAGCCTCACGGCCGGGCAGATCGCCGCGATATTCGCCGGGACCATCACCAACTGGCGGCAGCTGGGTGGTCCCGCGCTGCCGATCAGGATTGTGAGCCGGTATCCGGACTCAGGGACGCGGCGGGCGTTCGACCAGTATGTGCTGCATGGTGCCACGGAACCGCAGCCATCGTCCTTTGACTGCACCGACAAGAACGAGATCCCGGACTCTCCGGTCATCCTCTGCCAGGAGCCGACCACTCAGGCGCTGCTGCAGAGCGTCGCGGACGTGCCCGGTGCCATCGGGTACGGAGAATCGTCCGATGCCGACAGCTATACCGGCCAGGGCGTCCAGCAGATCGAGCTCAACGGGCTTCAGGACACCTTCGGGAACGTAGGCACCGGCCCCGGCAAATATCCGTTCTGGACAGTCGAGTACCTCTACACCTATGGCGCCCCGGCTTTGGGGTCGCTGGCCGAGAAATTCCTCAGCTACATGGGCACCGGCACGGTCAAGAATCTGCTCCGGCTCGAGGGTTACACGCCCTGCGTCGATGGCTCGCAGAATCTCATGTCCACGCTGTGCGCCCCGGGGGCACGCTAAGCGGGCTGGCGGCCGCTCAGCCCCAGACCTCCCGCGCGGTCTCCACGATCAGGCGCAGCTTGGCCACCTCCTGGTCGTAGCTGACGACGTTGCCCTCGACGGTGGAGGAGAAGCCGCACTGGGGCGACAGGCAGAGCTGATCAAGCGGCACGTACCTGGCCGCCTCGTCGATCCGCCGCTTGAGCGCGTCCTTGGACTCCAGCTCGCCGCGCTTCGTGGTGACCAGGCCGAGCACGACCATCTTGCCCCTGGGCACGAACCGCAGCGGCTCGAACCCGCCCGAGCGCTCGTCGTCGAATTCCAGGAAGAAGCCGTCGACGGCCAGTTCGCCGAACAGCGCCTCGGCCACGAAGTCGTATCCGCCCTCCGCCACCCAGGACGAGCGGAAGTTTCCCCGGCACATGTGCGTGGTGACCGCCATCCCGGCGGGCTTGGCCGCGAGCGCGGC
>Ga0335074_10011033_pt1 | contig 12638 bp, 10 predicted proteins | sample Lox_Sample_23_FD_206715 | JGI IMG/M metagenome (GOLD analysis project Ga0335074, IMG submission 206715) | Soil microbial communities from Loxahatchee National Wildlife Refuge, Florida, United States - Lox_Sample_2.3 | ecosystem: Environmental > Terrestrial > Soil > Wetlands | place: USA...
CTTGATTCGAGCCACACGCGAGGGTTAATCGGAAGAAGCTACAGGCCAGGGGAACGTCATGGTCGCACAAACGGTAACTGAGTTTCCGCATCCGTCTCCGAAGCTGCACGTCGCCATCCTGCTCGACGGCAATGGCCGCTGGGCCCTCTCGCGCGGCCTGCCAAGGGTGGAAGGGCATCGCGCCGGAATGGCCGCGGTTCGCCGCGTTGTGCGGTCGGCGCCCGATCTCGGCATCGGCACTCTGAGCCTGTACGCGTTTTCTTCGAACAACTGGGAGCGGCCCAGCGGGGAAGTGAATTCGTTGCTCGGCCTTCTCGAGGGCTATCTGCGCAACGACGCGGCCGAGTGCGCCGCGCAAGGCATTCGCCTGCGCATCATCGGCCGGCGCGACCGGATTCCGCGCTCGCTCGTTGAAGCCATCGACGCGGCCGAACGCGCCACCGCCGGCGGCCGCAAGCTCGAATTGCGCATCGCCCTCGATTATTCTTCGCGCGAGGCGATCCTGCGGGCGGCCTGCTGGATGATGTCGAGCCTCGAGGTGACGGACAAGGAATTTTCGCGGCGCCTCGGCCAGGTCACTCACGCCGGCGGCCCCATGCCCGATGTCGACCTGCTGATCCGCACCGGCGGCGAGCGACGGCTGAGCGACTTTCTCCTCTGGGAATGCGCCTACGCCGAACTCTTCTTCACGCCCAGGATGTGGCCCGAATTCGAAGCCGCCGATCTTGCCGCGGCGGTAAAGGATTTTCTCGGCCGCGAACGTCGCTTCGGAAGATTGCCGGAAGCCGCCGCGAGCTGACGTTCACCCTCGCCGCGAATGCTCGCGCGCGATCTCGAACGCCTTCAAGATCACCCGCGTGGACGTTTCCGTCAGCCCGTATTGCGCCAATTCTTCCGGGCTCGCCCACGCCACGTCCGTCACGTCGCTCCCCGCGCGCGCCTCGCCGCGAACCGCCTCGCACAAATAGTCGAGCACCACGTAGTGATATCGCGCCTTGCCGTCGCCATCGAGATGAATCCGCTCGAACACTTCGATCAGCTCCAGCACCTTCACGTCGACGCCCGTCTCCTCCAGCAGTTCGCGACGCACGCCGAGCAGAAGCGTCTCTCCCGATTCGAGCATGCCGCCGGGAATTGACCACTGGCCCTCCAGCGGCGGGCTCCCCCGCTTCACGATCAGCGCGCGCCCGTCCGAAATCACCACTCCGCCCACCCCGATTACCGGACGTTCCGGGTATTCGCGATTTCGCGTCATTTCCTGGCGATCCTCCCGCAGATTCCTTGACACGGGCGTTATATAATACGCCCTCGGGCGGTAAACCGCCGCATAGGAGAGAGAGCCTTGACGAGATGCCCCGAGTGCGACGCTGAGATCGATCTGGACGAAGACGAAGTCGAAGAAGGCGAAATCCTGACGTGCCCGGAGTGCGACGCCGAACTCGAAGTCACGCAGACGCACCCGGTGCATTTCGTCGTTCTCTCGGAAGATGAAGACGACGAGGACGAAGAAGAGGACGGAGACTCGGATGAAGGCTCCGATGTCGAAGACGAAGAAGGGGACGAGGAAGAAGAAGAGGAAGCCGAATGACGAAACGCATCGCAGCGAGGGCCTTCGGAATTTTCTGCCTGGCGGCCCTCGCCCTAACGATCGCTTTTTCGTCCGTCGCGCAGGACCAGAAGGGCGATCTCGAGCTGCGCACGATTCACGGCACGGTCGTCGACAAGAACGAAAACGCGGCTCCCGGCAGCGTCGTCTATCTCCTCAACGTGAAGACGCAGGCCGTCAAGACCTACATCGCGGACGATTCCGGCAGCTATCGCTTCAGCGGGCTCGATCCCAACGTCGACTACGAAGTGCACGCCGAGCGCGGTGACCTGATGTCTTCCACCCGCACGGTTTCCAGCTTCGACTCTCGCCGCGACATCTCCGCCACCCTCAAGCTTTCCCGCAACAAAAAAGGCGCGAACTAACCTCCAGCCCAGCGTCTCCGTGTCTCAACGATTTCTCGGTGCTCTCTGTATTGAGTGCAGCCTCGACGAAACTCGTGCTCCCCGCGTCCGCGGCGGCAGGGGTCTTTCGAAAATTCCTATTGCCTTCCCATAGATGCCTGTGGCAGTGTGCCTATGGGCACCCCATAGGAGAAAACCGAAAAATGGCTCCTGACAAAGCCGACGTCTGGCAGGGAACTCTCGCGCTGATGGTCCTGAAAACCCTCGAAGTGATGGGCCCGATGCACGGCTACGGCATCGCCCGCCGCATCGAGCAGACCAGCGGCGAACTCCTCTCCGTGAATTACGGCACGCTCTACCCGGCGCTCCTCAAACTCGAGCAGGAAGGCGACATCGCCTCCGAGTGGGGCGTCTCGGACAACAACCGCAAAGCGAAGTATTACAAGCTCACGCGCGCCGGGCGCAAGCGCGTCGAAAAGGAAGCGCGCGAGTGGGAGCAAACCACGGCGATCCTCGCCCGGTTCCTGACGCCGCGCGAAGAATCGTGATGCGCGCACTCCGAGCATGGTTCGTGCGATTGGGCGAACTCTTCGCCAAGCGCAGCCGCGACCGCGAGCTAGCAGCGGAGCTCGATGCACACGTGCAGCTGCATATAGAAGACAACGTCCGCGCCGGCATGCCGCCGGAAGAAGCCCGCCGCCAGGCGCTCCTCCACCTCGGCGGCCTCGAGCAAACCAAGGAAAGCTGCCGCGCCCGCCGCGGCATCCCCTGGCTCGAGACCACGCTGCAAGACACCCGCTTCGGCCTCCGCATGCTGCGCAAGAATCCCGGCTTCACCGCCGTCGCCATCCTCACCCTCGCCCTCGGCATCGGCGCCAACACGGCCATCTTCAGCCTGATTGACGCCGTGATGTTGCGCTCTCTGCCGGTAGAGAATCCGGAGCAGTTGGTCCTGCTGAAATGGCAAGCGCATCACGAGCCAAACAATCTTTGGTACTCGAGCTGGGGTGATTGCCTGCCCACCCATCTGCAGCGTGGGGCCTTGAATCCCACCGGCTGTTCCTTCTCGCAGCCGCTTTTCCGCCGCATGGTGCAGGCGAACATCTTTTCGCAAATCGCCGCCTTTGCGAGCGCGGACCGGCTTGACCTGAGCGGCAACGGCCCGGCGGCCGTCATCGATGGCCAGCTCGTCTCCGGAAGTTTTTTTCGTACGATGGGCCTGAAAGCGGCGACGGGGAGGTTGCTTCAGGAAAGCGATGACGCAGCGTCAGCGCCGCCGGTCGCGGTGCTGAACTATGGCTACTGGCAGAGTGCCTTCGGCGGCTCTGCGGACGTAGTTGGCCGCGCCATCGAATTGAATGATGTCCCGTTCACGATTGTCGGCGTGGTCGAATCGCGGTTCGCCGGAATCACTCCCGGCAGCGATTTTCAGATTTGGCTGCCCCTTTCCGATGGGCAGCGAGTCACCGATCCCGCGAGCTGGCGGAACCGCCAGGACGATGTGAGTGAGTGGTGGCTGACCATCGTCGGCCGGCTCCGGCCCGGAACACGGCTGGCGCAGGCGCAAGCGGCCGCGAGCGGCGTTTTTCGCAACGAAATGCTCCATGGAGCCGCACCGCTTTTTAGCAGCGGAGAGAGGGCGAGCAATGGGCTCCCCCAGGTCGCCGGTGAGTCGGCCCCACTATCGTCAGCCGCGGACGATCCCGAAATCAGGCTCGAGCGCGCGCAAACGGGCTTAGCGGGTGCACGTAGCCGCTACGCCGACCCGCTGTATGTCCTGATGCTCTCCGTCGGGGTGATTCTCCTGATTGCATGCGCGAACGTCGCGGGTTTGATGCTCGCTCGAGGAGCCGCACGCCAAAGGGAAATGGCGGTGCGCCTCGCGCTGGGCGCAGGGCGTGGACGGGTTGTGCGCCAGCTCTTCACGGAGAGCCTGATCCTTTCCTTGCTCGGCGGCGTACTGGGCGTTCTGTTTGCCTACGGCGGAACTCGCGCCATCGTTTTGTTTGTCGCGAGCAATGAGGCGCGTCCGTTGGGATTCGCAACGGGAGTTGACCTGCGCATCCTCGGATTCACGGCCGTACTCTCCCTTGCCTCCGGAGTTGTTTTCGGAATTGCCCCGGCGCTCCGCAGCACGCGAGTTGATTTGACGCCAACGCTCAAAGCAGGAGACGGCGCCTCCAGGAGTTCGGCTCGTGTTGGCGGTGGATGGCTCGGCATCGGCAACGCTCTCGTGGTGGCGCAGGTCGCGCTCGCCATGATCGTGCTCGTGGGCGCCGGTTTGCTCGTGAGGACGCTCGCGAACTTGCGCGGCGTCGACGTTGGATTCGATTCGCGCAACATTTTGATTTTTCAGATCGACCCGACCCTCGCCGGCTACAAAAGCGCGCAACTGGACGGTTTCTATCGCAGTCTGCAGGAGCGGCTTGAGGAAACGCCGGGCGTCGACGCCGCGAGCTATTCGACCTTGCCCCTGCTAAGCAACGGTTTGCACGTCACCAGCTTTCCTTGGGCAGGAGCTTCGGGAGGACAGGAAATCGAAACTGACACGCTTGCCGTCGGTCCCGGTTTTTTCGAGACGCTCCGCATTCCGCTGCTCGGTGGCCGGGGATTCAACGCTTCCGATTTCGACTCGCCCGTTCCGAGAGATCGTGCGGCGCCGCCTTCCGCGCCCATTCCGGTGATTGTGAATCAGGTGTTCGTCGCGAAATACCTCGACAAGGGAACTCCTGTCAGCAAGCGATTTGGCGCATCGGAGGCAGGGGCCAGACGCTCGGCAAATCCCGGCTACGAAATCGTCGGCGTAGTGGGCGACGCGAAATATAGTGACCTCCGCCGGGACATTCGCCCCACCGTGTATACGCCTCAGCACGAGGGAGGAGCATCGTTCGAGCTGCGTACACTGGCAAATCCACAGGCAATTCTTCCCGCCGTTCGCGACATTGTGGCGCAAGCGGACCCCAACTTGCCGCTCTTCGGCGTGAGGACTCAGTCGCAGCAAATCGATCGGCTGCTCTTTGAGGAGCGGCTGATCGCACGGCTCTGCGCATTCTTCGGCTTGCTGGCGCTGCTGCTTGCGTGCATCGGCCTCTACGGTCTGCTGTCATACGAAGTTTCGCGTCGCACCCGGGAGATCGGCATTCGCGTCGCGCTTGGCGCAGCTTCACGGGACGTGCTCCGGCTAATCGTCCAGCAGGGCCTCGCGCTCTCCCTCGCAGGCGGTCTGTTGGGTGCCGGCGGGGCGCTTGGAGCGACTCGTTATCTGAAATCGATGCTTTATGGAGTGGACACGAACGATCCCGTGACGATTCTCGCGGTTGGTTCGCTCCTGGCCCTGGTAGCTCTTGCCGCGTGCTGGATTCCGGCGCGAAGGGCGATGCGCGTCGACCCCATGGTGGCGCTGAGGCACGAATGATGATCTCGCGCGGCTCACGTTGTCACGCCTGTCGCGTCTCACATCGCAGCCGGGTGAACGGGTTGGTCCTGAATGATTAGGCTCATCAACGTCGAAAAATCCTACGCATCGGGCGCGGGACGCACCTGGGTTCTCCGCCGTATCGACCTCGAAATCCGCGAGGGCGATTTCGTCACGGTTATGGGACCGTCCGGGGCGGGGAAGTCGACGCTGATGGGCATCATCGGCATGCTCGACGGCGACTGGAAGGGCGAATACTACCTGCTCGACCGCGCCGTCCATAAACTCGACAACCGCCGCCGCGTCGAGCTGCACAAGCAATACATCGGCTTCGTTTTCCAGCAGTATCACCTGCTCGACGATCTTACCGTCGCCGAAAATCTTGATCTGCCGCTTTCTTATCGCGACATTCCGAAATCCCAGCGCCAGGCGCTCGTCGCCGATACGCTCGACCGCTTCCATATCGTCGGCAAGCGCGACCTGTACCCGAGCCAGCTCTCGGGTGGCCAGCAGCAGCTCGTCGCCGTCGCGCGCGCCGTCATCGGCAAGCCCAAATTGATCCTCGCGGACGAGCCGACCGGCAGCCTCCATTCGAGCCAAGGCAAGATGATCATGGACCTGCTCAAGAAGCTCAACGAAGAGGGCACCACCATTGTTCAGGTGACCCACAACGACGCGTGGGCCGCTTACGGCAGCCGCATCATTCAGCTTGCCGACGGCTGGCTTGTGGATGCCCAGGTGAAGACGGGTTCGACCGGTTGACCGCTCTCGCCGCTGGGAGTATGAAGGGTATGCAAAAGATTCACGATTCGGACTTGCTAGCCATTTTGCGAGTCCTGCGTCTCAGTAGGCAGCAATATCCGGCCGGATTGCATCTCGCTGGATAGTCGCAACGGCCCCGTAAGAGTCCGTGTGGCAACGGAGATGTTTTGTGGGTCGTGGCTTCCAGCCACGACATAAGTCGCGCAAATTCTTCACGGGCTTTAGCCCCTGAAGTTCCTGAAGGCTGTTGCCACACAGACTCTGTAAGCGCACATATAGAGGAAGAGTCCCAGAGACGATGCCCGACGAAACCCCCAAGCCGCCGCTCGCAGCCGGTGGCGCTGCACCGGCCGCCGAAATCGGCCGCACCGGCGGCGTCTCGTGGTTCGAGGCGCTTTGGCAGGATATTCGCTTCGGGCTGCGCGTCCTGCGCAAGAGCCCCGCCTTCACGATCGTCGCCCTGCTCACCATGGCCCTGGGCATCGGCGCCACCACCGCGATTTTCACAGTCGTCAACGACGTGCTGCTCAAGCCCCTGGATTACCCGGATCCGGACAAGGTCGTCGTGATGATGAACCGCGGTCCGCAGGGCGAGAGCGCCGTTATTTCCATTCCCAAGTACATTCTCTTCACCCAACAGACCAAGATCCTCGACGATTTCTCCATCCACGACTTGGGCGGCCTTCGCGTCAACCTGACCGGCGGCGATCATCCCGAGCAGCTTCGCGCCATGCACGCGTCCGCGAATTTCTTCTCGCTGATCGGCATCAAGCTGGCGATGGGCCGCACTTACACGCCCGCCGAAGACGCGCCCAACGGCCCGCATCTCGCCGTCATCAGCAACGGCCTCTGGCGCGGTCGTTTCGGCTCCGATCCGCGCATCCTCGGCAGGACCATCGACCTCGACAACGACCCGTACACCATCATCGGCGTGATGCAGCCCATTCCTTCTCCCGATTTCGCTGACTTCGACATGTACCTCCCGACGCAGCTCGATCCCAATAGCGACAACCAGGGCAACTACCTGATGGGCGGCGCGCGCCTGAAGCCGGGCGTCACGTTGGCGGCGGCCAATGCCGAGCTGAAAGTCGCGAGCCAGGAATTCCAAAGGAAATACCCGAACGCGATGGGTCCCGGCCAGTACTTCGCCGTCGATACGACGCGGAACGTAATGGTTTCCGGCGTTCGCACCTCGCTTCTCGTGCTGCTCGGTGCGGTCGGTTTCGTTCTTCTGATCGCCTGCGCGAACGTCGCCAACCTCCTGCTCGCCCGGACCACGCTGCGCAAGCGCGAGATCGCCATTCGCACGGCGCTCGGCGCGGGGCGCGCCCGGATCGTGCGGCAGATGCTCACCGAGAGCGTGCTGCTGGCCCTCGGCGGCGGCGCGCTCGGCGTCTACGTCGGCTTCGTCGGCGTTCACGCGCTCCTGGCGCTCAATACGAGCGACCTCACGAAACCGGGCGCCATCCCGCGCATCGGAGAAAACGCTTCGGGGATCGTTCTCGATTGGCGCGTGCTGCTGTTTGCTCTGGGCATTTCGCTGCTGGCGGGGCTGCTTGCGGGCATCGTCCCGGCGATCAAAGCCTCGCGCGGCGATCTCGCCACCACTCTCAACGAAAGCGGCTCGCGCTCGGGCACCGGCCTCCAGCACAACAAAACTCGCTCGCTGCTCGTCGTCACCGAAATGGCCCTCGCGATGATCCTGCTCGTGGGCGCGGCGTTGCTCATACGCACGTTTCACGATCTGCGCACCGTGAATCCCGGCTTTGAAACGCATAATGTTCTTACCATGGACATGTCGCTCGCCAGCGCGCGCTTCCAGAAGACTGCCGCCGTCGGCCAACTGGTGCAAGACAGCCGCCAGCGCATTCAGAGCCTGCCCGGCGTCGAAGCCGTCGCCGCCAGTTGCTGCATGCCCCTCGAAGGAGGATATGGCCTGCCGTTCAACATCCAGGGACGCCCGCTGACGAATGGCCCATTCACCGGCGGAGCCGGCTGGCGCAACGTGTCGCCCGGATATTTCGATGTGTATCGCATTCCGCTGATGGGCGGCCGCGAATTTACCGAGCTCGACACGCAGGGCTCCGGCCCCATCGTCGTCATCAACCAAGCCATGGCCAAGCAGTATTGGCCCAAGGGCGACGAAATCGGCGCGCTCATCACCATCGGCAAAGGCGTCGGCCCGCAATTCGCCGATCCTCCGCGCCAGGTCGTCGGCGTCGTGGGCGACGTCCGCGACGGCGCCCTCAACGCCAATCCGTTTCCCGAGATGTACATTCCCATTACCCAGACGCCCGAAGGGATGAACGCGCTCGAGAACAGCATCTCGCCCTTGATCTGGCTCGTGCGCTCGCGCAGCGATCCTTTTTCGCTGAGCGCCGACGTGCAGGGCCAGCTTCGCGACGCGAGCGGCGGCCTGCCCGTGGGAAATATTCGCCTGATGGACGAAGTCGTGCGCGAATCCACGCAGCGCGACAGCTTCAACATGATCCTGCTCACGATTTTCGCGTCGATCGCCTTGTTGCTCGCCGCGATCGGCATCTACGGTGTGATGGCATACTCTGTCCAGCAGCGGACGCAGGAGGTCGGCATCCGTATGGCGCTCGGCGCGAGTCCAGGCGACGTGCGCCGCATGGTCGTGCTGCAAGGGATGCTGCTCGCCGCCATCGGCCTCGTCGTCGGCGTGGCGGGCGGACTCGCGCTCACGCGGCTGATGCGCAGCCTGCTCTTCGAAGTGAAGCCGTGGGATCCGATCGTTTTCGCCACCACGGCGGTGCTGCTCGCGCTCGTGGCGCTGTTTGCCTGCTACTTGCCGGCGGTGCGCGCCTCGCGCGTCGATCCGCTGGTCGCTCTGAGGTACGAATGAGAATGAGGCTTCGATGGACATAGCGCGCCCCGAAATCAAGCGGCGGAAAGCGATGCGCCGCTACATCTATATCGGCGCGGCGCTGCTGATCATCGTGATCATCACGGCGGCGCTCGCCCGCTTGAAGCCCGCCGCGCCCAGCGTCGATCGCTCCACGATCTGGACGGACACGGTGAAGCGCGGCTCGATGCTGCGCGAAGTCCGCGGCCTCGGCACGCTCGTCCCCGAAACCGTGTGGGTAATTCCCGCGGCCACGGACGGGCGCGTCGAAAAGCGCTACCTGCTTCCCGGCACCGCCGTGAAAGCGAGCACGGTGATTCTCGACCTCGCGAATCCGCAGCTTCAGCAGGAAGCGCTCGACGCGCAGTACGCGCTCAAGGGCGCGCAAGCCTCCTACGAGCAGACCAAAGCCGACCTCCAAAACCAGCTGATGGACAAGCGCACATCCGCCGCGTCGGTGTCGTCGCAATACCGCACCGCGGAGATGCAGAAAGACGCCTACGAGCGCCTCGGAAAGCTCGGCCTGAAAGCCGACCTCGACGTGAAGACCGCCGAAGTCCAGGCCGAAGAGCTTGCCAAGGAAAACGATCTCGCGCAGCAGGAAGTCACCACCTTTTCGAATTCGATCGACGCGCAGCTCGCCGTCCAGCAATCGACCATCGACCAGAAGCGCGCTCTCTACGAGCTGAAAAAATCGCAGGTCGACGAGCTCCACGTGCGCGCGGGCGTCGACGGCATCCTGCAGGAACTCGACGTCGACGTCGGCCAGCAGGTCACGTCCGGCGCCGCGCTCGCGAAAGTCTCGCAGCCCGCCGAACTGAAAGCCGCGCTGCAAATCGCCGAGACCCAGGCGAAGGACATTCAGCTCGGCCAGAAAGCCTCGATCGACACGCACAACGGCATCATTCCGGGCCACGTGATGCGCATCGATCCCTCGGTCGCCAACGGCACGCGCACCGTGGACGTGAAACTCGATGGCGCGCTCCCGAAGGGCGCGGTGCCCGATCTCAGCGTCGAAGGCACCATCGAAATCGAGCGCCTCGCGGACGTCCTCTACGTCGGCCGCCCCGTGCACGGCGACGCCGACAGCACCGTCGGCCTCTTCAAGCTCACCGACGGCGGCAGCGAAGCCGTGCGCGTCCCCGTCGAGATCGGCAGCGAGTCGGTGAACACCATCGAGATTCGCAAAGGCCTCGACGTCGGCGACACGGTGATCCTCTCGGACATGTCCGCCGAGGACAACTACGACCGCGTGGAACTGAAATAGCGGAGCCGTGCTGCTTTTGGTGGATGCGCGAATGCGCGACGGTTTACCGGTGGAAGCGTAGGGCTTCAGCCCTGCGAAAAGGCGCCCGAGTGAAATCGGCTTTAGCCGCGGGCCTTCGGCCCTTTGATTCGACAAGGAGACGACGATGAACGCCACAGCCCAGCCCCAGTCTCAGTCGCAGGCATTGATTCGCCTCGAAGGCATCGCCAAGGTATTTCACACGGACGAAATCGAGACGCACGCGCTGAGCGGCGTCCATCTCGAAATCAAGAACGGCGAATTCATCTCGATTTCCGGCCCCTCCGGCTGCGGCAAGTCGACGCTGCTCTCGATTCTCGGCCTGCTCGATTCGCCCACGGGCGGCAACTACTGGATTCACAACGATCACGTCGAGAATCTTTCCGTGTCGGACCGCACGCGCATCCGCAATCGCGAGATCGGCTTCATCTTTCAGGCGTTCAATTTGATCGGCGATCTCAACGTTTTCGAAAACGTCGAACTGCCGCTCACCTACCGCAGCATGGGCGCCGCCGAACGCAAGAAGCGCGTGCAGGACACGCTCGAGCGTGTCGGCATGGCGCACCGCGCGAAACATTATCCCGCGCAGCTTTCCGGCGGCCAGCAGCAGCGTGTAGCCGTCGCGCGCGCGCTCGCGGGGCAACCGTCGATCCTGCTCGCCGACGAGCCCACCGGCAACCTCGATTCGAAGAACAGCGAAGCGGTGATGGACCTGCTCCGCCAGCTCCACGCCGACGGCGCCACCATCTGCATGGTCACCCACGACCCGCGCTACGCCAGCATCGCCGACCGCACCATCCACCTGCTCGACGGCATCGTCGTCGACGCCGCCGACGCCGCGCAAGCCACCACCGCCTAGCGAAAGCCGCGCTGCCACAAGTTCGATCGTCGTTTTTGTGGCTCGTAGCAGCCGCCCTGTTCTTGGGCAGGCGCCTTTGCTCGTCGCCTTCAGGTTTAAACGTAGCGCCGGGTTCTTCAGCCCGGCCCCTTTGCCACGCCCGAAGCGAAATTGCTCGCCCCGCCGTAAAGTGAAGGCGACGGTCCCCGCAGCCGCTCGTCGCTTTCAGGTTTAAACGTAACGCCGGTGCTTCAGCCCGGCATTTCGGTCGCCGGTTTTTCGGTACGGTTCCAGCCACGAACCACTCGCTTGCCCTGGCTTCCCCGGCCTGCCCCCACGCAGGGAGGCGCGAAGGAACGCAGGTAAGGAGCTTCGCGACGAGCCACTAAGCTTCCCTCGCCGGAGCTTCAGCGTATGCAGGCCACTCTCTTCTTTCTTCGCGCCTGGGACGGACTCGCGTGCGAATCGGTCGTAACTGCTCCGGCGTGCGGGCACGCGCCAAACCGCTCTATACCTACTCGACAAATCTTCTACCAGCCGAGCGATGCTGTCCTGAAATCGAGGTCCTTGAAGGGCGACGTCTTCGGAAATCTCATCCGAACCTCGCCAATTCCCATGTTGCCGAAATCCTTGATGACAGCCTCCCAAGGAAAATCGCGGGCGAATTGGACGTCCGTATCTTTCGTCTCCCATTCGATCATGTGGTACTTATAAAATTGAGACTGAAGGTCCTGCTTAGGGCGATCCTTTTCTCCTGTCTCGTACCGCTTATTGAACTCGATATCGCATGCTATTCGGAGCTTCGGGGAAACGACGTTCAACCTCGAAAACAATTTAGGGCTAGGATAGACCGTCCCGTGAAAAACTGAATTCCTAGCCGATCCCCAAATCTCGCGCGTAAATTCGCTACGCGATATCTCGGGATCGGCCTGGGAAAAAAGAGCGTACGCGTTTTCTCGGCTCGAACCTTCGTGCAGAAGCGGTTTTTCACAATGGCTCACTTCTTCTTTGCAGTGCGGACAGACAGTAGGAATCTGTTTCTTTCCGGCTAGCCCTTCAAACGCTAGCCACTGGAAGAGAAACCTGTCGAGGATAAAGCCCCTTTGAAGGGCGTACCTATGCCAGCACAGTTCAAGAGAGTCATGCGGTTGATTGAGAATTCGTTGCGCCTCATCAGTCTCACTCGCGGCCAACTGACGAGGCGACGGCTCTTCGGCAAAATTGCACCAGATTGCCTGCCGGGTCCTACTTCCACTTTGCCCTTTGAGTACGAAGTCCCAATGTCGAAGCAACAAGGGCGTCCCTGAAACGAATGATAGTGCGTCAAGCACGGGCTGGGCGGAGCCTTGAGCGGCAAGAACAGCCTCGGCACAGTTTTCACTTTCGGCATCTACTACGACATGCAATTTGCTTTCCGTGATTGGCGCTGAGAACAGAATCGTGACTGCACGACCGCGGCTGTCAAAAGTGACATCCCGCTCAAATCGCAGTGATGAATCACAGACATAGCGAATGCGATAGA
>Ga0335074_10011034_pt1 | contig 12638 bp, 6 predicted proteins | sample Lox_Sample_23_FD_206715 | JGI IMG/M metagenome (GOLD analysis project Ga0335074, IMG submission 206715) | Soil microbial communities from Loxahatchee National Wildlife Refuge, Florida, United States - Lox_Sample_2.3 | ecosystem: Environmental > Terrestrial > Soil > Wetlands | place: USA: Florida...
CTCGGCCATCGTGCCTAGGGCGGCGTAGAGGGCGCCGGTGATGGCCTGGCTCGTCTCGACGTTGCCGGCCGCGACCGCGGCCGGGTATTCGGGCGAGAGCATCGAGCCGGGCGGGATGACCACGGTGAGGGGCTTGAGGCAGCCGGCGTTGAGGGGGATGTCCTTGTCGACCAGGGTGCGGAAGACGTACAGGACCGCGGCCATCGCCACGCTGGAGGGGGCGTTGAAGTTGCCATCGAGTTGCGGGCTGGTCCCGGTGAAGTCGATGACGGCGGTCCTCGTCGGGTGGTCGACGGTGACCTTGACGCGGATCATGGCACCGTTGTCCATCTCGTAGCAGAAGGCCCCGTCGGTCAGCCTGCTGATCACGTCACGGATCGCCTGGGCGGCGTTCTCCTGGACGTGAGCCATATAGGCCTGGACGACGTCGAGGCCGTAGGTGCTGACCATGCGCCGCAATTCCGCGACGCCCTTCGCGTTCGCGGCTGTCTGCGCGCGGAGATCGGCAAGGTTGGTGGCCGGGTCCCTGGACGGGTACTCGGCGCCGGAGAGCAGCTCCATCGTCTCGGTTTCTCTGAGCCGGCCATGCTCGACCAGCAGCCAGTTGTCGATCAGCACCCCCTCTTCGTCAATACGAGCGCTGTTCGCCGGCATCGAGCCGGGTGATATGCCGCCGATTTCCGCGTGGTGGCCCCGGGAAGCCACGTAGAACCAGATGTCGCGGTGATTGGCGGCCCCGTGGTTGGCGGCCCCGTGGTTGGCGGCCCCGTGGTTGGCGGCCCCGTGGTTGGCGGCACTGCCGTGGGGAGCGAAGACCGGGGTGACGACCGTGACGTCCGGAAGGTGGGTGCCGCCGTGATAGGGGTCATTAAGGGCATAGACGTCGCCCGGCTTGATGCTCCCCTTGTTGCGCTTGATCACCATTTTTATGGATTCGCTCATTGAGCCAAGGTGAACCGGGATGTGCGGCGCGTTGGCGATGAGATTGCCGTCGGCGTCGAAGATGGCGCAGGAGAAATCGAGACGCTCCTTGATGTTCACCGAGTGCGCGGTCGACCGCAGCCGCTCACCCATCTGCTCGGCGACGGACATGAACAGGTTGCTGAAGACCTCCAGCAGCACCGGGTCGGCGTCCGTCTTGACGCTGACCGTGCTGCGGCGGGGCGCTACGCGGGTGAGCAGCAGGTCGAGCCGGCCGGTGACGGCCGCCCGCCAGCCGGGCTCGACCACGGTGGTCGCCAGGTCCTCGGCGATGATCGCGGGCCCGTCCACCGCCTCACCGCCGCGCAACTCGCGGCGCCGGTACAGCGGCACGGTCACCCACTCCCCCGCCGCGAAGATCCGCACGTGGTCGGCTGGGACTGCCGAGGTCTTCACGGAGCCGGGGAGCTCCGCCGCGGCGTGAGCGGCTTGAGCCACTTGCGCGGGTTCGCTTGCCGCCGCTACGGAGACCGCCTCGACGACGATGCGCTTGCCCGGCATGAGGAAGGAGAAGCGGCGGCGGTAGGCCTGTTCGAAGGCCGCGGACATATCTTCCGCCGGGCCGTAGCGGACCTGGAGCGGGGTGTCGGTGCCGTCGTAGCGGAGCAGGACCCGGCGGGTCACCCGGATGTCCCCGGTTGCCGGCCCGCCATTAGCGGCCAGTTCGGCCCGGGCTGACCGCTCAAGCGAACTGAACACCTCGGCCAGGCTCGCGGCGAGCTCAGCCGTCAGCGGGGCCTCGACGGCGGTCTCGCGCATCGCGAGCACGTCGGCCAGGCCGATGCCGTAGGCGGACAGCGCGCCCGCCAGCGGATGGATGAGCACTGTGGTCATGCCGAGGGCGTCGGCGACCGCGCACGCGTGCTGACCGCCCGCCCCGCCGAAGGTGGACAGCGCGTACCGCGTCACGTCATGGCCGCGCTGCACGGAGATCTTCTTGATCGCGTTCGCCATGTTCGCCACCGCGATCTCGAGGAACCCGGCGGCGACCTCCAGTGGCCCGCGCCGGTCTCCGGTCGTCGCGGTGATCGTGGCGGCGAGGCTAGCGAACCGCCGCTTCGTGACCTCGGCGTCCAGCGCCTGGTCTCCGGTGGGCCCGAAGACCCGCGGGAAGTACGCCGGCTGGATCCGGCCGAGCAGCAGGTTCGCGTCGGTCACGGTCAGCGGCCCGCCGCGCGAATAGCAGGCGGGCCCGGGCGCGGCCCCGGCCGAGTCCGGCCCGACCTGGTACCGGCCGTCATCGAAATGCAGCACCGACCCGCCGCCGGCCGCGACCGTGTGTATCGACAGCATCGGTGCCCGCATCCGGACCCCGGCGACCTGTGTCTCGTACTGCCGCTCGAACTCCCCCGCGTAGTGCGACACGTCAGTGGACGTGCCGCCCATGTCGAACCCGATCACCCGGTCGAACCCGGCTGCCGCCGCCGTCCGCGCCATCCCGACGATCCCGCCCGCGGGCCCGGACAGGATCGAGTCCTTACCCCGGAACGAGCTCGCGTCCGCCAGCCCGCCGTTGGACTGCATGAACAGCAGCCGCACCCCGTCCAGCTCGGCGGCCACCTCACCGACATACCGGGTGAGCACCGGCGACAGATAAGCATCCACGACGGTCGTATCGCCCCGAGAGACAAGGCGCATCAGCGGACTGACCTCATGCGACACACTGACCTGCGTAAACCCAACGGCACGGGCGATCTGCCCGACCCGCGCCTCGTGCTCGGGATACCGGTACCCGTGCATGAAGACGACTGCAGCCGCCCGGAACCCCTTCGCGTACGCCGCCCGCAGCGCGCGCTCCGCGGCCGCCTCATCGAGCCCCCGGACGACCTCACCGCGCGCCCCCACCCGCTCCGGCACCTCGATCACCCGGTCATAGAGCTGCCCGGGCAGCAGGATGTGCCGGTCAAAGATCCGCGGCCGGTTCTGATAAGCAATCCGCAGCGCGTCCCCGAACCCCTCCGTGATCACCAGGACGCAGCGCTCCCCCTTCCGCTCAAGGAGCGCGTTAGTCGCTACGGTCGTCCCCAGCCGCACCGACCCGATCAGCTCGGCCGGAATCGCCGCACCGGGAGCGAGCCCCAGCAGGTGCCGGATCCCAGCCACAGCCGCGTCCGCGTAAGCCGGGCTAACCGACAGCAGCTTGTGCGCAACCAGTTCCCCACCGGGCTTCCGCGCCACGATGTCGGTGAACGTCCCGCCCCGGTCGACCCAGAAGTCCCACAACCCGCTCATCGGACAAGCCTAAGCGCGGGGCCCAACGTGATAGGGGATCACCAGGCACACCGGGCGGTGCCTGGTGATCCCCTATCAGCAGGGCCGTGCCCTTCGCTTCGCTCCGTGGTGGGAGCGTGGAGGGTGGGGTCGGCTGGCTGGGCCTGGGTGGCTAGTGGGGCGGGGCGTGCGGGGCCGGGGAGGGCGAGTGGCGCCCCTAGAAGGGAGTGGGGGTGCAGGGCGGTGTGAGCCGCGCCCGGGGGGCCGGGGGGAACCCCGGGAAACGCAGTCGGACGAGCGGTCTGGGCTCAGACGACTTGCGCGCGGGCACACCGCCCCACCCCGCGATCCCACGGTCCAGGTCAGACGGTTAGCTCGGCGTAGGCACCGCGGACGTCGTCGGCGGTGAGCGTGGTGAGATCGGCGGCCGTCGCGGATTCGCCGAGGACGCGCGCGACGCGGACGTCGCGGCAGGCGCAGGCGCGTTCGAAGAGCGAGCGGGCGTAGCGGCCGTTTCCGAGCTCGTTGATGCGGCCCGCTCGTTCCGCCTGAGTGAAGATCTCGTCGAGCACCTGCATCGCCTCGGGCTCGAAGGCGTCGCCGACCTGCTCGGCGTGCAGCCGGGTGATCTCTGTCAGGTCTCGTGCCGAGTAGCTCGGGAACGCCACCCGGGTGCTGAACCTGGAGGCCAGGCCGGGGTTGGAGCGCAGGAACCGGTCCATGTCGGCCGGGTAGCCCGCGAGCACGATCACCAGCCGGTCGCGGTCGTCTTCGGCCCGCTTCAACAGCGTCTGCACGGCCTCGGCGCCGTACGCGTCGCCGCCGGAGTAACCCTCGTTGTGCAGCGAGTATGCCTCGTCGATGAACAGCACGCCGCCGAGCGCGGAATCGACAAGCCGGTTGGTCTTGATCGCGGTGGTCCCGAGGTGCTCGCCAACGAGGTCCGCGCGGTGCGCCTCGATCACTTCGGGGCGGACGAGCAGGCCGAGCGCCGCGAAGATGCGGCCGAGGATCCGCGCCACCGTGGTCTTCCCGGTACCGGCCGGACCGGTGAACACGAAGTGCCTGGCAGGCGGCTGGCTGGTCAGCCCCTGACGGTCACGCAGCTTCGCCACCCGCAACTGCGCCGCGATCGCGTGCACCTGCTGCTTGACCGGCTCAAGCCCGACCAGCTCATCAAGTTCGGCGATCGCCGACTCAAGGGTGGGCGTGTCCTCGTAGCCGCGCAGCCGCGAGGTCAGCTCGGCGAACGCCTTCTCCAGATCCGCGGCGCCGATGGTGAGCAGGTCCTCGGCGCGCGGGTCGCCGCCGTCACTCATCACCCGGACGTCGCGCGCCTGCCCCGCCTTCTCCAGCAGCGTCCGGACGAACCGGCCGTTGCCGAGCTCGTCGGTGATCCGGCGGCGGCCGACCTCCTCCAGCATCCGCCACAGCGCGGGCCGCGCGTCCGGCGCGAGCGACTCCTGCCTGCCGCGCAGCTGAGCCTCGGCCAGGGCGAGCAGTTCCCCGGCCGAGTAGCTGGGGAACCTGATCCGGGTGGCGAACCGCGACGCCAGGCCCGGGTTGGTGGCGAGGAACGCCTCGGTCTGCTTCTCGTAGCCGGCCAGGATGATGATCAGGTTCTCCCGGTCGTCTTCGGCCCGCTTCAGCAGCGTCTGGACCGCCTCCGCCCCGAACCGGTCGCTCTGCCCGTCACCCTCGTTGACCAGGCTGTATGCCTCATCGATGAACAGCACCCGACCGAGCGCGGAGTCGATCAGCTCGTTGGTCTTGATCGCGGTGGCGCCCAGGTACTCGCCGACCAGGTCCGAGCGCTGCGCCTCCACTACTTCGGGGACGTCCAGCAGCCCGAACGCGTAGAAGATCTTGCCGATCACCCGCGCGACGGTGGTCTTCCCGGTGCCGGGCGGACCGAGGAAGACGAAGTGCCGCATCGGCCTGTCCGTGCCGAACCCGGCCACCGCGCGGCGGCGCGCCGCCTCGATCGACACCGCGATCGCGCGGACCTGCTCCTTGACCGGCCCCAGCCCGACCATCGCGTCGAGCTCGGCCATCGCGTCCTCAAGCGTGATCTGCGGGCTGGCCACCTGCGCCGCCGGGGACGGATCACGAGCCGCGCGGTCCGCGTACACCCGGGCCACGCCCTGCGCCCGGCCGCTGTACTGGGCCGGGGAGTGCCCGCCGCGCGGCGCGGGACCTGCCGGCCGGCTGGCCGGGCCGGGCTGGTCCGAACCGGACGGCGCCGTCGGGGTGGCCGGCCGGGAGGGGGCCGCGCCGCCCGGCGCCGGGTGCCCGGCCAGCACACCGTCCGGGCCGAACATCCGCGCCTCCTGCGAGCCCTTCGCGGCGCGCCAGCCGATGACCGCGGCCGCGACCACCCAGACGGCGATCACTCCGAACTCCGCGTGCGCCCACCACGCTTGCACGATAAGGAAAGCGACCGGCAACGACCAGAGCAGCGCCCAGGCCACCGTGCGGCACGGCACGAACCACCGCGACAGCGGGCGGATGTTCGCGACCAGCGCGATCACGAACGGTGTCGCCAGCATCGCGTACCACCAGCCGGTCGCCACGTGATGGACGGTGTTCCCGGCCGGCGCCCGGTTGAGATCGACAACACAGAACGTCCAGGTGCCGAACGCCGCCACGTACGCGGACGCGAGCTTCGAGCGCAGGCCCCGGTAAACCGAGATGGGTGCGAGCAGCCAGGGCAGAAATGCCACCGCGAGGACCGTGAGCACGGGGCGCATTAGGAACGGAGCGCGGGCGATCGACGCGTGGATACGGTCAACAATCGGGGCAGGCTTTTCCCCGGCCGCTGACTGGACCCTATCGGGTGGCAACATCGTGCTCCCTCGAACAGTGGTAAGTCCCTGTATAGCGCATTAGGCCACGCTCGCGACAGCACACGCTCGGCCACGTTGCGTGTTGGTCTTCGCCGACTCTGCGCCATCCGCGCACGCGGGAAGGCCTCTGCTACCGCGAGCCGGCCGTTGAGTGCGCAGCGGACATGCGGTGCGAAACCACGCACGCGTTCGGAATAGGCATGTCGCCTGGCGAAACAGGATTCGCATGACGCGCTGCAACAGCGCCCGGTCGGGGTTAGGTGAAAGTGACGGATGGCTGGGACCACGGGACCGTTCGGGATAATGAGCTTTGTTTTTCCTCACACCGGACAGCTGAGGTCAATTTCGTCACGGAGCGGAATGCCGAAATCACCGGTGCGGGGAATCTCCGGCTTGCGCTGCCTTGACCGGTCCACCGCGCCGGGACGGAGCGCGGTCAGCCGGAAACCGCGACGCTGGTAGAAGCGGAGCGCGCCGATGTTGTCGTTGGTGGTGGTCAGCGTGACCTGGTAGCAGCCGAGGCGCTTGGCCTCGGCGCGCACCGCCTCGATGAGCAGCGTGCCGATGCCCTTGTACAGGTCGAGGGCGTTGATCGTGACGATCTCCAGCAGCGGCGGGCGGGCGTCGAAGGTGACCAGGCCAGCGATCCGGCCGTTGCGCTCGGCGATGAAGCCAGGCAGCGAAGCCGGATAGAAACAGCCGTCGTGGACGACCACCTCGGGGGCGCCCCACAGCTGGGTCGTCAGCCACTCGACCGTCGGCCGGTCATTCTCCTCGATGGGCCGGATCGCCACGTCCCGCTGATACACAGCGATCATTATCTCTCGTGAGTGCACTGGTAACGCCATTTTCGGGGCGCAGCGGTGGCTTGCTAGGAGCCGATCCTGGCCAGTCTGCGCAGCCGCCGCAGCGCCGCCCGCAGTTCACCGCCGTCCAGGACATAGGCCACCACGCCGAACGCGAGGATCGCGACCACGGCGCCGGCCGACCCCGCGCCGATGTCATGGAGCTTCCCGCCGGCCGGCGCCGCGAGGGTCACCGCGAGCCCGGCGGCGGAGCCCGCCACCCCGGCGGCCAGGCTGGCCAGCGCGGCCCGGCCGACCCCTTCGACCGCGGCCCGGCCGCGGATCCGGCGGATCGCCACGACCATCGGGATGGCCACCCCGAGCTGAGCGACGGTGCTGCCGAGCACGAGGAACGCGACGGCGAGCCGCGGCGGCCCGTAGACCACCAGCGGGACGCTGATCAAAGCCCCGAGCAGCGAGATCCCGATCAGCCCCACGGCCGCGGCGCGGAGCCGGCCAAGGGCGAACATCATCCGCGAGATGTTGACGACCACACCTTGCCCGGCCACCGCCGGGGCCGCGATGACGAGGCCCTCGGTGAGCTGGGTGACCTGGCTTGGCTGTTTGACGAGGATGTGCGCGGCCGGGATAGCGACCGCTACGATCACCGCCGTGCCAAGCCCGGACATGAGCAGGATGGACCGCGTCGACCCCGCGCAGGTGCGGTCAAACGCGTCGTCGGCGGTGGCCGACAGCACGGGGAACGCGCTGGTCACGATCGACAGCGCGAACACGGCGGCGATCGAGTTGAAGACCAGCGACGAGTAGTTGAGCAGGACCAGGGCACCGGTGTCGCCGTGCCCGTTGGCCAGCTCGATGGTGATCACGCTCGCCACGTCACCGGCCAGGAACTCGAGGATGCCGACCAGGGCGAGACCGCCGACCTGGCGCATCACCCCCGGCGGGAAGGACAGCGTCGGCCGCACCTTCAGGCGCAGCCGCAGGGCCGGCGGCAGCGCCACCAACACCAGCGTGGCGATGTTCATCGTGGTGCCGATGGACAGCACCAGCACTGCGGCCAGCGGGGTGCTGCCGAGCGGGCGGCCGTGGTCAAGCGCCGCGTAGCCGAGGTATGAGCCGATCATCACGAAGTTGGCGATCACCGGGGCCAGCGTCGGGCCAGTGAACCGCCGGTACGCGTACAGCAGGCCGAACAGCACCACCGAGACGCCGTAGAAAAAGACCTGCGGCGCGAACGCGATGAGCATCGTCGCCGTGGTGGCGACCATGGCGGGCCGGGCACAGGCGTCATTCGGGTTGGCGGGGACCAGCAGGCTCGCGATCGGGTGCGCCAGCGCCATCACGACCAGGGTCAGCGGCACCAGGATAATCACTGCCCAGGTCAGGAGCGCGGAACAGATCCTCGCTATGTGCTCTTTGGCCTCGGGGTCGGCGCTCACCCGCGCCGCCGACCTCGCCAGGACCGGGACCATCGCGCTGGTGAGCGCGCCGCCCAGGGCCAGCTCGTAGATCAGGTTCGGCACCTGGTTCGCGGTGACGTACGCGGTACCGAGACAGCCGGAACCCACGCTCTGCGAGAACACCAGCGTCCGGCCAAGGCCAAGCACCCGGGAGATCGCGGTCAGGCCCGCGATGAGCATGGCACCGCGCGCGATGCCGGCGGCCATCCGACCCGGGCTGCCCGCGGGAGCCGGACTGCCAGCGGCAGCTGGTTCCGCGACGTCCGCCCTGCCGGTCGGCACAGATAACCCCCAGCTCTCCGCGGATAGGACCGGGAACGGCCACCGCTGCTGTCTACAGGCTCGAGGAAAGCAGCTAACGCATCGACGGCGGCGTCTTGGCGACGGGCGGGAGCGCCATATCGACCCAAAGCTGCCACGAGGCTATCAGCGCGCGGCGTGCCTCGTCAGCCTCTTACGGCTGGTCCGGCGTGCTCTGTGGTGACGCTGAGGCTGCTCTGTCACACGGGTCTGTCACACGGGTTTGTCACACGGGGCCGAGCCGGGCCGCTTCCCGGTCGGCTTTCGGGTTGAGCTGGCCGCCCCGGGAGCCCGCCAGCTTCGCGGCCAGGTGCTCGCCCACCGTCACCGGCTCGTACCTGGCCGGGTTGCCGGCGCTCACGCAGCTGGGCAGGCACTCGATGACCGCGTCCACGTTGCCATCGTGGAAGTAGGCGGCGGACCGCCGCGGGACGAGCACCCCGCCGACCCGCGGCGCGGCCACGCGATGCAGCGTGGAGACCCATTCCTCGTTCGTCCAGCGCGCGGTGGCGTCGCCCAGGTTGACCAGCAGCGCGCCGTCCGCGGGCAGCACCGGATGCCAGTTCCCGTCGCAGCCGTGGATCTCCAGGCCGGGCACCTGGTCGGCCCACAGCACCGTCACGATGCCGTAGTCGGTGTGCGCGCCCATGCCCAGCTGGTCCGGCTCAACCGGGGTGTCCGGGCCGGGCAGCCGGTAGTTGTTCATCCGGAGCACGTCGATCGAGTGGTCGGTGAACCGCTCGAAGTAGTCTTCGCGACCGCCGAGCGCGACGCCGAAGATCCTGACCATGGTCCGGGCCACCCGGCCGGCCGCCTCGAACCACGCAGTGACCGCGGCCTCGAAGCCGGGGACCTCGTCGGCCGGGTACACGTTCGGGGCGTAGACGTCCGCCGGGAGATCGGTTCCGGGGTAGTCGGCTGCCGACGACCCCACGTTGATCGCCTCAAACAGGTCGGCCGCGCTGACCAGGCCCAGGCTGTTGGCCAGCGACTCCGCCTTCGGCGGCGTGTAGCCGCGGTTGATGCCGGGCGGGCAGCGGTACCTGGCCTTGGCCGGGGCGTCCAGGGCGAAGAACGCGTCGGTCGCCCCGGTGAAATCGTCGAGGATGGCCGTCGGGATGCCGTGACCGGTGATCTGCATGAACCCCACCGTCCGGGCGGCCTCGTCGACCTGCCGGACGACTTCCGCCCGCGCGGCCTGATCCGCGTACGGCATGCGGAAGCTAGCGATGTCGATCACCGGGACGGCGAGGATGCCGCCGCGCAGCTCGGCTGAGGACACTGGACCTTTCCTCCTTGCTGTCACGACAGCAGTCAATATGGGCAGCTCAGATAACACCAGTGTGCGTCATAGGTAACAGAGTTATGAACGTCCGCTGACGGGCCGTCCATATCAGCCGGCAATTCCGCTTTGCTACGAAACGCTAACGGTCTGGTACGGTCCTGTCCGGCCGGACGCGCTTGCCCTGGACCGCTGCGGCAACCGTATCGTTATGGGGTGCGCCCCGGGCACGCGTGGCATGTCGGATGGCGCTGGGTTGTCCTGCTGACCGGCGTCGCCGTGCTCTGCTGCCTGCCGGTGCTGGCCAGCGCCCTGCCGGTGAGCGTGCCGCGGCTCACCGCCCGGCAGCTCGAGGACCGCATCCTCGGTTCGCAGCGGCTGTCCTTCTCCGGTTACGCGGAGAGCAACGCGACCTTCGGCCTGCCGCCACTGCCCGCCTTCGCTAGCGTGACGCCACTGCTCGACGGGGTGACCCGGATGCGGGTCTGGCAGGCGTCACCGGACCGCTGGCGGGTGGACACGCTGTCCGACGCCGGAGAGAACGACACCTACGTCGACGGCGACAACACCTTCGTCTGGGACTCGGGCGAGCAACTGCTGACCGGGGTCTACGGCGCCGAGGTCATCCGGCTGCCCCGGGCCGCCGACCTGGTGCCGTCGGCGCTGGCCGTCCGGCTGATCAGCTGGGCCGGGCCGACGGCGAAGCTCAGCCTGCTGCCGCCGCAACGGGTGGCCGGGCAGAGTGCGGCGGGGCTTTCGATCAGCCCGGCGGATCCGCGGTCCACGATCGCGCGGGCCGACATCTGGGCGGCACCCGGAACCGGTCTGCCGCTGCTGGTAGAGGTCTTCGGCCGCGGGTCGCCGCAGCCGGCGCTCGAGACGCAGTTCCTCGAGGCGGGCCCGTGGACGCCGGACAACGACGTGCTGACACCGCAACTCGGGCCGGGCACCGGATTCACCACCACCACGCCAAGCGACTTCGCCGGGGTGCTGAAGAACCTGGCCGTCGCGGTGCTGCCGCCTACCCTCGCCGGTTTCTCCCGGGTGTCGTCACCGCTGCCCCAGATAAAGATCTACGGCAGCGGGCTGACGTCGTTCGCGGTGCTCGCTTTTACTCCCAGCACCGGCGGGCAGTTGCTCAGTGACGCGCTGAACGCCGGCGCGCAGCAGCTGAGCCTCAGCTACGGCACCGCGGCGGTCGCCAGCGCCCCGCTGATCAACCTCGTGCTGGTACAGCCGTACGGCTGGCCCGACACGTTCCTGATGGTCGGGCTGGTGGGCAAGAGCACCCTCGAGCAGGCCGCGGCGGAGCTCGCCGCCCAATTGAACCAGGGCTAATGATCACCAATGATCACCACGGAGAAACTGACGAAGCGGTTCGGCCGGATCGAGGCGGTCCGCGAGGTCAGCCTGGACGTCCGCGAGGGTGACCGGTACGGACTGCTCGGGCCGAATGGCAGCGGCAAGTCCACCCTCGTCCGCATGCTGCTCGGCCTCGTGTACGCGACGAACGGGTCGATTTCGGTGCTCGGCGAGCCGATCCCGCGACACGTGGGCCGGGTCCTCCCGTCGATCGGCGCCCTGATCGAGGAGCCCGCGGCCTACCCGCAGCTGTCCGGCCGGGCGAATCTGCGGCTGCTCGACGCGGCCGGACCGCACGGGTCGCGGCGCACCAGGCGCCGCCGGGTCGACGAGGCGCTCGAGCAGGTCGGCCTGGCCGGCATCGACCGGCGGCCGGTGCGGGCCTACTCGCTCGGCATGCGGCAGCGGCTTGGCCTGGCCGCCGCGCTGGTCCGCCGCCCCCGGCTGCTCATCCTCGACGAGCCGACCAACGGCCTCGACCCGCGCGGCATCAGGGACATCCGGGAGCTGCTGACCGGCCTGAACGCCGAAGGCGTGACCGTCTTCCTGTCCAGCCACCTGCTCGGCGAGGTGTCCGCCCTGTGCACCCGGATCGGGGTGCTCGATTCGGGCGCCCTGGTGCTCCAGGATGAACTCGCCGCCCTGCAGGGGCCGACCGGTCGGGTACTGATTTCTACCGACGATCCGGAACGAGCCGTGGCTACGCTCGACGGGCTCGTTGAGCGCCGGGACGGTGCGGACCTGGTGGTGCGGTCTCCCGATCCGGTCGCGCTGAACGCCCGCCTGGTGGCGGCCGGCGTCCCCGTCAGGTCGCTGGCCGCGGAACGGCGCAGCCTGGAGGAGATCGTGCTGGCTGTGACCGGGGCGGGCACCGACCAGTTCAGCGTGCCCGCCACGGTAGCGCCGCCGGGAAGCGCTGCCACGGCTGACTCTGCGGATGTCTCCGCGGAACGGGAGCCATCGTGATAACGGTCGAGCTGTTCAAGCTGGTCCGGCGGCTGCGGACGTGGATGTCAATCGGGCTGATCTGCGCGCTGCCGCTGGTGGTGGCGATCTTCATCGCGGTCACCCACCTCGAGCCGCCGCCGGGCTCGGGTAGCGCGTTCCTTTCCGCGGTGCTCAACGAGGGACAGCTTTACCCGGCGGCGGCGCTCGCCCTCGTGCTTCCGGTCTTCCTGCCGGTCGCCGTCGCCGTCGTGGCCGGGGAGTCGGTAGCGGGCGAAGCCTCGGCCGGCACGCTGCGGTATCTGCTCGCCCGGCCGGTGGGCCGGACCCGGCTGCTGGTCGCCAAGCTCGCCTCGGTCACCGCGTTCACGGCGCTGGCCGTGGTGGCGGTCACCGTCACCTCGTACGCCACTGGCGTGCTGATCCTCGGCCCGTCCCGCGCGGC
>Ga0335074_10011035_pt1 | contig 12637 bp, 11 predicted proteins | sample Lox_Sample_23_FD_206715 | JGI IMG/M metagenome (GOLD analysis project Ga0335074, IMG submission 206715) | Soil microbial communities from Loxahatchee National Wildlife Refuge, Florida, United States - Lox_Sample_2.3 | ecosystem: Environmental > Terrestrial > Soil > Wetlands | place: USA...
GTAGAAGTAGGGATCGAGCACTCGAACCTCGGTGATGCGCTCGACTGGAAGCTTGTTACGAGCTGCGGTACGACGGATGGCTTCCGGGGAGGGCGCATCGTATACGCAGAAGGTCTTCTTCCCGTCCACGCTGACGTAGGAGTGAACCCAGGTGACCTGGTCGGCGTGCCGGGCGGATCGGGAGGTAACGACATCTCCTTGGTACCACGCACGGCGCTCGAGGAGCCTGCAAGTCACTCCATTGACGAGCTGAGCGCGAATCGCGTTCGCTCGGCACAGAAAAGGCCGAACTCACTTGGATCGCTGACTCAGGCATCGGAGCGCGTGAAAACGCATGGAACGCTACGTTCGAACTACGTTGCCGGTGCAGCGATCCGTCACTCAATGCCCGCGTCGCCGCCAATCGCGCTCGCGAAGCCACATGTGGACGCCATCGCGCCTGATCTTCGCAACGAACGCGCCGGTCTCCCCGAGCGCGGTTGCGCGAATCTTCTCGCGCCACTTCAGAAAGACTTCCGCAGCTTCCGTCGTCGTGAGCTTTCCAACAAGGACAAAGAGCTGCGCGCCGCTTTGCATCAGGATGCTCAGCGCGAGTGGCGAGTAGCGAATGCGCGCATCTCTCGTGACGGCAACCCACCTGCGCCGCCCGATCTCACCTATCCATTCCTCGTCTGAGGTGTTCGGTGGCCCAAAATGGTCGTCGTGCCGTTCTATTCGTACGCCTGCGGCAAGGAGGAACATCGGAAACTGCCGTCCCAAGTCCCGGTCTGAGAAAAATACGAGATCACGCGGCTCGCTCATAGGCGAGCGCATCCATGATCTCCTCGTCCGTCGCTCCGTAATCCTTGGACAGTTCGGTCTTGTCCTCGCCGGCGTTAATCCGGTCCACGATTACCGCCGTGGAAACACCCAAGCGCGCCAGAACAGGACGCCCAAAGGATACTTGTGGATCCAGCATCACCGACTTGGATTCGGGACGACTGGGCAGGGGTGGGAAAAAGCGCACCGCCAGTCGGTTGTCCCACTGTATTCGGCGCAGCAGGCCCTGCAAGACGGCCTGAATGCCAAGCTGTCCGGCACGGTTCAGGCTAATGAGCTGCCCATAGCGCTCGAGAAAAAGCTCGCCGGGACGCGCATACAGATCCCTACTTGCTAGAAGATCAGTAACCCTCAGCTCCCGACTTGCGTAGTCCAGAGCCGTACGAACAGCGGAAAGCTTAAACTCATGCTCTGTGCGTAGTGCTCGCAGCGCCGCGAGCTCGATCAAATTACGAAACGAGAGTCGGTGCTCGGCGTCGCTCGGCGTGACTATGACCGCCTTGAAGCGGGCCTTCCCCGACCGTCGTGGATAGTCACGACCCAATACCCAAGACCGCACTGTTGGCGCGGGAATCTTCAGGTAATGGGCCGCTTGCGCGACGGAATAGGCGGGCGCAAGGCGCGGATCTAGCTTCGCCACAGGCAAGCCCTCGCGTGTATTACCGGTACATTATACCTGGCGAACACCATCGTCGCCGGAGGCCGCAATCGCCTGCACGGATCAAGGCGACTCTCGTAACCTGCAGTCCGGCGTTGTGACACCAGCTTCCGATAGCTCCCGATGGGATGGATACCCTATCCGGCCCTGGATGTTCCAGCTGTTCGAGGAAAGCACCGCCAGCGCCGCTATGGGGATGAGCCACGTCAGAAAGATCGTGTGGAACCAAAATGATCGAGGGAAGGAATACTCGCCTAGCCAGTGCTTGCGAATAAACCCGTGAATCCCACGCAATTGTTCGCTATCTGGCCATCGCTGTTCGCTTTCATGAGCCGGCAGGGAGCAGCGAGGCAGTTTACCGTTGCATCAATTGCATCAATACCCTCTGATGACCATATAGTCGGAATGCTCGCCGTACCGTGGCGCTTTGAGGTCCACCCGGACACAGAGGCGCCCGGCGCCACAGCGACGCAAGTCTGCCCGCGCACCGCGTTGATTCAGGACCCCAATGTTGCTCACAAGCTCGTCGCGCTCTATGCGTAGCCCTGAAATCTCGGCCGGTTTCGGCAGCACCAACCATGCAATGAGGATTGCGATCGCCGCGGCGATCGCCGTGACACCGAACGTCCAGAATGTCGTCCGTGCATTGGCGGCCCGCTTCAGCGCTCGCAGAGCCTGGGCCGCACTGTCAATCTCGCCTTGTAGGGCCTTGAACTCCTCACGTAATACCAGCCTGATTTGATCTCTCACGACCGCCTGCAGCGCCTCGGTGTGCTCACTCAGCTTCTCAATAGCCCTCTCAGCAATCCTCTGATGGCTCTGGGCGGTCTCCATCAGGAGCCCAAGCTTCACGCTTCCCTGATCCATCGACACGCCGGACGCATTCGCCATGTTGGAGGCCGCCTACCGCGTGCGGGCGTGGCCGTCACGCGAGCGTGATCGCTCGAGCTGACGCACCGGATCGCGATCTACTTCGCGCTCTCTGGCCTGCTCCGCCGCTTTCTGTTCCTGTGCACGGAAGACCCGCCAGCTGGCCACGGCTCGATCGCGCTCCACTGCGGCGCGCCTGAGCAGCTGATCCCGAATCCATTCGCGCTCCGTGCGGACGGCGGGCAACTCCTTCACGAACTTCCTCACAGCGATGGCAAGGTCCACCTGCCCTTGGCGCACCAGATCGTCCGAAAGCTCGATCCAGCCCCGCACGACCTCTTGGCGCGTCTTGAGCATCTGAGCCTTGGCCGGTTCGACCTTGACCTTCCCGTTGGTGGCCATATCGCGGGCGACCGCTGCCGCGCGCTGATTCCAGTGGCTAGAAGCGTGCCGTTTGCCCGCGCGATAGATGCCGTCGGTCTTCTGGGGCTTCGTGACGCCTCGGACCGCCCGCTCGGTCGCATTGGCCGCAACGCCCCGCTCGCGAAGATGGCGGGCAAATTGCCGCCTCCATTCGCGAAGCGTCGCTCTGCGGATGTTGAGGCGCGTTCCGTCGTAACCCACGACCTTGACCACCAAGTGCACGTGGGGGTGAGGCTCGTCCGTATGCAGCACCATCGCGTAGCGGTGTTTCGCCCCGAACTCCTCCCGAGCGAAGTCCCTAACCGCCGCCAGTACCTTGTGAGGCGCCGTCCCTGCCGGCATCGAGAAGAGCATCTTTTGCACTAGCTTGGGGGACCTCCCCGCCTCACGGGGTTTGTGATCGGCCGTATCGGGCCGCTGGGCATCAAGCGCGAGCTCCCAGTCCTCGATCAGCGCCTTGCCAGTCCCCTTACCCTTGAGTTTCTCACCCTCATCGGTCTCGATCTCGAGCTCCCCTCCTCGGTCCAGGTACTTCAAGTGCCGAGCCACGGACCCCAAGGTTCGTCCCCCGGCGTTCAGCATCTTGATCATGACTTCGGGGTTGCGGTGCACCGTGCGGGCAATGCCCGCAACGTGGGCTATCGAGAGCCGGTCGCGCCGTTCGGGTCCTCGCCGGCCGTAGCTGCCGATGTCGAGCCAGGCTGTTCCACCGCCCACGTCAATGAGGTGTCGGGGCATGAGAGATCCTCCAGGATTGGCTATTGGCCTCGAGCAGTGCCCGGAAGTGCTGCCTCAGCGCCTCCGATATCTTGAGCATGGATGCGACCTCCGCCCGCCCGGGCATCGCAGGATGCTCGCCCTGATTCATCGCCCGGGCGATCTGGTTGAGGTTGCGTCCGAAGGCTGCGAGCTGCTCCACGGACTGCTTAAGGAGCGTGTACTCCGCCTTGGGGAGCGGCGCTGCGCCTCGCAGGTGGCACCGGGCAAGGTACGAAAGGTACGTCGCCGAGGCCATGCCGCGGGCCTTCGCACGTTCCTTGAGCAGCCGCGAGTCCTCAAGCTCCAAGCGCACGTTGAGGCGTGCGTCGCGGTTCACCTTATCCGCTACCGCCATCGCAGGCGGCTCATCAAGACCCGCCGTCCGGAGCACGACCTCGAGGAGCTGTCGCAGGAGTGCAGACTCGGTGATCCCCTCGCGCTCCGCGAGGCATCGCACGCGAGCTTTCATCTGCGATGTCACCCGGCAGCCGATGAGAGCGAAGTCCGACATGCCGGAGATTTTTAAACGGCAGCACCCGGCTGCCAATCCTGCGTTTTTCGTCTCTTTGCCCAATTACTCAAGGATCGCAGTGCGCAAAACTGTGCAAGCCGAATGCCAACAACGCATCGGATGGACTGCTCTTAGGTTGGACTCGGCCGAGAGGTATCTGAGTCCGGACTAGCAGCCGTCCGCCCCGTGTGGTAAGCAGGGCGCGGCTCAGCGCAGACGGCTATGGAATAACAACGCTGCTGCACTGCATCTCGGGATACCGAGGGGGTCGAACGATGTTGAGCTACGCTCGCGGGCCCGAGCGGCCGCTACTCGACGAGACTGTCTACACGGCGTTCGCAAAAACGGCGACGCGATATCCACAGTCCGACGCTCTGATCGTGCCGTTTCAGAATGTGCGTCTGAGCTTCCGGGCACTTGCCGCGGAGGTCGAGCGCGTCGCGGGCGCCCTTCTGGGGCTTGGACTGGCACCGGGCGAACGATTTGGTGTCTGGGCGACCAACTGTGCCGAGTGGTTGTACCTGCAGATCGCCGCCGCACGCATAGGGATGACACTCGTCAACGTGAACCCGGCTAACCGCGCTTCTGAGCTTACCTTTGTGCTCAAGAAGTCCGGAATGCGGGCAATCTTTCTTCATGAGCGCGATCAGCGCTGCGACTATCGGCAGATCCTCGAGGAGGTACTCGCCGCGAATTCGGATTTGAGCCTGCGCGCCGCTGTCTATCTGGGCAGCTCATCCTGGAATGACTTTCTCGCTGCGTCGGGCCCGGTAGGTGACCGGCGCGTGTCGGCCGCTGACGTGACCAATATGCAGTACACCTCCGGAACGACCGGGTCACCCAAGGGCGTGCTGCTGACCCATCGGAATGTGGTGAACAACGGTCGATTCATAGCAGAGTCGCTCAGGATGAACGCGGATGACCGAATCATCGCACCCGTCCCTATGTACCACTGCTTCGGCTGCGTCGGCGGAACGATGGCGATGGTGACCTCTGGTGCGACGCTGATTCTGCCCGCGCCGACATTCGAGCCGGCCGCGACGATGACGGCAATCGAACGCTGGCGTGGTTCGGTGATTTACGGAGTACCGACGATGTTCATCGCGCAGCTCGAACACGCGGAGTTTGCGCAACGTGACTTCAGCAGTCTACGCACGGGAATCATGGCGGGCGCACCTTGCCCGCTCGAGGTCATGCGGCGCGTGGTCACCGACATGCATTGTCCCCAGATGACCATTGTGTATGGCCAGACGGAGTCCTCGCCCGTCATCACGGGCTCGGGGTTGGATGCGCCACTCGAGACTCGGGTCGCCACGGTGGGCGTCCCTTACCCTAACACTGAGGTGAAGATCGTCGATACCGCAGGCGACACAGTGCCGGTCGGCGAGCAAGGAGAACTGTGCGCCCGAGGTTATCTTGTGATGCATGGCTACGATGGTGATCGTGAGGCTACATCACGGGCCATCGACTCCAAGGGCTGGTTGCATACCGGTGACCTGGCTGCAATGCAGCCGGATGGCACATTCCGCATCACGGGACGCCTGAAGGACATGATCATCCGTGGTGGCGAGAATGTGTATCCGCGGGAAATCGAGGAGTTCTTCTACACGCACCCAAAAGTGAGCGACGTTCAGGTCGTCGGAGTGCCGGATGCGAGGCTGGGCGAGGCAGTGGCCGCGTGGATCCGCCTCAAACGCGGCGTGGCTGCAACCGAGGATGAACTGCGGGATTTCTGCGCCGGCAAGCTCGCGCACTTCAAAGTGCCAAAGTACATTCGGTTGGTTGATGAGTTTCCGATGACGGTGACCGGGAAGATCCAAAAGTTCCGGATCAGACAGACTGAGATTGAGCTCCGTGGATTGAGCGATCTTTCACGAATCGAGACGGCGTGAAGAACGATGAGCAGAACTAACCGATGTTCGTGACGTCCGCTTTAGGGGAAGCCGTCTCGTACCATCGAATGACCGAATGTGGCCGGTAGCCCGCGCATCTGGCCGCGTGATCGTGCCTGGTCCGAGCGAACGTGTACTTCCCGAGGGGCTGCCGAGACCAAGGTGCGGAATGCGCCGCGCCGCCGTGCCGGGCTCGGCCGAGCCGTTAGCGCTTGCGGCGACCGGTTGCGGTCGTGCCCTCTGCGCTTGGCCGTTCCTTTCCGTTCCGATCTTCCCCACGAAGCACCGCAAATACCGCGGTGCCGAGCGTTAAACTTTGGTGCTGATCTCCCAGTGGAGACGTGGTGCTGTGCTCCGGACGATGCGACTGCAGGAAGGACTCGACCTGCTCGAGCAGCACATCTGCACGGCGCTCCACCTGAGCGCGGAAGAGCGGAAGGCTTCGTGGGTCAACCGGGAGCACCAGCGACTTGACGGGCAATTGCTCGTGCGTTCGAGAGCACAAGTTGTGGTCGAGTGTGTTCATGAGATCCCCCGTGACTTCCCCGGCCGTCATGAGCGATTCCGCACTCGCCCCGCCCGCGGAGAGCGAGCGCCGATTCGTGCGCACGCGGTTGTCTCCGAGGCGCTTGACTGCGCCCACGCGTTCGAGCTCTGCGAGAATCGTCCAGTAGTAGACGCCTCCGCTGTAGCGGCGCGTGAGTTGCTCGAAGCTTCGACGGGTCCCGTTGACGGGCAGTACAGCCGGCCTGCCCGCTGCGGTTTGGAAATCACGATCGTCATGCCACCCGGCCAACACACGCGCCGCGCGATGCAGCTGGGTGCTGCTTCGCGGCTGGAAGTCCCCCTCTCGGGGTGCCGCCATGATGGCCGGCAAGACGCTCCGATTGATACCCGTGATCACTGCGAGCCGCGAATAGGACACTCGCCCGCCCTGGTGCTCAAGATATTCCTTTCCCGCGTGCGCATAGACGCTATCGACGATCGACTTGAACTCCCCTGCGCTCACCCCAAAGCGAACGAGGATCCTCACGAGCGGATGGAGGATCCGACGACACATGTATGCCAGGGCGGGGCGAAATTCAGACTGCATGTCTAGACTACGGGGAACATGAGAATCCGCAACTCGCGCCAGACCTCCCTGCGAAGGTCGGCCATGCAGGTCGACCGCGCCTCTGCGATTTTTTCGGCAAAAGTATAGCAACCTGCACTTCCTTCCGGGCAGTGCGAGGCGCACATACGAGAGAGGCAACGCTGCTGCGAAGCCGGTGCCACGACCCGAGACGGATATTCGCGTCAAACACCCGGGCTATTGCGCGATCATCGAAATGCGAGTCGGGTCCGGGAGCTAGCGGTCATCGGGCGTCTCCGCGCCGCCCGACGTACTTCACCTCAATCCGCGCCCCGTGAGTGCCGCACTTGCTGCAGCGCATGCGGGCTGCGGCCGAACCGAGGGTAACGGCAGGTCCGAATGCCCGAAGGAGCAATCCGATCGCGAGCTCGCGCCGGTGTTCGCATCCGGGGCGCCGGCGGATGGCGAAGAGCTCGAAGCCCTGAACGAAAAGCCTGAGAGGGTCGCTCGGTGCGCCGCGCCGGCGGGCTTCTCGTTCCGGATTGATCGCTCCCACCAGGCAAGCGTAGGAGGGTCGGCAACGCCCCGTCCATGCAGTACATCCGAGGCCTTGCTACTGTATGCAGACCGCAGGTGCTATGGCCGCCACGAAGAAAACGCAAGCCGCACCGGCCTTTGTGACACCGATGGCCGCGGTTGCCGTGAAGCAGCTCCCGGAAGGACCGGGCTGGCTGTATGAGGTGAAGTGGGACGGCTACCGTGCCCTGGTCATCAGAAACGGCGCGCAGGTTCAGATCCAGTCTCGCAACCACAAGGATCTGACCGCGATGTACCCCGGAATCGCCGCCGCAGCACTCAAGCTCGAAGTCGCCAAGTTCGTGCTCGACGGGGAGATCGTGGCGCTCGATGAGTCAGGGCGCCCCGCCTTTCAGGTGCTGCAGCATCGTGGCTCTCACGCGAAGCATCAGGTCGTGTTCTACGCGTTCGATGTGCTTCATACTGAGGGGCGAGATGTACTCGCCGAGCCGATCGAGAAGCGTAGAGCGCTCCTTACCAAGATTGTCGCAGGCAATTCGGTCATTCGAATTTCCGCCGACCTACCCGGAGCCGCATCCCAGGTGATCGATGCCGTGCGCTCGCTCGGGCTCGAGGGCGTGATCGCCAAGCGTCGAGGCTCGACGTACCAGCCAGGCGATCGCTCGAGCGACTGGCTCAAGTTGCGCCTTGACCGACAGCAGGAGTTCGTCATCGGTGGATTCAGGCCGGACGGGGCCACCGTCGATGCGTTGCTGGTCGGGTATTACGTGGGCAAGGCATTCAAGTTCGCCGGCAAGGTGCGCGCGGGATTCACACCGCACATTCGTCGGCAGGTCAGGTTGCAACTCGACCCGCTGCGGATCGGGAAGTGCCCGTTCGTGGATCTGCCCACAGAAAAGTCACGCTGGGGAGCTGGCGTGACTGCGGAGGAGATGCACGAGATGGTGTGGACGCGCCCGGCGCTGGTCGCACAGGTTCGTTTTCTAGAATGGACTGCCGAGGGGCGATTGCGGCATGCGGCGTTCATTGGTCTGCGGATCGACAAGTCGCCGCAGGAAGTGAGACGCGAGGAGTAGAGGCGGAGTCGAGCTGGCAGAAAACGCCCTCACGATGGTCGTCGTCCGGCGCCGGTGTCTCTGGACCACCTTCAGTTGCCGCGACACTGGTAGACCACCTCAGCGGAAGCAGCACACTTACCCCGGTTTCTTCAACCGGGAGACGTGTCGTGGATCAAGAATTCGAAGTCGTCGCCCAGCGCCGCGAGCCCTGGAACAAAGGCAAACTTGTCGGCCAGAAGGCACCCCTACGCCTCAAGGACATCTGGGCCATCCGCATCCGCCTGCAACTCGCAGAGCGGATTCGAGAGCTCGCGATGTTCAACCTCGCCGTCGACAGTAAGCTCAGGTCCTGTGATCTGGTGAAGCTGCGCGTCCGAGATATCATGCATGGGGATCGCGTGGCCAGTCGGGCCATAATCATGCAGCAAAAAACTCATCGGCCGGTGCAGTTCGAGATCACGGAGCAGACCCGCGAGGCGGCGGCGAGGTGGGTTCAACATGCGCACCTGCGCCCGGAGGACTTCCTGTTCCCCAGCAGGGTGCGCACGTCGCCGCACATCTCGACGCGTCAATACGCGCGAATCGTCGACGGTTGGGTCGGCGAGATCGGGCTCGATCCAGCAGCTTACGGGACCCATACGCTGCGTCGCACCAAAGCGACGTTGATCTATCGCCGCACCAAGAACCTTCGTGCCGTGCAACTGCTACTTGGACATTCCAAACTGGAAAATACGGTGAGGTACCTTGGGATCGAGGTCGACGATGCGCTGGAGATGGCGGAGCAGACCGAAGTGTAGTTCGGCGGTCGGGCAGCGACCGCAAGAAAGTCGCTGCCCGGCCAGAAGCTGCCTCTGCGGTTTCCAACTGGACGGCCGGGAAGCGGACATTCCCAGAGGGACGAACTTGCGCCGTCGATTGCTTCCCGGGCTCGACGCTAGATCACCATCAGATCCTGGGCAACGACGATCCTACCCTTGAACGCCTTGGCGGCTTCGCGCCGCCAGGTCGCATCGGCTACGCCATGCTCGGGAGTCAGGTGCGAGAGCACCAGAGTCTTGACGCCGGCCTCCTGGGCAATGCGGCCAACGGCGTCGACCGGCGAATGTTTTTCAATAACATGCGCCACAAACGTATCGAATCGGACCGGCCGGCCAAGCGCAATCTCGGCTCGGACATAGGCCTGCACCGCCGGGACATACATGGCCTCGTGCACCAGCACGTCGGCGCCCCTGGCGAGTTGCGCCATGGCCTCGAGCGGTGTGGTGTCGCCCGAAAACGCAATCGAGCGATCACGGAAATCGAACCGGTAGCCCAGCGCCGGTTTCACCGGTGGGTGATTGACGATGACCGCCGAGACCCTGACATTCTCGTCCTGCATCACCGGACCGGCAGCGGAGACCTCGCTCACATTGAGGCTGTGCAGCGGCGCCATCTTGAAATCCTCCGCCCAGAAATCGACCGTGGTGCGGTACGCCGCAAGGAAATCCGCTGTCATCTGCTTGAGCGGCGGCGGCCCGTAGGCCTTGACCGCGAGCTTCAGGCCATTCACCCAGCCGATCACCAGAAACGGACCGTACTCGATGTTGTGGTCGGGGTGATGATGGGTGATGAAAATCGACCGCACTGCACCGAACTCGATACCGGTGCGGGCGAACTCATTGGTGACGCCCAGACCGAAATCGAGCACATAGGCCGCTCCGTTCGACAGCATCACATGCGAGGTCATGAAACGCCGGCGGATCGGCACCATCGGTACCGGGCCTGCGCCCGTGCCCAGCATCACCAGTTTGGTGCCCTGGGCGTCTTTCAGCGCGGCTTGGGTCCGCGCTTCGGCCGGCATCGCCGTCACGGTCTGCCCCATGACCTGTTTACCCTCAAAAGCGGAGAGCGGCGTTGCCGCTAAGGCTGTAAGAATCAACCGGCGCGAATAACCGGATGTGCTTGTCTCGGCCATGTCTCTCCCTTCCTTTCGAGGTGGCGCAAAGCGCGTTTTCGGTGCACGCGGCACAGTGCGGCGCGATTTTCCTTGCGTGTGCAGACCCTCGCACCAACCTCCTCGAGCGGTGCGCGCACCATCGGCAGCCGAGATCCTCTGCTACCAGTGCAGCGTCGCCATCATCTGCGCATAGAGCTCGATACCGTCCCAAAGATTCTGCAGCCGCAGATTCTCGTTCGCAGCATGCTGATTGTCGTCGTAGTTGACGATTGGCAGACCGACCACCCTCGCGTGGAGGATCTCATCGATCAGGTAGATCGGCACGCTTGCGCCCATCATTGGCATCAGCGCGACGGGTCTGCTGGCCGCCGCGCGCGCCGCGCGCACTACCGCCTGAGCGGCAGGGGAGGTCAGATCGGTACGCAGTGCTGGATAGCCGGCGCCCCATTGGACCCGGATGAGGCGTGGATAGGCGATGCGCGTCGCGGCATCGGGCGGTTCTCGCACCACCGTCCACCCTTGCGCCTGCAGAAATCGCTCCACCGCAGCGCCGGTCCCAGCGATCGTCTGATCCGGTACCAGGCGGAAGTCGAGCGAGATATGGGCTTCGGTCGGGATCGCGTTTGCGGCGGCTGGTCCAACTTCGCCCGCACGCAGACCGCGCACGTTGAGCGCCGGCCTCATCAAGCTGAGTGCGAGCCCCTGCTCGGATTCCGGCTGGCCAATCCCGAAGGTTTGCTGCAGGGCGCGATCGACGGATGGCAGTGCGCGGATCGCCTGCTGCTCCGCGGCGGTGAGTGGCTGCACCCCCGCATCGAACCCCGGGATCAGGATTCGTCCGTCCGGTGCGCGCATCGATGCGATCAGCGTCGCGGCCAGGGCGGCCGGATTCGGCGCCCAGTTTCCGTAGTGACCATCGTGCAGCGCGCGGTTAGCGCCGTACACGGTGAGATCGAGCCCGATCACTCCGCGCGCGCCAAAGTAAAGCATTGGCGCCCCGGACTGATGGATCGGCCCGTCACCGATCAACCAGAGATCGGCGCTCAGCAGCGCCGCGTGCTGCCGCAGCTCCTGCTCCAGATGCGGTGAGCCCTCCTCCTCCTCGCCCTCCCAGACCACCTTGATGTTGATTGCCGGGGGCACGTGCGCGGCGCGCAGTGCGTCGAATGCTGCGAGAAACGCGATGATCGACGCCTTGTCGTCGGCCGCAGCTCGGCCGAACAGACGCCCTTCCGGATCGAACGGAGGTGCCGCCGTGCGCCAGTCGATCAGCCGTGCGTTGGCGCTAGGCCCGGAGCGAAGCACCGGCGTGAACGGATCCGAGCGCCACTGTGAGGGGTTAACCGGCTGCCCGTCGTAGTGCGCATAGAACACCACGGTGCGCACCGCGCCGGCTGCTCGCCACTGGCCAGTCACCAGGGGCGGCGCTCCGCCCTCGGTCAGCGCCTGCGCTTCGAAACCCCGCCGGCGGAGAGCATCGACGAGCATCCGAGCCGCCGCGTGCAGGCCCACCGGATCCGCGGCAACGCTGCGTATCCTCACAAGGCCGTCGAGCTGCGCGAGGATCTGCCCCTCGTGCGTCACGCGGTAACGCTCGACCATCTGACGTAGTTCGGCGCTCTGCGCGGGACCTACGCACGTGAGCGCCGACGCTGTTAGCGCAAGGCCCGCGCCGAGGAGTCTCGAGACCAGCTGATGGCAACGACTCACAGGGTTTCCGAGGATGCGCTGTCGCGGCAAAGACAGCTTCATTCTGCCGCCGTCATCGCTGTGCTTACGGCGTTCGTCGCAATTCATCGGGGGCCAATTGTTGCGTGGATGTTTGGAGTTCTGGCATTAAGCGCGGTCCTCGGCTTTGTCTTCGCCCCGGTTCTTCTCAGAGCCCCTGAATCGCGCGCTTCGAGGCGCCCCCTCCCGGCTAGGTTACCACCGGAAGTTGAGACCTCGAAGGAAACCGGCCAAACGGTGCGATATCTGTCCTGGACCAACGCCCGGACGCGCCGCTGTCGGCCACCTCCAGACGTTCGAAACTGACGGACAATCCCTCTGCAAAGCGGACGCTCGCATGTGTGAGCCCGGCCGACGATTCGTCAGGTCCGCTC
>Ga0335074_10011038_pt1 | contig 12635 bp, 5 predicted proteins | sample Lox_Sample_23_FD_206715 | JGI IMG/M metagenome (GOLD analysis project Ga0335074, IMG submission 206715) | Soil microbial communities from Loxahatchee National Wildlife Refuge, Florida, United States - Lox_Sample_2.3 | ecosystem: Environmental > Terrestrial > Soil > Wetlands | place: USA: Florida...
AACCTGGGATATTCCGCGAGCCAGGAGGCGCGCGCACGTCGGCCGCGCGACCCGCACGATCCCAAGCAGCAGAAGGAACACGGAGACCAACAAAACGAAGCGATCGGCCACCCCCCCGGAGAGTTGGATGCGGCGCCTGATGCGGCGCTCGACAGCCCGAGCGTGCCGAATGTGGATAACAGCGCTGCCCCTAATCATGCGGGCGATTCGAAGCTGGGAAAATCGGCTGGGCTGGAAAGCGACGAGAATAAGGGCGACCAGAACGACGGCTCGAGCACGGATGCCGCGAATCAGCAATCCGCGGATGGACGCCAGGGATCGCCATCCGGCAAACCCGGCAAACAGGAAGGCGCGCAACAAGGATCGGGAAACCCGCCGGAAAACGCCGGATTGCTCTCCAAGTTCCGCGATGCCATGTCCAGCTTGATGAATCGCATGAAGCCGCAACAAGGCGCACAGAGCAGCGGGAATCAGGCGCGACAGGCTGGAAATCAGGGGCAAAGCGGAAAACAAGGACAGCAGCAAGCCGATGCGCGTAGCGCCTCCGGGCAGGACGCGCAGCCGGGCGACCAGAATCAGGATGCGCAGAGCGCGCAATCCGCCAGCGCGGGCCAAAGCGGCCAGCAACCGGCCACCAAGCAGCCCGGCAGCGGTATCGGGCGGCAGGACGGAAATAAAGACGTGAAACTGGCGGAACAATTGGCCGCCATGGGCAAGATCAGCGAGATTATCGGCAAACGCTCCGCGAATGTGACGGGCGACCTGACCGTGGAGACGACCAACACGAGCCAGCAGTTGCGGACGCCTTATGCGCGACGCGACGCGCATCATAGCGAGGCTGGCGGAGAGATCAACCGCGATGAAGTGCCGGTCGCGTATCAGGCCTACGTCGAGCAGTATTTCGAGCAGGTGCGCAAGCAGGCGTCGGCTCCAAAAGCAACAGCTCCCGGCGCGAAACGGCGCACCGAAACACCCAAACCCGGCATGTAAAGTGGGGCAGGCTCTCAGCCCCGCTGTATCTACCGCTCAAACATCAAGCCCGCCGACGGCAGAATCGGAAACATGGTATCCAATACCAGATACGCCTGTCCGGTTTGCGGATTCACGCCGTCTAACCCCTGATATAAATAGTTAGTCCGGTTAGTTACATTAATAACTTCACCGTACAGTGTGATCTTCCACTTATCCCGCGTCCAGGCTTTATTGATTCTCACATCAGTGCGCTCATAAGTGCCCAGGCGCGCCGTATTGCGCACGCTGGCCAGATAGTAATTGCCGTTAACTGCAGTAAAAAATCCGGGGATCGGAAAACCGCTGCCCCAGGTTGCGCGCGCGCTTAAGTTAATGCTCGGCCGCAGCCGGTAGCTTCCATAAAAGTTGATTGTGTCACGCTGATCCCAATCCGCCACGAACTGCGCGCCGGAAACGCCATCGTGCATGCCGGTGCGGCCATAGGCATACGAGATCCAGCCGGTGAAGCGGTTCGCGCTGGAGCGTTGCAGGAAAATCTCCGCGCCGCGCGCATAGCCGCGCAAGGAGTTTTCAAAGAGCGGATTGGCCGGCGGGAGAAAGATCTCGCCGCTCAAGATACGCGGATCGATGAACGGTTGAAAAATCAGATCGCGGTCGGCGCGATTATAAGTTTCCACGCGGATGCGCGTCCGCTCGCCCAGGCGCTGTTCAATCGCCGCCGTGGCTTGATTCGATCGCATAGGCAGAAGGCCGCGTCCGCCCAGCGCCGAGTATAAAACCGATAATTCGGGGAACTGCACATACTGGCCGAAGGCGAGCTGCAAATGAGTGGATTTAGTAAGACCGATGTTGGCCGAAGCCGCCGGTGAAGTAGCCGAGATGCCGTCGGCCGAATCGCGATCCCAGCGGGCGCCGCCGGTCAGGCGAAGGCGGCCGCCGAGGACCGAGCAGGATTGCTCCACGTATCCGCCATCGAGCAGAGCCGTGCCGTTCCAATTCTGATTGACGGGCAGCACGTTGCCATCGAACTCCAGCAGGAAGCCGGCGTCGCGAAGGCGGCGCATGCTCCAGCCCGCATCCAGCGGACAGTTGGCTTGCCACATCCAGGTGGCCGTCGTGTTCCATACCCATTCGCCGTAATACCCTTGGCCCAGCAGAAAGCTATCGGGTCCGTTATCGCCGAATTTTTCGCGCATCCAGGCCGCGTGCGTAGTTAGGATTAACTTACCGGTGGGAGTATATTGCCAGCCTAAGTTAGCGAGCGTATAGTGATAACCGGCGAAGGCCAGCGTATAGGGGCCGTATTGGCTGGCGCCGGCTTGATTCAAGTTGGAGTAACTTTCGAGCGAGTAGAAAGTAAGATGGTTCTTGGAAGTGACATCGTAATCCAGGCGTGCCTGGACGTCTTCACCCCCGATGGCCAATCCGGATCCGGGATCGATGCGCTCCAGCAGATATTGCAGGTAACTCTTACGTGCCGCCACCAGCCACGATCCCCGTTTCTTCTTGCCCAGCGGACCTTCGGCCATCGCGCCCGCGTTCGAAGCGCTGGCCTCGGCGCGCAGCAGCGTTTCCGACCGGCTGCCCTCCCGCGTCTCCACGTCCAGCACGCCCGCCGAACGATCGCCAAAGCGCACCGGCCAGGCGCCTTCGTATAGCTGCATCTCGTCGACTAAGTCGCCATTTATCGCCGTGGCCGATGCCGGAAGCGTCTGGCCCGGCAGGTTATGAAATGGATCGTGCAGCAGGACGCCATCCACATACAAGCCAATGCGCGAAAAATCGGCGCCGCGCAGCGCGAACCGGGCGTCGAAATCGTCGTTCGAAGTTACTCCCGGTAAGTCTTGAACTGCGCGCAGAGGATCGTCGGCCAGCACGCTCCCGAGATTCTTGGCGTCGTTGCCCGAAAGAGTGAGCGCGGAAGGACTATCTTGCGGGGCGACATCAAACGGTCCGGCTTTCACTTCCACCGTATTCGTCTGACTGAGTGTATCTGCCGCGAGAACGATTTCAAACTCCTGGGTTTCGCCCGCATTCAGATGGAATGGCCGCTTCACCAGGTGATATCCGACGGTGGACACGTCGAGCACATAGTCACCCGGCGGGACGCCGATTATGTCGAAGTTGCCGTGGGCACCCGTAGTGGCGCGAAAGGACGTGCCCACTAATGTGACCTGAACCTTGCCCAGGCGTTCGCCGCCGCGCGCGTCCACTACATCGCCGCGAACTTCGCCTCCACCTTGCGCGCACGCGCGTGCCGCTATCGCGAGACAGGCGAGCCACAGGGCGGATTTCACGATCACAAGTTTAACGCAGTCCGGCGCTTCGGCCGCCCGGTTATAATCGCGTTTGACACCAAAAACCGCATTTCTTTTCCCCGGCCAGGGATCGCAATACGCCGGCATGGGCAAAGGCCTGGCCACCCAATTCGCCGCCGCGCGCGCAGTCTTCGCGGAAGCCGACGAGGCGCTCGGATTTTCGCTTTCGGCACTGTGCTTCGAAGGTCCGGAAGAAGCGCTGAAGTTGACCGAGAACACGCAGCCTGCGCTGCTCACCGTGTCCACAGCCGCGCTGCGCGTGCTCTCGGAACGCGGATTCTCGCCCGATTACGTGGCTGGCCACAGTCTGGGCGAGTATTCCGCCCTGGTGGCGGCGGGCAGCTTGCGATTCGTCGACGCTGTCCGCCTGGTCCGGCAGCGTGGCCGCTACATGCAGGAAGCCGTTCCGTCCGGCGTAGGCGCAATGGCCGCGATTTTGCGCCTGCCCGAAGGCGCTCTCGCAGGCATTCTGGCGGAAGCTGCGCAAGGCGAAGTGGTCAGCGCGGCGAATTTGAATGCGCCCGATCAGGTGGTCATCGCGGGGCACGCGGGCGCGGTGAATCGCGCTATCGAACTGGCCAAGGCTGCCGGCGCGCGCCGTGCGATCCTGCTGCAAGTCAGCGCGCCATTTCATTGCTCTCTGATGAAACCGGCGCAGGAGCGCCTGGCCGCCGACTTGAACGGCACGCAGTTTTCCCCTCTCAGTTACCCGCTGGTGAATAACTGGCAGGCGCGGGAGATCCGCACCGGCGCGGATGCGCGGCAAGGGCTGATTGAACAGGTTCCCCACACGGTGCGCTGGACGGAATCCATCCGTTATCTGGCGGCGCGGGGCGTCACCCGCTGCATCGAAGTGGGCGCGGGCGGCGTGCTCACCGGCCTGTTGCGTTCGATCGATCCCGGTTTGCAGGGTTTGCGTTGCGGCGAGCCGGCCGATCTGGAAAAGCTGTCCGGCTAAACTGTCGCATGTACGGGCAGGAAGAATACGATCTGCCATGCGAATGGGGACTCGATGGCATACATGCGCTTGCGCCCCGAAGCGATGCCTTAATCATCGTGGTTGTGTTGTCGTTCTCAACCGCGGTGGACATTGCGGTCGTGCTATTGGCGAATCTTCCAGGCCGTCCATCGCCGTATTCGATCGGTTCGAGCACAATCTGCATGATCGATTGGCGGAGAGTGTGTCGGGCCGAGAACTGGCGGCGCGTGGTTTTATGTCCGACGTCGACTTGGCGGCTGAATATGGCGTGAGCGGCGCCGTCCGCTAATGCAGGTGGACCGTTTGGTGAACGGCGGGCGCACCTGAGACCGCAAATTAATCGCGTCGCCGCCTGCCCCGCTTTGACCCGCCAGCTAAAACACAAACTTAATGGCTGCCTGCACCAGTCGCGGGGCCGCCGCGCTGACTACTTGTCCAAACGTCGCGCTGGCGATGTTGCCGTCGACCGATTGCGGCCCGAAGAACTGCGCGTGATTGAGTACATTGAATGCCTCTAGCCGGAACTCGAGCGATTTCGCTTCGGCAATCGGCAAGTCCTTCCGCAGCGCCATATCGAAATTCTGCATGCCGGGACCATGGAAATAGCGCCGCGACGCATCGCCCGGCGTGCCCAGCGCATTCTCGCTGAATAAGCCGGTATTAAAGTAAGGCAATCCGTTTCGTGGATTGTTATTCAGGTGCAGCGATCCCGGCGCGACATCCGGCGCATCGACGCCGTAGTTATTCACCCCATTCGGCTCGGCCCCCAGCAGCGAGTTATCGCCATAGTTAATCAGAGTCACTGGAAATCCCGTACTGAAGCGGGTGATACCCGAAAGCTGCCAGCCTTGTGTCCAGGGGCTTGCGCGATGTAGCCAATGATCGAGCGGCAAGTGATAGCTATAACTGGCTACCAAGTCCTGCCGGATATCGAACGCGGAAAGCGCCCGGCTCAGCGCCGGATTGAGCGGATTGACTTCTTCTCCCAAATTCGACGCTTGGTCGAGCGATTTGGCGAAGGTGTAAGCCGCCAGTAGTTCCAATGGGCCGCCCGAGTGCCGCAGGGTCACTTGCAATGAGTTGTAACTCGAACTGCCGATAGTCGTTTCGAGAGTATCGCTGCCGAAATCGGGTCCCAGCGGCCCACGCGTTCCATTGATGGTTTGCCCTTGCGCGGTTATAAACACGTTGCTTTCGCTGAAGGGGCCGCAAGGCGTCTGTCCGGGTGCCAGATTCGCGGGATTACTCAGTTCCAGACACAAGCCCGGGTTCCCCGGATTGGCTTCTTCCAACACGAGTAAATGATGTGCTTGTGATCCGACATAACTTGCTCCAAACACCGTGTTAGTCCCCAACTCCTGTTCGATCGATAACATGTACTCTTCCGTATATGGAATTTTGTTAGTGCCGGGGTAAGCCGGCACGCCGCTAATAGGTTCGAATTGGCTCCAATCCAGGCTCGCGTCCGGTTGGCTGGCCGTGGCGCCCAGCGGCGCAAGCTGCACTGGAAAATATTGGCCGACATTTTGTCCGCTCGCCGCGGTAATGAACGGAGTTGCGAACAGCGGAGGCGCGGGGCTGGTGTAAGTGGTTCCATACGGCGCATTGGCACTCATTACTCCGATGGTTAGTGCCTCGATCGCGGTATAAAACATGCCGTAACTCGCGCGCACACTCGTTTTGCCGCTGCCCGGTGCGTAAGCCAATCCGATCCGCGGCGCAAAATCGAGGTTTCCGGGAGGCGCTAACGTGCGCGGCACGCCGGGATCGGTCGGAAATAAGATCCCCGCGGGCGCGTCCGGAAAGACCACTGACTGGCGTCCCGGCGCAAACGTGGCAATCTGATTGTATTTCTCGTACCATGGCTCGATGCGGTCCCATCTAAGGCCGTAATTCAGCGTAAGATGTTTGCGTACGCGCCATCCGTCCTGCGCGAATAGTCCCACATACTTATTGCGGCCATAAAAAGGCTGAAGCTGGCTTTGATTGTACTGACTGGGGATACCGAGCAGAAAATCCGCGAAGTCGATGCCCGTTTCGCTGCCGTAGAAGATGAAGTTACCATTCAATTGCGCAATCGGATCGACATTCACTTGATCGTAATGGAATTGCACGCCGGTAGTAAGAGTATGGGTCCCTGTCACTTTGGAGAAGCTGTCACTCGCTTGATAGGTATTGTTCTCCTCTTTCAGTTCATTTGTGTTTGTGCCTATTGAGAAGTTATTAAAGTTGACGCTCTCCACTCCTTCGGTCTTAGGTGACAGCGGCACGATACCGGGTGTGCCGGTTCCTACCTCGAAGCCCTGCGAAGCCAGGCTCACGCCTACGCCACCGGATGGCTGGCCTAGATTCGTAGCATCGCGCATAAATCCGATGTGCAGCTCATTCACCGCCGACGGTCCGATGCTCTTGGTATCTCCAACGGCCAGGAGCTGCGCCCGCCCAAGGTTCAACGCGTTGAAGCCGGGCACGTTGGCCCCGCCTTGCGCCACCGGATACGGATTGTTCTGTGACCATCCATCCAGGAAGTAGTAACCCGATATCTCGCCCCAACGGGAGTTACCATCCAGCCGATAAGCGCCTTTGTCATCTTCGAGCGTTCCATTATAAGACGAAGTGGAGAACGTGCCGTTCGAGTTATTCGGCGCCGGGATGTACTTCAACAGATTGGCGGCGGGCGCCGACCATGCACTTTTTGGAATAATGGCATTCGGCAAAACGCATTCGGCGGCGCTGTTACAGCCAGGAAAATAATACGGCTCGCCTTCTGACACGCTGTGACCCAATCGCTGGGAAAGCTGGCTGGCCCAGTAAGCTCCAGATACCGTGGCGGGAACCAGGTTTCCGGCCTGGTCCGCCGTGGTAAACGCATCCGCTACGCCTGAGAAATTACCGGCGCGCTCCGCGAGCGAAGGAACTGGAATCTGGCCTGTGTCGATCCCCTGGGTCAGCCGCGTGCCCTGATAATCGGCGAAGAAAAAGACTCTGTTCCGGCGAATCGGACCGCCCACTGTGCCGCCGAACTGGGTTTGATCGAACTCGCCGCGTGCGGGTGAGAAAAAATTTCGCGCGTCCACGTCGGTGTTCCTCAAGAACTCGAAAGCATCGCCGTGAAACACGTTCGTGCCCGACTTAGTAACTACGGCGATCTGGCCGCCGCTAAACTCTCCGTGTTCCGCGTCGAAGTTACTCGTCAGTATGCGGAACTCGGCGATGGAATCCAAATTGGGAATAATCGCGGCTCCCATGTTGACGTCTTCTTCGATGTCCGCCCCATTTAGCATGAAGCTATTGGCGAATTCACGCTGTCCGTTGATCGAAATGGTTCCCGGGTTTAAATCGCCCGAGGGCGAAAACGCACTGACGCCCACGTCCTGGGTGGAGTCGGAAGTCAGCGACGTCGCCGGATTCACGCCCGATTGCAGCGCCAACAGATCCGTAAAGCTGCGGCCATTGAGCGGTACCCCGGTCATCTGTTCGCTGGTGATGGCTTCGCCCAACTGGGTGTCAACAGTTTCCACGTGCGCGGCGGATTCGGACACCGTCACGGTTTCCCGCCGTTCACCAATTACCAGAGACGCGTCTACCACCACCTTGGCGTTGATATCGATTTCGACGCCCGTGCGCCGCAGGGGCGTGAAACCCGCCGCGTTAATTTCCACGTCATAACGGCCAACCGGTAAATGCTGGAAGGAATAGAATCCGCGGGCATCCGTGGCGGCGTTTTGGCGCACAGCAGTGGCGATCTCGGTGGCTGAAACCTTCGCGCCGGCCACCGGCCTGCCAGTGGGGTCGGTCACGGTTCCCATAAGGCTGCCGCCATCGCCGGCGTGCAGGTGGGTCGCCAACAGGGCAGGGAACAACCACGCTAGCCAACGCCGATTGTTGCAATTCAGTTGCATGTAATGATGTAGAGTAGCGAATTTCTGGCGTTGGGTCAAATGGAGGTTAGCAAGTCAGTTGCAATTAGCGGCGATGGGCGGGTGGCAGCGTACGTTGTCGATTAATCGCGTCGTGCCCAGCCAGACCGCCGCCGCCACGCGCACCCAACCCGAAATAGATTCGAGCGGCTGCATCTCACGATCGTCCGCCACCTCGAGGTATTCGACGCGCAAGCGCGACTCGCCTGCCAGTATCTCCAGAGCGGCGCGTTTCACCGTTACAGCCCTTATCTCGCCCGATGCGATGGCCCGCGCCGCCGCACACAGCGCTTTGTATAGTAGCGGCGCAATGGCGCGCTCTTCGGCGCTCAAATGCCGGTTGCGTGAGCTCAGCGCCAAGCCATCCGGCTCCCGCACGGTAGGCACACTCTCGATAATCGCCGGGAAATTCAGATCCTCGACCATGCGCCGGATCACCGCCAACTGTTGTGCGTCTTTTTCGCCAAACCAGGCGCGATCCGGCTGCACGATTTGTAACAGTTTCATGACTACGGTTGCCACGCCGCGGAAGTGTCCGGGCCGGAACTGGCCTTCCATGTAATCCGCGATGCGCCCCACCTCAATGAAACTCAGTTGCAACTGCGGATACATCTCCTCCACCGGCGGCGCGAACACCACATCCGCGCCGAGCGCCTGGCAGAATTCCAAATCGGCTTCGATCGGCCGTGGATATCGCGCGAAATCCTCGCTCTGATTGAATTGCATCGGATTCACGAAGATGCTGACCGCGACCGTGGCGGAAGCCGCGCGCGCCGTCTCGATCAAACGCGCATGGCCGGTATGCAATGCACCCATAGTGGGCACGAAACCGACCGCGCCGCGCGCTTGCGCACGCCACGCCCGCATGTCCGCAATCGAGTGGATCGCGCGCAAGCCTACTTCGCCTTGACCGCCAGTTCCGCCTCGGTCCGCCGCACCGCCGGAAACCGGTTCGCGCGCACGTCTTCCGCGTACGCCTGGGCAGCCGCTACCGTCCGCGCGCCTAGATCCGCATACAGTTTCACGAACGGCGGCGCGTCTTCGCCGGAAAGACCCAGCATGTCGTAACACACCAGCACCTGGCCATCGCAGTGCGGTCCGGCGCCGATGCCAATGGTTGGAATCTCCAGGTCGGCCGTGACCGTGGCCGCCACGCTCTCGGGAATCGATTCCAGCACGATGGCAAAGACCCCCGCGGCTTCGAGCGCGCGCGCATCGGCCAGTAACTGCTCCGCGTCTTCTCCGCTGCGCGCCTGTTGTCGGTATCCGCCCAGTTGATGCACGGATTGCGGCAGCAATCCCAAATGTCCCATCACCGGAATCCCGGCTTCCACTATCCGCGTAGCCGCTTCCACCGCGGCGCCCGCGCCTTCAATCTTCACCGCCGCCGCGCCGCCTTCTTGAACTAAGCGTCCGGCGTTGCGCAGCGCGTCTTCCACGCTGGTCTGGTAAGTCAAAAACGGCATGTCCGCGACCACCAGCGCGCGTTGTGCGCCGCGGCTGACCGCGCGTGTGTGATGCACCATGGCGTCCAGCGTGACAGGCAAGGTGGTCTCGTAGCCCAATACCACCATTCCCAGCGAATCGCCCACCAGCAGCACGTCGATTTCGGCGCGGTCGAATAGCCGCGCCATCGTGTAATCGTACGCCGTCAGCATGGCGATCTTCTCGCCGCGCTGCTTTCGCGATTGCAGATCGGGCACTCGCACCCGTTTTATCTCCGCCACGCTGTTCGTCATCTTTACGCCTTCTTAATTATCGCGCGGGCGCGCGGGATGGAGCATGTATCGCTGAACCCCGCCCTCACAGGCAGGGCCGAAAGTGCTAACCTCGCATCATGAGCGGCCCGGATGCGGAAAGCTCCAGCGTGGCCGTCCTGGCGGAGAAACCATCCGTCGCCCGCGATATCGCGCGCGTGTTGGGCGCCACCAAACAGGGGCAAGGATACCTGCATGGCAATGGTTACGTGGTCACCTGGGCCATCGGCCACCTGGTGGCGCTGGCGCAGCCGCACGAGATCCGCCCCGAATGGAAGCACTGGCGCCGCGACCTGCTCCCCATGCTGCCGCGCGAATGGCCGCTGGTGGTCTACGAAAAAACCCAGCCGCAATTCGAAGTGGTGCGCAAAATCCTCACCTCGCCCCGGATCGCGCGCGTGATCTGCGCCACGGATGCCGGCCGCGAAGGCGAGCTCATCTTTCGCTATATCTATGAAGCCGCCGAATGTAGCAAGCCATTCAGCCGCCTCTGGATCTCCTCGCTTACGCCCGATGCCATCCGCAGGGGCTTCAGCGAGCTGAAAGATGGCTCGGCATACGACCCGTTAGCCGATGCCGCGCGCGGACGCAGCCGCGCCGATTGGCTGGTCGGCATGAACCTCTCGCGCGCCTACACGCTGGCGCTAGACGACGAACTCTCCGTCGGCCGCGTGCAAACGCCCACGCTGGCCATGCTAGTCGAGCGCGAATTGGCCATCCGCGCGTTCGTGCCGGAGGATTACATCGAAGTGGTGGCGACGTTTTCGCCTGTCGCGGATGAAAGGTATCAGGGCACCTGGTTTCGCGAGCCGGTGAAGGATTCCATCCAGATGGCCATGCGCCTGCCCCCCGATGGCGTGGAGGCGGCACGCATCGTGGCGCGCGCGCAGACGGGCGCGGCGCACATCGCGTCCATCAAGTATGAAACGCAGCGCATGGCGCCGCCGCTGCTCTACGATCTCACGGAATTGCAGCGGCACGCCAACCGCCTGTTCGGATTCAGCGCGCAACGCACGCTTGAAATCGCGCAGGCGCTTTACGAGAACCGCAAACTGATCAGCTATCCCCGCACCGATAGCCGCCATCTTTCCGCGGACGTGGCGCGCACGCTGCCGGCGATAGTGAACGCGATCCAGGCGCCTTATGCAAAAATGCTCGCGCCGGGCACTGGCGAGCGTCCGCTCGGCCGCCGCTTTGTGGACGATGCCAAGGTCACGGACCACCATGCGATCATTCCGACTCCCATTCGCGCGGGCGAACTCACCGCCGACGAGCGCAAGATTTACGATCTCATCTGCCGCCGCTTGCTCAGCGCCTGGCATGGCGATCATATCTGGGCAGTGACCACGGTGCTTACCGTCATCGAAAATCCGGAGGTGCCCGACGTGAAGGATCACTATCACACTAGCGGCACAGCGGTGGTCGAACCCGGATGGAAGGTGCTCGATGTGGGGTCCGAGCGCCGCCAGGAACGCGCGGGTGAAGCGCCCACGTTGCCGCCGGGTCTGAAAGAGGGCCAATCGCAAGCCATCGTAGAGGTGGAAGCGGTGAAGAAGAAAACGCGCCCGCCCAAGCGATTCACCGAAGCCACGCTGTTGACGGCCATGGAAACCGCGGGCAAGACGCTCGATGAGAAAGAGCTGTCGGACGCCATGAAAGAGACCGGGCTGGGCACGCCGGCGACCCGCGCCGCCATTATCGAAGTGCTGCTAAAGCGCGGCTACGTCGTGCGCGAAGCGAAGTCGCTCGAAGCGACGCCAAAGGGAATTCATCTGATAGAGGTAGTGCATCCCGAGGTGAAGAGTCCCGCCATGACCGGCCAATGGGAAGCGTACCTGAAACGCATCCAGCGTGGCGGGGCGGAACTGGGTCCGTTCATCGAAGGGATTGAGAATTACGTGCGCGATGTCGTCGGGCGCGTGCTGGGCGCGGGTGTGACTAACCCCGCCGTGACCGGCGGGGCTGAACCGAGCGAAGCGAGGATCACAACCCCGGCCCCCATCCCCCGTCCCCTGACCCCGGCGAGCAACGCGAGCCTGACCGATCTGCTCCGCGAAGCATTCGGGTATCCATCCTTCCGCCCCAACCAGGAGGCCGTGTGCCGCGCCGTCATCGCCGGCCACGACGTGCTGCTCGTCATGCCCACCGGCTCGGGCAAATCGCTCTGTTATCAGCTTCCCGGCGTGGCGCGCGGCGGCACCACGCTGGTCATCAGTCCACTCATCGCCCTGATGGAAGATCAAAGCGCCAAACTGAGCGCGCAAGGACGCGCGGTCGCGTGCATTCATTCCGGCCGCGACCGCGCCGCATCGCGCCAGGCTTCCATCGATTATCTGAATGGCCAGTTGGAATTTCTGTTCGTGGCGCCGGAGCGGCTGCGTGTCCCCGGATTTCCGGCGATGCTCGCTAAACGCAAGCCCGGCTTGATCGCCATCGACGAAGCCCATTGCATCTCGCAATGGGGCCACGATTTCCGTCCGGATTACCGCATGATCGGCCAATATCTGCCGCACTTCCGGCCCGCACCGGTCATTGCCATGACAGCTACGGCTACGCCGCTGGTGCAGAACGATATCATCGAGCAGTTGGGACTCAGCGCTGCCGAGCGCTTCATTCATGGCTTTCGCCGCCCAAACATCGCCGTCGAGGTAGTCGAAGTGCCGCAGGGCGAGCGCTCCGATCTGGCGCG
>Ga0335074_10011039_pt1 | contig 12635 bp, 10 predicted proteins | sample Lox_Sample_23_FD_206715 | JGI IMG/M metagenome (GOLD analysis project Ga0335074, IMG submission 206715) | Soil microbial communities from Loxahatchee National Wildlife Refuge, Florida, United States - Lox_Sample_2.3 | ecosystem: Environmental > Terrestrial > Soil > Wetlands | place: USA...
ACGCATCGAGGGCAGGAGAATTGACCCATAACAGCCGTTTCCAGTTCCGTACCGCTGTCGCCGTCGCGACCGGGGTGCTCGTGTGCGCACTTGCTGCCGCATGCGGAGGCCCGTCGTCGGGCTCAGGCGGGTCGTCGATCACGCTCTACAACGGCCAGCACGAGCAGACCACGAACTCCCTGGTAGCGGCCTTCGAGAAACAAACCGGCATCCACGTCAACGTAAGGAACGATGACGAGGACACGCTGGCCAACCAGATCGCGCTGCAGGGCGCCAACTCACCTTCGGACGTTTTCTACACAGAGAACTCCCCGGCCCTTGAGTACCTGCAGAGCAAGGGCATGCTGGCCACCGTCGACGGCTCGACCCTGAGCGCGATCCCTGCCAGGTACAACTCGCCGCAGCATGACTGGGTCGGAGTGTCGGCAAGGGTAAGCGTGCTCATCTACAATCCTGCCCTGATCAAGGCCAGCCAGCTTCCCACCTCGGTACTCCAGCTCGCTGACCCGAGGTACAAGGGCAAGCTGGCCTTCGCCGCGGGCGAGACCGACTTCCAGCCGATCGTGACCTCTGTGCTGCGCACCTACGGACAGTCAAGGACGCTGAGCTGGCTGGAGGGCATCAAGGCGAACGCCGCGGGCCACATCGTGCCGGACAACGAGACGATCACCTCAGACGTCAGCCGCGGTCTTGTCGCCTTCGGCGTGATCAATCAGTACTACTGGTACCGCCTGAAGGCCGAGATCGGCGCTTCTCACGTGCACTCCAAGCTGGCCTACTTCGCGCCTCGCGACCCTGGCTACGTGATCGACGTCTCGGGCGCGGCAGTGCTTAGGTCGAGCAAGCACCAGGCTGCCGCGCAGCGTTTCCTCACCTTCCTGGTGAGCAGGAAAGGACAAGAGATCATCGCGCATTCGGAGAGCTACGAGTACCCGCTGCTGCCTGGCGTGATGACCGCCGCGCCTGAGACGCCGTTCAGCAAGCTGCAGCCCAACTCAATAACGATCGCGCAGCTCGGCGACGGATCGGAGGCCATCGCACTGTTGCAGAAGACCGGGCTGCTTTGAGATGGACTGCCAGAGTTAACGTAGATGCGCGAAGACTAACCGGGAGTCAATGATGACCTCGCCTGGCGCGATCGCCGCCGGCACCAGCGGCACAACGGAGCCGCCAGGTCCGCTGCCTGCTCACCGCACCAGACGGGCCGGGCATGCCAGGCGCCATCGCCGCCCGGTTGTACTGCTTACCTTCTCGGCGCTGATCGCCGCCGCGCTGGCCGTGCCGCTGGTGTTCTTGCTGATCGAGGCAAAGGGCGCGGGCGCCGGAACCGTGCTTGACCTGATTTTCAGGTCGCTTACCTGGCAACTGCTGTGGAACACCGTGCGGCTGACCGTCGTGGTGACGTTGCTATGCGCGATCATCGGGACGGCGGCGGCCTGGTGCGTCGAGCGCACGGATCTCCCTGGACGGCGGATCTGGGCGGTGCTCGTGGTCGTGCCGCTGGCTATCCCTGACTTCGTGGTGAGTTTTGGCTGGTTCTCGCTGTGGAGCTGGGTGCAGGGGTTCAAGGGCGCGATCATAGTGCTCACGCTGGCCGTGTACCCGCTGGTCTATCTTCCTGTCTCGGCCAGCTTGCGGTCGGCAGATCCCGGCCAGGAGGAGGTGGCGCGCAGCCTCGGCGTCAGGCGGATCAGCACGTTCCTCCGCGTCACGCTGAGCCAGGCGCGCGGCGCGATTCTCGGCGGCTGCCTGCTGGTCGCGCTCGTGCTGCTCGCGGAGTTCGGCGCGTTCGAGATACTCGGATACCAGACCTTTACTACCGAGATCTTCACCGAGTTCAACGCCGCGAACATCCCTGCCGCCTGCGCGCTCTCGCTCGTGCTCGTGCTGATCAGCCTGGTCGTGCTGGCTGGCGAGGGCTCGATGCGCGGGCGCGGCCGGGTAGCCAGAACGGGCCCGATGGCGCAGCGGAAGATCCCGCCTGCCAAGCTGGGCAAGGCTCGCTGGCCGGTACTTGCCGGCTTCACCGTGCTCGCGCTGCTCGCGCTCGGAGTGCCTGTCGGCGCCAGCGTTTACTGGATGTTCGATAGTGGTTCTCCCGGCCTCACCGGGGGCGTGCCGCTGCTCACCGCGGCGCTGACCACCGCCGAATACGGCGTGCTGGCCGGAGCGGCGGCAACCGTAGCCGCCTTTCCCGTCGCGCTGCTCGCGGTCAGGCATCCTGGCCGGCTCCGCATGATGCTCGAGCGGAGCACCTACCTGGTGCTCGCGATGCCGGGCGTCGTCATCGCGTTCGCCCTGATTTACTTCACCGAGCGTTACACCTCAGGGCTAGGGAACAACACGGCACCGCTGCTGATCGTCTGCTATGCGATCATGTTCTTCCCGCTTGCCCTCGTCGGCGTGAAGGCATCGCTAGCGCGGGCCCCGGTCAAGCTAGACGAAATGGCCGCCTCGCTCGGCCAGGCCAGGCTGGCCGTGCTGTGCCGGGTGACGCTCAGGCTCGCCGGGCCTGGCCTGATGGCGGCATTCTGCCTGGTATTCTTGTCGGTCGTCACGGAGCTTACCGCGACGCTGCTGCTGATCCCGACCGGCGTGCAGACGCTCGCGACTCAGTTCTGGGAGTACCAGTCAAACCTTTCCTATGGTCAGGCCGCGCCTTTCGCGCTCGTCATGATCGCTGTCGCCGCGGCCCCGAGCTACCTGCTCGGCCGGTTCTTCGACCGCTCCTCTGCCTCGCGCGGGTGACGGGATGAAGCAGCTTGCGATTTCCGGGCTGCGGAAGGCCTTCGGGCCGCATCGCGTGCTTGCCGACCTGGACCTGGAGGTTCCCGCCGGGTCGCTGACCGCGATCCTCGGCCCGTCCGGCAGCGGAAAGACGACGCTGCTGCGGATCATCGCCGGTTTCGACCTGGCCGACGGCGGCACGGTCATGATCGGCGACCGCGTGGTCGACAGCGACCGGGTGCACGTCTCGCCCGAGCACCGCCGGATCGGCTACGTGCCGCAGGAAGGCAGCTTGTTCCCGCACCTGACCGTCGCGGCGAACGTCGGATTCGGCCTGCGGGCCAGGCAGCGGCGCGGCCAGCGCACGAAGGACTTGCTCGCCGCCGTGGGACTCTCTGACCTTGGCAGGCGCTACCCGCATGAGCTCTCCGGCGGCCAGCAGCAGCGGGTCGCACTGGCCAGGGCACTAGCCATCGAGCCAGCCATGGTATTGCTTGACGAGCCTTTCGCCTCGCTCGACGCCCACCTGCGCGCCAGCGTGCGTAGCGACGTGCAGCAGATCTTCCGCGATGCGGGGACCACGGCCCTCCTGGTCACTCACGACCAGGACGAGGCCCTCGCCATCGCCGATCATGTCGCGGTGCTGAGGGACGGGCGCATAGCACAGCACTCCACGCCCCAGTACCTCTACTCCGAGCCGGCCGACTCGGGGATCGCGAAGTTCATCGGCGACGCGAACCTGCTAGACGGAGTTCGGCACGGCGATTTCGTCGAGACCGCGCTCGGCCGGCTGCGTGCCGAAGGGCCATCCGCCGCCGGTTCTCAGCTAGTCACCGTGCTCGTCAGGCCCGAGCACATTGAGCTCAGGCCGGCGGCGGGCGACGCCGGCCCGGCCGGCTGGGTAGTCGACTGCGAGTATTACGGCCATGACGCCGTGCTGCGCGTCCAGCTCAAGGGCAACGGCGACATCGCGCCGATCATCGTGCGCACCGCCGGCGATCACCAGCTTCCGCCTGGATCACCGGTCACGCTGCGCCCGAAGGGCCAGGTTCGCACCTGGCCCAGGTAGCGAGGCTCAGGAGCTGCGGGGTCTGGAGCTGCGGGGTCAGGAGCTGCGGATCGACTGCAGGACCAGGGCCGTGTCGAGGGCGGCGACGACCGCTTCCCAGCCCTTATCTTCCTTGCTGCCAGGCGCGCCTGATCGATCCCTCGCCTGCTCGACCGTGTCGCAGGTGAGCACGCCGTTCCCGACCGGGATGCCGGTGTCGAGCGCGACCCTGGTCAGGCCGTAGGTCACGGCGTCGCAGACGTAGTCGAAGTGTGGCGTACCGCCCCTGATCACGCAGCCCAGGCAGGCGACAGCGTCATGCCGCCTGGCTAGCGCCGCCGCCACGACGGGCAGCTCGACCGCTCCTGCTACCCGTGCCACCGTCGGCTCGTCGACGCCGCAGGCCTTTGCCGCGGCTACGGCCCGCTCGACGAGCAGGTCGGTGATGTCGGCGTTCCACCTGGTGGCAACGACCGCCAGGCGAAGGCCGGCCGCGACGACGGCCTCGGCACCAGGACGTCCTGTACCGCTCACCTGGCGCTCACCTGGCGCTCACAGCGGGCTCAGACAGGTCGATCAGGTGCCCGAGGCGGTCTCGCTTGGCGATGAGGTAGCGGAGGTTGTGCGGCGTGGCGCTGACCGGTAGCGATACTGTGCCTGTCACCGCAAGGCCGAAGTCCGACAGGCCCCTGACCTTGTCAGGGTTGTTGGTCAGCAGGCGCAGCGAGGTCACGCCAAGGTCAGCGAGGACCTGGGCGCCTGTCGAGTACTCACGTGCGTCGACGGGGAACCCGAGTTCGGTGTTCGCGTCGACCGTGTCGGCGCCCCGGTCCTGCAGTTCGTAGGCGCGGAGCTTGCTCAGCAGGCCGATGCCGCGGCCTTCATGGCCACGCAAGTACACGACGATGCCGCGGCCCTCGGCGGCGATGGCGGCCATCGCGGCGTTGAGCTGGGTGCCGCAGTCGCAACGCTGCGAACCGAGCACATCGCCGGTCAGGCACTCGGAATGCATCCTCACCAGCACATCCTTGCCGCCGCCTGCGGTGCTATCCAGATCGCCGAGCACGAGGGCCAGATGTTCGGTCCCGTCAAGTGAGTTAAGGTAGCCGATCGCCTTCCACTGTCCGTACTCGTTGGGCACGGTGGTGGTGACCACCCGGCTGATCATGCGTTCCCTGTGCCTTCTGTGCTCGATGAGCTGCGCGATCGAGATCAGCGGCAGGCCATGTTCATCGGCGAAATCGCGCAGGCCAGGCAGCCGCATCATCGTGCCGTCATCGTTGACTACCTCGGCAAGCACGCCGGCCGGCGTCAGCCCGGCCAGCCTGGCCAGGTCCACGGCGGCCTCGGTGTGCCCTGGCCGCCGCAGCACCCCGCCAGGCATGTACCTGAGCGGGAACACGTGCCCTGGGCGCACAAGTTCGTAAGGCTCGGTTGCCGAGTCGACGAGGCGGCGCACCGTCGTTGCCCGGTCGGCGGCGGAGATGCCGGTCGTCACGCCGTCGCGTGCGTCGACGCTGACCGTGAACGCGGTGCGCATGCGCTCGTTGTTCTGCGCGGTCATGAGCGGTAGCTGCAGCCGGTCAAGTTCTTCGCCGGGCATAGGCACGCAGATCACGCCGCTGGTGTGCCTGATCGTGAACGCGAGCAGCGCCGGGGTGGCCCTGCTGGCGGCGAAAATGATGTCGCCCTCGTTCTCGCGGTCGGCGTCGTCCACCACGACGACCGCCTGCCCCGCCGCAATCTGCGCGACCGCGACTTCAACATCGTCGAGGGCTATGTCATCAACCAGATAAGGATCTGACATCAGGCACCGCCAGACAGCAGTCGCTCGACGTACTTCGCGATGACGTCAACCTCAAGGTTCACCACGTCACCGGCCTCGCTCTCGCCGAGCGTGGTCCTGGCGATGGTCTCGGGGATCAAGCTGACCTCGAACCAGTCCTTGCCGAGGTCCTTGCCGAGGTCAGAGACGGTCAGGCTGACTCCGTCAACCGCGATCGAGCCCTTTTTCGCCACATAGCGCGAGAGTTCGGCAGGGACGGAGACGCGGAGCACGCGCCAGCCGTCTTCCTGCCTGGCCTGCGTGATGACCCCGGTGCCGTCCACGTGGCCCTGGACAATGTGCCCGTCAAGCCGGCCGCCGGCGACCACCGGCCGTTCAAGGTTCACCGCGCCGCCGGAAGCGAGCGCGCCGATGCCGGTTCGCGCGAGCGTCTCCCCCATCACGTCCATGGTGAACTGACCATCGGCAGCCTGGGTGACGGTGAGGCACACTCCGTTAACGGCAATCGAACTGCCTGGTTCGAGTGCCTCGGCGACCAGCGGGCCAGCTACGGTCAGCCGCGCCGAGTCGCCGGACAAGTCAAGCCCGGTTACCTTGCCGTACTCTTCGACGATTCCCGTGAACATCCGCCCTCTCCCTGGTGCTCAAGGCTCCGGGGCGCGTCACGAGACGCATCAGCGGCCGACGCTGAACGCCAGCCGGCGACGTGCTGCCTCCCATCCGGACTTTAACCGTCGGTACCGGAATTTCACCGGTTCAACCGGCCGATGGCCTCGGCCGGGTCGCGGACTATGACCGCCGGTTCGGAATTGCACCGACCCCGGAGCACGCTTTAACTACGCATATCAGTATGCCATGCCGTCAAGCCGCGGGCGAGGTCACGTCTGGCGCGGCGCACCGCGACGCGAGATCACGTCGATGATCGCCGCAGCGAGCAACACCGCCGCGACGACGACGTCAATCCACTGGCTCGACACGCCAATCAAGTAGAGGCCGTTGTAGATACCGCCGATCACCAGGCCGCCAAGCACGCCGTGGATGGTCTTGCCGCGGCCGCCGAAGAGGCTGGTGCCGCCGATGACCGCGGCCGCGACCGCGAGCAGCACGTAACTGCTGGCGGTCTTGATGATGTTGGTGGTCAGCGAGACTTGCCACGAGGCGAAAAGCACGCCGGCGATACCTGACGTCATGGCCGCGAGAATGAAGCCCCAGGTTCGGACGGAAGGCAAGCTGACGCCGGCCCGGCGAGCCGCCTCAGGGTTGCCGCCGATGGCGTACACATAGCGGCCGAAGCGAGTTCGCTGCAGCAGTACCGTCCAGGCGGCGAGCACCACGAGGACGATCACGATGATGTAGGGAACCCCCTCGATCGTCCCGAAGTGGGCACGGTTCACGTTGCAGATAACGACTACCGCCACTCCCGCGACCGCCATCAGCACGATCTTCATCGCCGTGAGGCTGCGAGGCGGGGCGTCCAGGCCATGGCGGCGCCTGCGTACATCACGCAACCAGGTCCCTGTTCCCGCGGCCGCGATGATGACGGCCAGCAAGATCCAGCTGGCGACAGGGCCGAGCTGACCCCAGAAGATGTCGTAGAGAACCACCTCGTTGGTGAAGCGGGAGTTGCCGATGCCGACGAGCGTCCCGCCGAGGACGATGATTCCCACCCCCTCGAGGATCAGCAGCCCGCCCAGGGTGACGATGAAGGATGGCATCTTCAGCCGGGCCACGAGGATTCCCTGAATGGCGCCGACCGCGGAGCACGCGAGCAGCGCCGCGATGATCGCCGCCCACCACGGCCAGTTCGGGCCGCTCGGCTGCACAAGCTCGGCGACCACGACGCTGCCGAGCACCATGACCAGGCCTACGGACAGGTCGATCTCCCCGAGCAGCAGGGCAAAGATCTCGGCCATCGCCAGCACCATGTACACGGTGCTTTGCTCGAAAAGGTTGACCAGGTTCTGCGGCGACAAGAACTTGGAGTTCGTGATCTCGAAGCTGATGGCGACCACGACGATCGCCATGACCACGGGCAGGACGCCGCTGTCACCGCCGCGAATTCGCTGCCACCAGGCCCTGACGTACCCGCCAAGCGACTGGGCGAGTAGCTCCGGCGGGACATCGGCCTCGGCGGCCTCAGGGGCAGCGGTAAGGTCGACCGCCAGCCCCGTGTCCGCTGTCGCGGTATCGGCCGGCCCGCCAGGGGCCTGTCCGGAATTCGCGGCCATGGGGAGGTCAGACACGGTTCACGCTCCCACTCCCACGCCGTGACAGCACGTCAACAAGCACTGCTCCGATTAGTACGCCGCCCGGCACGATGTATTCAAGCGGCGTAGCCAGTTCGCCCAAGTTGAGAAGTGATACGCCGTAAGCGATGCCGCCGATGAGCAGGCCGCCGAGAACTCCGTGGAGCGCCTTGCCCCGGCCGCCGAAGAGGCTGACGCCGCCGATCACGGCGGCGGCCACCGCATAGAGCACGAGCTGGCCAGGGTCTGCCGTGTTGGTGCTGTACTCGCCGAAGAAGAAGGAACCCAGCAAGATTCCGCCAAGGCCGGCGGTCGCACCGCACAGCGCGAAGGCCCAGGTGCGGACGGCGGTGAGGCTGACGCCCGCGCGGCGAGCCGCTTCAGGGTTGCCGCCGATGGCATAGATGTAGCGGCCGAACCTGGTCCGCTGCAGCCCGACGGTCCAGACCCCAAGGACGACCAGGACGATCGGGATCACCCAGGGAACCCCCTCCACCGTCACCAGCGGAGTACCGCGGTTCATCGTGCAGATCAGCACCACCGCGACCCCGACCAGCGCCACAAGCAGGATCCTGATCACTGTCAGGCTGACCGGAGGAGCCGTCAGGCCATGGCGTCTCCTTGCGGCTGCGCGCAGCCAGAGCGTCGCGCCAGCGACCAGGACCACGGCCGCCAGGCCCGCCCAGCTGACAGCGGGGACAATCAGTCCTTGCACCATGTCATAGATGACCCGCTGATTGGGCGCGGTAGAACTGACGCTCACCGTGCCGTCAGCTCCGCCGAGGATCACGACGAGAATGCCCGAGAACAGGAGAAAGCCAGCCAAAGTAACAACGAAGGAGGGGATCTTGAGCCGGGCAGTGAGCAGTCCCTGCAAAGCGCCGATCACGCCGCAGCAAACGAGCGCGGCGAGCAACGCCAGCCACCACGGCCAGCCAGGGCCGGGCTGCTGAACGAGCTTGAACGCGATCACGCCGCCGATCATCGCGACCGCGCCGACCGAGAGATCGATCTCCCCGAGCAGGAGTACGGCAGTCTCGGCCACAGCAAGCACCATGTACACGGTGCTCAGCCCGAAGATGTAGACGAGGTTGCTCGGTCGCAGGAAGGCGTGCTCTGGGGTGATGATCTCGAAGACGATGGCGACGAGCACCATCGCAAGTACCACGGTAAGGACGCCGCTGTTGCCGCCGCGGATGCTGGACCACCAGGCACGCAAGTACTGGCCAAACGACTGGGCAATGATCTCGGGCGGGACGTCGGCCGCGACAGGCGTGGCCGTCAAGTCGACGCTCGCGGTCAGGTCCTTGTAGTCCGCCGCCCCTTCCGGGGTCTCGGTCGGGGTACCTGCGGAGTCCGCGGTCATCGGGTTTTCCCGGTCAAGTCCATGGGCTCAGCCCTCACCGCTGGCTGAACCGGCGGGCTCGAAAGGCCGCCCGCTCGAGCCACCCGTCGTCATGTACTCCACCACGCTCTGCCGGTCGAAGTTGGCAGCCGGCCCCTGGACTACCATCCGCCCCAGGTACAGCACCGCGATCCGGTCGGCGATTTCGAAGACGTCGTTCAGGTTGTGCGAGATCACCATGACCGCAAGCCCGCGGTCACGTAGCCGCTTGACCAGGTCAAGCACTGTTCTGGTCTGCACGACTCCGAGCGCGGCGGTTGGCTCGTCAAGCAGGACAAGCTTGGAGTTCCACATCACCGCCTTGGCCACAGCCACTGCCTGCCGCTGACCTCCGGAAAGCGAGGCCACTGGCTGCCTGATCGACCGCACCGTGGTCACGCGGAGCGTGCTCAGAGTCTGGGCGGCTTCCCCCTCCATCGAGTCCTCGTCAAGGAGGCCATGACGCAGGCGCTCCCGACCGAGGAACATGTTCTGGACGATGTCCAGGTTGTCGGCGAGTGCCAGATCCTGGTAAACGGTTTCGATCCCTAGCGCGGCCGCGTCCCTGGTGCTCCTGATGTGCACCGGATGCTCTTCGAAGTAAATCTGACCGTGGTCCGGCTGGTGCACGCCTGAGATGCAGCGGGTAAGCACCGACTTCCCCGCGCCGTTGTCACCGCATAGCCCGGTAACCTGGCCGGCGTAGAGGTCCAGGTTCACGCCGTAGAGCGCCTGGACCGGCCCGAAGTGCTTGTCGATCCCCCGCAGTTTCAGCAGGGGTTCCGCCCCGTCCCCGCCGCCGCTCACGCCGTCCAGGGTCTCGTGTATCTCAGTCATCGTGAAGACTCGTTAGTCGCCTTGCCAAGGTCGGGCTCCCGCCGCTCCGCCATCCCGGCACCGCAGAGCATAGCCGTGCTCCTCCACTCCCGTGTTCAGCCAGTCTGGGGGCCGGCACAACCGCCTTGCCTGGCCCGTGCTGGCGGACCCTCGTGTCTAAGGATCCGCCAGCACAGCCCTTCTAAGGTGCGGTCGATGAGAACCCCATAGAGGTTACTCAGGTCAGATGATCACTGAATGCCATCTTTGGCGCACAGGGTAGCCCCCGCGATCGCGCAGATGTCCGTGGCGGGGTCGAAGCCGTCCTTGACGACTGTCGACTCCATGTTGGCCTCGTTCACCCACACGGGGGTCAGCAGTGACGCCGGCTCGGTGATGCTCGAGTCGGCCGGGTCGACGGTCGTGCCGTTCAGCAGGCCTGCGGGCGGCTTGTCTCCGGCCAGCAGGATCGTGGCCATGGCCACGGCGTCCTGTGCCTCCTTGTAAACGGCCTTGTACACCGAGCCGCACTGGTAACCCTCGAGGATCCAGGCCATGCCCTGAGCCGTGGCGTCCTGGCCGGTGGTCGGAACCTTGAACGGCTTGACGCCGTCGCCCTTGAGGTCGGTGATGACCGCGTTGGCGAGGCCGTCGTTGGCCTCGATCGTGGCGTTGATCTGCTTGTGAGCGGTGTATTCCTGCTGGAAGATGGTGCCGCCCTTGGTGTTGTCCCAGCCGGGGGCGAAGTTCTCGCCGACCAGCTTGTAGCCGCTGCTGTTGGTGGCGCCTGCAGCGACCGTCTTGGCCGCCTGGCCCCAGACAACCTTGTTGTAGCCCTCAGCGAACGAGATGGCGTTCGGGTCGGTGTCCTCGCCGCCGTTCAGTACGAAGACCTGCGGCTTGGGGATCTTCCACGACGTGATGCAGGACTCGAAGCCCTGACCGATCAACTCGCCGACGAGTTCGTTGTTGAAGCTGACGTAGTAGGTGTTCGAACCCTGGAAGGTGGCGCGGTCGTAGCTGATCAGGGTGACGCCCTTGGACTCGGCCAGCTTCGCGATCGCGACGCCGGTCGGGCCGTCAAGCGGGTCCATGATGAGCACCTTGGCGCCGAGGTTGATGTCGGCGGTCGCGTCGTCGAGTTCGGTCGCGTCGCTTCCCTGCGCGTTGTCGATCCGGTACTGCGCCTGGGTGTAGCCGGCGTCGGCGAAGGCATCGTTGAGATACGGCTGGTCGAAGTCAACGTACCGCGTCGACGATGTGGTGTCCGGCAGGATTACCCCTACCTGCAGGCTGTCAGCTCCCTTGGTGGCGTATTCCGTCAGCGGCTTGAACTCAGACATCGTTGACGCGATGTCAACGGTGAACGAGCTGATGCTCAGCCCTGCCGGAACCTTGTTCGAACCGCTTGACGTCGAGGTCGTCGAGGTCGTCGAGGCCGATGAGCATGCCGCAGCTACCAGGCTGACGGCCGCTGCCAGACCCACCCAGCCCACTACGCCGAAGCGACGAGACGTGCCGCGGCCTTGTGGACGGGAGGCCTGACCTCCCTCACTTCTGTTGATAAGTCCCATCTGTTCACCTCATTAACGTGCTTGACTAGCGCAGCCAGTCGGCCGAACGCGAGACGTTCGCCCTGCTTGGCAGACCAAACCATAGATCTTTGCGCGGAAACACGGCGTTAACGTTTGCCCGACTTCGTTAATAAAGCGTTAACACAGAAGGTGGGATTAGTCCGATAAATGCTAGGAGCCTAGTCAGATGCCAGCCGGTAGCCGGCTCTCGGCTGAGTCAGGATCAAAGGCGGACCGCCGTCGTCTTCGAGCTTGGCGCGCAGCCTGCGCACGTAGACCCTGACGTACTCGGTCTCCGTCTCGTACCCGTGACCCCACACGCGGCGCAGCAGGTGTGCGTGGGTCAGCAGCTTGCCGCGGTTCGTGACGAGCTCCCTCAGCAACGCGAACTCCGTCGGCGTGAGGTGCACGCGATCGCCCTGCCTGAACACTTCCTCCTTGGCCAGGTCGATCCGCAGCTCGCCGATCACGATAAGCTGCGGCATCAGGTCGCTCGGTGCCTGCGGTCTGGTGCGGCGCAGCGTGGCGGTAATCCTGGCGAGCAGCTCTTCAATGCTGAACGGCTTGGTCATGTAGTCGTCGGCGCCCATGTTGAGCGCGGTCACCTTGTCGCGCTCGCCGCCCCTTGCCGATACGACGATGATCGCGACCCCTGACCGCTCGCGCATCTGCCTGCAAAGCTCGAAGCCGTCGACCTCCGGCAGCATCAGGTCGAGCAGCACGATGTCCGGCGCTTCGGTGTCAAGTAGCTGAAGCGCGCGCGATCCGTCGGCGGAAACCACCGTGTCGAACCCGCGCACCGCCAGGTTGGACCTGATGAGGTCGACGATGTTCGGGTCGTCTTCCACTACCAGCGCACGTGTTCTAGCGATGTGCTCCGCCACGCCCGAACGCCTCCTTCCGTACCCACCGCCCGGAGTTCGAGCCGGGCGCCAGGCCGGCGCGAATGCGCGGCTCGCCAACGGCAAGCGGCGCCACCCCGTCCTCGATCGGAAGCGTCACGGTGAAGCTCGCGCCCCCGGCCGACGGCTTAACCTCGAGCTTGCCGCCATGC
>Ga0335074_10011042_pt1 | contig 12634 bp, 10 predicted proteins | sample Lox_Sample_23_FD_206715 | JGI IMG/M metagenome (GOLD analysis project Ga0335074, IMG submission 206715) | Soil microbial communities from Loxahatchee National Wildlife Refuge, Florida, United States - Lox_Sample_2.3 | ecosystem: Environmental > Terrestrial > Soil > Wetlands | place: USA...
GCGGCACGCCCATGCTTTTGAGAATTGCCGCGGCTTCGCGGGTACGCTCGGGGCTGTAGGAGGAGATGCCGACGTAAAGCGCCTTGCCCGCATGCACGGCAGAGACCAATGCGCCCATGGTTTCTTCGAGAGGGCAATTCTTCCAGGGGCGGTGGGCGTAGAAGATGTCGACGTAATCGAGGCCCATGCGGCGGAGGCTGTCGTCGAGCGAGGCGAGCAGATATTTGCGCGAGGCGCCGATGCCGTAAGGTCCGGGCCACATGTCCCAGCCGGCTTTGGTGGAGATGATGAGCTCGTTGCGCAGGGCGCTCACGTGCCGGCGCACGCCGAAGTCCTTCTTCAGAATTGTGCCGAAGTTTTCTTCCGCCGAGCCGTAGGGAGGACCGTAGTTGTTGGCGAGATCGAAATGGGTGACGCCGCGATCGAAGGCGCGGCGGACCATGGCGCGGCCGGTCTCGAAAACGTCGGCGCCGCCAAAGTTCTGCCAGAGGCCGAGAGTGATGGCGGGCAGGACGAGACCGGAGTTGCCGCAGCGGCGAAAAGCGACGTGGTCGTAGCGGGCGGGGTTGGGAATGTAGGCGGTTTCCATGTCACCCCGATTCTAGTGCCTTCCAGGGCCGTGTTGGTTGAGAGTCTTCGTTTCCCACATCTCAGGATCGAGATGTGGGGCACCTGATGGCGATGTTTCTGGCCGCGTGAATTGCGGGAACATTGCGGCCGTTACGCACGTAGAAGCAAGCATCATGTTCAGCGATCTGAGACTCGCTTTCCGTCAATTGGGCAAATCGCCGGGATTTGTTCTCACGGCGATTGTCACCCTGGCGCTTGGGATCGGCGCTAATGCCGTCGTCTTCAGCGTTCTGAATGCACTGGTTCTGCGCCCGTTGAATGTGCCCCAGGCAGAAAACCTCTACATGGTGCAGCGGTCCGTGTTTCCATCGCAGTCCTACCCGGACTACGTGGACCTGCGCGACCGGAATCGGACCTTCGAGAGCATGGTGACATACAACATCATTGGCCAGGTTGGCGTGGACACCGGCGGAAATCCTTCCACCGCCTGGCCTTACCTGGCGAGCGGCAATTACTTCGACGTCCTCGGAATTCAGCCGTACCTTGGCCGCTTCTTCCATGCCGTGGACGAAAAAGGCTTCAACAGCGCCCCCTATGTTGTGTTGAGTTATGCATACTGGCAAAGCCATTTTCATGGGGACAAGGGCATCGTGGGGCGGAAGCTGGATGTGAACAAGCATCCATACACGATCATCGGCGTAGCGCCGCCTGCATTTCGGGGAACGGAGCTCTTTTTTGCGCCGGCGATGTGGATTCCGATTGTTGAGCAGCCCACCGTCGAGACCTCTAATCAGCTGAAGTACCGCGGCGACCATTCTTTGTTCGTGATCGGGCGCCTGAAACCGGGCGTGACGCCGGCGGCAGCTACAGCGGATCTGAATGCTCTTGGGGCATGGCTGGCCAAGACCTACCCGTCAGACGACGATGGGTTGAAATTCAGCCTGGCCCGGCCAGGGCTGATTGGCGACATGCTGGGCGGCCCGGCTCGAGCGTTCATGGCTGGTTTAATGCTGCTTGCGGGGCTGATCCTTCTGGCGGCGTGTGCGAATCTTGGAAGCCTGTTCTCGGCGCGGGCGGCCGATCGGGCAAAAGAGGTGGCGCTGCGGCTCGCGCTCGGATCGCATCGCGGACTTATCCTGCGGCAACTGCTGACCGAGGCGGTGCTGGTTTCATTGGCGGGAGGAGCGGCAGGCCTGGCAGGCGGGGTGCTGATTCTGCGCGGCCTGAGCGCCTGGCAGCCGGTTCCCGATGTCCCAATCAATGTGCCGGTGAATCCCGACATGCGCACCTACGCTGTGGCACTGCTGCTTGCACTGTTCAGCGGACTGCTCTTCGGAATCGTTCCGGTTGGCCAGGTGATGCGCGCTGACCCGTGGCAGACGATTCGAACCGGCATGAGCAGCACTGCGGGAATGAGACGTTTTGTGTTGCGCGACTTGCTGCTGGTGACACAGATTGCCATTTGTGCGGTGCTCGTAACCTCATCGCTGGTTGCTGTGCGCGGCCTGGCCCGTTCGCTCCACGGGAGCTACGGGTTCGTGCCGCAAAACGTCACGCTCGTTATGACCGATTTGCACATGGCGGGGTATACCGACGATAGCGCGCCGCAAATGCAGAGACGCATGATTGATGCGGCGACGGGGATTCCCGGCGTAACGGCCGTGGGGTACACGGACCGCGTTCCGCTGAGCCTGGGTAGTAGCGACTCCGACGTGTTCCTCGACACCACCACCGATTATCGGCCGACCAACGCTGCTGCGGACGCGATGAACTACAAGATATCGCCGGGCTACATGCAAGCAGCGGGTACCAGGCTGCTGGCGGGCAGAGACCTTACGCTGAACGACGATGACAAAGCGCCGACCGTGGCTCTGGTGAACCGGCAGTTTGCGATCAAAGTCTTCGGATCGGTAGACAAAGCCCTCGGAGGGCACTTCAAGTTCTGGGGCGGCAGCCGAACAGAAGTTGTGGGCGTGGTTGAAGACGGGAAATATCGGACGCTGACCGAAGATCAGCAGCCAGCCATGTTCTTCTCGTTTTTGCAGCACAAGTCGACTGACACATGCCTGGTGGTACGGTCGAAACGCGATCTTGCCGAATTGTCCCCGGCACTCACCGGGGCGCTCGACGGGCTGGATTCATCTTTGCCCATCGCCCCGAAATTATGGACGGCAGAGATGGATTCGGCACTGTTCGCTGCGCGCGTGGCAACAGTGGCGCTGGGGGTGTTGGGGCTGCTTGGCGCGATGCTGGCGGTGACGGGCGTCTTCGGCATGTCATCGTATTCGGTAAGCAAGCGGCTGCGGGAGTTGGGAATTCGCATAGCGCTGGGAGCGCGACGGCAGCAAGTGCTGCGCAACGCGCTCGGCCGCGCCTTCTGGCTGCTGGCCATCGGCTCGATTGCCGGAGTGGCGCTGGGAGTGATGGCCACGCGCGTGCTTTCGTTCATCGTCTATCAGGCCACGCCGAAGGATCCATTCGTATTGGGCGGGGTGTGCGCAACCATGCTGCTGCTGGGCCTGATGGCGGCGTGGATTCCTGCGCGCCGGGCGCTGGCCGTGAATCCGCTGGTTCTGCTGCGGGATGAATAAGGCGGCTTCGCAATTGGTGTTGCTTTCGGCCTCCCTCCGCATTATCAATTTGCGCGCGCTGCGGTTTTTCGGATTAATTCACGTTTGCGGCTTTCCAAGTGGTGGAGAAATCGAATGCGCCCGGGCGTGAGCGGCGGGGAAGATTGAACGGCATCACTTGACGCGGCTTCGCGCAGAGTCTTGCCGGCGGCCGAGTGTTGCCACCTTCTCTGCAATCCAGAGCTTGATCAAGGACTGATACGGTACGTCGAGTCTCTGCGCGTGGCTGCGAACGGTATCCAGCAGATTCTCCGGCATGCGCAGTGAAATCGACTCCGTGGATGGCTTGAGCTTAGGGAACACCGCCAGCTTCGCCTTGCTCCAGTCGACATATTCCGTGCTGTCATTCTTGGGCGACTCCCAAAAGGCGCGCTCCGCCGCCTGATTTGCAAACTTAGGGATTGGCTTTAAGCGCTTGCTCATAGATTTTCCTCTCCTTGCGGCTCGCCGTCCGAGCCGAAATCGGTCGAATCAGCGTTCCGTCTCCACGCTCGGTAAAGGTAATATGCAGGCAGCGATTCGCATCAGTCCGGCCCAGCGCCTGAAACCTTGGCTCCTGCTGGCTATGTTTTGCGTCTGACGCAACAATCAATGGCTTGTTGAGAAAAACCTGTTCGACTTCAGCCTTGGTAACGCCGTGCTTTTCGTTCTTCCGTAAGTTGCCTTCATCCCAATCGAACCCCGTGTATTCCATGATTGGCTTCCTTCAGGATCTTTACGAAACAATCTCAGCGCCACCTCGCGTATATGTATGCAATATACAACAAAAGGGGCATTTTGGACAAGACCCGCGCCCGCACCGGCTTTCACTCTGCATTATCAATTTGCGCGCGCTGAAGTTTGTCGGAGTAGTCGACGTAGACGGCTTTCCAGGTGGTGAAGAAGTCGAGCGCGCCCAGACCTTCGCGATGGCCGTTGCCGGTTTGCTTGACGCCGCCGAAGGGCAGGTGCACTTCGGCGCCGATGGTGGGCGCGTTGATGTAGGTGATGCCGGCTTCGAGGTCGCGTATGGCGGCGAAGGCGCGGTTGACGTCGCGCGTGTAGAGCGCCGTCGAGAGGCCGTAGTCGATGGAGTTGGCGATTTCGACCGCTTCTTCGAAGGTGGAAAACTCAATGAGTGCGACGACCGGACCGAAGACCTCTTCGCGCGCGATGCGCATCTGGGGCGTGACGCCGGCGAGGACGGTGGGCTCAAAAAAGGTGCCGCCGGCATAAGGACCGGAGGTGAGCGCGTTGCCGCCGCAAAGGCGCTCCGCGCCTTCACTCTCCGCAATTTCGACATAGCGCCTGGAAGTTTCAATCTGCGCGGCATTTACCTGCGGGCCGACTTCGACGGATTCGTCGAGGCCGTTACCGACCTTGAGCTTTTTGGCGCGAGCGACAAACTTTTCTGTGAATTCCGCGGCGATTTCCTTTTGCAAAAGAATGCGGCTGGTTGCGGTGCAGCGCTGGCCGGTGGTTCCGAATGCGCCCCACAACGCGCCGTCAAGAGCGAGGTCGAGATTAGCGTCGTTGAGGACGATCTGCGCGTTTTTGCCGCCCATTTCGAGCGAGACCTGCTTGAAGGTGGCGGCGGCGCGCTGCGCGACCAATGATCCAACCGAACTTGACCCGGTGAAGCTGATGGCGCGCACATCGGGATGGTCGACGAGTGCTGCGCCGGCAGCCGAGCCGGTTCCGCTGACGATGTTGACGACGCCGGGCGGGAGGCCGGCATCGACGAGCGCCTCCACGAGGTTATAAGTGGACAGCGGCGTGTCGGTAGCAGGCTTGATGACGCAGGTGTTGCCCGCGACCAGTGCGGGAAAGAGCTTCCAGCTGGGAATCGCCATGGGAAAATTCCACGGCGTGATCAGACCGACGACGCCGACTGGCATGCGCACGCTCATGGCAAACTTGTCGGGCAGTTCGCTGGGCGTGGTAACGCCGAAGAGACGCCTGCCCTCACCTGCCACATAGAATGCTTCGTCGATGGCTTCCTGCACGTCGCCGCGGGTCTCGGCGAGGACCTTACCCATTTCGCGCGTCATCTCCCGCGCATATTTTTCCTTGTTTTGGAGGAGTATTGCGGCGGTGCGAAAGAGAATCTCAGCCCGTTTGGGCGCGGGAACCAGGCGCCAGGCGGCAAAGGCCTTCTTCGCGGCGGCAACAGCCTGCGCTACGTCTGCGGCATCGGAGGCAGGAAAGGCGCCGATGACGTCGGAGTGGTCGGCGGGGTTGATGTTGAGGATGGTCTGGCCAGATGCGGCTGGGAGCCATTGGCCGGCGATCAGGTTGTGATATGTGGGCTGGGTCATAAGGCAGGTTTCAGGTTTCAGTTGTCAGTGGTCAGAATACAGCCGGCCTTCCTGCTTCGGCGAGGGAGGGCCTTAGTCGAACCGGCTGGGAGGCCCGACCGGGCGCTCTGGTCAAAGGCGTGCGTGGGGCGTTGGGTACTCTTGTTCCGGTGTTTGCGGGTGGCTTCTGCGGCACCGGTCCAATGGCCGTACAATAGGCGTTGAGGTTGTTTGATTTTCAGGTTTTGAGGTCGACTCAGTTTTCAATGTCATCGAACGGATATCCTTCGCGCTCTTCGCGGTCCCACGGGATTCGCTCGCTCTTTAGCATGTTTTCGAGCGATCTGGCCATTGATCTTGGCACTGCCAATACTCTCGTCTATGCAGCGGGCAAGGGCATCGTTGTCAACGAGCCCTCCATTGTAGCGATCAATAAAAATACCGGCGAAGTGGAGGCCGTGGGCAAAGAAGCCAAGGAGATGCTGGGGCGCACACCCGGCAACATCGTGGCCATTAAGCCCATGAAGGACGGAGTGATCGCCGACTTCAAAGTGACCGAGAAGATGCTGAATTACTTTATCCAGAAGGCGCACAACCGCAAGATGCTGGTGCATCCGCGGATCGTGATCGGCGTGCCTTCGGAGATTACGCAGGTGGAAAAGCGTGCGGTCGAGGACTCGGCTTACCGCGCCAAGGCCAGCGAAGTGTACCTGGTGGAGCAGGCAATGGTGGCGGCGATCGGCGCGGGGCTGCCGATTACCGAGCCTTCGGGCAACATGGTGGTGGATATCGGCGGCGGAACGACGGACATTGCCGTGATTTCGCTGAGCGGCATCGTGTATTCGCGCTCGGTGCGCATGGCCGGCAACCAGATGGACGAGGCCATCACCAATTATCTGAAGCGCAAATACAATTTGCTGATTGGCGAGCGCACGGCTGAGCAGATCAAGATCGATATCGGATCGGCATTTCCGCTGGACAAACCGCTGAGCATGGAGATCAAGGGACGCAATCTGATTGAAGGCGTACCCAAGACGATCACCATCGACGACAGCGAAATCCGCGAGGCGCTGGGCGAGTGCATCGCCGTGATCATGAACGCCATTCGCGTGGCGCTGGAACGCACGCCGCCGGAGCTATCGGCCGATATCAGCGATCGCGGCATTGTGCTGACAGGAGGCGGCGCGCTGATCAAGAATCTCGACAAGCGCATCCGCGAGGAGACCGGGCTGCCTGTATCGGTGGCCGACGATCCGCTGGCATCGGTGGTGCTGGGCACGGGCAAGATGCTTTCCGACTTCCGTCTGCTGCGCAAGATCAAGATCGATTAAAGACAGGGAACGAGGGAACAAGACACCCGACCTAGTCCTTGAGCTTGTTCATCAGGGCGTTGAGCATGCGGCTTATTTCGGCAGAAAGTTTTTCCGCAGGTTCGCACGCTCCCCGCACGCAGAATCCCACGGTGCTTGCGATGACAAGTCGCGTCTGCAATTCGCAATTTGAGCCCCTGGCGTGGCCAAGGAAGAGCAGGTATTGGCTCTTAGTGGATTTGCCGTTACCTTCGGCAATGTTACTGGCGATGGACACGGAAGCACGACGCATTTGATTGCTTAGGCCGAACTGTTCGGAAGGAGGAAATGAGGCAGTGAGATGATAAATTTTCCGAACTAAGTTGGATTGCTTTTTGCCAGACAATAAGATCTTTGAAGGATGCTCCCATGTGGTCTTCACTCCTTTGTGGCTGTTTCTCAATGAACTTGAGCGAAGAATATGATCGTCCGACGGATGACAATGTGACCGCCGGTACAGGGTTTCCGCGGCTTCTTGTTCCCTCGTTCCCTTGTTCCCTTGTTCCCTGAACTTATGGAATCCTTCTTCGTCCGGTATCGGAATCTTGTGGTGCTGCTGTCCATCCTGGTGGTGCAGCTCGCGGGGCTTGCGGTGCAGGTGCGCCGGACGAGCAGCGGCGCGAGCACGCTCGATCCCACTGACCCGAGCGGAGTGCGCTTGATCCGGCTGTGGGCCAATGGGGTGATTTCGCCGCCGGAGCGGCTGATCCACGCAGTGAAGATGGACACGGTAGGGTTGTGGACCGGCTACATTGATCTGCGCCACGTCCGTGAACAGAACCAGGATCTGAAAAAGACCATCGACCGGATGCAACTGGAAGAGGCCGAAATGCTTGAAGACGCGCGCCAGGGCGAGCGACTGCAAGCGCTGCTCGGCTTTCAGGAAAAGTACATCTACAGCACGGTTGCCGCGCAGGCCTATGGCTCCAGCGGCAGCGACCGCTCGCACGTGTTTTATATCGATAAGGGCTGGCGTGATGGCTTGAAGCCGGATATGCCGGTGATTACCGCCGACGGGATCGTGGGCAAGGTACGGGATGTGTTTCCCCACACCGCGCAGGTGCTGGCCGTGAACGATGCCACGAGCGGCGCAGGTGTGATTTTGGAGACGACGCGCATTCGTGGCATTTTGCGCGGCGATGTTGCGGGACGGCTGGAGGTGGTGGACGTTACGGCTGACCAACGCATCAAGCCTGGAGAAAATGTGCTTACCGCCGGTGGCGATCTGATTTTTCCGCGCGGGCTGCCGGTAGGCGTGGTCGAGCGGGTGGAGCGCGATCCTGATCGCGACGGGCTGGTCGACATTATTTTGAAACCGGCCGCGCATCTTGACCGCCTGGACGAAGTGCTGGTGATTACCTCGACCCAGCCGCGCTTTCCGCCGCAAGCGCAGCAGGATTTGGCGACGAGCGAAGCAGCAGAAGGCCCGGAGGCTGCCGCAGCGAATGAGGCGAAGAAGGCTTCGGAGATCATGGCCGAGAAGCTACCCGGCCTGATCGATCCAAATCTGCCGCCGGACCAGCAGCCACTGCACGACTCCAGCAATCCGAATTACGCGCCGAAGCCGCCGCTGCCGTTACACCCCGACGAGTTCTCGCCCGGCGCTGCTGAGACACCTGGATCGGAACCGGATGCGGGTGCGGCGCCGGAGCCGAAGCCGAAGAGTCCGGCTGCTGAGCAAAATCGGGCACCTGAGCAGAATCCAGCCGCCAAAAAGAGCACCGCCGCTCATCCCGCCAATTCGGGCGGTGAAAAGACGCCGCCGTCCCGCGGTGCGGGATCCACGCCGCAAACGCCGCAGAGAGATCATTAAGATATGTCCTTGCTCGGCGCCGACACGCGGCGCGATATTGAGATTCGCCGCTATCCGGTGCTGGCCTACGCGCTGGTTCCGCTGGTTTCACTTGTGTTGCAGGCATGGCTGCCGCGCGTGCTGGGCCGCTATACCTGGTTCGATCTGCCGTTCGTGGTCACCGTTTACTTTGCTTTGGGACGCCGCAGCCCCATCCAGGGCACGCTTATGGGAGCGGCGATGGGCCTGTTCGAAGATGCGCTTTCGCATTACGCCATCGGGATCAACGGCATTGCGAAGAGTGTGGTGGGTTTTCTTGCAGCGTCGGTGGGTGTTCGCATCGATGTCGAAAATCATTTGATCCGGATGGTTTTTACCTTCGGGCTTTCACTGCTTTCGAGCGGGATATATCTTTTCGTGAGCCGCTTCCTGTTGGGGCTGACGATTGAGTGGAGTTGGCTGACTGAGCTGCTCCGCGCGGTGGGCAATTCGCTGATCGCGCTGGTGCTGTTTCCGTTGCTGGACCGTCTTCAAGTCAGGGACTAAGGAACGGGAAACAGGGTAGAGATAGACACCGCGGACGCATTTACAGCACCAGAGAAAAGGGTTCTAGATTGCGAAGGCTGCGGGAAATTGAACTCGGGGTATTCTAGGGAATAGGGATTATGGCATCGGGCGGCGATCGCGGTGAAAAAATCTCACCGCTCAAATTGACGGTGGTGCAGTACGGCATTCTTTTCATGATGCTGGCGCTGGCTGCGGGCTTGTGGCGGCTGCAGGTGCTAAACGTATCAAGCTACCGCGTGCTGGCCGAGCAGAACCGCATCCGCAAGGAGCCGATTCTCGCGCCGCGCGGCAAGCTCTTCGACCGCGAGAACCGGCTGATTGTGGACAATTACCCTTCGGTCTCCTGTTTTCTGGTGCGCGAGCAGAGCCGCAACGTCGAGGCCGACCTGCCGCTGATTGCGAAGGGCCTGAATCTCGATCTGGAGCAACTGCGGGCCACGCTGCATCATTACCGTTCCCAGCCCGGCTATCAGCCCATCCCAATCAAGCTGGAAGTGACTCCCGATGAGCAGGCCTTTATCGCGGCGCACCGCAACGAGCTGCCGGAACTGGAGACCATCGACGAAGAGCGGCGGCTTTACCCGCGTGACGGTTTTGCGGCGCACCTGATCGGTTACGTGGGTGAGGTGAGCGAAGACGATTTGAACAATCCGCGCTTTGCCTACTATGAGCCGGGCGACGTTGTGGGGAAGGCCGGTGTGGAGGAGACCTACGACGAACTGCTGAGGGGCCAGGATGGAAGCCGCGAGGTGGTGGTGGACAGCCACGGGCGCGAGGTGGGCTATTTCGGCATTGAGCATGCGACGCCCGGGCAGGACCTCAGGCTGACCATCGACAATGACCTGCAGCGTGCGGCGGAACTGGCGCTGGGCGACCGCAATGGCGCCATCGTGGCCATGGATCCGCGCAATGGCGAGATTCTGGCGCTGGTTTCGCGGCCCAGCTTCGATCCCAACGACTTTGCTGTGAAGATCGACCGCACGGCGTGGAACAAGCTGGTCACTGATCCCGACCACCCCCTGATGAACAAGGCCCTCCAGGCGCAGCTTGCGCCGGGCTCCACGTTCAAAATCCTCATGTCGGTTGCCGGCCTGCAGGAAGGTATCGCGCAGAACATGCATATTGTGTGCAATGGCGGCTGGGGACCTTATGGGTACTTCCATCACTGCGACGAGCACCACGGCGCGGTGGATATTTACAACGCGATTCCGTACTCCTGCGACACATTTTTCTACATGCTGGGCGACAAGCTGGGCATCGACCGCATTGTGAAGTATGCGGATGAATTCGGCTATGGGCAGAAGACGGGAGTTGACCTGCCGGGAGAGCAGGCGGGGCTGATGCCATCGCCGGATTGGCTGATCAAGAACTTCCATCACCGCTGGTATCCGGACGAGACGCTGGACGTGGCCATCGGGCAGGGCGCGATTGAGGCTACGCCAATTCAATTGGCGCGCATTATTGGAGGGATTGCTTCAGGCGGGCACATGGTGCGGCCGCACACGGTGTTTCCCGACCAGCTTTCGCCGGAGTTCCGCAAGTCGTTGCTCGACAGCTTTCCTGGGTCAGGCGACGCTTATGTTCCGATTGATCCGGCAAACTGGGAGATCATCACTGACGGAATGTACAACGTGACCCAGCCCGGGCTTTATCACACCGCCGGCGCGGAGGGCTTGCCCGGCATCGACTTTGCAGGCAAGACGGGGACCGCGCAGCAGATGAGTCACGAAGCGCTGGAAAAGACCGGGAAGGGACGGGCCACGTTTCCCAACGTGTGGTTTGTGGGCGTAACGCCGCGGCGCAATCCCGAGCTGGTGGTTGCGGTGCTGTGGCAGGACGGCGAATTCAGCTATTACCCGGCGCGGATCGGCGCGCAGGTAGTGGAGGCTTTCGTGAATAAGAAGCGGCGGCTGGCGGGGAATTTGCCGCCGGAGAAGGCCGCGAAGCCTGTCGAGGTGGGCGCGGTGTGGTCGGTGCCGGGCTCGCCGGGCGGCGGGAAAGGCAAGCAGAGTGCGCACATTCAAAGCGGGCATTTCTTTATTGAGAACGGACAGATCGTGGCTGAGAACAACGCGAGCGCGAAGGCGGCGCAAAAGCAGGCGGCTGGCGTTGCTGCCGCGCCGCCAGAGACTGCTCTGCCCATAAGCCCGGCGCAATTGGCCGCTGCGCTGCCGGTGCGAAGGCAGGATCGATAATCCGATGCGCCGCTTCATGAGCTTTCGCGATTTCGACTGGGCATTGCTGGGGCTGGTGCTGTTGCTGTGCACGGCCTCGGTGATCGAGGTGCACTCGGCCACGCTGCACACAAGGTTTGCCAGTTTCGGCAGCAGGCAGATCTTCTTTGTGGCGGCAGGCGTGGCAATCATGTTTGTGTTTTCGAAGATCGACTATCACCGCATTCTGGATTGGGCGCCCTGGGCCTATGGATTCGGCCTGGTTTCGTTGGCTGCCATCTTCACACCTCTTGGGCACAACGCACTGGGAGGGCGTCGCTGGATCAAGCTGGGCCCGATGACGTTCCAGCCCTCAGAACTGGTGAAGCTTGTCCTGATGCTGATGGTCGCGCGGTACTTCTCAAATCTTGGCGGGCGCAACCTGACCTGGAAGGACATCTTCAAGGCCTTTGCGCTGGTTGGCGTCCCCATGATTCTGGTGCTGAAGCAGCCCGACCTGGGAACGACATTGACCTACACGCCGATTCTCGTCGCCGGATTGTTCCTCGGCGGCATCAACTGGCGCCAGAGCCTGATTCTGCTGACGGCAGCTGCGGTTCTGGTGGGCGGGGTGTGGTCAAGCGGCAAATTCCTGAAGCCTTACCAGAAGGCGCGTCTTACCAGCTTCGTGAATCCCGAAAACGACCCCCGGGGCGCCGGCTACCAGTTGCTGCAATCTGAAATTGCTGTAGGCTCGGGCGGGATCTGGGGCAAGGGGCTGGAAAAAGGCACGCAGACGCAGGGTTATTTCCTGCCGATTCCCTACACTGACTTCATCTTCGCGGCTCTCAGCGAAGAGCACGGCTTTGTGGGCGCGGTTTCTGTGCTGCTGCTATACTTTCTTATATTGATGCGTTTGATTCAAAACGCTCAAACAGCCGCCGACCTGCCCGGTTCGCTCATTATCATGGGAATTGTGGCTGTGTTGACCTTCCAAATCGCGGTCAACGTAGGCATGGTCATTGGGTTTATGCCCGTCACCGGAATCCCTTTACCCTTATTGAGTTATGGTGGGTCTTCGGTGCTGTTTACGTTCCTGGCGCTGGGCGTGGTGATGAATGTCCGCATGCGCCGGTTCGTTAACTGACGCGCTTCGGTCCAAAAGGTTGAATGGCGTCAGAGAGAAAGAGATTCAGCCCTTGCACGGCTCGAGAACGATCGAGGATCGTGCTGGGCGGCAAGTGCAGAATTTTCAAGTAGTTCGCCGGCATGGTCACGATGGATCGCGCCCGGCAGG
>Ga0335074_10011044_pt1 | contig 12633 bp, 15 predicted proteins | sample Lox_Sample_23_FD_206715 | JGI IMG/M metagenome (GOLD analysis project Ga0335074, IMG submission 206715) | Soil microbial communities from Loxahatchee National Wildlife Refuge, Florida, United States - Lox_Sample_2.3 | ecosystem: Environmental > Terrestrial > Soil > Wetlands | place: USA...
CCAAGAATGTGTACTACCTGGCGCTGATGGATGGTTGGGTGGAAGCGCCGACCATCGAAGGCCCGTGGAACGAGGCCAAGCACGCACCAACGAAGTCCCTGGACAAGATCCGGCAAGCCGCCGAGGCCAACAATCAGAACCAGCCTCTGGGCAATCCGGAGCAGTCGTTGGCGGATTCTTACAAAGAGGGCGAGGCAGTGACGGTGTATGTCAGCACAACTCCTGCCGAGCTGCTGGTGATGGAGGGCGAACCGCAATACGAGGCAATTCCCGGAACCACTCTGTCCTACGTCTCCAATACCGGCAGCGACATCTTTCTCGATTCCACCAATCAGAGTTATTACGTTCTTCTCGGTGGCCGCTGGTTCCAGTCGCCGTCGCTGCAAAACGGTCCCTGGACTTATGTTTCCGGCACCAACCTTCCCCCCGATTTCGCGAAGATTCCAAGCTATAGTCCCAAGGGCGACGTTCTGGTCTCGGTTCCCGGAACTCCCGCCGCGAAGGAATCGCTGATTGCGAATTCGATTCCGCAGACGGCGACCATCTCACGCACCGCCGCCACGCTCACGGTTACGTATGACGGCGCGCCTGTCTTCCAGCCGATCGCCGGCACGAATATGACCTACGCGGTCAACACTACCACGCCCGTCATCTACGTTCCCGGCAACACCTATTTCGCGGTCAGCAACGGAGTGTGGTTCAGCTCGGCGTACGCCACGGGCCCGTGGGTCGTGGCCACCAGCATTCCTTCGGTCATCTACACCATTCCGCCCAGTTCGCCTATGCACTATGTAACCTACGTGCAGGTCTATGGCTACACGCCCAGCGTGGTCTACGTCGGATACACTCCGGGCTACTACGGAACGGTCGTCTCGTCGGATGGCTTGGTCGTCTACGGCACGGGCTATTACTACCCGCCTTATATCGGACCAACGGTTTGGGTTCCCGCGCCCTACACCTACGGCGTCGGCGCAACCTTTGCCTGGAGTACCACGGCGGGATGGGCGCTTGGCTTCGGCATGGGCATGGCCATCGGCTCCTGGTGCAGTCCGTGGTGGGGCCCGGTCGGCTATTGGGGCTGGGGTTGGGGAGCTCCGGCCTGGGGCTGGGCTGGATGGGGCGGCGCGGCTGCGGCTAACGTCTATGGCCGTTGGGGCAACACTGCATATGCCGGAACGCACGCTGCGTGGGCCAATCCCTGGACCGGCAACTACGGCACCGGCGGTCGCGGAACCTACTACAATCCCGTGACCGGCAATACCGGCTACGCGGCTCACGGCGCAAACTACAACGCTTACACCGGCAACTACACCACGGGATCGCGGGTCAGTGGCTACAATCCAACTACTGGCAATCGTTATGCCGGCAGCGGCGGTACCGTCAGTAACGCCTACACCGGCAACTACGCAGCCGGCGTTCACGGCATGAATTACAACCAGAACACCGGCGTTGTGCATGGCGGCGCGGCTGGGGTTGCGGGCAACGCCTACACTGGCGAGTCAACCGCGGGAGCGCATGGATTCACGTACAACACCAACACCGGCAACGGCGTCGCACACACCCCCAACAACACCTATGCCACTCACGATGGCGACGTCTACAAATACAATCCCTCGAGCGGCTGGCAGCAGCACACCGATAGCGGCTGGTCCACACCTTCATCCAGCTTCGACAAGTCGACGATGAACGGTCAGGCCGCGGCCCGCAGCGAAGGAGACTCGCGCTGGAGCAACTTCCAGCATGGGGGCTGGGGTGGAGGCAATGGCGGCGGTGGCTGGGCCGATCGCGGCGGTTTCAGCGGCGGCGGCTTCGGCGGTGGCCGCTTCGCCGGCGGTGGCGGATTCCGGCGATAGATCGATTCCCTCGACATCACGCTGTAAACAGCGCCCTCGGGTCGCAGCCGGCGCGCTTACTTTTTCACCGTGATGCTGTCGGCGATCTGGTTGTATTCGTCGCGCGAGAGGATGTGCTTCTCCAACAGCTGGTGCTCACTGGAATAAGGCCGGCCCGCGATCACGCGGTCCGCGGATGCGCCGTCCATTCCTGGCAGGCTCATCAGTTGCGCTTTGGACGCGCTGTTCAGGTCGACCGGCTGGTCGGGGCTGGGTCGAGTCAACCCCTCTTTTATTCCCTCGGCAACCGCCTTGGCGTTGTCTTTGAGCTCGGCGGTAGCCGCCGCAGTCTGTTGCCGGATTTGCTCCGGACTCTGCGGCTGGCTATTCGTACAGGCATTACAACCGATAAGGCAAATCGGCAGGGCGCTGATGAGAAGCGCCAGGAAAGTCGTTCCCACTCGCATGCTCAGTGAGATGCAGAATTGCAGTGAATCGGCTTCTTGCCAGAAACGCCGACCCACCGAAAAGGCACAGCCTGAGCTGTGCCCGGTGTGCGATGCAAGCCATCCAGCCAAGGACCGCCGCTGAGGGTAGGGCGGAAATAGTCGACATCTATAAATCAGCTGCCGCGGCGCCCACGACGGACCGTCTCCGTCGTCGCCCAAATCGGAGCCGCCATGGCGGCGACTTCGATCAGCTTGCCTCTATGCGTTGGCGTAGTGTTCGGCGTTCTTGGCGATGAATTCCTGCTTGTCGGCGGGAACTTCGTCGACTACAAAAATCGAATTGGTCGGGCAAACCGGAACACAAGCGCCGCAGTCGATGCAGCCATCGGGATCCACGTATAGCTGGGGCGCGGCTTCAAAACCGTCTTCGTCCTTCTTGGGGTGAATGCAGTCGGTCGGACAGGCTTCGACGCAAAGTTCATCTTTCGTACAGGTATCAGTTATGACGTATGCCATGATTGCGATCTCCCGTTATTGTTGTGCACCGCCCCACATTCAGGACCTGGGCGGCTGGTCCCTTTCGCCAAACCCAATGTACAAATTCCTCAACCATGTAGGCGGTGATGTGGGTCACTCGCCTGTTGTGAGCGGCGGCACAACCGGTTGCGGCCTGCAACTTCGCAGAGTTTGGCGCGAAACAGCCGGCATGCTGGCCCCACAATTGCTGCTTTGCCTACGAGTAGCCAAGACCGTCAGCCAAATGGTGGAGATTCGATTGAATCGCGCGACGTACCAGGTAAATTCTGCATCTTAAACCTGCGAAGTTTTCCGGCAGTTCCTGCGGCACGTCCTCCGCTATAATCGGCATTTCGGCTTCGGCAACCCAGAAGGAGCGACTGATGCACGCGGGTAAGAAACCCAAAGTCCTGGTTGTGGACGATGAACAGGTCATCGCGGATACGCTGGCTAAGATTCTCGATCTAAATGGCTACGACGCGTCAGCGGTGTACACAGGAACAGCCGCGGTCGAAAGCGCCCGCGCCCTGCAACCCGATCTGGTGATCAGCGACGTCATCATGCCTGACATGAACGGCATCGAGGCGGCCATCCGCATTCGCGGCTTTCTGCCCAGTTGCAAGATCCTGCTTTTTTCCGGACAGGCGGCAACCGCCGATCTGCTGGAGAATGCGCGCGCCCAAGGCCATGAATTCGAGATCCTGGCCAAACCCGTCCATCCTTCCGATCTACTGGCAAAGTTAAAAAGCTAGCTTAAGAATTGTGCTTGCTAGGCGGCCTGATTGCGCGAGCCACTCGCTTGCACAACTCGGTCTGCGGGCGCGAATTAGTCGAGTCACCCGAGCGAGCCCCATCCTGTGGTCAGAGCGCCGGTGGCAAGGATGGCCTGCGCCAGCGGGTTGCGCCAACGAAAACGCTTCATCAGAAATTGCAGCAGCTTGGTGGTGGCGATCAAGGCCAGCGAACCGATGATGGCGCACACCGGTATGAACCACCAGCCCAGAACTTCATGAAGCGCCGGCGTCGAACCCGGCAGCACGCCGGTGCGAATCGTGAATTCGAAGGCGTCCGGTCCTATCCACAGGCCGGTGCGCTGCGGAAAGATCGGCTTCAGCAGCGCCAGCAGCAGGAATCCAACCCCCATCAGATAGCCGAAAACCGCTATCAAAAAAACCACTGTCCCTTCCACCCCAGTAAGCGCCCACCGCAGCGCCGCACGCAGAATCAGCAGCGGCGAGATGCTCCGCCTTGCTTTCTGCACCAGCAGCCCGGTGCGATACTGCTCCGCCAATTCCTGCGCTGGACCAAGCCCGGCGAGAGTCTCATCAATATTGGCCAAAGCATCGCCAGCGCGCTCGCGAATATGGGTGCGAATCTCTTCCACGATGTCTTCGCGCTCCGCCACCGTCATGCCGGTTAACGCCCGGCGCAACTCTGCCAGATACTCATTCACCCGCGCGTCATTGGTCATAACCATGATTCCTTTCTCGATCTGCCCAGGCTGGTTTTGCGCGCCAATTTCAACACCGGCTCGATCAGCGATCCCAGCCCAGCAGAGAACTCCGTCCACATCTCCGCCATACGGCCTGCGCGCTCGCGGCCTGCAGCCGTCAATTCGTAGTACTTGCGTGGATGTCCGGCCTCGGCTTCTACCCATTGCGCTTGCAGCAGGCCTTCTGTGCGCAGCCGGTTCAGGATGGGATAGATGGTTCCCTCCGACAGGATCAGCTGTGAGTCGCGCTCCAGCGTGCGCAGAATCTCCAGCCCATAGAGTTTGCCGTGCCACAAACTGGCGAGGACTGCCATTTCCAGGCAGCCCTTGCGCATCTGCGCTTCCCACTTCTCGCTGGAGTCGGACTCGACCGCAACCGGTAATGACTTTGCCATGTACTATACCTTGCAATACATAATATATTGCGCTGCCCAGACAGGGATTGTCAAGCCAAGATTCGGGTTTGCCCGATCTATGGGTAACTTGGTACATTTGTACCATGGTTGACGCGAAGCACCCGATTATTGTCGAGCGCGTGCAAACCGGAGTGCGCATCGAGAAGCGGCTGTTGAAGGTCTTGAAGGCGCTGGCGGAACTCAAGGATCTGACTCTGGGGGATCTGCTGGAGGGAATCGTTCTCCATGCCTTCGAAGGCAAGGCGCCGTTCTCGGCCCAAACATTGAAGGAAATCGAACAGCTGCGCGGCATCTATGGCCTCACCCTGAAGGCCGCCGACAGCCATCAACTGAAGGAGCATCGCCGATGAAGCTCGAACTGCTTCTGTCGTGCATCACATTGTTGTTTGGCATGGCCGCCTGCGTGGCGCAAAGTCAGCAGGCCACAACGCCCGCTTCAGAGCTTGCCCACACGCGCGTGGAATTCCATTTTGTCGCCGACGGTTCTTTCGAGCAGGTGGCTCCGCTGTTCGGTGCGAATGAGGAGCGCAAGTGGGCGGCGGACTGGAATCCGCAATTCATCTATCCCACGCCCGCGCGCGACCAGGCTGGAATGGTCTTTCGCGTCGAGCATGGCAACCACTCCAGCATCTGGACGAACACCGCGTTTGATCTCACGGCCGGACACATCCAGTATTCCTATGTGCTCAATGACGCGATGGCCACGCTGATCGACATTCACCTGACTCGCGATTCCGCGCAGAAGACCGGCGTGACCGTCGTCTACGAGCGTACCGCGCTAATCCCGGAGGCCAATGAACACGTGCAGCACTTCGCCAAAGGAGATACGAAAGCGCAGAAAGAGTGGGAGGATTCGATTAACGGATATCTGGCGAAGGTGGGAGCAGGGCCAAACCCAAAGTAACATCCCTTCCAAAGAAAGGGGTGGAGCACTCCTTCAGGAGTGCATCTAAAACACTTCTTACTGATCCGGCTTTAGCCGCTGAGGTGACGGGCGAGTCTTACCTCAGAGGCTAAAGCCGATTTTTTTCCTGAGACTATAAATGCACTGCTGAAGCAGTGCTCCACTCTGACAGCCTTCCTTGCTTAGCAAAAGGCGAAAGGCGAAAAGCCAAGAGCGAACAGCGGCCTGACTACAGTTCCCTTCTACCCTCCATCGCCTTCTGCATGGTGACTTCGTCGGCGTATTCAATGTCGCTGCCGACGGGCACGCCGGTCGCAATGCGTGTCACCTTTACTCCTGATGATCGAAACAGTTGCGACAGATACGTCGCCGTGGCCTCGCCTTCGATGGTCGGATTGGTCGCCAGGATCAGCTCGTCGACAGAGCCTGATTCCACCCGCTTGGCAAGATTGGCGATGCGCAGCTGTTCCGGACCTACTCCATGCAAGGGCGACAGCGCACCATGCAGCACGTGGTAGACGCCGTTGTAGTGGCGCGTCTTTTCGATAGCGGCGATGTTCGTCGGCTCTTCGACCACGCATACCAGCCGCTGATTGCGGGTGGGGCTGGCGCAATAGACGCAGGGGTCGATGTCGGTAATGTTGTTGCAGACGGAGCACAGGCGCAGGCTGGCCTTCACATCGCGAACGGCGCCGGCGAGCAACTCCGCATCCTCATCGCTGGCCCGCAAGATGTGAAACGCAAAGCGCTGCGCCGTCTTGCTGCCCACGCCTGGGAGCTTCTTCAATTCTTCAATCAGTCGAGTCATGGGCTCGGCAAATCTGGACAATTGTTTCCTCTCGAAAAATCTTGTTCACCACGGAGGCACGAGACCACGGAGCTGGGGGGCAGGAAACCTATCTCTCGACAGTTTCCAACAGCTCTGATTCAAACTGAATATTTCATCCCCGCTCAGACGACCATTCTCAAGACTCCGTGTTCTCCGTGCCTCCGTGGTGAATGCGCTTTTCACATCCCCGGCAGGCCCATGCCGCCGAGCAAGCCGCCCAGGCTGGATTTCAGCGCATCGTCCACTTTGCGTGATGCCTCGTTTACGGCCGCGACGACCAGGTCCTGCAGCATCTCGATGTCACCCGACTTCACCACCTCGGGCTCAATGGTGATGCTCTGCAACTGCTTCTCGCCGCTCATCCGCACCGTCACGCTGCCTCCGCCGGAGGAGGCTTCTACGGTGATCTGCTGCATCTTCTCCTGCAGCTTTTCGGCTTGCTGGCGCGCCTGCGTCAGCATCTCCTGCAAGTTGAATCCACCCATATCTTGCCTCAATTAGCGAAGTGCGATTTCACCACGGAGGGCACGGAAAGCACGGAATTTTAAAATAAATTTCCTGTGGCGATTCCGCATCAGGCCTGGATCGAAGAATACTTCAACAAACGCGACAGGCCTTGCCTCTCAATTCGATTCCGTGCGTTCCGTGCTTTCCGTGGTGAAATTCTTCCCTATCCCCGCTCTTTCTGATCGATCACCGTACGAATCTCGGCGCCGAACTTTTCCTGCATGCGTTGCACCATGGGATCGTTCAAGGCGCGGCTGCGCGCGCCAACGCCGTTCGTCGGGCGGGGCTGCGTTTCGATTTTGTTCGCCGCCGGCGTTCCTCCGATCATCTTGAATTTCAGCGGCCGCTGAGCCGCCTGAACCAGAGCAGCCTGGATAATCCGCTTCGGCTCCGCGCCGAGCGCCACATCGATCAGCACCTGCGACATCCCGACTTTCACGGTAACTTCTGCGTCCCGCACCAGCCACTCGCCCTCTTCCAGATTGTGCGCCAGCACGTGCTGACCCGCCTCTTCCAATGCGGTTAGAACAGCATTACGTACAGCATCCAGCGAAATCTCAGCCCCGGCCGTTTCTGAGCCGGCGTCCGACTCTACAGCTACGGCGGTTGCCACACTGCTCGTTGCCTCCATACTCTGCATGGATGAGCGGAGCGCGGCGGGCGATGCGTCAGCAATGGGCGATAACGGAGCAGGACCGTGAGGAAGCTCAGCCTTAGGCTCGCTCTTGCGGGCGCGATCGGCGTCGAAGGGCGACGGCCGCGTGAAAGGCGACGCGGCTGGAGCTCGCGAGGACGGCGGTTCGGTCGCACTCGTTCGCGACGTCACACTTCCCCGCCCTGCCGGTGACGCCGAGTTTGACGGCCGCGCCGTCAATCCCGCGCCGCTCGACTTCGTCTGCGCTTCGCCGCTGAGCAACTCTTCCAAGGGCAGCAGACGTTGCGCATGAACCAGCTTCAACAACCCCAATTCGAGATGAAAGCGCTGTTCCTGCTTGTAGGCGAGTTCGCCATGCGTGCGCAGCATGATCTGCATGAAGCGCGAGAGATCTTCTTCGCTGAAGCGCTCGGCGACCCGCGCGACGCGTGCCCGTTCGTCAGCGGAAATCTGCAATACCTCTGAGTCCGATCCCGCGACTTTAGCCACCAGCGCATTGCGCAGGAATCGCAGCATCTGGCGCGCGAAGTGTTGCGGGCTTTGCCCTTCCACCAGCAGGCGGTCGACGGTGCGCAAAACATCCTCGCTGGAGTTGCGCGCCACCGCATCTATCATGTCTTCCAGCAGCTGCGAGGAGACGGTGCCAACCAGCCCGCGCACCACATCTGCGCTTAGAGTCGTTCCGCAGCACGCGATTGCCTGATCCATGATGCTGAGCGCGTCGCGCATCGAGCCGTCACCGACCTCGGCCAGCATTGCCAGCGCATCGTCATCCGCTTTGATTTTTTCCTGCCTGGCAATATCGCGCAGTTGCGCCACGATGTGGTCGAAGCGCACAGCGTGAAAGCTGAAGTGCTGGCAGCGCGAGCGGATGGTCTGCGGGATGTCTTCCGGCTGCGTGGTCGCCATCATGAAGACGATGTGGCTGGGTGGCTCTTCCAGCGTCTTGAGCAAGGCATTGAAGGCGGCGTCCGTAATCTGATGCGCTTCGTCGAGGATGTAGATCTTGAAGCGATCGCGCGCGGGGCGATAGCGCGCAGCTTCGCGCAGCTCGCGGATTTCGTCGATGCCGCGGTTGGTGGCGGCGTCGATCTCGATCACGTCAACGGAGTTGCCGGCGCGAATTTCGCGGCAGGAATCGCAGACGCCGCATGGCTCAGGAACAGGATGATCTTGCGATTGGCAGTTGAGCGCCATCGCAAGAATGCGAGCGATGGTGGTTTTGCCGATGCCGCGGTGTCCGCTGAAGATGTAGCCGTGCGCGATCCGGCCCTGCTCGATGGCGTTTTTCAGGGTGCGGGTGACGTGGTCCTGCCCAATGACGTCGGAAAACTTCTGAGGCCGATATTTGCGCGCGAGAACCTGGTAACTCATGGAGAGAAGTTTTGATTATACGGTGCGCGGCTGTGGAACGGGAGACACAGAGAATCAGGTGCTGTCCTAATATTGTGTTGCCGACTTGCTGAATCAGGACACTACCGAGAATCGGCACTGCACGCAGCGCTCAGTGCTGGTTGCGGCTTCCGCTTCTGCCGGCGCCATTTTTCTTCGCCGCCAGTTCGGCCTGCTTCTTCTTGCGCGCCTCGGCACGTTGCTTCTTTTTTAGCTCTTCGCGCGTGTACATGCTGCCCCGGCAGCTCTTGCTGCCGCAGTAACAGGGCGCATCGTCGTCACCGTCGTACAGGCAGTAGTCGTAGGTCAGCTCTTCACCGGCTGCGATATCGCGAATGCTGGAGATGTAGACACGGCCGTCGTCTTCATCGGTTTCGCAATTGGGATCGCACGAGTGATTCACGAACATGGCCATGCCATGTCCGTCGATCACCACTTTACCGTCGCCGACTCCGAAAAGGTAGGTGAACTCGCGGCCGTCGTAGCGCTCGTCGCCTTGCGCCTTGGTGATGCGCTCGCCGGTGTATTCCAGGATGCGCGCGCCGTTGCGGACGTCGTCGAGAGTGAAGCAACCGGCGGCATGAATGTCGGAGGAGCGAATGACCAGGCGAGGCAACTTGCCGTTCTCCCAAGGTGATTACAGGCAGTATAGCGTATCCATTCGCCGCTGCTGCCGGCCGCGGAAGGGTCTTTCCAGTGGGCGATTTGACAGAACTGTCACATTGCGAGTGGCCCGGCCCGAGTTTGTCTGATTGGTGCGGCACATTACCCTCCCTGCCTCTGGGGCCGCGTCACCACCTTGTGTGCAGACGGCAGTTCCCTTTCCCCTGCCAATTTCGTTATCTTGGATGGGTATTTCCTGGAGGGCGTGATGGTGCATGTTCTCATCCGACACAAGGTCGCAGACTATAACCGCTGGAAAGAAGCATTCGATTCCCACCTCAATGTGCGCAAACGCGCGGGAGAAACCGGCTTCCGCTTATTTCACAATGCGGACGATCCGCGTGACATCACTCTGCTGCTGGACTGGCCGACCGTCGAGGAAGCGCGCAAGTTCATGAACTCCGACGAGCTGCGCAAGGCGATGGCTGGTGCCGGGGTGGTGGGCGCACCCGAGATCCAATATTTGGAGGATGCGCGCAGCGTACATCGCACTGCGGCGGATTAGCGCAGGCGTCGCAGAAATTTTTCCTCCCAGCCTCTTGACATCGCGCAGGCGGTTGCGCTTCAAATCCGCAGTCGTCTACCTGGACCCAAAGCGGCCACTTCTGCGGCATCACCTGCAGTTACGAAGCGGCGGAACACCAGGATGGGAGCGGGTTCCGCGTGATCCTGCTCTTTGTCAAGGGCTGACGCAAGAATTTTCCCCGGACGCCAAGAATTGCTTTGCGCGGGCGATTGACAAACGGCCCACGCTAATTAAAATACCCGACGACTCTCCGAAGACGATTTGCACCGTGACCAGCTCAACTCAAAGTTACGACGTTCTCCTGCAAACTGATTTTCCCGGCCTGCCACTTTACGCCAGCGGGAAAGTTCGCGACCTTTACAAGATTGGCACCGATCGCCTGCTGTTGGTAGCAACCGACCGCATCTCTGCGTTCGACTATGTGCTCGCCACCGGCATCCCGCAAAAGGGACGCGTGCTGACGCAGCTGTCGCTGTTCTGGTTCGACTTCCTGAAGAGCGTCGTTCCGAATCATCTCGCGACCGCAGATGTGCGCCAATATCCGGCCGAGCTGCAGAAGTATGCCGCACCGCTGCGCGGCCGCTCGATGCTGGTGGTGCGCGCCGAGATGATCCCGATCGAATGCGTGGTACGCGGCTATCTTTCGGGATCAGGCTGGAAAGAGTACCAAGCGAGCGGTGAGGTCTGTGGCATCCAACTCCCGTCCGGCCTCAAGGAATCGGACAAGCTGCCGGAGCCGATCTTCACGCCGGCCATCAAGGCCAGCACCGGGCACGATGAGAACATCTCGTTCGATCACATGGTGAAGCTGGCCGGACGCGAGCTGAGCGAGCAGCTACGCGAGCTGAGCGTGAAGATCTATCAGACCGCTGCCGACTACGCCGAGACGCGCGGCATCATCATTGCCGACACCAAGTTTGAATTCGGACGCACGGCCGGCGGATTGGTGCTGGCCGACGAGGTGTTGACGCCGGATTCCTCCCGCTTCTGGCCGAAGGATCAATACCAGCCGGGTGGGGCACAGGATTCGTTTGACAAGCAGTACGTGCGGGATTATCTGGAAGCAATCAAGTGGAATAAGCAGCCGCCGGCGCCGGGATTGCCTCCCGAAGTCGCGGCCAGAACCAGCGAGAAGTACATTGAGGCTTACACCAAGCTGACCGGCCATTCTTTGCCTGCGTAGGTGGGAAGCCGATGATGGGCCTATCGATCCTCGATTGGGCGATTGTGCTCGTGATTGTGTTGTCGAGCTTGCAGGCCATCGCGGAAGGATTCTTCCACGAGTTCTTTGCGCTGGCCGGTGCAGTTCTTGGTTATTTGGTGGCTGCCTGGGAGTATCACCGGCTCGCCGCGTGGTACGCGCATTATGTGACTTCGCAGTGGACGGCTGACATTGCGGGGTTCTTTACCATCTTTCTTGCCATCGTCCTGCTGGCCGGACTGGTGGGGCGGCTGGCACGCTGGGCGGTGCATGGAATCGGGTTGCGGTGGTTCGATCGTTTCCTGGGTGGAGTATTCGGATTCATTCGAGGATTTGTAGTTAGCGCCGTGATCGTGCTGGCGCTGGCCGCGTTCGCTCCTCAATGGGGATTGCAGCAGTCGCGGATGGCGCCGTTCATGCTGGTGACTAGCCGGGCATTGATCTGGGCAGCCCCGGCGGAGTTACGACAGCGCTTCTGGGACGGCTGGAGCCTGCTGCGCACTATGCCGCAGCACATCTCGACGGAAGAGCCTGGCAAATAAGGTCGCGCAAGGCAATGATGAGACCAATACTAGCGGAGAGAGAAGTCGTGAAAGATCAACTGGAAGCCCTGATTGTGCACATGTACCGGAGTGGTATCACTTATTCCGAAGCGGTCTGCGAATTCAAGAAGAAATTCATCCTTACGGTTTTGCAGGACAGCAACGGAAATCAGTGCAAGGCTGCGCGCCAGCTCGGCATGCACCGCAATACTCTCAGCCGCACCATCGCCGATCTCAAGCTCGACGCCAGGGCGTTGCGCAACGGGGGACGACGCCCGCCGCGCAGCGCGCATAGTCTGCCCGCAGAAAAGAAACTTGTGCGGTAACCGCGCGCCGCGGACTACTCTGTCGCACTCCACAGACGATTCAAGGTGCCAACGGCGCACCTCTGCATCCCCAAAACAAGAAAGGAGCAGCTCTCGCCGCTCCCTCGAAAAGCTCCGATCAAATCGGTCTGACTCACGGACCGGGAGACATGTTTAGTTCAGCGTCGGGGATGCCGTTGGCCTCTTCGTAGATGTAGCTGGCGCCCCCATGCATTGGCTGCCCATTGCCCCAATGTCCAGTGAACTGCACCAAAAGCTCAACCGCCTGCGAGTCAACGTAAATCGAACCCGAAGTAATCTCCCCGGTAAATTGGCCAAGAACGCCTGTGACCGTGAATGTGCCTCCGACTCCGTAGGTAGCTTCACAATAGTCGTATTCCTGG
>Ga0335074_10011045_pt1 | contig 12632 bp, 11 predicted proteins | sample Lox_Sample_23_FD_206715 | JGI IMG/M metagenome (GOLD analysis project Ga0335074, IMG submission 206715) | Soil microbial communities from Loxahatchee National Wildlife Refuge, Florida, United States - Lox_Sample_2.3 | ecosystem: Environmental > Terrestrial > Soil > Wetlands | place: USA...
AATTCCGTTTGGTCTTTGCTATGTCGTCTTCAAAGAAGCTTTCTTCTGGATGGATGTATCTGCGATGATGCCCGACATATCTTTCTGGACGGAACCAGGCTCTGCGAGAAATTAGCTGTCTGCCGGGAAACGCTGCGCGAAAGGGTTGTTCAAAAATGCCAACGGGATCAGCGCATCCTCGTTACGACGGACCCTGGGTTCGAGGCACTTCTCTATCAACGGGCCGATATCCCATGGGGCCTTCTTCTACTGCCGAATCAGCACAACGAGCAGATCGAAATCTTGCAGCAGTTGTCGATCGGGCAGCTCAGATTCGACTCGGTGAATAAACCAAAGTTCAACATCAACTATGCCAGCCGGAACAATTTTCTAGTCAATCTCCGCCGTGTACGCGAGCAGTCTTCATCCGCAACTGCAGAAAGGCAGCGGATATTTTCTCACTCGTCTGTTCAGACAAGAATGGATGCGCGCACCGGGTATCGGCCCAAGAACTTACCACAGGAATACGATTTCGACTGACATGAGTCCGAATAGGAAGCCCGTAAAGATTGGAAGCATTTTCCGGGAAGCCGAGTCCGGAGCGCAAGTCAGCAAGGCCGGCCTCTTCAGATTCAATAGGCAGAGGCGATCGGAACAAGCAAGGGTGAGATTGGAGCCTGAATATGGCGGATATCAGTATTACGGGCGGTATTGACCTAACGGCTAGCCTTCAGCTGCGCGACGATTCGCCACTGGCGAAGGCGAAGCTGACACAACTCTTCACGACAAGCAAAGAGCTTTTCAGGGCCAAATGATGATTGAGAGAATGGTTCAACTCAAACGAAGCCCATAACAATAGAGCAACACAAGACAACCCACGACTGACGCCAGAATAATGCTGTGCTTCAGAGTGAATCGAAATAGCTCGGTTTGGCTCTGCGAGGACAAGCCGGTTGCGGCCGCAGCAATTGCGATGGTCTGTAAGCTGATCATCTTGCCCATGACTCCACCGGATGAATTGGCCGCCGCAATTAGATACGGACTGAGGCCAAGGCGAGTGGCTGTTACCACCTGCAGGTTTCCAAAGAGAGCATTTGCCGAGGTGTCAGAACCGGTAAGGAATACTCCTATCCAGCCTAAAAAGGCGCTGAAGAATGGGAACATTACTCCAGTAGCGGCAAAGCCGAGGCCGAGAGTAGCGGTTGCTCCACAGTAATTCATGAGAAAGGCGAGAGCGAGCACAGAAGTGACGGTTACGATGGGCAGACCAAGCTGGCGCATTACGTCCAGTAGCAGGCAACCAAAATCCTTCACTTTCATGCGCAGACAAATGGCGGAAAGCAATGTCGCGACCATGCACGCGGTTCCAGGTGCAGCAAGCCAATTGAAATTGAAGATGGCATGATACGGAACAGGTGACGGAACAACCGGCGGCATCCGGAGCACCATGTTGTGTAGAAGGGGCCACGCCATTGGTATAGTTACGCGATTCAGCAGGGTCTGAACGGGTTTCCACCCCCACAACAGAACGCAAAGTACTAGCAGAACATAGGGCGACCACGCATAAATAAGTGTGCTCGTGGCGTGAACGGGCGCCGCTTCCTGGTTCGTTATCGATATCGAGATGACTTCCTTTGGCCTGTCTGTCTCACGAAACTCGTAGCCGTCCTCAACCGTTAGTTTCTTCCGGCTCCAGACGTCATATAAGGTGCTTGCTCTCTCTCGGGCTCTAGAAGAGACCCGTAGGTATACCACCAGTGCAATAATCGCAGCCAAAGAAGCCAAGATGTCAGACAGTTGAGGACCGATTTGCGTGGAGACGTAGAGCTGAACGCCGGCAAAGACCGAACTTGTGAGAAGCGTGGGCACAAAGACGCCGGAGAGAGAACCGAATCCGGTCGTAGCAACAATAAGATAGAAAGGAATAATAAAGGCCATCGGCGTGCAGATGAGCCCTACCATCGCGCCCAACTTATCGAGCGACAGCCCTGTTGTTCCCGCCAGCGCCACAATAGGAATGCCTATTGATCCGAAGGCGACTGGAGCGGTGTTGGCAAGAAGGCAGGCTGCCGAAGCGTCGAAGGCAGTAAAGCCAAGTCCGATCAGCATGGTTGAGGCGATTGCAACCGGAGTCCCGAATCCCGCTGCCCCTTCTAGGAAAGCGCCAAAGACAAACGCGATTAGCAGAGATTGAAGCCGCCTGTCAGTGGTCAGCTTTCCGATTGAGTCCTTGATGATTTCGAACTGGCCTGTGGCAACGCTGACTCGAAAGAGCGCGATCGCCCAAAACACAATCCAAGAGATCGGAAAAAGGCCGAATGCCAGCCCATTCGCTGCAGCACTGAGAGCCAATACCGGAGGCATATGATAGGCCCCGAGAGCCAGAACCAGGCTTACAGCAAAACCGCATAGCCCGGCAATCCACGCCGGCTTGCGCATCACTCCAAGCAGGAGCAACAAGGTCAGAATCGGCAGCGAAGCTAAGAGGAACGAAAACCACAGTCCATGTCCAAAGAGCAGGTAGGTTTGGTTCCAGCGCACAAAGAGGTCTCCAGAAAATTTGCTTAATGGTAATATGGACATACCAATTCGTCAATAAACAAATCGAGAGTCAATTTCCGGCACTCAACTTGCCTGCACGGGGGACTCGCTGTTCTGCCTTGAGCTTCAGAAGAAATCAGGCCGCCCGCCGGCCGGGCGGATGATCTGCGCAAACATAGTGCTATAACTTCCTATAGATGAATTGGCCTTCGCGTTTCGCAAGGAGGGCCTTTCAGGGAGTTCGGCGCATGTCCCGCATTGACTCAGTAAAGCCTATCCAACGAACCACTCTCACAGAGGCGGCATTCGAACAACTTATCTCGCAGGTAGTTAATGGTCACTGGAAGCCTGGAGACCGCATCCCCCCGGAACGGGACTTATGCCAACAACTCCGGATTGCGCGCACCTCATTGCGCGAAGCATTAAAAGCTATGGAGCTGGTGGGTATGCTTAATAGCCGAGTTGGAGATGGTACATTTGTCTGTCCACGCTCAGAATTTCTTTCCCGCCCTCTGCTGTGGGCGTTCACCGGTATGGATCACGAGGAGTTGCGCGAGATCATGGAATCCCGTCTGGTTATTGAAGAGAGCCTGGCAGGATTTGCGGCAGAGCGCGGTACCGATGAACAGATTGCACGCATCGCCGAAGCTGTGCAATCAATGCGGGATAGTATTGCCAGGGACGAGTCGATTCTTGAGGCCGATATGGCGTTTCACGTTGCAGTTGCAACGGCGGCACAGAATGAGTTGCTTCGAAATGCTGCGCAATTGCTCAGAAATCTGATGCGTCAGAGCATTTACCACAAGCTGCTCATCCCTAACATAGCGCAATCGGTTCTGAAGGGTCACATGGCCATCTATTCGGCGATTGCGCGCCGCTCTGACGCCGCTGCACGACGTGCCATGCGACAACACCTCGAAGCGACTACTGCTCAAATCACACAACTCATGACGGGCGCACTTCCGCCCGCGAAAAACCATGCAAAGCCTTCGAAAGGGTAGCAGTCGTCAGCGACGAATGGTACCGATAAGAAACATGCCGCTATGTTTGTTTACAGATAGTGACTCAGCTGTGCACGAGAGAGCCGTAGAGAACGATTGTCAAATGGCGCGGCCCATGAACACCGCGAACCCGGATCATTTCGATATCCGACGTGGCTGAAGGCCCTGAGATCATGGTTATCGGGCAGGTGACGTTGCGCACAACGACTTCGAGAGCCGCCGGCAGGAGCTCGAATACCTGATCACGTCGAACCAGGCAAATATGATAGTCGGGGAGAAGAGTAAGGACGCGCCGTGCTTGATTTCCATGATGCACTAGGATAAGCGTTCCGGTCGACGCGACCGCTGCCTCACAGGTTGTGACTACTGCCTGGGCTCCCTCGATTACATCGATCGGAAGATCATGATCCGGCCTGAAATTGAACCCCAGGGGCAGCCAGGCAATAGGGAACGTCGGCGCGACCAGAGCGTACTTCTCATTTTTCTTATTGATGGGCTGCAGGGCATCGGCGATTGCATTAGGCAGATGGTCCTCACTTTCTACCTGAAGGGTGTCAGCATCATAGTCAGCAAGGCGGTTGATGAAGAGTTGCACGCAGTCCTCGTTCGCAAGCCTGCCAAAACGCCTGTAACGTCGTTCAATGGGTCTATGCAAGACCGCGGAATCCGTCTTTGGCCCTACAAGAGAAGCTCGAATGCTTGTAAGCATATCTTCACGCGCGGTCATTTGTGTTTGCCCCTTATCTTCCACCAATCGCGGAAACTTAGCCTGGGAATTGGGCGCAGATCACGAGAATCGGTCCAGGCTCCCGCCATTCCAGGCAGCTTAACCAAGTGCTGATTACGTTTGAACAATGTCTGGCTGATACGTGCAAGCCGTTGGGCAGCCTCGTAGCGGCGATGGTTGCGAAAGACAGCCGAAGCTGCCTGCATGACGAGATTTTCCGCGGAGAGCGTTGCTCCCAACCGTTTGTAGCTGTTGCGAATGATACGGCCGCGTAAATGGATCAGTATCTCGGGAATATCGATTTTGACGGGGCAAACTTCGTAACAGGCGCCACACAGAGTGGAAGCAAAGGGTAGCGATTGGGAGTGTTCCAGAGACTGCAGCTGTGGTGAAAGGATGGCTCCTATTGGTCCGGAATAGATTGACCCGTATGCATGGCCTCCAGTCTCGCGATATACCGGACAAACATTGAGGCACGCACCACAACGGATACAGGAAAGTGTTTCACGTTCACGTTTATTGCGTATCAACCCCCTCCGTCCATTATCGAGCAGGATGACATGGAATTTCCTGGGACCGTCGCCAGACGTTATGCCGGTCCAGAGCGAGTTATACGGATTCATGCGTTCGCCAGTAGCGGAGCGTGGAAGGGTTTGTAAAAAGACCTCCAGGTCGCGAAATGTCGGGATAATCTTTTCAATGCCCACCAGGCAGATCAGGACTTCAGGCAGGGTAATACACATGCGGCCATTGCCCTCGGATTCGACGATACAAACAGACCCTGTTTCCGCAATGGCGAAATTTGCTCCGCTGATGGCAATTTTCACAGAGAGAAACCTCTCGCGCAGATATTTGCGCGCAGCTGCAGTGAGAACTTCGGGGCTATCCTCAAGATCGGGGAGGTTCATCTTGACGCGAAAGATATCGCGAATCTGGGAGCGGTTTTTGTGCAAAGCAGGAACGACGATATGTGAGGGTGCATCATTACCAAGTTGCACAATCATGTCAGCAAGATCGGTTTCAATGGGCGTGATCCCGGCAGCTTCCAAAGCACGATTCATTTGAATCTCGTCCGAGGTCATTGTCTTTACCTTGATGACCTCGACGCCCGACTGAATGCCTGCATGCTGGCCAACGAGACTGATGGCTATTGCATTCGCCTCTTCTGCATTACGCGCCCAATGCACTTTCCCTCCCGCCAGCTCACAGTTGCGCTCAAATTCGACGAGGTAATGATCGAGATGCGCGAGCGTATGCGCCTTAATCTCCTTGCCAGCTTGACGAAGCTCTTCCCAATCCGGCAACTCCCGGACGCGAAGATCGCGTTTGCTACGTATAACATCGGTGGCGCGACGCACATTGCGGCGAAGCTCAACATCCTCGAGCGCGGACCGTGCAGCGATGGGAAACTCTGGCGCTTTCTCGGCCTTACCACTCATCCCCATCCCCCGTCGAAGCGAGAATCTCTGCCAGATGCATCGTGCGAATATTCGCCCCGGAGCGATGCAGTCCCCCATAAATCTGCATAAGGCATGAATTGTCGAGGGCAGTGACGACCTCGGCTCCGCTCTCTATTACGCAGGCGTCTTTACTGGCAAGAATGGCCGCTGAAACATCGGAATTCTTGACGGCAAATGTGCCCCCGAAGCCACAGCATTGTTCCTTCTGCGGCAGTTCCAGCAATGCGAGTTTACGGACCGAACGCAATAGCTTTATAGGGGCGTCCACGATGTGCAGCATGCGCAACGAATGGCAGGACGGATGATAGGTGACAGAATGGGGAAAAACTGCGCCTACATCCTCGACACCGAGCCTGCTGACAAGCAACTCAGAAAACTCGAAAATGCGAGGCAGGAGCGTTCGGACTTCATCCGCAAAGATTTCATCTTTCTCTTCCTCTGCGATCAATGAATAGTGTTCCCGCATCATCGCTACACAGGAGGCGGAGGGAACACACACCACCTCCGCATCGCGGAACGTCTTCACGAAGTTCCGTACCAGAGGAACCGCTTCCTGATGATAGCCGGTGTTGTAATGCATCTGCCCGCAGCAAGTTTGTTGCCGGGCGAACTCAACGCTATGCCCGAGCCGTTCTAGCACGTGAGTAACTGCAATTCCTGTCTGTGGGAACAGTGTGTCGTTATAACAGGCGATGAATAGTGCTACGCGCAAGTCAATCCTCCCGGTGGTGACGTTCGCAGATCTCAGATTCTTCCATGGCGAAAAGATCGTAAGTGTTGCTCAATAGAGTTCCTAATCTTTCTCTGCCGATGCAAGATGCTGTTCCAGGAGCCTCCGCGCTTCTATCCCATTTCTTGCGCGAATGGCGCGGTAGATTTCACGATGTGTATCCGCCAAAGCCTTCAGGTTATTCGGCTGCTGTGAGGTCCGACGCAATCCGCGATAGAGCACAGTCAAAATAGTTTCCATTAACGCGGCGAGAATAGGGTTTCCCGATGCCTGGGCGAGAGCGCGATGAAAACTAATATCGTGAATGAGATATTCTTCCGGCGATTCGATACTGGCATACATTTCTGCGACTTCCTCTGCAAGCAAAGCGAAATGCTTTTCCCTGCAGCGTTCGGCAGCAAGGGCAGCCAGATTTCCTTCGAGCAAGCGTCTCGCTTCAAACATCTGCCAGGACTGAAACCCGTGCAGGGAACTCAGCATCTCAAATTCCGCAGAGCCGAATTTGGGCGGTCCGTCCGCAACAAAGGTCCCTTTGCCATGCCGCACCAGGACGATACCCATTGCGACTAAGCGACCGATTCCGGAACGCACGCTCGCGCGGCTGATATTCAGTCTGCGTGCGAACTCACGCTCGGGAGGAATCCTGTCACCCGGACTCAACGTGCCGCTCTCAAGCTGAGCACGGATGTGGTCCACCACTCGCATTGCCAAGTGCGTTTCATGAGTCCACATGATTCATCATGGATAGAGTTTCGCGGGCAGGATGTGGGGTTCGGGCTCTCCAGCTGCCGCCATTAAAATGATCAGCTGCTTGCGCAACTCCTCTGATTTAGTTCGATACTCCTGGCGCCCGGCAAGGTTAATCATCTGATCTGGATCTGCGCGCAGATCATAGAGCTGATACTCGTGATAGGTCTCTGCAGAAGGTCTGGAAATGTCGCCCGATAAATCAGCGATGCAGTAGGTCCAATCTGCTGTGCGAATCGCTCGTCCGGTCATTGTTCCACTGATCTGGATGTATTGCTGATTCGACCAACTCTCTCTTGCTTCGGGACTGCTGAGGAGCGGTAGCAGGCTGCGGCCCTTCCAGGTCGAAGGGGCTGGGACATCCACCGCCTGAAGCAGAGTGGGTGCAAGATCGATCAACCCAACCAATTCAGGAATCCGCTGCGCGTTGCGGAAACCGGGGCCGTCAATAACAAGTGGCACCCTGATTGAACTTTCATGGGCGCTGCATTTATCAGATATATTGCGCGTCTCGAAATGGCAACCATGATCGCTGAGAAAGACAAAAATAGTGTTCTCTGCAAGGTGTTCTTCTTCTAATATCCGTTGGATTCGTCCGACTGAAGAATCGATGGCCTCTACACAGCCATAGTAGTCCGGCAGGTATTCCTGCCACGTGCCGGGGTATGCGCGCACATCATTAGGAACGGTCGGATTGGCAAAACGTGCAGCTGTACCCTTTGGCGCGACAGGGCCGAGAGGCTCATTGATACGAGCATTCTGTGGGTGCGGCTCAAGCTGCGAAATAAAGAGCAAAAACGGCCTGTCATGTTTCTGGCGCAGAAAGCGTTCCGCTCGATCCGTCAAGAAGTCAACGCGATATTCATTTTTATAGGAGATTGGCTGATTGTTGCGGTCCCAGAAACTACCCTCATATGGCTGGGTCGAATTCTCTGGAGCATTGGCCACCTCCCAAAGATCCAGAAAACCCCCGCGATCTGCCGGATTTTTGACCGGACCGGAAGTGCCGCCCACTTTTGGATCTTCTAGAGCGAGGTGCCACTTTCCGATGCAGTTGGCCGAGTAGCCCGCATTGCGCAACTCTCCCGCAAGCGTCGGCAACGATCGATCCATAGGCAGGCCCAAACGCCAGACGCCCGTCTCCGTGGCATAGCGGCCTGTCAGAAGCGTGGCACGCGAGGGCGAGCAAAGAGGCTGGTTCGTAATAGCTTGCGCAAAATTTGTCCCGCGCAACGCCAGTCGATCGAGATTCGTGGTGCGGGTTGAACTATTGCGTCCATTCGCCCCGATGAAATCCGCACGGAATTGATCGGACATATAAAGGATGATGTTGGGTTTCACGGACCGGGCCGTCGCAGCCGACTTCGTTTGAGCCTCCACGGGAACTGGAACCGCGGCTGCTATAGAAGCTGCGAGAGAAGCCTTCAGAAATGACCTGCGGCCCTTAACGACTTGAGACATTGCCTACTCCCGGTAAACGATTTCGATCGATCCCGATCACCTTGCTGTCCTTAAAAGAATGCCGATGATCAGCAGCCACTGCCTGCTGGTATGCTCCGCAGGCTCCGTTTCCTTTCCGAATGAGCTCGCGCTCTCTGCCCATCAATATTGAGGCCGATGACCAATCGGAATTGTGTAGATCACCACGGGATATTTGACATGGGATATCCCCTTGTGAAATACCGCCATCTGGTCAAGTTGTGCGGCTGGCATCCAAAGGTTCCCCTGCCGGTCGATCCACATGGCATCGACCCAATCCAACCGATCATCATGGAGCAATACACTCTTCCTTCCGTCCGGAGTGAATTTATAAATTGTTCTGGTATCGAGATCGGAGAGATAAATGTTGCCATCAGCATCTATGACCGTTCCTCCTGTCGATGGAGTCTCAGCCCATAACTGCGCGTGCCGGGACACTTCTTCTGCCGACAACCCTGGGGTATCCAGATAGCGCGTTTCGATGCGATACATTGGGCCGCACGCCGGCTGATAGTAGAACCATTTGCCGTCGGGAGAGACTTCCAACTGGTCCGCGTGGATGTATAACTCCTTGCCCTCGTTCAGTAGGACACCGCCGCTCGCGCGTAATGGCTGGTGTGCCGTGGTGGAAGAATCGTGGTCGAGGACACGCCGCGCCTTTCCCGTGCGCAGGTCGAGCACGATAATTCCTGGAATCCCGGCATCCGTTAAATAGGCATTTTCTCCGTGAAAGCGAATATCATCGACATAACTCATGCCAGTGGCGACGGTTTCTAAGGAATAGACCCGCCGTACAACATTTTTCTGAACATTGATGACTACCAGTTTTGCTCCGCTATCGATCACCGGAGTGCCAAAGCCACGCGTGCCGGTGTCCACGATCCAGAGCAGCCCATCCGGTCCCATCCGCAGCGCATTGACAGCCACAAAGGAGTGCCCAGGATCGTCGCCGGGCTTCCAACTGTTCCAGGCGGCATTCGGATACAGTTTCGCATTGCCATCTTTTGCAAGTTCGACAACGTGGGTATTCGGCCCCTCATTCAAATGAGAGAACAGCGCAAATACGCGCCCGTCAGCCGTGGTCGTCACCCCGGTGACAATATTGTGCAACCGGTATGCCGCGGCAAGTTGGTCCGTTGTGGCGGGGGAGGCCTGGGCTCCGGCGAGAGTGGCTGCGGCCAGCAGCATAACTGCGGCTGACACAAACTTTCTTGAATCTAAGGTCATCTTGTCTCCTGTATGAAGCTTCTCGGCGACCCATCCGCCGGATTGACAAAGACAATGTCGTCCGGGTCGCGACGCGGCACATCGATCGAAAGAAACACTACCGGGCCCTCAACAATCTTGGGAAGCGAATGTACGGTTCCTCTGCGAAAGAAGAGAAAACTGCCCGGCACGAACTCTCCACTGTTCTCTGGATTCTCCATCCAGAAGGAACCCCTGCCAGATAAAACATACAGGTGCTCGTCGCACCGCAGGTGATAGTGTGGAGGCGTCCCCCGATACACGCGGAAGATGCGAACACTCGCAATTTCGCGATCCACCAGATAACGATCCAGCAACAAACTGTTCGCTTGCTCCGGAAACCGCAGGACCTCCTCATTGAGATTGAATCTCGCAAACCCGATCCCGTCTTTTTTCTCTCGCGAAGTCACTCTTCTTGGGCCGCCCTTCCGGCAGATTCACTAAAGAGAGGCAGCTTTCGCCAAAGGCGAACAAATGTCACGGATGCTTTGGACAAGGCTGTCAAGATAATCCAGGCGAAAAGACCGATGGACGCTCCATGGAAAGCACTTATCGTCCAGAAGTCTCGCTATTCTCTCCCGATATTGTTGAATATCTTCCGCAGCTCTCATTGCCAGCTGGGCGTGATCGGATTGTCCGGTAATCGAAGCTTGTTTGGCGCGGAAGCACCCGATCGCGCACAACCTGAACCCACGCACATTTTCTGTGTAGAGAGCGAGTACCGTTCCAAGGTGCGATTTAAGTTGTGGGGGGATGGGCAGCGAGTCGACCTGTAGAATCTCCGGGAGCTTTTGAACTTCCGCAAGCGCTGCATCCTTCTCGGCAATGATCGCCGCGATGTTCTCCTCTGTGGGCTCGATGCGTTGGTTCGCCCCCGGCTCCCAGTCTTCAAGCCCTGCAAAGACCACCATGTTGAAGAAGGCGTAATCCACGGTGTCAGGGAAGCGCCCGTTCTTATAAAAGAGATGACCTCTGACATAAAACGTCTTCTTCGCGATGGCGTACGACGCTCTCATGAAATCTCGGAGCCGCGGCACGTACTCGCGAGGCACAGGAACAGGATCGGGCTGCACGGAATTCGGAATGAGCGAGTCGAGAAGGCCGATCTGCATCCAGGCTGCATAACAGTTATCGAGGTCTTGTGTTATCTGCTGGCTTAGTAGAGCACCTGCAATCAGGTTAAGAAGGTTGAAGCTGTTGAAGGTGCTCTCATCGGTCATTCCTTCGAGGTCTGTCCGGAACCATACTCCAGTAGCACCGCGGGCACGATCATAGGTAAGACGGCGTTCCATATCTTCCACGATGCTGCAGGGAAAAAGGCCGCAGCCATAGAATTGTCCCCATGCGTCGTACTCAATCCACTGCCGCATTTTCCCCATATGGCCGATGCGGGGATTGTTTGGAAAGGTTATGTAAAAATCGTGTGGCGTATTTTTGAGCGAGGCGACAATCTTTGTCGAAACGCGTTGCGCTGCATCCATTACCAACGTCTGATCACTTTTGGTATAAGCAAAATCTCGCACGACAAGAGTTTTGCCGCACTTCTCAATTGGCTCGAACATGGAGCGAATGAGGTTCTCATACCATTCAGAAGCCGTAGTTGTCGAGCAGCTTTCGCAATCACAGGTCTTTGTTGCAATGGAGATTTTGCTCTCGCGAGTTCCCGGGCTGACGATCACACCTGCGAGGTCGGGAACGACGTTGAAAAGTTCCGAGTACTTTGCGCGAAGAAAATCCCACCAGAAAGGACTCGTGGGGCAGATCGTACCCTTTGCGCCCAATATTTCAGGATGAAGCTCGGCCAGACCATCCGCAAACTCAATCTCGGTGACCTCGAAAAAAAGATTGAGCTTCCGCTTCGTCGCTTCCGACGCAACATCCCTCATATATTCGATGGCCGTGTCGATAAAAACATCTCGCGTCTGACCACCCTGAATTGACTGCTGCTCCATACGCACAGCGCGGGGAAAATATTTCTCCGGCCAGACTACTGCATCCTGCAAGTTGTCCTGGTGTAGTATCAGCGTGTTCAAATTCAGTTTCTCCATAAGAGAAAAGGCCGACGCGATTGACCGCCACTCCCACATCCGGCGACTATGAATCTCGAGGCCGCGAACCTCAAAATCAGGTTGTTGCCAGATCGTCTGAATGTTGGACTCGGCATAAACCGCTGGGGCAATCTTGTCGGCGGACAACATACTAAGCGCGGAGGCGCAAATGGTGCCCCCAAGGAACTGCCTGCGATTCATAGCATTCTTTCCTTTTCCAGTGCGTACGCTTCACTTGAAGCGCGGCTCCTGAAACAGCAAGTCGGCTTGCCGTCCCCAGGGACCCCCCGCTTCAATAAACAAGTGCCGTCAAGCAAAATGTACTAGAACGTAAGTTTTACTGCCCCTTGGAAGATTCTGGCTCCGTAACCATTTGGTGTGCTGGTAATCTGGCCAAAGTTTGCGGAGGTTAAGGATGTGCGCGACGCCGCATATCCGCTACTGCCGGGAGGCTCAAAATTGGGATGGTTCAACAGATTGAATGCGTCAAGCCGAAGGTTCAAGGTCCACCTCTCATGCAGCGGGAAAGCGCGGCTCAAAGCACTGTCCACCTGGACGAAATTAGGGCCGCGATAAGCATTCCTCCCTGAATCTCCGAATGTCCCGGTTGGATTCTGAACGAACGCGGCAGCGTTTATAAACTGTGCGTTGGAAGATGGCCCGCTGCGAATTTTC
>Ga0335074_10011047_pt1 | contig 12630 bp, 13 predicted proteins | sample Lox_Sample_23_FD_206715 | JGI IMG/M metagenome (GOLD analysis project Ga0335074, IMG submission 206715) | Soil microbial communities from Loxahatchee National Wildlife Refuge, Florida, United States - Lox_Sample_2.3 | ecosystem: Environmental > Terrestrial > Soil > Wetlands | place: USA...
CCTCAACCCGCGAAAAGTGCCACCCAAGAATGCGGGGCATTTCTCCTCTTTCAGGCAGAAGGAGCCCGCATATGCCAGCCACGCCGCCTTTCCTTTCCGCTCGAACGTCGAACGGAGGAAGAGGATGATCCTGAGTAATGCCGCGACGATCGCGGCCAGCACGCGCGAACTCATCATTCAACTAACCCGTGGTAACGCGGATCCAGCCCAGGCCCTGGCGCGGCGTGTTCAGGCTGAATTGAACATGATTCTCAGCTCCGACCTGGATGCAGCCAGCCCCGTGAGACAGCAGGCGCGGCAGACCATGTTCGCCATCGAGGAAGTGCTGGTATTGGTGGATCGAAGCGACCTTCGTGGAGCGTCGGAAGCCGCTCGGGATGCCGCAAGGGAATGGCGGTCAATCGCTCAGCCGAGGGACTAGCGCCGCGGCTAATTGCCTTGACAAAGTAAGCAGTTTAACCGATAATCATTGGTGTCTGAGCATTTCTGCCCACTCGCAGATCATCTGAACTAAGTCAGTTGATTTGATTCCTCCTTCTTAGCCACCGCTGACAATCCAGGAGGTCGTGTGTTTGATTCTGCTCAGAGAACCTCGGGGTATGACTACACCAAGGCCGTGACTTGGGTGGCTATCGCTCTGGTCTTCATTCCTACCGTATTCCTTGGAGTTCGGCCCCACTATTTTTCGTTGTCGGTGGCATTCATGTGCATCACGATCTGCGTGACGATGGCCTGGATCAGTTGGAAAAAATCCCGGCTAACGATTCCCTCCATCGTGCCACAAAACGGGGCCGCGAAGTGAGAAATGCTCCGGTTCCGACGGCCGTTTCTCAAAGAACACGGAGGGATCCATATGGCACGCATTACCCTGAAACTCAGCATCGAGGAATTGATGCTGCTGACCACTTTAGCTTCGGACCAGCTATTCCGTCGAGAATTTATTGACCCCAAGATGCCTGGGTACAAACACAATCTTCCAGAGTTGTGCCTCGGCAAGAACTTGGTGCAGCGCTTGCGCTTGACCGCCGATCGGGAAAAGAGATCGCGGGGCCTGGAAAAAACGCCGGTGCGCCAATGAACGCTTGGCACCATCGCACTGCGAGCTTGACGGGCGCATACCGCGGCCGTGCCCAGGCAAGCCCTGTCGCCGGCGCCGGGGGTCAACTCACACCAGCGGGGGGCAAAAAATGCAGTTCATTCTAACCGGATTCACGCAGGATATGGGGTTCCGCGTCTTCGCCTTTGAAGGGGTCAAGGCGGACCGAACCCGGGCGCGCTACACGGTTCGGGCTGATCTCGGTCTTATTCGAAAATACGGCATCCGAGTCCAGGAACTGCCTTTGTTGTGTCGCGGCCTTCTGGATAAATGTGGCGAGGCTGAGGACAAGCGCGCCTTAATCTTCAGCGAAGACGACATGCAGCTTCGGGCCAGGGATTGCGCCATAGCCCGCGAGACAGCGGCGATGAGAAAACCTCCGCGCAGACCCGCCAGCGCGAATGTCGGGGGAGCTTGGCGTGGTCCCCAGCCTTAGGCGGCGCTGGCTGGGAAAAGTTCTAAAAAAGATACAACTTCACTATGCTTCCGGCCTGAGAGTATGTTATACTCAAACTGTTTTGACAGTCCTGCCGATTTAGGCTCCTTCGCATCGTTTGGCTAAACACCGCGTTCCGATCCTGCCCAATTAGCTACTCTGCAAACTCAGAAAGAGAAAAAATGAAAAATATTTATGTAGGCAACCTCAGCTTTTCCACCTCGGAAGAGACTGTGCGTTCCCTGTTCGAGGCGCACGGAACCGTGGATCGGGTCAACATTGCTCGGGATCGCGATACGGGGCAGCCCAGGGGCTTTGGTTTCGTTGAAATGACGAACGACAGTGAAGCCGACCAGGCGATGAATGCTTTAAACGGGCGGGACATCGATGGCCGAACGCTGAATGTCAACGAAGCACGTCCGAAAACAGAGCGAAGCTTCGGCGGTGGGAACCGCAGCGGCGGCGGCGAGCGCCGTCAGCGTCGCTGGTAGTCCGGAACTAATTCGGGGGGCGGCAAAGCAATGCCGCCCTGTTCATTTCTAGCCCTCCGAAATTGTAGAATCGGTAGTGTCTTTCCGGAGGCTTGATGAAACCAAGACTTAGGTCGCGGCGGCTTTCTTCTGCCATAGCCCTCCTGACTCTGGCGATCCGGCCGGTTGCGGCCGAATTGTTGGAGAAGACCGCCCAAGTCGGCGACGCCACCGTTCACTACAAAGTTGTCCTTCCTGACGGGTATGATCCGGCGAAGGCCTATCCGGCGATTTTGGCTTTCGGCGGAGGTCCCCAGACCATGCGGATGGTAGACAGCGTTCTCGACCGGAACTTTCGTCCCGAGGCTGAGAAACGCGGCTATATCGTGGTTGCTCCGGCCGCGCCCGACGATGAATTATTCTTCGAGGGAGGCGCTCGCATCTTCCCTGCATTTCTGAAAATGATCCTGGCGAATTACAAAATCCAGAACAACAAGTTCCATATCGCTGGCCCCTCGAACGGGGGCATAGCGGCGCTCTACGTGGCTGCGCTCAATCCGGACTACTTCTTGTCCGTCACCGCGTTCCCAGGCTATATGTGGGAGCCCAGCGCGGCCAAGCTCCAGGCGATTTCTAAGATGTGCGTCTTCTTGTATGTCGGCGAGAATGACGAATACATGTGGCACGCCGAAATGAAGCGGGAAGCCGAAGCGCTGAGCGCTGGAGGGACAGTGGCACGCTATACCGTCGAGAAAGGCCAGCCGCACCGCATGGAAACACTGGCGGGCGCCCATGCCGGCCGCTTGTTCGATGGTTTCGAGGAAGCCAGGCGGGGTTGCACCCAGTAGGCACGACCTGCGAGGCGCGCGCTCACTGCCAGCCCCCGCCCAGGGCCTTGTAGAGCTCGACCACCGTGAGAACTTCGCTCAACTGGATCAGACATCGGAATGAATGAACTTGCTAAACGAAACGCGGAGCGCCGACGCCAGGTAGAGGCCTTTCGCGACGAATTGATAGCCGCGCATGGGGCCCGGTCGGAGCCTCGTTTCGAGGAGTATCCGTTACCCTTGCTCAAGAAACGAATTAGCGATTCTTTATCGGAGCGCTGGGGGCATGGGCGGCTCGACGTGCAACTGGATCGCATCGATCGCGAGACATTCGGCGGCGACCTGGCGCTAAAAGTTCCGCAGCTGCTGCAGGACGGTGGCCCGAAGACCTTCATCCAGCAGCACTTGCCGTGGATCGTCGAGACCTTGCGTGGCGAAGCGTTTTCCGGCGATATCGCGGCCATTCAGACCAAGGGCATGTACATCAATTTGACGCTCACGGATCGCTGGCTGCTTCGATCAGCCCAGAAGGTCGCCGACCTAGGCGCCCGTTTCGGCCGCAGCGGTCTCGAGGAAGATCAGACGATTCTTGTCGATTACTCCTCGCCGAATGTCGCCAAGGTTCTACATGCCGGGCATATTCGATCAACGATTATCGGCCACGTTCTTTGCAACCTGCACGAGGCGTGCGGCGCGCTGGTCTACCGTGTAAATCACATCAACGATTTCGGCGGTTTCGGCTTCACGCTGGAGGGTTATTTCCGATTCAAAGACCGCTTCCCGAAAGACATACGGGAAAGCGAGCGCCTGATTGAGGTTTACAAGGTCCGCCGGACTCTGGAGCGTTTTGTCGAGGGCGAAACGGCTTTTGAAAGCATGGAGGATTCCGACCGCGAACTCCTTGCGCGCTACCTTCCGGAGGTCACGAGCCTGGAAACGCTCAAAGCCGCTTATGACGAGTTCCTGGCGGCCTCCGATGCCCGCTTCGCCGCGCTCGAGAAAGGCAGACGCGAGGAGGTGGAGCTTTGGGCGCTCATGGTGGACTGGAGCCTGGCGGATTTCGAGCAGTTCTACGATTCGCTGGGTATTCAAATCGACCTGGTGCTCGGGGAGAGCTTTTACTTCCAGGCCGGCGATGAACTGATCGACGAGTGCCTGCGATCGGGCCAAGCAGTTCACTACACCGAAGCCGAGGCGGAGGCCGATATCGCGGTTTTGGACGCGACGCTGGCGCGCCAGGAAATTACCGACGGCGAGCGCCGGAAACAGACCGAGCTGATTCGCAAAGATATCGGAGCGGTCGTGATTCCATTGGGAGATGGAGAGCGCTTGGTGGTACGGCGCGCGGATGGGTTGAGCATCTATGCGACCAGGGACCTGGGCGCGATTCGATTGCGGCGCGAACTCTTCGATCCGACGGGTTTCACCTACGTGGTCGGCCAGGAACAGCGGACCCACTTCGCGCGCCTGTTCAAAGCCGCGTACGTAATCGGCTTGGCGGCGCCGGACCAGGTACGGTTCCAGCATATTTATTTCGGCTTCTACGTGGACGCGCGCACCGGGCGCAAGCTGTCCAGCCGTAACAGCGTCGCGAATGTGAACCATCTGCTGGCGGAAGCCAGGCGGCATTTTCGGGCGAAATCCGCCGAACGCGGCGATATGAGCGAGGAGGAACTGGACATCACCGCGCGACAGCTCGCGGTGGGCTCGGTGGTATTTAACGATCTCAAGCAGGATATCAAGGGCCCGGTGGAAATTAACAGCGAGGCCATTGACGCGACCATCACCGGGTTTGAGAACGCAGGCGGGGCGTACGTGGTGTATACCGCCTGCCGCGCGCGCAGTATCTTGCGCAAGCACGGTGCGCCCCCGCCGCCCGCCGATTCGATTGAGAATCCGGAGATCGATACGCAAGAGGCACACCTTCTGACGCGCATTCAGCAAATTCCGGAGCGGATCGCCTCCGCCGCGGAGCAGTCCAATCCGACGCTCCTCATTCGCCATCTTCTCGAGATCGCCGGCCTCTACAACTCCTATTACGCGCGCGCGCAGGTCATTGTGGATGGCGTCGCAAATCCATCACGGCTTTTGATAACGGCCGCCGTCGCGCAGTCGTTGATCAATGCCCTGCGAATCTGTCATGTGGAGTGTCCGGTCAGGATGTGAAGGCAAGGACTATAACATCGGTTTGTGACTCGTCCGATCGTGCGCCTGATAGAATCGTTGGACGCGGGGAGGCAGAATGAAGCTTCGTCTTCTGATCTTGTGGACGATGGCGGTAACCGGAACCGGGGTGGTTGGCGCGCAAACCAAACCAATTCCGCGCACGGCGGACGGCAAACCCGACTTCAGCGGGTACTTCAACCTGCAGTACACGCCGAACATGGCCATGGGCAAGGAGGACGCGGTTCCTTACACGCCGGCCGGAAGAGCCGCCTACGCAAGCCATGATGCCAAGGACGATCCAACATCGAACTGCTGGCTGCCCGGGGTGCCGCGCATCATGCAGTCGCCCTATCCCACGCAGTTCGTACAGACGCCCGGGTACCTGGTGATCCTGTTCGAATATATGCACACGTTCCGCTCGATTCCGCTGAACGGCCGCCCGCATCCCGCCAATATGGAGCCCGCGTTCATGGGCGATTCCACCGGGCACTGGGAGGGCGACACCCTGGTGGTGGATACAACCGGATTGAAGGGGCCGCCCTGGACCTGGCTGGATACGGCCGGGCATCAGCACAGCGATGCAATCCATGTCATTGAGCGGTTCCGGCGCACGGCCGACACGATCGAGTACGAATATTCGGTGGACGATCCAAAGATGTACACGATGCCATGGACCTTATCGCGCGTGTTCAAGCCGTTGAAGCTGAATCCCGAGCTGCCGGAGCTGATCGAATATTCCTGCAGCGAAAACAATAAAGACGTTCAACACCTGATCAGCACGAAACCGGCACTGGGAAAGTAACGGATTTCAGAGGCCGCCGAGCTGCATTCTGTAGGCGCGGTATTCGCCGAACTTCTTGTCGAGCGCGAGCTTGCCGACATAGTCAAAATGAAATTGTCCCGGCGCTTCGAGTTCGGCGAGAGCGGCGAACGCGTCGCTGACATAGATCTGGCCGGGCTGTGTGACCGGCTCCATGCGCGCGGTGCGGTTAACGTGCGAGCCGATGTAGTTGAGCTTATCGATGATTTGATCTTTGTATTGGTAGACGGGCCCGGCGTGAAGTGAGATCCGCAGCGTCAGAGTCGGCGGCAGGCCGAGGCAATCGCGGTCAATTTGCGCCACGCGTTCCAGCAGTTTCAGGGCGAATCGGCCCGCTTCGGGTACATGGGCGAACGTCATGAAGAGCCCGTCTCCCCAGGTGTTTTGAAAAAGCGGCCGAGGCTGGGTCTGCCGCACCAGCATGGCGATGCTGCCCATGAAATGCTGGATGAACACGGGCATCTGATCTTCACTAAGCTGGCTGAAATGATGCGCGTCGGCGAAGAGCATAGCGCGAACCCCGGAGCCGAATCCGGGAAGGAAGGCCGCGGATGCGGGCTGCTGCCCGGGGGAGGGCGAGAGCGGATCACCGGGATGCGCGACGATATCGGAAGCCAGAGGCCGAACCACGATGACATCGGCGCCGCGCTGCTCCCAGCGCTGCACGATATCGGCGGTTCCACCGCGCAGTCCGCTCGGTTGGCCTTCCCAAACGGCCAGATAGGTTAGTTCCAGGTCATCTTGCCGTGCGCGAAGATTTGCGAGGCCGTGGATCAAGTCGTTGGCGAAAACATAGCCCACACTTCCAACATTGAGGCGTTCGCGCGAGGCGACGATCACCTCAGTGGCCTGAGCCTTCACGGCATGAAAGCGGCTTACCCAGTGGTCGCCCGAGGAGGCCACGCTTTCCTTAATAAACAGGTCTTCATCGCAGGGCAGCACCAGGTAGGTTTTTCCGCCTACGGCTTGCATCGCTTCAAGAAAAAGGATGTCGGCGCCAGATGCCGCGGAGGAGTAGCCGAAACGCGCCTGCGTTTCGATCAAGTGGTCGTGAATTCGCTTTTTTACGCTCTCAGCGCTCGATTCGGGGAAGCGCGGCTGGCTTCTCCCCGGCGCGTCGATCCGATGTCCGGCGAAGACCGCTACGCGCGGCACCTGCAGCACGCGTCTCACGCGGTCGTCCACATCCGGGGGGAGGAGCTGCACAATCAGGTGCGCGTTTCTCCAGGTAGCGACCACATCTCCGATTCGTTTCTCTCCCAGCCGTGACGCGCGAGCGTAGAATTGTTCGGCTTCAGCCAGCGAGTTCATCAGTAGAGCGGCCTCGGCGATGGTGGCGTTGATCCAGTAGGCGTCTTCGGTTGCATCCTGCAGCTTCGCGACGCAGAAGTTCCGAATCTTCGATGCCAGCGCCCGCGCGGCTGCGCCGTCGCCGCGGAGAAACGCCAGCGTCGCGGCATTGATGCCGACCCAATAGCTATCCGGGGCTGCTTGAAATGCGCGCGCGTAGGACTCGTACGCCCGATCCAGATCGTGCGAATCGCCGGTGCTGAGCCAATGGTCCTTATCGGTGCGCGCGAGCAGGCCCAGGGTTTCGGGGTCGCCGGGTGACTCCTTTTGCAACTCGAGGAGCATCTCGCGGGCCGCCTCGCGCGAGCCCATGCGGGCCAGCGCCAGCGCCTTTGCCTGGCGGAGCCTCGCATCCTTCGGCCAGAACTTCAGTCCCTCATTGGCGATGTCAAACACCATCAAGGCCTCACCGTTCGAGTTGGCGCGTTTGGCGTCCTGCTGGAATTCCTGAAGGCTGTGAGCGGCGAGTTTGGGCTGACCCGGATCCTGAATCGTCCAGCCGAGGGCCTGTATCGTCTTCAAAGTTTCGACGGCCATCACGCGGTCGTACTCCCTCTCGGATTCCGGCAGCTCGTCGTAAGGGACCAACTGGGGAGTCAGTTTCGCGTCCAGATCACGCTCGGGGCCGTATTTCCAGCCTTCCGCGACGCGACCGCGCGCCCAGAGTTCATGATTATTGGCTGCGAGCTTCTCGACCAGATTCTTTAGGGGCTCACTCAGCTCGATCTTCGAATTGTCGATCGGCTCGGGCTTGTAAGGCATGCCATTCGAACCTATTGCAGGAGCGATTGGAGGGAATTCAGGCTGGCGGAGAAAGTGACGGCGTTGTAGAGAGAAGGAGGATCCAACTGCGCAAAAAGGTTCTTGATGCCGGCCTTGATGCGCGGGTCGGCGTTGGCCGGCGCGTTGTTGCTATAAGCGACAAACAACGAGTCGAGAACCATGGTGGCCTCTTCGGCCGAGCGCTCGCCATCCTGGGCGACCACCATGGCATCGGCCGTGATGCTCTTCATCAGGCGCAGGGCCATGGCCTGATCGAAGGTCATGCCGTTCAAGACGCCCGCCAGGCGATCGGCTATTTCGGCGGTGTTCGCAGCTTGGGCGGCGATTTGATTACGGTCCGACTGCAGGGCCGTGATCAGCGCATATAGCCGGCCGATTTCGGTGGTGAGCAGTTGCGCCGTGGCGGGATCGGTCTCCTGGATCACGCGCGCCAGAACCACATAGCGCGAAAGATTCCATTGCGCATTCCCGGGGCGGCGGTCCCTGTAGCCGGAATCCTGACGCCAGCTATCGGGCGTGTAAATACCATGGTGGCAGGCGAAGCAATCCAGCTCGGCATACTCGGGCCAAGGGCCTTTCTGCGCTTCGCGGGCGATGCGTTTCAACTGCTCGCGCAGACCCACCGCCTGGCCTACCGCCACGGCGCGAACGGTGAACCAGGGATCCTTGTCGGCTTCATTCCAATGCGCCGGCATCACCGCCATGAAGGAACCGAGCTCGAAGAAAAGGTCAGGATGGCCGGCGGCGATCAGTTCGTGATCCACTTCGGCCTTCGAAGTGCCGACGTGGCACTCCAGACATTTCGAGGTGCGGCGCACCAGATCGCGCGTCGGGTAAAGACCGAGTTCCTTGACCACGCGATCATAATTCCATCCGGGCTTGTCATGCGGCTCCAGCCACTGCGATGCGGGCCCGTGGCAGTTTTCACACGTGACGCCGCTTTGACGATCGAAAGTGCGCGCCAGGCGATCGGAAGGAACCTGGACGCTATGGCAGGGATAACACCGCTCCGCCACGCCCTTGTCGTCCAGATTCATGATCTTTATGATGCGGCGTCCAACGTCATTGCTGAGGTTTGCATAGGCGCGCGTATGCTTATCGCGAACCAGCCAGGTGCTGTACTCGTTCTGCAGCACCTTGCCGTTTGGAATGGGTTGCACGCTGCCGTGGCAGGTCTGCGAGCTGCACGAAGTTACGCCTACATATTGGGGCGCTTCGGCGCCGATGGCAAGCAGACAGCCGGCCGCCAGGCCAACCGCCAGGCGAAAGACGAGGAGCGAACGAAGCGCGAGCCGCATCGATGCGCTTCAGCGTAACACAGTCCAGGCCATCCGTTTAACCGCGTTCACCGCCCTCAATGTTCACCGCTTACCCGAAGATTTTCCTAGTTACGGCGCACGAGGCTGCGTTGTTACTCTGGGGTCCTATGCCATCGTACCGGCTGAGTGCCAGTATTGCCGGCGTGGAACACTCCTCGACCGGCCTGCACATTATTCAGATCGCCGCTGGGGAGGTTATCAGTTTTCCCGAAATCGAAAGGGAATCCGGACTGGTTGACCTGGTCTTTCACGGTCGCAACATTATGGTGTTCGCACAGGATTTGCGGCTGCGCAGCAACCGGATTGACGAAATCGTCCAGTTGCGCGAGGGCGACGGCAAGTTCGATCGGAACGCGTAAGCTCTCACCCGGATTTTCGCAACCGCGTTCATCAATGTAAAGAATTGTCTCGGCGAACGAGCCGCCAGCGATCCGCGAGCCGCGCTATGCTTGTACCGGATCAGGTACGATTTCGGCAATCCGTCCGAATTGCGAACGTTTGAGCGTAGCAAAACGGGGAATTGGAGGATCTATTTAACAATGGCACCTACAACCGAAACGAAGCGCGCCCGGATCCTCCTGGCCGACGATCATGCCCTGGTGGCAGCGGGTCTGGCAAAACTGCTGGAGCAGGATTTCGAGCTGCTGGCCACAAGCAGCGACGGGCGTGAGCTCTTGGATCTCGTGGAACGCAACCACCCCGAAGTGGTGGTGCTCGATATTTCGATGCCCAACCTCAACGGCCTGGAGGTCGCGCGACGCCTGCGCAATACGGCGCCCGATATCAAGATTGTCTTCGTCACCGTGCACTCCGATCTGGCTTACGTTTCCGCGGCTTTTCGAGCGGGCGCATCGGGGTATGTACTGAAAGGATCGGCAGCCTCCGAACTTCGGGAGGCCGTATGGTGCGCTCTGCATAGAAAAATGTTTCTGACGCCGTTGGTGGATCGCGTGGCGCTGGATACGATGCTCAAACAGCCCGAACAGCGCTCGCCCCTGACGCGGCGGCAGCAGGAAGTTCTCCAGCTGGTGGCGGAGGGCCACTCGGCGAAAGCCATCGGCGAGAGCCTGCGCATTTCATCCAAAACCGTGGAATTTCACAAATCGCTGATCATGAAGCGCTTGAATCTACACTCCGTCGCTGAGCTGACGCGCTACGCCATGGAGCACCGGATCAGCGATTACTGATCCAGCCCACGGCTTTGGCGGCCAGGCGGTCGAGAGCCTGCACCGACATAGCAAGGTGCTCTTCCTTCGTATCCTCGATTTTGTTGTGGCTGATTCCGCGCAGGGATTGCACGAACATCATGACCGCGGGAATTCCGGCGCGTGCCACTTCCGCGGCATCGTGCAACGGACCTGAAGGTAGCCGGTGCGCCGAGCCGGCGACTTCGCGCACGGCCTCCTCGCAGAAACCGAGCAGCGCTGGATGGAACGCGATAGGCTCGATACTCCAGATGCGGGACCATTGCACCGTGCATTTCTCTTCCTGGGCGAAACGGCGGCTGGCTTCCTGGGCCTCGCGGTACATCTGAGCGAGGATTCCGGGGTCGAGATCCCGCTGATCGAGCGAGGCTTCGCAACGTCCCACCACGGCCGTGACGATTCCGGGAAACGTCTTGACGGTGCCGATGGTCGAAACCGCATCCTTATGTTTGCCGGCGATGGAGCGGATTTCGAGCGCCAGCTTGGCGGCGGCCGCCAAGGCGTCGTGACGCGCGTCCATGGGTGTGGATCCCGAATGCGCTTCCTGGCCGAAAAACGTGATGGCGTGTCGCTCCACACCCTTGGTTCCGAGCACCGCGCCGAGAGGCAGGTTCATGCGCTCGAGCACCGGCCCCTGTTCGATGTGCAATTCCAGATACGCCGCGGCGTTCTGTTGTTCGCGCGTGGCTTCGGGAAAGCGCTCGACAGGAAAGCCGCAGCGGGCGACGGCGTCTTCCAGGCGAACACCGTCCTTGTCGGTGCGGCCGCGGTCCGCGGCGATGCTCGACGTGCCGGCAAACGCCGACGATCCGAGCAGGCTGCGCCCGAAGCGCGCGCCTTCTTCGTCGGCCCAATCAACCACCCGCACGGTAACCGGCGGTCGTCCTTTGAATTCTTCCGCGAACCGTCGCAGCACTTCGAGACTTGCGGTGACTCCGAGGCTGCCATCCAGCCATCCGCCGTTAGGGACCGAATCGAGGTGCCCGCCCAAGATCAGCGTCTTTTCCGATTCACCGGGCAGAGTGGTCCAGCTATTGCCGGCGGCATCGTAATGGTGCTGGACCGGGAGGGGCTTGATTTTCGATTGAAACCACTCACGCGCCTGGAGCCAGGTGTCGGTCCAGGCCACGCGCTGCGCGCCGTTTGCGTCCGAAGTCAGCTCGCGTAGTTCCTTGAGGTCGGCAATGGTTCGCTGGGGATTGAGGCTCATGAGGGCTTCGTTCCGTATTGTAGCGGCATTGGACGGGGCCGCCCCGCCTTTGGTAGACCTAGGTGATGGGCGGTGCTGTTCCTTTCGGGTTCGAGGACAACGCGGAGATCGCGCGCCGTTTTCCGGACCTGCATCCGGCGTTCAGCCGCAATGAAGCGCTGACGGAAGCCAATCGGTGCCTGAATTGTTTTGACGCGCCGTGCGCGGCGGCGTGCCCGACGCACATCGACGTGCCGCGATTCATCAAGAAAATCAGCACGGGGAACCTCGCTGGGTCCGCGGTGACGATCTTGGACGCGAACATTTTGGGCGCCAGTTGTTCCCGCGTTTGTCCGGTGGAAGTACTGTGCGAGGGCGCGTGCGTGATGCTGCGATATAACAAGCAGCCGATCGCGATCGGGCGCCTGCAGCGGCACGCCATGGATCATTTTTTCGACCAGGGCGCCCGCTTGCCCAGGAAATCGGGCGAGAAGCGGATCCAGCGAGTAGCGTGCGTGGGAGCGGGACCGGCGTCGCTGGCCTGTGCGGCGGAACTGGCGCAGCACGGATTCGCTGTGACGATATTCGAGCGGCGCGCCCTACCCGGCGGCCTGAACACCTACGGCGTGGCCGAGTACAAACTGCGGCCGCCCGACAGTCTGCGCGAGATCGAGATGATTCGGGAGTTGGGCGTCGATTTCCGGTTCGAGTGCGCGATCGAGACTGAAGATCAGCTTGCGGCGCTCGAAAAAGAATACGACGCGATTTTCATTGGAATTGGTCTCGGCGCGATGAACGAGCTGCGAATTGCGGGAGCCGATCACCCGCAAGTGATCGATGCGCTCGAATTCATCGCGCGCTATAAGACGGCGGGCAGCGTCAAAGTGGGAAACCATGTCGTCGTGATCGGTGCGGGAAATACGGCGATCGATGCGGCCAATGCCGCGCGGCGGCTGGGCGCGGGACGCG
>Ga0335074_10011049_pt1 | contig 12628 bp, 12 predicted proteins | sample Lox_Sample_23_FD_206715 | JGI IMG/M metagenome (GOLD analysis project Ga0335074, IMG submission 206715) | Soil microbial communities from Loxahatchee National Wildlife Refuge, Florida, United States - Lox_Sample_2.3 | ecosystem: Environmental > Terrestrial > Soil > Wetlands | place: USA...
GCAAGCCGATCCTGCCGATCTGGCTGGGCCCGTACGAGTACGGCGAGGGCTACCAGAAGCTGTGGGACGCCGGGCTGCCGGTGATGCGCAACATCCGCAACGCGCTGTCCGCGGCCCGTGCCCTGCTCGGGCATCCCGCCCGCCGGCCGGACCTGCGGTACCTGGCCGAGCAGGTGCGCGGCGGCGCCGGGACCGTGACCCGGCGGGGCGGCGGCCCGGAGCGGGTCCTGCACGAGCACCGGGCCATGGCCTGGCTCGAGCAGCGCGGGTTCCACTTCGCGCGGCGGCTGCTGGCCGACTCTCCCGAGGCAGCCGTGAAGGCGGCCGCGGAGATCGGCTACCCGGTGGTGGTCAAGGGGACCGGGGTCGCGCACAAGAGCGAGGGCGGCCTGGTCGCGGTCAACCGGCGCGACGATGACGAGGTACAGCGCGCCGCGGCCGACATACTAGGCCGGGGCAGCAGCGGCCTGCTGGTGGCCAAGCACGAGGCCAGCGGCGTGGAACTGCTGCTGGGCGTGAGCACCGACGACGTGTTCGGGCCCGTGATCGTGGTCGGCGCCGGCGGCGTCACCGCGGAGGCCGTGCGCGACGTGGCGCGCGCTGTTCTCCCCGTCACCGAGGCCACCGCGGCGCGCATGCTCTCCGGCCTGCGCATTGCCCCGTTGCTGAACGGGTGGCGCGGGCAGCCACCGGTCGATAAGGACGCCCTGGTCGAGACCATCCTGCTGCTCGCTGAGCTGTGCGCGCAGGGCGAGATCACCGAGCTCGACATCAACCCGCTGCTGGCCCGGGCGGACGGCGTGATCGGCCTGGACGCCTTCGTCCGGCTGGGCTAGGGCTTTCTCGCCGGCGGCTGACGCCGAAAGCCTCTGCAGCTCATTGCGGTGCAGCCTTTCACGGCCCGCCACCGCAGCCCTCTCCTTCACCTCCGGCCAGAACACCGCGGCCCTCGCCGTCGTCCGCCTCGTAAACGGGAAGGTCAGCATCTACAACTCCAGTTCTGGGCCGCTAGACCTGACCGGCGACGTCGTCGGCTACTACGGCAGCGGCGGAGCGACGTTCCTGCCCGTCGGCCCGACGCGCATCCTCGACACGCAATCCGGCCTGGGCGGCAGCGGGCGGACGGTCCTGCCGCACGCGGTCGCAGTCACCAACGTCGTGAACCTCCCCGCGATCGCCAACGGCAACGTGACCGCCGTGGTCCTCCAGGTCACCGTGCTCGACGCGCAGCGCTCCGGCACGCTGGCCCCGCCTTCCCCGACGGGGCCAGCGTGCCGGTGTCCACGTTCCCGTTCGCCGCTGGGCAAGCCGTGACGAGCCTGGTGGTCGTCCCGGTCGTCAACGGCAGCGTCGACTTCTGCAACGGCTCGTCTGGCACGATCCAGGTCCTCGCCGACCTGCTCGGCTTCTACGCGAGCTAACTACGGCGTTCAGGCCAGGCGGAAGCGGGGGAGCGTCACTTCGGTGTCGGGCAGGTCGTCGAAGAAGACCTCGACCCGGCTGCCGATCTGCACCCGGTCGGTGTCCTCCGGCGGCAGGTCGCTGACCATGCGCACGCCCTCGTCCAGCTCGACCGTGGCCACGACGTACGGCGCGGCGTCGGCCCAGGCCGGGTGGAAGGGCTTATGGCTGCGGGTGTAGGTGTAGACCACGCCGCGGCCGCTCACCGGGCTCCAGTGCCAGGCCGGGCTGGTGCACTGCGGGCAGCGCTCCTGCGGGTAGTGGCGCAGCCGGCCGCAGTCGTCGCAGCGCTGCACGACCAGCCGGTGCTCGCGGGCGGCCGCCCAGAAGCCCTCGGTCAGCGGGGTCGGGACGGGCAGCGGGCGGCCGGTCACGCGGTCTCACCTCGCAGGATGACGACGGAGGCGTCGAAGAAGTTGCCTTCGGTGGCCACCGCGACCGTGCCGCAGCCGGGTACCTGGCGCGGCGCGGGGACCTGGCCGCGGATCTGCCGCACCGCCTCGATCAGGTGGTTCATGCCTGAGACGTGGCCCTCGGACAGTGCGCCGCCGCTCGGGTTGACCGGCAGCGTGCCGCCCAGGCGGATGTGGCCCTCGGCCGCGAACGGGCCGCCCTCGCCGGGCTTGACCACGCCGAGCGCCTCCAGGCCCGCGATCACGTACCAGGTGAACCCCTCGTGGATCATCAGGCAGTCGAGGTCCGCGGTGGTGACACCCGCCATCGTGAACGCCTTGGCCCCGGCCAGCTGCAGGCTGCGCACCACGGCCATGTCCGGTTTGTGGGTCAGGGACGTGGGCGGGTACCCGTGAGCCTCACCGATCCCGGACACGTATACCGGGGGCTGGGGCAGGTCACGAGCGCGCTCCGCGCTGGTGACGACCAGCGCGCCGGCGCCGTCGGACTCGAGCGAGCAGTCGAACAGCCGGAACGGGGTTGTGATCATGCGCGAGTTCTGGTGGTCGGCCAGCGTCATCGGCTTGCCGTACATCAGCGCGCCCGGGTTGAGGTTGGCGTGCTCACGCATGGTGACCGCGATGTGACCGAACTGCTCGCTGGTGGTGCCGTACTCGAACATGTGCCGCTGAGCGGCCTGCGCGAACCACTGCGCGGCGGCCAGGTTGCCGTACGGCGCCTCGAACTCCAGCACGTCGGACATGATTGTCTCTTTGACGTTCTGGCCGGTGGAGACGCGCTCGCCGGAGTAGCCGCGCCGGCCGGCCGGCACCAGAACACACGAGGCCAGCCCCGCGCTGATGGCCAGGCACGCGCTCTGAACAGACGCGACCGTGCTGGCCCCGCCCATGTGCACGGTCGAGCTGAAGGCCAGGTCGCGCAGGCCGAGGTTGCGTATGAAGTCCTCAGCGCACCGCCCGGCGCTTGCGCTCGGCATCACCCCGTCGACGTCGGCCGGGGAGAGCCCAGCGTCATCGAGGGCGCGGAGCGCGGCCTCCAGGTGCAGGTCGAGCGTGGAGCGGTCGGTCCCGCGGGTGTAGGCGGTGTGACCAGCCCCGACGATCGCGCACCTGCCGGTCAGCGCTTGGTGGTCCACGCCGTTAGTATGTCCGGTCCGGCGTTACGCCCGACGTGACCGGGCCTGACGGGCCGGGTAACGACGGCGGTAACTGCGCACGTCGCACCATGGCCGGTGTCGTTACCCAGGGAGATGACATGCGGTCCAGGGCACTGGTGGCGCGGGAGTTCGGGGCGCCGGCGAAGATCGAGACAATCGAGGTTCCCGAGCCTGGCCCCGGCGAGGTGCGGATCCGGATCGCGGCATCCGGCGTCTGCGGCTCGGACGGGCACGTGCTGCGGGGCGCCAGCACCGCGGTGCGGCTGCCGACCGTGCTGGGCCACGAGGGCGCCGGGGTTGTCGAGTCGGCCGGCCCCGGCGTCGGCAACGTCAGCCCGGGCGACCATGTCGTCATCGGCCTGGGCATCTGGTGCGGCGACTGCGATTACTGCACGTCCGGGCGGCCGTGGCTGTGCGACTCCCCGAAGCGGATGACGTCGTTCATCGGGCTGCGGCCGGACGGCTCCACCCGGGTGACCAGCGGGGGCGAGCCGCTGCACACCATGCTCGGCGTGGGCACGCTGTCGGAGTTCGCGCTGGCCCCGGCCCGCCAGGTCGTCGCGGTGGATCCGGCCCTGCCCCTGGACGAGCTGTGCCTGATCGGCTGCGGCGTCACCACCGGCGTGGGCGCGGCGCTGCACACCGCGCAGGTCGGCCCGGCGCACGCGGTCGCGGTCATCGGCTGCGGCGGTGTCGGCCTGTCGGTGGTCCAGGGCGCGCGGATCGCCGGGGCGCACACGATCATCGCGATCGACCAGGTGCCGCGCAAGCTCGGCCTGGCCCGCGAGCTCGGCGCGACGCACGCGCTGAACCCGGCGGACGGTGACGTGCGCGAGGCCGTACTGGCCATCACCGGGCGCGGCGCCGACTACGCCTTCGAGGTGGTCGGGAAGCCGGACCTGGTCACGCTCGCGCTCACGCTGGTGCGGGCGGGCGGCACCGCGGTCGTGGTCGGCATCTCGCCACCCGGGTCGCAGATCACGTTCAAGCGGGAGTGGCTGATGGGGGAACGGCGGCTGATGACGTCCGCTGGCGGCAGCGTGGTCCCGGCGCTGGGCATCCCGAAGCTGGTCGAGATGGTCACCAGCGGGCGGCTGCGCCTGTCGGACATGATCGACCGCCGGCTGCCGCTCGACCGCGTCGACGAGGCGTTCGCCGCGCTGGAGTCGGGCGAGGTCGCGCGCAGCGTCATCGTCTTCGGTGCGGAAGGTGATACCCAGTGACCGGTCAGCTAACTCCTGCGGACGCGCTCAGCCATCTGGACATCTACGACGCCGGCACGTCGGCCATCCTGGACCAGACGCTGGAGCACGCGCGCACGCACTGCCCGGTGGCACACAGCGACGCCAACGGCGGCTACCACCTGGTCAGCCGGTACGCGGACGTCAGGGCGGTGCTCAGCGACGACGCGCGGTTCTCGTCCAAGGGCGGCAAGAGCCTGCCGCCGCGCCAGTTGCTGGACATGCCCCCGCTGGACAGCGACCCGCCCGAGCACCGCGGGTACCGGCGGCTGCTCAACCCGTTCTTCTCCCGCCGGGGCCTGGAAAAGCACGAACCGGCCATCCGGGAGATCGCCCGCGGGCTGATCGGCCAGTTCATCGGCTCAGGGCGGTTCGAGGTCGTCGAGGACTTCGCCAGCCCGCTCACCGCGGCCACGCTGTGCAAGGTCATCCTCAACCTGGACGACGACGAGCTGATGGTAACCGCGCGCAAGCGGGTGGTCGCGATCGGTGAGGGCAACGCCGCGCAGGCGTGGGCTGAGCTCACCGAGTTCCTGACCACGCTCATCCGCGAGCACCGGCCCGGGGGCGACGGCAACGTGCTCGACGCGGTCCTGTCCGCGGCGATCGACGGCACCCCGCTGACCGACGAGCAGAAGCTCGGCATCATCATCGTGCTGTTCCTGGGCGGCCTGGACACCACGCGCGCGCAGATCACGTGCATCGCCCACCACCTGGCCACCCACCCGGAGCTGGAGCAGCGGCTGCGCCAGCCAGACTGGGCCCGCACCGACCTCGACGAGTTCCTGCGCCACGATTCGGTGGTGACCGCCATGGCCCGCAAGGTCACCGGCCCGACCGAGCTGAACGGCGTCGCGCTGGGCGCCGAGGACCGGATCCTGGTCCACTACTACTCAGCCAACCACGACGCCGAGCAGTTCGAGCGCCCCGACGAGTTCTTCTTCGACCGGGACCGCAACCCGCACGTAGCGTTCGGGATCGGCATACACCGCTGCCTCGGCTCCAACCTGGCCCGCCTGCAGATCCAGGTCGCGTTCGAGGAGCTGCTGGCCCGGGTCACCAACCTGCGGATCGCCCCGGGCGCGCACATCACCATCAGCCCGGGCGTCACCCGCATGCCGGAGTCGCTGCCGCTGGAGTTCGACCGCCCTGAGGCTAGTTAGCGGGGAGCTGGACGACGGTGACGAAGAAGTTGTCGATCTCGCGGATCGCGTCCATGAACCGCTCGAAGTCCGCCGGCTTGGTCACGTAGGCGTTGGCGTGCAGTGAGTAACTGCGCAGGACGTCGTCCTGGGACCGCGAGGTGGTGAGGATCACTATCGGGATAACCCGCAGATAAGAGTCCGCCTTCAGCTCGGCCAGCACTTCCATGCCGCTGCGGCGGGGCAGGTTCAGGTCGAGCATGATCAAGCCAGGCCGGGGTGCGCCGGCGAACTCGCCAGCCTGGCGCACGAACCGCAGTGCCTGCTCGCCGTCGGTCACCACGTGCAGGGTGTTGCGGACCTGGAAGTCGGCAAGCGCCTCGCGCACGATGAGGGCATCGCCGGCGTCGTCCTCGACCAGCAGCACATCCACCAGCTCACCGTCCCTGTTCTCAGTCATCAGATTCCTCGTCTTCGGGCACTGCGGGAAGGGTAAAGCAGAACCGGGCACCGGGGGAGTGCTCAGAATCCAGCCACATCCGGCCGCCGTGGTACTCCACGATCTTCCGGCACATCGCCAGCCCGATGCCAGTGCCGGGATAAGTCTGCCGGTCGTGCAGCCGCTGGAAGAGCACGAAGATCCGGTCGGAGTATTCAGGGTTTACGCCGATCCCATTGTCGGTCACCGAGAACTGCCAGAAGGCATCGGACCGCTCCGCGGAGACGCTGATGTGCGGGGGATCGTCGCTGTGGAACTTCAGCGCGTTGCTGAGCAGGTTCTGGAAGACCGTGGTCAGCAACGTGGCCTCGGCGCGGACGACCGGCAACCGCCCGGGCTCGACGCTGGCGTGAGCCGTCGCGATCGGCTCGGAAAGGTTCGCGCAGGCCTGCTTGAGAGCCTCGGCGCTGGATACGGGCGCCTGGTCGCCTGCGATCCGGCCGACCCGGCTGAACGCCAGCAGGTCATTGATCAGCTGCTGCATCCGCTGAGCGCCATCCACCGCGTACTCGATGTACAGGTCGGCCTTGTCGTCGAGCTGGCCAGAGTACCGGCGCTGCAGCAGCTGGCAGAAGCTGGTCACCTTGCGCAGCGGTTCTTGGAGGTCGTGAGATGCCACGTAGGCGAACTGCTCAAGCTCGGCGTTCGACCGCCGCAGCTCCTCGGTAAGCTCCCGCAACTCGGCTTCGGCCGCCCGCGAGCCGGTCAGCGCGGTCACGATACGCTCGCGCATCCGGTTCACGTCTGCGCCCAGATCGACGGTCTCGCGAGGACCGCTGGCCTGCACGGTGTGCTCGAAATTCCCCGCAGCGGCCTGGCGGGCATCGGCGGCGAGCTGGGCGATGGGCCGGACGACGCCACGGCGGATGGCCAGCACGAACAGCGCCATGATGAGCAGCAGGCCCAGCCCGATTGCGATGATCACGACCTGCAGGGTGCGAGCGGCCTTGTCAAGGCCCGTCACTGCCTGCTGCCGGTACCGGCCAATGTCGCCTTGCAAGACGGCGATCGAAGCGCGCAGCGCATCGAACTCGGCCTTGCCCTGGTCGGTAGCGGTGGACGCCACGGACTCGCGGCCGGCCCGGACCTGGGCGATGGCCGGAGTGGCATACCGTGTCTGCCAGCTGCTGATCCGGCGGGTCACGACCGCGAGATCGCCGCGGGCGCGGGGCACGCTGTTCAGGAGGCCGCGCAGCATAACCAGGGCGCGGCGTTCGCTGGCCAGCCCGCTCACGTAAGGCTGCAGAAAGCTTGCGGTGCCGCTGAGCGCGTACCCGCGGACCCCGGTTTCCTGGTTGATCATGTCGGCGTCAAGCTGGAGAACCTGGATCTCGGCCGGGTCCGCGACGTCGATCACACTTTGCCTGCTCGCCGACAGCCTCTGCAAGCCAAGCCCGGCGGTGACACCCGCCACAGCGACCAGCAGCACTGTGCCGATGGTGGCCACCCGGACCATCCGGCTGAGCGGCCAGCGCCTCGGGCCAGCAACATTGCTGGTGGCCGCCTCGGTGGTCGAGGCGGCCATCAGCTCTCGCGCCCGTCGTAATCCAGGGCGAGGACCGCGAGATCGTCATCCAGGTCACCGCCGTTCAGCTCCTGAGCGCGGCTGATCATGCCATCGAGCAGCTGTTCGACGGACGGCATGGCGGCGGTACCGTCTGCCCCGCTGGTAGCAGACTTAATGCCGCTGATGAGCCCTTCGCTGCCGAGCCGCTCCGAGCCCGTGCCGATCCGGCCTTCGACGAGCCCGTCGGTGTAGAGCAGCACGGTCCAGCGCTCGCCGAGCTCTACTTCGGTGGCCGGCCAGCGGGAGGCGTGCGAGATGCCTGGTGGCATGGAGACCGGTGCGACGAGTTCAGTCACGCCGGATGGGCTGATCAGTAGCGGAGGCGGATGGCCGGCCAGGTGCAGAAGCGCAGAGCGCCGATCTGGCCTCACCGACATCATGCACAACGTGGCGAACAGCCGCTCTGCATGGCGCTCCTGCTCGAGCATCTGCTGCACAGCGGCCAGTACCTCGGCCATCGGCTGCCCGGCCAGAACCATGGTCCGCCACGCCACCCGCAGGCAGACACCCAGGGCCGCCTCGTCCGGGCCACGGCCGCAGACGTCACCGACGACAGCGTGCAGCCACCCTCCAGGCATCTCGATGAGGTCATAGAAGTCGCCGCCCAGCTGCATCTGCCCGCCGCCCGGCCGGTACCGGGTGGCTACAGTTAGCCGCGGGTCGGCAATCAGCGGCGCGGGCAGCAGCCCTCGGGTCAGGCGGGCGTTCTCCCTCGCGGTTGCCTGGGCCAGCAACAGCTCCAGCTGCACGTTCTCGGCCTGCCTGCGCTCCACCGCGTATCGGATGACCCGGTGCAGCAATGGCCCGTCGACGTGTCCCTTGACCAGGTAATCCTGTGCGCCTGACCGCACCGCGGCGGCACCGAGGAGCTCGTCGGCCAGCCCGGTAAGCACGACGACGGCAATGTCTGGGACGTGCTGCTGCAGCCACCGGACGCCTTCCAGGCCCTGGGAGTCCGGCAGATCGAGGTCGAGCAGCACGCAGGAGACGTCCGCCAGCAGCGGCCGTGCCTCACCCAGCGACCTGGCCCGCTGAACCTCGATGGCTGCCACTTCCAGCAGCAATTCCTGCTCGATCAGGGCATCACCGTCGTCGTCTTCAATCAGCAGGACACTGATCCGGGAGGGCGCTGCCGCGAACGCGGTACCAGCGCCTGGCAGATCCTCGAACACCACTCCAGCCTTGTCGCATCGCCCGCACCGATGCCCGGACATTACCAGCCAAGCCGCAAGCTGACCCACGCGTCGCTCACAGGCACAGCCGGTCCCCTAGGGGGCACGTTCAGGCGGGGCCGCGAGCGCTGCCTCCACTGTCGGGTATTGCGGCACCAGCTGTTCTAGGCCGATCAGGGCCAGGATGCGGTCCACGGACCCGCCTTCCGCTACAGCCAGCCGTAGCTGAGCCCCGCTGTCCGCCACCTTGTCGTGGGCCAGGGCAAGCTGGCGGACACCCGCGGAATCACAGAATTTCGTCGTGGTCAGGTCGGCGACGACGACCATGACGCCAGGAGCGGCGGCAGCGCGTAGCTGCTCGCCGACATGGTCGGCGTTGCCGATGTCGACCTCCGTCGGCAGCTTCACGACGGCCGTCCCGGCAACTGGCTCGTGACCCCGCATGCTGAAACGCTCCTTGCCCGTCGGCAATCCGTGACGGCCTGAGGCCCTCCCTCAGGCCGGAAGCTGCGTCCAAGTACCCGCATGGCTATTGTTCAACCGCACGCCACGAAGCCACCAGAGGCTCGCGCAGGGCGCGCGAGGCGTCGGCGCAGTTCTATATGATGGCTCCCACGGCCGGACTGAGACATCCGGAACTGCGCGTCGGCTCGCGTCTTCGGTGGATAGGGCAGGGTCGTCCTCCGACAGGGGGAACCTAGGTGACAGTGCGCATAGATCCCGCGTCTGTTGAGGACAGACTCCGGGATATCCAGTCGATCACCGATGCGGCGATGTCGCGTCTGGATGACCGCGACTTCCTGGCCGAGTTGCTCGAGCGCGTCAAGGACATCTTGCAGGCGGACACCGCAGCGGTGCTGCTGCTGGACGCCCGCTCCGGGCAGCTGATCGCCACCGCTGCTGCCGGCCTGGAGGAGGAGGTTATCCAGGGCGTCCGCATCCCGGTGGGCCGGGGCTTCGCCGGCCGGATCGCTGCCGAGCAGAAGCCGGTGATCCTCGACCACGTTGATCACACGACGGTGCTCAACCCCATCCTGTGGGTCAAAGGGATCCGCTCCATGATCGGCGTGCCGCTGCTGGCTGCTGGCCGCACGGTAGGCGTGTTGCACGTCGGCTCGCTCACGCCCCGGGAATTCACCAGCGACGACGCCGAGTTGCTGCAGCTTGCCGCGGACCGGGCGGCCGTGGCCGTGCAGTCAATGATCAGCCATGCCGATCGCGTGGCCGTGAGCGCGCTGCAGCGCAGCCTGGTTCCATCGGCGCTGCCGAGCATCCCCGGAGCGGAGCTGGCCGCACGTTACATCCCCGGCAGTGGCGTTGTGGGGGGTGACTGGTACGACGTGTTCACCCTCCCGTCCGGGGAGCTTTGCTTCGTGATGGGCGATGTGGCCGGGTCGGGCCTGCCCGCCGCCGTGATCATGGGCCGGATGCGCAGCGCACTGCGCGCCTATGCCCTGGAAACCCGCGATCCCGCCGAGGTACTCGGCAAGCTGGACCGCAAGATGCAGCATTTCGAGCCCGACGCGATAGCCACCGTCCTGTACGCCGTGGCCGACCCAACGCTCGACCAGGTGCACATCAGCCTGGCCGGACATTTCCCCCCGGTCGTCGCGCGCCCGGGCCAGCCCGCGGAGCTGGCTGATGTCGCACCGGGCCTGATGATCGGTGTCGCCCCCGGCGCGCGGCGGGCGGTGACCACCCTGAACGTCGCGCCCGGCACCTTGCTGTGCTTCTTCACCGATGGCCTGATCGAGCGGCCTGGTGAGATTGTTGACGAGGGCCTGGCCCGGCTGTGCCACGCGGTGGCGCCGGCACCGCCGGAAACTGCCTGCGCCACGGTGATGGGAGCGCTACTGGGACGCGAGGCGGCCCGGGACGACATCGCGCTGCTGATGCTCCGGCGCCAGCCAGCAGGTGATGACGATGCCTGATGTCAGATACCCGGTCGTGGTGGCTGGAGGCGTGCCCGTGGTGGCGGCACCCCAGGAGATCGACATCACCAATGCCGCCGGGCTGCGGGAGGTTTTGCTGGATCTAATTCCCGGGCACGCCGCGGTCGTAATCGACATGACCCAGACGCAGTTCTGCGATACGGCTGGGCTTCATGTACTGGTCATGGCGCACAAGCGGGCACTTGCCCAAGGCTGCCAGGTGCGGCTGGCGATGCCGGGCGGGCCGGTACTCCGCATTCTGGCCATCACCGGTATTGACCGCGTGATCCCCCGTTTTACCAGCCTGGAAGACGCTATGGCGGCTCCGGCTGCCCCCGGGGCCCGGCGGCCGCCAACGGGCTGATACTCCGTCTGGAGCGCTGCTTCCCCGAATCCCACGGCCTCATCCTGGCTGGGCTCAGAGCCACATGTGCATGCGCACCACGGTGCCGTCCGGCCCGGTGCGCAACTCGACCAGGTCGCAGATCTGGTTGATGACCCACAATCCATGGCCCGAGCCATCGCTGGCCGACCGCGACCGGCCCGCCAGCGGGTTGGTGACGTGGCCAGTGTCCTGGACCTGGCATATGACCTCGCCCTGGCCGCGCCAGACCCGCACCGTGCCGCTGCCGTCGGTGTGGGCCAGGGTGTTGGCCGCCACCTCATTGGCCGCGAGGACCAGGTCGCCGAGCCGGTCGCCGGTCAGCCCGGCCTCCCGGGCGCACCGGGCCACGTGCGCGCGGACGGGGTGCAGGTCATGCCGGTAGATCAGCGGCGTCGCCTGGGGCGATGGGGGTGTCAGGGGGAGGTCGAACGCGGGCGGGACCTGGCCCGGCCCGGCGTAGCAGGCGCTGGTGTGCAACTGGCCGTCGCGGTATATGGCGGGATGGGTCTGCGTGGCGGCCGCCGCCACCTGCGAGTCCAGCCCGGCCGCGTCGTACAGGCAGACGATGGCCACGTCGGCATGGGCGAAGGCCAGGTTGACCAGTGCCTCGTGCCGCATCGCCTCGGCGGTTTCGGCGGCTGACCGTCCTGCCCAGAACGGCTGGCTGACATACCGGACAGGCCGTCCGGCGTGGGCGGTGGCGAAGTCCAGCATGGCCGGGATGATCCGGCCGGGGTTGCGGCCCAGTTCGGTTGGGTCAAAAAAGACGGCCTGCGCACCGCGGTCGCCGAGTACCCGGCGCAGCATTTCGGACTCCGGCGCGGACACGCCGATTGAGACGGCTTCACCGCGGGCCAGTCCGTTCTGGATGAAATCGGCCACCAAGGCGGTCCGTTCCGCGCTCCTGGGCCCCAACAGGGCCGCGTGCAACGGGCCGCGGTCATTCATACCTGCCGTCGGCCCAGCGTTCATGGCTAGTCCAGCCTGCATGCCTTATGGTCTGCCGCGCAGCCCAGGCGCCAGCCGCTCGAATTCAGCCGCCAGGAGCACAAGGATTGCGACATTGCTTGACATGGACCCTCCCGGGAACCCGCAGTTGCCTTTCGGCGCGACTGCCCCTGGCCACTCTGACTAAACCAGCGCGGTAGCTCAACGCGATCATGGAACGCCGCTTTGACCCGCGCCCGGTGCCTGGTTGCCGTTACCGCTTCCGCGGGGCCGGTTCAGCGCTGCCTGCCGGACCTGGCGGTGCGGTTCGGTAGTGCGTTGGGCCGCCGAAGGCGTTTCCGGACGCTCGCGCCTGAGTACGAGCGGATAGCTCCGGAGCTTCTTGACCGAATCTGAGCGATGCCCAGTTCGGTGCCGCTGGTAACACCAGCGAGATGACCGTTCAGGCAAATGCCCAGCAGTTCCTCAATGGCTGGGCCGCGTGATCTCGTCACCTGGTTTGGGCGGCTCGCCGGGGGCAAGAGCAGAACCCCGAAGGAGGCGACCGACGAGAAAGGCATCGTGACCGTGGTTAAGGAGGCACAGGGCAGGACGACACGGGGTGACGAAGCGGGCGGGGAGGGCCGGTTTCACCGGTCGCTGGGAGTGCTCCCGGCCACCGCGGTCAACATGACACAGATGTGCGGGATCGGGCCGTTCATCACGATCCCGC
>Ga0335074_10011050_pt1 | contig 12628 bp, 10 predicted proteins | sample Lox_Sample_23_FD_206715 | JGI IMG/M metagenome (GOLD analysis project Ga0335074, IMG submission 206715) | Soil microbial communities from Loxahatchee National Wildlife Refuge, Florida, United States - Lox_Sample_2.3 | ecosystem: Environmental > Terrestrial > Soil > Wetlands | place: USA...
AATCAAGAGGGTAGGTCTGCACTACATCCACTTTTGCATTTACCCACTCTGAGCCCAAAAGACTTACCCTCAAAAACCGGCATCAAAACCAGCAATTTCGCCCCAAGCGTGACGAACTTGGGCTAACTCTGGAGAGCTTGCAGCGTCGGGAGGAGCCCTGGGCTATCGTCGATCTCGTTGGCAACGGAAGGCACATACGAACTGTTCCTGTCCCGAATTGGGTGAAAGAGACCTTTGATGCGTGGCAAACCGCAGCCGGTATCGTGAGCGACCCTCTTTTCCGATGTGTCTGTCGAGCTGGTAAGCCGTGGGGAGACGGCATTTCGGAAAAGACGGTTTGGCACGTTGTCAAGAAGTCTGCCGCGACAATGAACACTCCGCATCTCGCGCCACATGATCTCCGGAGGTCCTGCGCTCGGCTCTGCCATGATTCTGGAGGCGAGCTCGAGCAGATACAGTTTCTTCTCGGGCATGTCTCTGTGCAAACCACCGAACGCTATATTGGCTGCAGGCAGCGTTTGAGAGTAGCGGTCAACGACAAACTCGGTATCGAACCCGGGTGAGTTGGCGGCGCAGCACCTGGAGGCACAGGCGACTATCCGGCCAGGTGCCCGCTGGTCGATGAGCGACTCGGCGATTTTGCACCGATCCAGAAGCATTGTTGACGAAAGGTGCGTTTCTAGTTCATTGCTGCAAGACGCTGTGCACATTAATATTCGGAGCTGCTCGCACGCTGGCTCAGCGTTTGCAACCGGGCGCCATCATCGTAGCGCGTGGGTAGCTTCCTGAGTTGAGGGTTTGGAGGTTCTTCTGCTGCTGCTCAAGGTCAGGCACGCAGAAGTCGCGACGAATGTAGGCGGGCAGGAACGTATCGTCGAAGGGTAACTGCGTTCGTCCGCTGAAGCGGCCGCCATTCGTTATCGGGTGCGAGAGCTTGGGATCGAGCGGATACTGAGTGCCGAAGACCTGCGCCTGACCGATAAGCTGAAGATAGCGATCCAGTGTTGCTGCTGAAAGCCATTTCGCGCGATTAAAGCCCTTGGTCAACGCGTCCAGGGCAAGTACATGCGCGAGCAGGTAGTCGGCGGGAGTGTCCCCGTGCTGGAATACGAAGGCTGCTTCATACAGATCGCTCCCCGTTGTAATGTCGCCGCGAGATAGCATCGCATGCAATGTGGCACGACGCGCTGTGGCACGACGCGCTGTGGCACGATCATCAAAAGCCTTGAGCACTTCCGGAGACGGGTCGTTGCGAGGTGTATGCGTCGGCTGGTCCGTCTGGTCTTCTACGAAGAGCTGATGAACGGACTTCGGTGGCTGGGGAGAAGTTTGCGCGCGAGCACAGCCGAATGAGACAGCGAACACGCCGAGAAGGAGAATCGCCGGAATACGCATTACAGTTTAGACACCAAACGAGGGAATAGGGTTTCCACCCAACTGTTCGTATATGAGCTACCCTTAATCAAACCTGTAGAACGAGCGCATCGGTCCTCGCAGCTCGGCTTACATTTTAAGAATCGGGCGCCGCGAAGTCTCAGTTGTCGCCTACAGGCCACATCACGTTTCCAGACCTCCAGAGCGTGGAAACGCGCATTGGCGATTATCTGCCGACCGGGAAATCTTCCTTCAGAGAAGCGTAGTGTTCTTGAGTGTTCATTGAATTCAGAAGAACGAGCTTATTATTGCTGAAAAGATCAGACCCTCGACAGGAGAGTTCGCATGAAGCGCATCCGGCAGGTCGTAGTTGCAATGGTCGGAATTTTCTACTTTTGCCTTCTCTATCCTTTATGCACCGAGTTATGGCACAGCAAATGGCTGCTGGTAATGCATGACAACGAATGCGAGCCAATGTTCATCACGTTTCTTGTCGCGCTCGGCGTATTTCTACTATTGGCCGTGCGAAAGCCCATCGAATACCGGCTAGTGATTGCTTTCGCGGCCTGGCACGCGATCGCACACTCCACCACCATGCTCATCCAGTCAGTCGAAACTTCCGTACACGGTATGCCACGCGGTTACGACGACGTGATCCTGTTTGGGGTGATTGGTGTAGCACTCCTGTTCTGCGTCCCACCGAAAGAAAAGGCAAAGCCTGCAGGGTAGTCTCACTCATCGAGCGGGGGAGGCCGGGAGCAAGTCAGTTTACGGTTTGGGGATTTGGTACCAACCCAGGCTGCATTGACTGCGACCTTCGGCAAGTCGCAGTAAAGTCCGTCTTGCGAGACTTGTCTGTTCTTCCACTTGTCTCAGCGATCCTCCTCATCATCGGGCTATTTACCTCAATCGCGGGAACAATGGTGGCTCTGACTGAAAGCTGCTGGCTGATGACCGCGCCAGCAGACCGGCTGGCCTATCTCGTGGTAGCAGTGCCCGCTTCCACAGTTCCGGCCCCCGCCGGTCCGAGATCCGATATGCTGATCAGGGATCAGCACCCTCGAGTGGCTGGCTGGGGAACTAATTCGGGTCGGTTCAAGCACCTGCTCGGTCGTTGTCGGGCACGTTTGGCCGCGGAATGTGCCGTGAGTTTAATGCGTTGCGAATGATTTCTCCTTCTGGGCGCTGGTAGATCATGGCGCTTCTTAGATGGCCGTGGCCCATGGCGTTCATCACCGCTTTCAAGTTGCCGGTCTTCGCCAGCACGACGCTACCGAAGTCGTGGCGCACAGTAGAGGACAAGTTCGCGCGGCAGCCCCGCGGCATGCCTTGCCCGTAGCCTGTAAAGCCGTGTCCTTGTTACAAAACGCCTCAAAACGAGTTTTTCCGCAGCCTGCTAGGCCAATTGCGGTCGTAATTACACTTATCAGAGTTTGGCTAAAAGCTCAGGCTAAGTGGCCCTCGCATATTGACTGCGAACCATCGCGCCTTTTGCGAACAACGATCGCATCCGACTTCACTACCAAGAAATAGCAGAGGGAGCAACTGGTGTTGGACAAGGTGGGCGTGCGTTCACACCTTCTTCAGCAGACGCTTTCGTCCAACTCTGCTTGAGGTTGGTCCGGCAGAGCTTCAGATGATTCTCACCCGATGACTCACGGCAAGTTCAAGTCTGCGCGAAAAAGATCTCTGTTTCCGCGATTTACTTCCACGAGCGGAGCGTCGTCAGGCGCAAGACCCATCAATGTGCAGCGTGCAGCCCCGTCTATAAGGCCAGTGCGGCAATCGGCCACGCGCTCCACTGCGCGGCTGCGCATGTCCAGTCGATAGATAGGCTCGTTCTCCTCAACCGTCCTCTGAAAGTAAAGATAACGATTGTCATGTGACCACACGGGAAACCCCAGCCCATCTCCGCGTAGAATTCGCTCCCATCGTCCCGTCGAGAACTCGAAGAGGTCTACGGCGCGGCCATGATCTGCATAGGCCTCCAGAAACCGCCCATCGTGAGACCAGTGCGGGAAATAGTGTCCTTCTGAAAAAGGAATCATTTCCTCTTTACGCGTTGCCAAATCCACCACAGACAAGGCGCCTTTGCCGGCTCCGCCATCGGGGTGAAGTACTACCAATCGCTCCCCATCTGGCGCCCAGTCCGCGTCCGTGACTCTCGTCGTTCCCGGCAGCAAGAGTTCGGGCGTGCCGCCGGTGGCCGAAATGAGATAAATGTTTGTAGGCTGACCTCGCGGAGCCAAAGACAACGCGAGCATGGAGCCGTTAGGCGACCAGCGGGGAAAAACCGCGCCGAAACCTGCGAGGCTCAAGGGGATTCGTTGCGTGAAATCGGCGGTCGCTTTCCAGAGCGTTCCCGTATCCAGATTCACGGTCGCGATCCAGCGACCATCTGGGGAGTAGTCCGGTTCCACGAATCCCTCAGGTGTCACCGGCGTCATTTCACCGGTTTTAGCGTCGATGCGCTCAATTTGCGATTGTGTGCGACCGGCGTAAAACAACACACTCTTCCCGTCCGGCGCGATGTGGGCGCCCCATGCGCCGGTCGGCAGGTCGGTGATTTGAATCGGCCGCTCGGCGGCTCGCCTGAGATGAAATCCTGCTTCGCGACTCGCCCAAAGATTCGATATCGCACCATGTGTCACAGTGAAGATGAAGTAGCGGCCGTCCGGCGTCCACTCTCCGCAGCATTGCTGTTCGCCGGAAGCGATGGCGAGTACGCGATGAAGATGCGAACCGTCCCGATTGATCTCCCACAGCGTAACCCGCGAATCTTCGTCGGCGAGCGTAAGGCGCAAATGATTTCCGTCCGGTGACCACGACAGCCAGAATGGTCCGCCCGGCAGAGTGGTGAATAGATGCGCGTCTGTCCCGTCCACATTCACAGCCCACAGGGCTTTGCCTTTTGCAAAAACAATGTGGCGGCCATCCGGATGGAACACTGCGTCTCCAGAAATAATGTTTCCGAGTCGCACTGCTGGACCGCCCTGAATTGGCATCAGCCACAGGGCCGCATCCGACCCGCGGGAGGCAAAATTTCCCAGCAAGTAGGTTGCGTGGTCGGGCGAGATATCCATTACTCGCATGTTCGGCGGCACTCCGGGCACCGGCTGAGGATCGCCACCATCGAGAGATGTCTCCATCGAATTCCAATGACCGCCCGCGCGTTCCAGGTAAAAGATACGCGCGCCGTCGGTCACTGGTTTTACCAGGAAATCGATTTTAGTGTCGGTTGTCAGTTGGGCCACCCGGATCAGGCGCGGCGCCGGCAAGGGAAAAAGCCACCAGGCAGTGACGATTGCGGTCGCCGACACGACGCCGGCAAAGATGAGCGCGAGTGTCTTCTTCGCTCTCGGCCGCGTTGTAATCGCCTGTTGATGAGGAGCGACCGATACGGGAGGCAGATTCGAGACCTGATCCGAACCGGATGAAGACCATGCAGATTCTGCAGTCTGTCTCAGTTCCTCCCGGGGTTCGGCGGAATCAAAATTGCAGCCGATAAAACGGTATCCGCGTCTGCGAACGGTCTCAATAAAATGCGGTGAGAGCGAATCCTCGCCCAGTGCTTCCCGCAGTTTGCTGATGGCGTTGTTGAGCCCGTTTTCAAAGTCGACAATCGTGTCGTCAGGCCAAAGCTTTTCGTGAAGGTCGGCTCTCGTTACCAGTTCGCCCGGCCGCTCCGCCAACGCCAAAAGCAAGCTGCGGGGTCTTTCCTGCAGCCGGATAATCTGCCCATTTCGCGTAAGCTCTCCGGTACGCAGATCGAGAAAAAATGGGCCGAAGTGGCAACTCCATTTGAGCTGAGGAGAGGCGGACATGCGGTTCCAGTGGCCTCAAAACTGGGATAACTTGCGATTCCATTAGCTCGGAATGCAATCACATTACCACAACAGGTCCGCGGTGGCGATAAGATTCCGTCGCATCTCCGAATGAATTCAATCGTTTGGCCGTTAAGCTGCGGCTGAGATACAAATAAGATTCTTTCCATTGACCCCCGCCCTCAATCCCTCTTAATTTGCCTCATCGGATGCGATTTGCGTCGAATCCGGACAGTTTCTCGGCTGGCGCAAAGAGAACAATTCTATTCCGGGCTGATCCCCAAAAGGCCCAGGAGGGACTTTCGATGGAGACAATCTTTCACAAAGTGCAGCTCTACGCGCCGCTGAACTCAACGCGGAGAGAACGGGAACCGCCCGAAGCGGACAACATCGCTGATTTTTCTCTTCGTGTTTTGTGCAACTCCCGCGGCCGCATTCTTAAACGCGCAGGAAAGTAGGGAAAGAAAGGCTCATGAGGAGAATCGTATGAACTCCGTGGCAATCGACAACAAGCAAATGATTCAAGAGTATTTTCTTGCTCTCAGTGGCAAGCGGAAAACGGAAAGTCTGCTCGATCGATACATCAGTGATTCGGGACTGAAGGAGCATATTCGCGCGGCCGAAGCTGCCTTCCCCGAATACGAACTCAAGCCCATTCAGCTCGTCGCCGAATCCGATCTGGTCGCCGCTCGATGCACCTTTCGCGGCGTGCATAAAGGCGAATTTGCGGGGATTCCGCCTACCGGCAAGACGGTCTCAACCGATTTCATGATCTTCTACCGGATCAAAGACGGAAGGATCACCGAACACTGGATGCAAATGGATACAAACGAACTCTTGAGCCAGCTGCGCTCGTGATGACTCGGGCCAGAGATCAGCAGCAATGTTCAGGTTAAAGGAGCTGTCATGGTGACTCAAAGCATTCGCGCCGTCTGCGCGGGTTTCTCTTCGCGGAAAGGAATTCTCGCCTCGCTGATGATGGGGTTGATGTTGCCGGTTCTGGCCGGAAGTTTGGCGTGTGCGCAGGGCTCGCCTTTGCCCGCCGCAGCGGGGACGCAGACTGCGAAATCGGCCACGCCGGCGGACCCGGCCGCCGGAACCGCGGCGCCCTCGGCGAAGGAGACAACCCCACCCGCACCTCGTAACAGTGAATCGGAGGAGCGCCCGGCGAAGAGCGGGGGCGACGCGATCCATGTCCACGGCCACTGGATCATCGAGGTCAAAAACCCGGACGGCAAAGTGACGGATCGGAGGGAGTTCGAGAACTCGCTGCAACCTTCGGGGGCATTCGTCATCGCAGCGTTATTGGCTGGTAATAACTCCGCGGGAGGTCTGGCTATCGGGCTGAATTGGTGGTGCGCGTATTCTGTTTCTGGCCAGAATCCAACTAACCCATGCTGGCCATGGCTCATCACCCCTCCGCCAAGCGCATCGGGATATGTTAATGCCTTCTTGGGTTGTAATAGGAATGGTTCATGGAATAACCAAGCAGTGTGCGTGGAGAACCTGCAAGTCACCGGGCCAACTTTGGTAAACGAGTATAACCCCTCGCCAATTGTCGCGATGCCAATCGTTTTATCCGGAAGCACAACGGTCTGCGCTGGATGCAGCGGTACCGTGCAGGACGTGGAAACGCTGATTGGCCTTTGTGACGCTAACTCCACGCCATTTAATTGTTGGAATTCGTGGGACCCAACTACAGGGCAGAGCTCCCCCGCCAATCCCATCGTATGGGGTGATTACCCGTTTTTAACTGAGCGAACTCTGGATAGCCAAAACGGCGATCCCCCCCCGGTCCCCTACCATTCTGGTCAAACCATCGCCGTCACCGTCACCCTCACCTTCCAGTAATCGCTGTCGGCAATACGCGGTCACGCGAGGAGGAAGGCGATGCGGAGACATCCAAACACAATTCGTGCGCAGCGAGCGCTTCCCAACGCTCCGCTCCGGCTCGGCCGGAACAGGTCTTTCTTCCTCCTGCTTGCCGCAGTTATGCTGGCCTTACCCGCCGCGCTCCGCGCCCAGTCGCTCCCGCTAATCGGCAACGGCGATACTCTCGCCATCAACAGCAACCAGTCGGGCGCAATCTATAACGCCGCGCTCAACTCCGATTCCTCGGTGAGCATTCTCGAGAACGGGCAGGTGCTCGGCAACGGTTGCGCGGCGCTCGATCAATTCAGTTCCACAGGCATCGACACCGGCGCGGTCTTTGTGGACGGCACGAACAACAACGTCTATCTGGCGATTGTTTCCGGCGGTTCGCTCTATGTGACCTATGAGACTGTCGATCCGGTGGCGGGAAACTGCACGCCGGGTCCGGCGGTCGTGCAGATCACTTCGGTTTTTGGTGCGCCGGCTAATGCTGAAGTCGAGATCAACGGCGACCTGGCGACGGGCAACATCTATGTTCTCCTCGGCTACAACGGAGGGCTGGAGGACGACTTCACCATCGTTCCCGTTGCGCCCTGGGGCAGCGCGATGCCGGCCACCACCAGCCTCTACCTCGACTACAGCGGCCGGTACGGGCCTCTGGTGCTCGACTCTTCCAACCACTTTCTTTATATCGATGACCTGACGCCCTCGAGCAGCGGCAGCGGCTTCTGGGTCTACGATCCTGCGAACAGCGCAACGCCGGCCAATAATCTGGTGCACGTGGTGGGCTATGTGAGCGGGTCGGCCACGGTACCCTTCAGCGCGCCCTGGCTGTTCACGAACAATGCCGGGCTGGTAGCGCTGGTCAATCAGAATCCCACCAGCGGCAATGTGGCAGTTCCAGTGACTGTGCTCAACACCGCGCAGTTCAGTTTCTTCAGCGGAACGCAGGCGGTGGCGACGGGCGGGATTGACATCAATCTAGGGAGCAGCGGCCTCGTCAATCTCATGGCCGCCTCGCAGTACGGCCTGGTAGGCGCAGCCGCGGTGGATACGACGGACGACGCTGTCGATCTCTACGGATACCAGAGCGCCGCGGGCTACCCGGGGTTGCTGCTCGCCTACAGCCTGATGGGCGGGACGACGCCGGAGACGGTGCTCGACAACAGCGTGCCGGGCATCTCCGGCTACAGCGGATCGACGGGTCCGTGGTCCGAACTCGACTATGACCCCTATTTCAACGGACTGATTTTCAATGGGACGGTCGCTTCCTCGGGCTTCGTGGAGATTACTTCGCCGATTTGCCAGGGGCTGCCGGTTTCGCTCACCTGGCTTCAGGATCCGGGAGCTTTTGGAACCTTGCCGGGGTATGGACCCTTCAGCGTGAATGCTGCGACAGGGTATGCCTACGGCGCCATTCCCGACGGGCTGATCGGCGTGATCGCTCCTCCGTCGGCGGGGTGCCCAGCCTCGCAGGTCAGCGTCCCCAATGTGGCCGGCGACTCGCAGTCCGCTGCGGGCGCAGCCATCACCAGCATCGGTCTGGTTGTGGGCACGGTGACGACGGCAAGCAGCAGCACGGTGCCTGCCGGCGATGTCATCAGCCAAAGCCCGGTGGCGGGCACGCTCGTGAATCCGGGGTCTGCGGTCAACCTGGTCATTTCGTCCGGGCCGGCGCAGGTAGCCGTGCCGAACGTTGTTGCGGACACACAATCGGCGGCTGGCGCAGCCATCGCCAGCATCGGTCTGGTTTTGGGCGCAGTGACGACGGCAAGCAGCGGCACGGTGCCTGCCGGCGATGTCATCAGCCAAAGCCCGGTGGCGGGCACGCTCGTGAATCCGGGGTCTGCGGTCAATATCGTCGTCTCTTCCGGACCCTCGGTCATTGTGGTTCCCAATGTGGTGGGCGATACGCAGGCCACGGCTGAACAGGCGATTACCAGTGCGGGACTGACGATTGGCTCGGTGACATTCACCGGAAGCGAATCCGTGCCCGCTGGTGAAGTAATCAGCCAGAGCCCCATAGCGGGCACGCAGGCCAGTGCGGGAACAGCGGTCAACCTTACGATTTCCTCCGGACCCGGCATCAACGAAACCATCACCACCGGCGATGAGGTGTTCGTCGCTTCGCTGCTAAGTGAGGCTGCCGGGCCCTTTGCCGGCTACTCATACAGCAGCCTGGGCTTCGCCAGCCAGACGACTCAGGTGCTGACGCTGGCGAACAGCGGACAGCAAGCGCTGACGATCTCCGCCGTTACGCTCTCGGGCGCGAACTTCAGCAGCACAGCTGCCTGTTCCACCGGCTCCAGCACAGCGGTCACGACGCTTCCGCCCGGTGGTGCCTGCAATCTGACGATCACGTACACTGCTCCTGCGTCCGGCACGGGGAGCGGCACGCTCACCTTCACGGACAATACGGCGTTGAGCAATCTGCCAAGTACGAGCGCCGGCGCGGGCACCTACACGCAATCCGTGGCTCTGAGCGGCGCCTCCGCAACCAATGGAAGTATCGCGCCGGTTCTCTTCGCCATCTTGGTTTCTCCGGCGAACGCCGTCGCCGCGCCGGGCGCGACCACGCAGCAGTTCACCGCTACCGGGTATTACTCCGACGGGACGTCGGCCAACCTTACGCAAACCGTGACCTGGGCTTCCTCTGTCACCTCCGTTGCAACCGTCAGCAATGCGGCAGGGTCGCAGGGGCTGGCCACGTTCGTCTCCGGCGGCACAACAACAATTACCGCGACACTCGGTTCGGTTTCAGGATCGGCTACGCTGACCGTGCCCATCGCGATCAATGAGACCGTCACGACGACGGACCAGGTAGCGATAACGACCAGCCCTCTGATCACCAGCGCCAATCACGCAACCTTCACGGTTGGGATATCGGGCACGTTTACGGCTGCGCCCACCGGCTTGCCGGCTCCGACGCTGAGCGAGTCGGGAACTCTGCCGCCCCACATCACCTTCAACCCGGCAACCGGAACGCTGAGCGGAATACCGGAGCGCGGGACCGCCGGAACCTATCCACTGACACTGACGGCAAGCAACGGCACCGCACCCAACGCCGTGCAGAGCTTTGTTCTTACGGTTCTCGGCATTGTGCCAAGCGTCAGCTTCACTGGCGCTCCGGCAAGTGCTCCTTTTGGTGCACAGTTTGCGGTAGTGGCAAAAACGAACGACGGCGTTAAGCCAACAATTGCCGGTACGCCAGGGATCTGTTCGGTATCCTTAATTGATCAGAGCGCTGCTGCCTCCACTGCGACGGTAACAATGCTTAGTGGCACGGGAACCTGTACTGTGACGGCAGCATGGGCAGGCACAACCACCTACCAGTCTGCCACCGCGACGCAGTCCACCACTGCGTTGAAAATCAGGCCCGTGGTCCGTTTCACAGGCGCGCCATTTTTTGCCGTTTATCGTTCTACGTTCACCGTCGTGGCGAGGACCAGCGCGAGCACTGCGGCAACGATTACAGCCGCCGGAGCCTGCTCGATAGCGGGAGACACGGTGACCATGACCAGCGGAACGGGAACATGCGAACTCACTGCGATTTGGCCAGCCGACAGTGACTACCTGGCCGCGTTGCAAACGCAAACCACCACAGCAAGAAAGGCGGAGACCACAACACTAATCGTCAACTCGCCCGCGATCTCCATCGTGAACAACCCGGTGACGATGGATGTCGCAGTGCGCGGAGATGGCACGCCCACCGGCAGCATAACGGTCTCCGCGTCCTCAGGAGAATCCTGCGGTCCCGCGATCGTCAGCAGCGGAGGCGGGAAATGCTCAATCACGTTTTTGACCACCGGTCAGCGAATCTTGACTGCAGAGTATTCCGGTGATGACAACTTTAATTGTTCGCGCGCTCTCTCATTGCAAGTTGTCGTCTATCCACTACCGAGCGGATATTGGCTTGCCGCTGACAATGGCGCGGTTAACGCAATGGGCGCTGCTGATGAATACGGTTCGGCTACAGTTCCTGCGGGAACTTCGATCGTAGGCATGGCCGCCATGCCCAGCGGCCAAGGCTACTGGCTGGCAGCAAACGACGGAAATGTCTATCCCTTCGGTGCTGCGGAGTTTTTCGGATCTGAAAGCGGCACCCGGTTGGCTTCTACAATCGTGAGCATCGCTCCCACGCCCAGCGGCAGAGGCTACTTGCTGGTCGCGGCCGATGGAGAAGTGTTTCCCTTCGGGGATGCGAAGTTTTACGGATCCTTCGCTGGCAAACGCGTGACATCCCCCATCGTGAGCATTACATCCACTCCGACAGGGAGAGGCTACTGGCTTGCAAATGCCAATGGCGGGGTTTTTGGTTTCGGAGACGCTACCTTTTATGGCTCCGCGAGCGGCGGACAGCTGACTTCGAATGTTGTGGCACTGGCGCCAACACCGACAGGCGATGGTTACTGGCTCGCCACCGCCGACGGCGCAGTCATCTCCTATGGCGATGCCCAGTTTTATGGCTCGGTCGCCGGAACGCATCTCAATGCGTCGATTTCCGCCTTTGGCGCAACATCTACGGGTGGGGGTTACTGGCTCGTTTCTGCAAGTGGGGAAGTGTTCGCTTACGGGGACGCCAGTCTATTCACATCAGCCGCAATGGCCTCAGGGCATGTGGTTGGAATAGCGCCAAATTGAGTTGGCTTTTGGTGGATGCCTCGCGAACTAATGACTAGCTACTCGTCTTGCGGGAATTAGGCGACATGGACTTTCACGCAGTGTTTGCCCACATTATGTATTGTCAACTTGGCAATTCAGGCATTACCAATCCACGGGCTTCCGAGGGAGTGGGCAGCTGAACATGTTCGCTGGGTCCTCCCGTGTTCTGCTTGGAGCTCAGATGTCGTGCGGTTCTTAACACAGAAAAATGTCGAAGAAGAACGTGAGGTCTTTTCCAGTTTTCCTCCAGTTACATGGCAGAGCTTGGCAGCCGGAACTCGAAACCGGAGGTCGGAAATGATATATGTCTCAGATATTCTGGCGAATGCGGTTTTTGGTTTCGACGAAACCGCAAATGGAAATGTCGCCCCTGTTCTGGTTCTTAGAGGTAATCAAACAGGGCTGAGTTATCCCTCTGCGCTGATCACGGCATCCATCGCAGGTCCACTCTTTTTCTCGACTTTCTACCTGGTTGTGAGAGACCGATGGCCGGGTGCGATCTGGCTGTTCGCACTGGTCGTCAATGCAATGTCGGATCCTCTCGTCCTTAGCCTTCGCTTTCAATCTTTGATAAAGCCGGAGACATACTGACTTCAAGCTAACGACCAGCCAGTTCGTCTTTACTCAACTGGTGATATCAGCCCAATGCGCTCATCGAGCCATTCGAGTCGATCAGGTTCTCGGCACGTGGCCAAATAACCGGCTACCAAGAGAAGTGATTTTCCAGGAGCCAAGACTGGGGAAGACCATGTGGACGCACAGCCGACGATTCGTAAGCGTCAGACCAACGCATGCCGGATCATGTGTGGATGATTTTCGGCCCAGGCGGCAGGGGTGCGATCAGCGAAGCTCTGAAGAGACGCATTGGCAAGTCCCGGCAAGATGTCGGCGAGGTA
>Ga0335074_10011051_pt1 | contig 12628 bp, 9 predicted proteins | sample Lox_Sample_23_FD_206715 | JGI IMG/M metagenome (GOLD analysis project Ga0335074, IMG submission 206715) | Soil microbial communities from Loxahatchee National Wildlife Refuge, Florida, United States - Lox_Sample_2.3 | ecosystem: Environmental > Terrestrial > Soil > Wetlands | place: USA: Florida...
CGGCACGGGCGAGATCGAGACCATGACCAACTCGACCAGCAATGTCTACCTCGATGGCAATGGCCACCTCGTGATCAAGGCGATCGAGTCTGGCGGGGCGTGGACGTCCGGGCGCATCCAGACCAACACTGCGAACGTCGGTGCGCCGGCCGGAGGCGAGCTCGAGGTCACCGCGTCGATCGAGCAGCCCGATCCGTCGAGTGGTCTTGGCTACTGGCCAGCGTTCTGGATGCTGGGACCCGGTTCCTGGCCGTCAACGGGGGAGGTCGACATTCTCGAGGATGTCAACGCGCTGTCCGAGCATTCGGGGACGTTCCACTGCGGTGTCGACCCGGGCGGTCCGTGCAACGAGCCGGACGGCATCGGGAGCGGGCTGCTGAGCTGCTCCGGCTGCCAGACCGGTTACAACACGTACTCGGTCATCATCAACCGGATCAACACGTCGGCTGAGTCGATCACCTGGTACCTGAACGGAACCCAGACGTTCCAGGTCAACGAGAGTCAGGTCCCGACGGCGACCTGGCAGGCGGCGGTAGACCACAACTTCTCGATCATCCTCGACCTGGCGATCGGCGGCGGCTATCCGAACGGAGTCTGCGACTGCACGACGCCGACGAGTGCGACCACGTCCGGGGCGAGCATGAGCGTGGCCTACGTTGCCGCCTACGAGAAGACCGCCTCGTCCAGCCCGACGCCAACTCCGACGCCGACCGCGACCGCGACGCCGACGCCGACGCCGAGTCCGACGCCGACCTCCAGTAGCGGGGGCGGGACGTCCTGCACGACCACGGCGACCGCGGACATCTCGGCCGACTGCTACAGCGGCAGCAAGGGCACCATTTCGGTCTCTGCAGCGACCGGGGACACGAACCCGTCAGGTGTTGACGGTAACCAGGTTGCCCAGTTGTCGAACGGCGACTACCTGGAGTACAGCAACATCAACTTCGGATCAGGATCGGGCCAGTTCGACGCGAGAGTCGCGTCCGGCGCCGGATCCGGGGTGAGCGGGCTCGTGGAGGTGGTGCTTGACAATCCGTCAAACGCCCCCGTCGGATCCTTCGCGGTGGCGAATACCGGCGGCTGGAGCACCTGGAAGACGATCCCGGCCAACATCTCCGAGGTGACCGGCACTCACAACGTCTACCTGGAGTTCGTCTCGGGGGCTGGCGGTAATCCGCCCTACGTGAGTCTGCACTACTTCGACTTCCCCGCCTCGTAACGAGGAGCAGCCGCGGGGAACGGCATGACTATGCCGTTCCCCGCGCTGCGCTTTCCGACGCTTGTCGCTCGGCCGGCTTGTCTAGCTCGCGGCTGTCCGCTAAGACTCGTAAGGCTGGGTTACACCGGCTCCACCCGAACCGCGAAAGGGCGCCGACGCAATGCTGCTGGGTGACGTGCGGGAATACGTGGCTATCCCGAGAGTGCTGGCGCTGCGGCTCGCGCCGGATGGTTCGTGGCTGGCCGCGGTCGTGCAGACAGTCGGTGGCGAGCCGCCGAAGTACCTGTCGAGCATCTGGCGGATCGACACGGCGGGCGGCCGAGAACCGGTCCGGCTTACCCGCAGCGCCGAAGGTGAGGCGAGCCCGGAGTTCCTGCCCGACGGTTCGCTGCTGTTCGCATCGCGGCGGCCGGACCCGGGGGCAGGCAAGAAGGACGCCGAGCCAGGCAAGGACAAGCCGGCCGTCTGGCTGCTGCCCGCGGTCGGCGGCGAGGCCCGGCGGATCGCGGCGCCTGGCGGCGGCGTGACCGGCCTGGCGGCCGCGCGCGGGAAGCCGTCGTTCGTCTACGCGGCCGGGGTCTTCCCCGACACCATTGACACCGAGCAGGACGCCGCGCGCCGGAAGGCGCGAGCTGATGCCGGCGTCAGCGCGGTCCTGCACGAGCCGGGCGGCAGGCTGCGGTACTGGGACCACGACCTCGGGCCGGAGCGGCTTCGCCTGCTCGCGCCGGCCGATGCGCAGTACGCCGAGCCGCTCGGGGGCGACGAGGACGACGACAAGGCCAAGGCCGCCCGCGAGCCACGCGACCTGACGCCGGACTCGGGCCGGGCGCTGGAGGAGCAGTCGTTCGAGCTCGCGCCGGACGGCTCGGTCGTCGTGACCGGATGGCAGCTGACGGAGGACGGCGGCCAGTGGCGCGACGAGGTCGTCGTCATCGACGTCGCCTCCGGAGACCGCCGCACGCTTCTCGGCGAGTCCGGGTTCGACTTCGGCAGCCCGCGGATCTCGCCTGACGGCGAGCTGGTGCTAGCGGTTCGCGAGGAGCATGACACCTACGAGCGGCCGGGCGGCATGACCCTGGTAGTCACGTCACTGGCCGCTGGGCCGGCCGGCTACCGGGACTTGCTCGCAGGGTTTGACCGGCGGCCGGCCGAGGTCGCCTGGGCGCCCGACGGCCGCTCGGTGTACTTCACCGCTGATGACAACGGCCGCCGCCCGGTCTTCCGGGTCGTCCTGGACGGCGGCGAGCCGACGAAGGTGATCGCCGACAACGCCGCCTACGACAACCTGTGCCCCGCGCCCGACGGCAGCTGCCTGTACGCGCTTCGTTCCGCTATCGATGCGCCGCCGGCACCAGTCCGGATCCCGCTGGGCGCCCAGCTGGCTCAGCCCGAGACGCTGCCGAGTCCCGGCGGCGAGGTTTCGGTGCCGGGAACCGTGACCGAGGTCGAGACGACCGTGGCGGACGGCACGCGGGTCCGGGGCTGGCTCGTCCTGCCCGACGGTGCGAGCGCCGACAGCCCGGCCCCGCTGCTGCTGTGGGTGCACGGCGGTCCGGTGTCGAGCTGGAACGCCTGGTCCTGGCGCTGGAACCCGTGGCTGATGGCTGCCCGCGGGTACGCCGTCCTGCTGCCAGACCCGGCGCTGTCGACGGGATACGGTCACCACATGATCGAACGCGGCTGGGATCACTGGGGTGGCAACCCGTACACCGACGTTATGGCGCTGACCGACGTCGTCGTGGAGCGGCCCGCCATCGACGGCGAGCGAACGGCCATGATGGGGGGCTCCTACGGCGGCTACATGGCGAACTGGATGGCCGGGCAGACCAGCCGTTTCCGTGCCATCGTGAGCCATGCCGGGCTGTGGGCACTGGACCAGATGTTCGGGACGACCGACGGGCCGCCGTACTGGCGGCGGCAGTTCGGCGATCCGCGGACTCAGCCGGAGCGCTATCTGGCCAGCTCACCGCATCTGCATGCGGACAAGATCGTGACGCCGATGCTGGTCATCCACGGCGACAAGGACTACCGCGTGCCGGTCGGCGAGGCGCTGCGGCTGTGGTGGGACCTGGTGTTCCGGTCCGTCCCGGTGCGGTTCCTGTACTTCCCGGATGAGAACCACTGGGTGCTCAAGCCCGGTGACGTGCAGGTCTGGTACGACACCGTGTTCGCGTTCCTGGCCGAGCACGTCCTCGGCGAGGAGTGGCAGCGGCCCGATCTCGTGTAGCGCAATCTCGGCCGAGAAGGAAGAGGTCAGCATGGCAGGTGTCATCGAGATCCGCACCTACCGGGCCACGCCAGGCCAGCGGGAGCTGGCCATTGAGGTCCTGCGGGATCGGATCATTCCCGCCCAGCGCGTGGCCGGGATGCAGATCATCGGCCCGTTCCCGTCCTCGGAGGATCCGGACGTCCTGGTCTGGTTCCGCCGCTTCGCGGATGAGGATAGCCGGGACGCCATCTGCAAGAAGTTCTACGGCAGCGCGCTCTGGAAGGAAGATCTCGAGGGCCAGATCAGGCCCGCGCTGAGTGACATCAGCGTCGCCGTGATCGAGGACGCGGCAGACCTGTGGAGCAACTGGCCAGAGGCGTAGCCGGGAGTGGCCACGCCGCAAGTCCTCGTAGGCGGAGCGCCGGTGCGTCCGCCGTCTGTCCCCCTGGCCGTGCGGTCCCCTTACCTCTCCACGTGGCTGCCCGCGACCGAGCTCACGTCGGCTGTCCCGCAGTTCTGGACCGGCGACGAGAGGGGCTTCGCCGGGCTGATCAGGATCGACGGGAACCTCTACGCGTGGGCCGGGCGGCCGGAGGTCGGCGGCGCGCTGGTGCCGGCGCTGACCCAGACGTCGCTCCATGTCACCGCAACCCGGTCGGTCTTCACCCTGGGCGCCGACGGCGTCGAGCTGACCGCCGAGTGGCTATCCCCGATCGAACCTGGCGATCTCAGGCGCCAGTCCGCGCCGTTCAGCCTGCTGAACGTCGCTGTCAGCGCCGCCGACGGGGCACGTCACGACGTGCAGGTGTACGCCGACATAACGGGCGAGTGGGCCTCCTCGCAGCAGGGCGGAACGATCACCTGGCGGTTCAGCCAGACCAGGGACAACGGCTACTGGTCGGTCGGACTCGGCAACCAGGCGGTGCTGACGGAGCACGCCGAGATGGCCCAGTGGGGTTGCGCGATCTGGGGTTCGCCGAGAACTGCCGGACTGACCTATCAGTCGGGTCACGCCGCCGACGTTCGCGAACGCTTCGCGACCCAGAGGAGGCTCGCCGACGCCTCGGACAAGGACGCGGGTGCGATCGACGGCCGGCGGCCCGCGTTCGCGTTCGCGCGCGACTTCGGTACCGTCGGGGCACCCGGGCAGACGGTGCAATTCCTGATCGGCCATATCCGCACACCGCTGGTCAGCTACGGCCACCCCGGCGCTGCGGAGCTGATTCCGCTGTGGACCCGGTACTGGCCGGACTGGGAAGCCATGGCCGACTTCGCCTTCGCCGACGCGGCCGATGCTCGCAGCCGGGCGGTCGCGCTCGACGCGAAGATCGAGAAGGCGGCGACCATGGCAGCCGGCCCCGGCTACTCGGCGTTGTGCGCACTGGCGGCGCGGCAGTGCTACGGCGGCACCGAGCTCGCGATCGGCCCGGACGGCAGCCCGTGGCTGCTGGGGAAGGAAATCTCGAGCGGCGGCTTCGTCAACACGGTCGACATCTTCGACCAGGCGTACCTGATGTGGCTGTGGCTCGACCCGGACCTCGTTCCCCTGGTAATGGAGCCGATCCTTGCCTGGTGCGCCTCGCCGGGCTGGCAGACGCCCTCACTGTGGAAGCGCATCCCGTCCTGGACGGACTCGAAGACCAGGTACTGCATCCACGACCTCGGCGTCTACCCGGTGGCCAGTGGCCGCGCGCCGGGCAACGGCCACCAGATGCCCGTCGAAGAGTCCGCCGGCATGCTCATCATGGCCGCCTCGTACGCGCGGACGGCAGGCGCGGACACCGCGCGGCCGTTCCTTGACAAGTGGCAGGTGCTGTGGACGCAGTGGGCGGACTACCTGCTCACCCAGGTGCCGACGCCGGCGAAGCAGCTCACAACCGATGACTGGGTCGTGCGCTCTTATCTGAACCCCACCGGCGGGGTCAACCTCGGGCTCAAGGCGATCGTCGGCCTCGCTGCTGCCGGTCAGATCGCGAACATTCTCGGCGATACGGCGAACGCGGCCACGTGGTCCAGGGCTGCCGCGGGCAGCATCCAGCCATGGGTCACGCTATCCACCGACCCGTCCGGCCAGTACCTCAACCTGGAGCAGGGCAAGGCGGGCACCTGGAGCTGCGTCTACAACGCCTACTACCAGCAGGTGATCGGGGAGAAGCTGGTACCCGAGCCAGTCGCCGCGATGCAGGCCAGCTTCTATCTGACCAAGCTCACCACGTACGGCATGCCGCTTCAGACCGGCGCGAAAGACATGAACAAAGTCGAGTGGCTGATCTATCTTCCGGCCTGGCTGCGCCGTTACCCGATCGCTGACGAGCTCCTCAGCCGCGACGCTGCGTTCATCAACGACACGCTTTCGCTGGTCCCGTATCCCGACCGCTATAACACGTCCAACGGCACCGGCACCTCCGGCATCCAGGCCCATCCCACGCTGGGAGCGGTATTCGCGCTGCTCGTCCGGTAGGCGGCGTCGGGTCCCGCCGGACGACCTGACACTGTGGACTAACTGGCCGGAGGCGCAGCAAGCCGGTAGCGCTTCGTTCGCTCAGGTCCCTCCCGCTATGGCTATGTATTTGCAGTATTTGCACGCCGGGCGGCTGGCCCTACTGTTAGCCGTAACTCGTGTGGGAGTAGGGGGAGTGACCAGGCTATGTCGGCTATTGCGGGGGTCGCCCACGTTGCACTCACAGTCCGCGATGCGGACCGGAGCGCGCAGTGGTACAGCGACTTGCTCGGTATGCAGGTGGTTATGCGAGCTGATGAGGACACGGTCCGGTTCCGCATTCTGGCTCAGCCCGAGTCGGGAGTGGTGATCGGGCTGCGGCAGTACCCGGAGTATCAGGACGGTGCCTTTGACGAGTTCCGCACCGGGCTGGACCATCTCGGTCTCGGCGTGTCGTCGCGCGCGGAACTCGAGGAGTGGCAGCAGCGGCTGACTGACGCTGGCGTTCACTTCACGCCCATTGTCGACACGCCGATCGGCTCGGTGATCGTCTTCCGCGACCCGGACAACATCCAGCTCGAGTTCTGGCTGCCGGCTGGGCAATGACCGCGGCGGGGCCCCTGCCGGCCGGCTCATTACCGACCGGCACCGTGGCGCTCCTGTTCACCGACCTCGAGGGATCGACCAAACTGCTGGAGCGCCTCGGTGACAGCTACGCGGCCGTGCTCCAGCGTCACCGGGAGTTGCTTGCCGGTGCGATCGCGGCGCACGGCGGAGTCGTGGTCGAGACCGAAGGCGACGCGATCTTCGCGGCGTTCGACCGGCCCACGGCGGCGGTGGCGGCGGCTCTTGACGGGCAGCGTGCGCTGCTCGGCGAGTCGTGGCCGGAGGGCGGACCGGTGCGCGTCCGGATGGGCTTGCACTGCGGCGAGGTGCGGGTCACGAGTGGTGGCTATGTCGGCATGGCGGTCCACGTCGCGGCGCGGGTGTCGGCGGCGGCACACGGCGGCCAGGTGCTCGTCACCGAAGTCCTGGCGGGCCTGGCCGGGAACCCGGACAGCATCGATCTTGGCCGGCACAGGCTGAAGGACGTCGGGGAGTTCCGGCTGCTTCAGCTGCGTGCACCCGGGCTGGACGAGTCGTTCCCGGCCGTCAGGACGCTGTCGGCGCTGCCCAACAACCTGCCCGCGCCAGTGGACTCGTTCGTCGGCCGCGAGATGGAGCTGGCCGAGATGACCTCAGCTGTCCGCGCTTCTCGCCTGGTGACGCTGACGGGGCCAGGAGGCGCTGGCAAGACGAGGCTGGCGCTGGAACTCGCTGCGTCACTGGTGCCCGAGTTCGCCGATGGAGTCTGGTTCGTGCCGCTGGCTACCGTCGACGATGGCTCCCGCGTGTTCGAGGCTGTCGCTCAGGTGCTCGGCGTGTCCGATACCTCCGGCGAGGCGATCGAGGACACGCTCGCCCGCTGGCTGAGCGACCGTGACCTGCTGCTGATCCTGGATAACTGCGAGCAGGTCGTGGCAGCCGCTGCAGCTTTTTGCGAGCGGTTGCTCCCCGTGTGCGGGCGCTTGCGCATCCTGGCGACGAGCCGCGAGTTCCTTGATGTCAGGGGTGAGCACGCGATTCACACCCCGCCGCTGTCGATTCCCGATGATCTCGCGCTCGCACCGCTGTCTGACGCGGTGCAGCTGTTCCTGGCGCGTGCGAGCGCTCGGGCGCCGTCGTTTCGTCCTGAGGATGCGGATCTCGGAACGGTCATCGAGGTCTGCCGGCGGCTCGACGGTCTGCCGCTAGCGATCGAGCTGGCCGCGGTCCAGCTGCGGGCCATGTCTCTGTCGCAGCTCGCGTCGCGGCTGAATGAGCGGTTCTGGCGGCTGACTGCCGGAGGACGCACGGAAATCCCGCGGCAGCGGACGCTGGAGGCGGTGGTCACCTGGAGCTACGACCTCCTGAGTGAAGAAGAGCGGCAGGCGCTCGCGCGGCTGGCGGTGTTCCCTGACCACTTCACCCTCGAGATGGCGGAGGCGGTGATCTCGGCGCCGCCGATCGAGGGAGCCGACGTCTTCGACATCGTCTCCCGCCTGGTCACCAAGTCCCTTGTCAGCACTGTCAACGCGCCCGACGGGCTGCGATACCAGCTGCTCGAGATGCTGCGTCAGTACGGCGGAGACCGGCTTGCCGAGCGCGGTGAGGCCGACGTTGTCCAGCAACGTCTTGTTCGCTGGGCGGTGGCTGGCGTGGAGCAGCTTGAGTCGGTCATCAGAACCCCGGCCATGGACGACGCGCTACGCGAGGCGTCGATCAACGCCGTCACTTACCGCGCCGCGATGCACTGGGCTGCCGCGCACGGGCATGAACTGGCGGCGCTGCGCATCGCCAGCATGGTGCCGCTGACTCACCACCGCGGGGAGAGGCGCGCCGAGATACTCGAACGGTTGACTACGGCCGAGCGGGCCGGCGAACTTGATGAGGCGGCGGCGGGTCATGCGTGGGCGGCGATCACGAACCTGGCCTTCGAGCAGAACGACTGGCCGGCCGGGCTGAGCGCGAGCGCGGAGGCGGCCGCCCGCTTCAAGGGGGCAGGGCTGCCGCGTCTTGCCGCGTGGGTGCGCTACATCGGGACGATCGCTGCCTGGGGCGCGGGTGAGCTGGCGGAGGCGGACCGGCTCATCGGCGGGGTCATCGCTACCTTCCGCGAGCAGAACGATGAGATGGGACTCGGCTACTCGCTCTGGCTGGCGTCGCTGCGCAGTGCTGACCTCGGCGCGGCGACGGAGCTGGCCGGCGAGGCAGACGTTCTGCTGCGGCGCGTGGGAGCTCCGATGGGGGTCGCCCACAATATGGAGGGTCGCGGCATCATCGCTTACGAACGTGGTGAACTCGGCGACGCCGCGAGGCTACTGACCGACGCCATCAGCCTCTTCGCCTCGTACGGCAACATCGGCTGCACCGCGCACGCGCTCGAGGCCGCGGCGGTGGTGATCGCGGCGGCGGGCGGCGAGGACGCCGGCCGGGCCGTGGCCGTGCTCGCGGCCGCCGACGAGCTGCGCGGCCAGAGCGGCCAGGGGCACCGTCCCTGGGAGATACGCGCGCGGCTCGGGAACCTGGAAGGCCCTCTTGTCAGCGACGCGCTCCCCGCGCGCGGTCAGGCACGCCCCGGTCGTTCGTACTCGCTGCCGGAGGCGGCGGCGCTCGCGGTCAGCGCCCTGCGGTCCCTGACGCCGTCAGCGGCCGGTGATCGGTCCTGAGCCACCTGCTGTTGCCCCGCGCCCGGCGCACATAGTAGAACAAAACGATGGGGAAGAACGCGGGCGTCGCGCTCTACATAGTCGCGATGGTCGTCGTCATCGTCGGCCTGGACATCCTGGTCTTCAGGAACCACCTCTGGCCGCGGCTGGCGGCGAACGTCGGGATCGTGCTGGTGTTCGGCGCCTTCTATTTCAGGTACCTGAGGCACTGATGGACGCGGCCGGCGCAATCGCGACCTGTCCAGTGGTCGAGTTGGAGCTGCAACTGCGGAACGCGCCCGCCTCACGGTGCTCTGCGATGACCCGGATTTCAAGACCGTCTCCAGGGTCACCGGCCAGCCAGTCAAGCTCGTCACCGACATCTGACTACGATTGGTCGGGATGGCAAGGCTCGCGGCCGCCGACCAAACCCAGCCAGGTGCCTCGCCTCGTCAGTCGGCCTCGCTCATCTCAACTGGCCGCCCGGGTGCCGACGCTCGAGCGTCTGTGGACACCGATGCCGGGGTAGAGGCTGCGGCTCGCGCTGGGGAAAGGCTGCGGAGCACCACGGCTCCGACCACAGCGGCGGCGAAGCCGATGATGGCGATGACCGTCCAGCCATGCTCGAAGGCGGTCAGCGCTCTGGCCGGGCTCGCCGGCGAGCCCACCACTGCCACGAATACCGACACCCCGATGGCCAGGCCGACCTGACGCAGCATGTTGACCACGGCCGAGCCGGTCGCGAACGACTGGGCCGGCAGTGATGAGGCGCCGGTGGCCATGAACGTCGGCAGCGTCAGGCCGACCCCGGCGCCGGTAAGGATCGTGCCCGGCAGCACCTGACCCAGGTAGTTCGGATGAAGACCAGCGCGCACGGTCCACCAGGCCGCACCGAGCGCATAAATGGTCGCGCCGATGGCGATCACCGCTCCCGGCCCGAGCCGCCTGATGAGGCGGCCCGTTACCAGCATGCCCATCAGCGGTACCATCAGCGGCCCCGGCGCGAATGCCAACCCCGTGTGCAGGGCCGACCAGCCCCAGACGTTTTGCATCCACAGCACGATCGAGAGCAGCATCGCGCCGAACGCGCAGGAGAACGTCAGCGCGACGACCGAGGCGCCGGAGAATGCCCTCACCCGGAACAGGCTCGGGTCGATCAGCGGGTTGTGATGGCGCAGGAGCCGGGCCACGAAGGCGAGCAGCAGTACTGCCGATGCCGCCAGCGCGATGATCACGCGCGCTGAGGCCCAGCCCCAGGTATTCCCCTGGACGAGGCCGAGGCTCAGCAGCGCCACGCCGCCTGTGATGAGGCCGGCGCCGAGCGCGTCCGGGCGCTTGACGGGATGGCCGGGGACGTTCGGCAGCCTGATCCAGCCGACGACGACAGCGGCTAGCCCGATCGGTACGTTGACGTAGAAGACCCAGCGCCAGCTCGCGGCGACTAGCAGCCCGCCGATCACCGGACCGAGCGCTGCCGCGGCGCCGCCGACCGCCGTCCAGGTGCGGACGGCGCTGTGCCGTCGCTCTGGTGCGCTGGTGGCGAGGATCAGGCTCAGCGAAGTCGGCGTCAGCAGCGCTGCCCCGGCGGCCTGGATCACGCGGAACGCTATGAGCATGCCGAGGCTCGAGGCTGCACCGCAGGCAGCCGAGGCGAGCGTGAAGATGAGCGCGCCGAGGAGGAAGCCGTTCTGGCGCGGTCCGCCCTCCGACAGCCGGCCGAGCAGGACCAGGAGCGCCGCGTAGACGATTGCGTAGCCGTTGAGGATCCAGGAGAGCGTGCTGAGGCTCTGCTCATGCAGGTCACGGGCGATGCTCGGCATCGCGACATTGACGATGAACAGGTCGAGACTGGCAAGGACGACGCCAGCGCAGACGATCACCAGGACGAGCGTTGCCGACGCGTCCTGGCGCCGGAGCTGGCTTAGCCTTGTCATAGCCAGGACTCTAGCATAGCTGGCTTAGTCTTGTATATGTCAGCTATGCTGTCGGGTATGAGTGCAGAGTCGTCTCCGGTGATCCAGATGGCCGGCCGGCTGGCGCCCCGCTCGGCCTGGGGCCCGCCGGCGGCCTGTCCGATCATCCGCACGTTCGACGCAGTCAGCACCAGGACCGCATACGCGCTGATGCGCGAGGCTTTCTACGGTGCCGCGCGGTTCGAGGAGTTCGTCGAGCGCACCGGCATCAGCGAGCCGGTCGCGGCCGCACGGCTGCGGGAGCTGACGGAGGAGGGCCTGCTGGAGAAGGTCCCGTACCGCGAGCCCGGGCAGCGCACGCGCTACGGCTACCAGCTGACGGAGAAGGGCACAGCCCTGCTTCCGGTGCTCGTGGCGATGGTCGACTGGAGCGACCGCTGGTCGTTCCCGGATGGCGCGCGCGTGCAACTGAAGCACGCCGGCTGCGGCAGCCGCGTTCACGCCGAGTTGCGCTGCGAGGACGGCCACCCGGTCGAGTTCATGGAACTCCAACCCGTCGTCCGCCGGGCCGCCAGCTCAGGCTCTGAGTGAGCGTGGCGGAGTACCCCTGACCGCGACGAGCTGTACGCCGCGCGGGCAGGCCGTCGGCACCTCAGACGTCCGCGCCTGAGCCCGCAGCCGTGGGAACCGGTGCGGCAGAGCTCAGCGTCGCCGCGATCGTTGCGACGAGGTCGTGCCAGCGGCGCAGCTCTGCTGCGGTCGGGGCCAGGTCATAAGCGTGATGGTGGGCCGCGGGCGCCAGGCCGAACCAGGCGTCGCGCGCCCGGGCAGCCGTCGGCTCGCCCGCGTAGGCGGGCAGCAGCAGGAGCTGGGCGCGCATACTGCAGTTCGTCGCATCGGGCAGCGTCTCCAGCCAGAACTCGTCCAGCGACTGCTCCAGTGCTAGCCGGATCAGCCACGCGCAGGCTCGTGGCCAGCGGCCTCGAGTACCGGGCACGACCGTCGTTAGCAGTCGGTTGGCCTCGGCGAGCAGTTCCTGCGGGGTCATTTCCTGACCGCGTTCGCCAGCTGCTCGATCTCGCTCACCAGATGCTTCGGGTCGCCCCGGTAGATGACGTGCGTACCGGACTTGACGGCGTGGAAGGCATCGACGGCCGCCTGGCCGTGACGACTGCGCATCCGGGAAACGAGCTCGCCACTGCGCTTGGCGTCATCGAGTAGCGCCAGCGTCAGCATGTCGTACGTGGTCTCCGCTCGAGCTAGCTCGCGCTCGACGTCCGCGTGGCGGACGCCCGCCTTGATGCGCCTGGCCCGGATCGCCTCGTGGCACGCGGCCTCTAGTGCGCTGCGGCAGAAACCAGCCGTAGCTAGTGCTCTGGCATCCCTCGAGAGCTGGTCTGTGAGTGCCATTGCGCGTGCGTCATCGATGTAGCGGCGGACCGGATCCTCGTTCTTGGTCAGCTCGACGATCGAGCCCTCCCGGCGGACGACTTCCCAGATGGTCGCGGGCAGCTGCAGCCGCCGGACGGCCGCTGGCAGGCGGTCGTCGTGGGTGAACACGACGACCTGGCGGTTCTGGCCGACTTTGGCGAGCACGCGGGCAAGTCCGTCAACCTT
>Ga0335074_10011052_pt1 | contig 12627 bp, 11 predicted proteins | sample Lox_Sample_23_FD_206715 | JGI IMG/M metagenome (GOLD analysis project Ga0335074, IMG submission 206715) | Soil microbial communities from Loxahatchee National Wildlife Refuge, Florida, United States - Lox_Sample_2.3 | ecosystem: Environmental > Terrestrial > Soil > Wetlands | place: USA...
GCTGGCCCACCCCGCCATCGTCGCTGCGCTCACGCGCGTGATCGGACCGGACGTGAAGGCGATGCAGTCGATGCTGTTCACCAAGGGGGAAGGCAAGCCCGGCCAGGCCTGGCATCAGGACGAGTTCTTCATCCCCACCCGAGACCGGTCGCTGACCGCGGCATGGATCGCGCTGGATGACGCCACGACCGAGAACGGGTGCCTGTGGGTCTTGCCCGGTTCACATCGGGCCGGAGTGATCTATCCCGACCGCGAGCACGACGATCCCCGGTTCGACTGCTCGATCGAGGCCTACGATTTCCCGTACTCCGATGATGACGCCGTACCGGTCGAGGTCCAGGCCGGCTCGGTCTTGCTGTTCAACGGCTACTTGCTGCACCGCTCGCTGCCGAACACGGCGCGCAGCGGCCTGCGCCGCGCACTGATCAACCACTACATGAGCGCGCAATCGCTGCTGCCATGGACGCAGCCGCCAGAGGGAGTGCACGTTGCTAAGTGGGACTGCCGCGACATAGTCATGGTCGCCGGAAGTGACCCCTACGCGTGGCGCGGGACCGCGGACATCACACGACCGCACATCCGCCCTGACCGCGACGGTGGCTGTCATCACTGAGTGGCGGCTGGCATTCGATCCCGGAGCGATGGTCTTCTCACCTTCACCGGCCACTCTCGGTCGGGGACAGTCCGGGATATTGTGTACCGACCACCCAGTGCCGGGTGATCTGCCGGGGTGATCATGAGTCAGGATCCTGCGCCGACCCACGGCATGCTGCGCTTCACGCGGCTGCCGATGGCCGAGAACCGGACCGAGGCATACCGGATCGTTCGAGACGCTGGCCCGATCATCAAGAGCCCTCGCGGCTTCGTGCTCAGTTCCAGTGAGTACGTCGAGTATGCGCTAAAGCATCCCGAGCTCTTCTCGTCGAAGCAGGCGTTCGACCTGGTCGGCAGCCCGTTGCCGATGGTGCCCATCGCGTTCGATCCACCCGAGCACACCCGCTACCGGCACATCCTGCAGCCCTTCCTCGGGCCTCGTGAGACGGCTGCCTGGCAACCAAGGGTCCGGTCGCTGGTCGGCACGCTGATCGACTCGTTTGTTGAGCGCGGGCACTGCGACTTGGTCGCGGAGCTCGCCGTTCCGCTGCCCGCTGAAGTCTTCCTGACGCTGTTCGGGTTGCCCATGGAAGACCGCGACCGGCTCATAGCATGGAAAGAAGGCCTGCTCGGCAGCCCGATGCTGAGCGGCGGCAAGCCCACCGAGGAAACCATCCGGGTAGGGGGCGAGCTGTTCAGTTACCTGGTCGGCCACATCGACAAGCGGCGGCGGCATCTCGACGGCGCCGGGGACCTGCTGGGCCGTCTGCTGGCTGACACCAGCGAGGAACGGATGTCCGACGAGGAGTTGCTTGGCCTTTCGTTCCTGTTCGTGCTGGCCGGGCTGGATACTGTGACCTCGGCACTGAGCACGGCGTTCACGGCTCTGGCGATGCAGCCACGGCTCCGCCAGCAAATCGCCGCCGATCCGTCAGTCATCCCGGAAGCGGTCGAGGAACTGCTGCGCGTGGACGGCCCGGTCGTGTTCCTGCCGCGAGTAGCGAGCCAAGATATCGAGCTTGGAGGTCAGATCCTCCCGGCCGGCTCGGAAATCCAGTTGGCCATCGCAGTCGCGAACAGGGACCCGGCTGAGCACGCTGACCCGGACCAGATCGACTTGCGCCGCCGGGAGCGCCACTACGCGTTCGGCGGCGGACCGCACCGTTGTCTCGGCGTGCACCTCGCCAGGATGGAGATGCGGGAAGTGCTGGCCGAGTGGCACAGCCGGATTCCCGAGTACGAGTTGGCGCCGGCATTCACCCCGCGGGTCGAGTGGCCGACGGGGCTGGTCGGCCTCGACGCCCTGCCGCTCGTCTTCCCGCCCGGCGCGGCAGCGGCGGCCTGACACGCTGGTTCTCTGAACTGCTACTCAGGCTTTGAGTGATACCCGACGATGAGTTTGAGGATGCGGGTGAGTTCCTTCCGGTCGGCCTCTGACAGGGGTGCAAGGAACTCTGCCTGCGCGTCCGCAATCAGTACATCGAGGCGTTTCAGGTGGCGGCGGCCTTCGTCGGTGAGAGTGATGGCGTTGCGACGGCGGTCGGCCGGGTCGGGGGCCCGCACGACGAGCCCACGGGCAGTTAGCTCGTTGATGGTCGCCACCAGGTCACTGCGGTAAATGCCGGTCCGGTCGCTGAGCCCCGACTGGCTGTCCGGGCCGAACTCCTCCAGTGCCGCGAGAGTGGCGTAGTGCCATTTGCGCGCGTCCTGGGTCGCCAGCCTCGCTCCCACCTGCCGCTGCGCGTAGCCGGCTGCCAGGTTGAGCAGGCGGCTGGGCAGCGACTGTAGCCGCTCGGGCGTGTTCGCCTCGTCGTGGCTGTGGCCGCCTTCCATGCGCCCGATCCTATCTCTTGCGTTAGTCGCACTAACAGTATAGCTTCATTAGTGCTATAAACGTTAGAGTGACTAACGTACTGATCAGGGAGGTACCGCATGTCCGCAATCACGCCCTTCCGCGTCGAGATCCCGTCGGCCGACGTAGCCGACCTGCACGATCGGCTGGACCGCGTCCGCTGGCCCGACGAGCTGCCCGGCGTCGGCTGGGATCTTGGTATCCCGCTAGAGCGGATCCGCGAGCTGGCCACCTACTGGCGTGAGAAGTTCGACTGGCGCGCTCAAGAAACCGCGCTCAACCGGTACCCGCAATACACCACCGAGATCGACGGCCAGACAGTCCACTTCCTGCACATCAGATCGGCCAATCCCGACGCGCTGGCGCTGATCCTCACCCACGGCTGGCCCGGTTCGGTGCTTGAGTTCCTCGACATGATCGGACCCCTGTCGGCCGACTTCCACCTGGTCATCCCGTCCATTCCCGGCTTCGGTTTCTCCGGTCCCACGCAGTCGAAGGGCTGGGACATCCACCGAGTCGCCCGCGCCTGGGCCGTCCTGATGAATCGGCTTGGTTACCAGCGCTACGGAGCACACGGCGGCGACTGGGGCTCCGGCATCTCCCGTGCCCTGGGAGCTTTCGCGCCCGCGCACGTCGTCGGGGTGCACCTCACCTATCTGGTCACCCCGCCGCCGCCCGGCGCTGACGAACCCTCGCTGTCCCCCGGCGACCAGGCCCGGCTCGCCAAGGTCAAGCAGCTTCAGGCGCGCCAGCCTGCCTATCAGGCCTTGCACGCAACCAGGCCACAGACGATTTCCTATGCCCTGACAGACTCGCCGGCCGGGCTGCTCGCATGGATCGCCGAGAAGTTCACCGAGTGGACCGATCCCCGCTCCACGATCACCTTCGACCAGATCCTGGCCGACGTCTCGATCTACTGGTTCACCGCCACCGCCGGCTCCTCGGCCCGGCTTGCCAACGAATCCCCGCGCGGCAAGGTGGCCTGCCCAGTGCCGGTCGGGGTGGTTGTCCTGCCCTACGACATCCTCCAGTCCGTCCGGCCCCTAGCCGAACAGGATTACGACATCGTGCACTGGACGGAGTTCGACCGCGGCGGACACTTCTCCGGACTTGAGGTCCCCGACCTGCTGGCAGCCGACATCCGCGACTTCTTCTACAGGTTCTAGTACTCCAGCCGCGGTCGGAATACAGCGCCAGGCCAGCCTGCCCGGCGGAAACTCAGATGGCCTCAGCGCTCCATCTGGGTAGAGTCGGGCCGTGCCCGAGTTGCAGCAGCTTCATGCTGACCATGCGCCCGCGGTCCTGGCCTTCGAGCTCGCGAACCGCGCCTACTTCTCGGCCTTTATCTCCGACCGCGGCGAGGACTTCTTCACCCAGTTCACCGAGCGGCACAGCGCCTTGCTGGCTGAGCAGGAGGCCGGCATCGGCGCCTTCTACGTGCTCGTCGACGGGGACGGCTCGGTCCTGGGCCGGTTCAACCTGGCCTTCGCCGGGCACGGCACCGCAAAACTCGGCTACCGGGTCGCGCAGCACGTTGCCGGCCGCGGCGTGGCGACTGCGACCGTGCGGGAGCTGTGCCGGCTGGCGGCGGCGCGGCACGGGCTGCGCACACTCAGGGCCGCCACCTCGAGCCAGAACATCGCATCCCAGAAGGTGCTGACCAAGGCCGGGTTCGTTCCGGTCGGCCTGGCCGGCCCAGCCGACCTCGGCGGTAAGTCAGGCACCTGGTATCAGCGCGACCTAGCCGCTGGCGACGCGCAGCAATAGCGCACTGCGCCCAGGGACCAGGCGGGCGCCTGCGTGGCGCCGGGCCCCGCATCCGCGGAGCCGACGGCTGGAATGATGGGCCACGATGGACGCTCAGGAGACCGGGAAGTGGCAGCGATCGCGTGTGCCAGGGGCCTCGGCTCATCGAAGTAACCGTGGGTTGTTAACCCTCCGCCAGTGAACCCTCGGTATCCCTTGATTCACGTTCTGCCGCCGGGCGCTGTCGGGCCGTCTCGGAGCTCCGGTAGCGGACGAGCGCCGGGACGGCCTGGCAGGTGACGCCGACAGCTATGACGCACATGACACCGCCCGAGGCGAGCGAGAACCTCGGTGTGGTCAGACTGGCGACAGCGCCGACTCTGATCTGACCCAGCGAGGGTCCGACGCCGTAGCTGAGCAGTTCGACTCCGGCCATGCGACCGCGAAGGTTGTCAGGGATGGTCTGGTTCCACAGTGTGTCGCGGAAGACACCGCTGGTCATGTCTGCGGCTCCGGCCACGATGAGAAACACGAGTGCCGAGGCAAGGTCCGGGGCCAGCGCGAACCCGGTGATAGCAAGCCCCCAGGCCGCCGCCGCCGCCGCAATCGCCAGGCCGTGCCTGCGCACGCGGCTCATCCAGCCGCCGGTTGCGGTGACCGCGACCGCTCCGACTGAGGGCGCGGCGAACATGACTCCGACCGCCCAGCTCGCGTGCAGCGATGCGGCGATGAACGGGAACAGCGCGTTCGGGTAGGCCAGCGTCATCGCCCCGAGGTCGACCAGATACGAACCCAGCAGGTCCTTGCGGGACCGGGCGTAATCCAGGCCCTGCAAGACCGCCCGGAAGCCGGGCGCTCGCTGACCCTCAGAAGCTGCAGGCGCGGGCAGCGGCCGCAATCGAGCCATGAAGCCGAGCGACAAGACGAATGTCGCCACATCGAGCGCGTAAACGGCCTGAGCGCCAGGGTGCACGGCGAGCACGCCGCCTAGTGCCGTGCCGCTGATCACGCTGATGTTCTGCGACCCGGACATCAACGCTGAAGCCGCTGTGAGCTGGTCGTGGGCTACAACCCGTGGAACCGACGCGTCCAGCGACGGCCGCTGGAGCGCGGCGAGGGACATCATGACGGCTGCAACACCGTACAGGGGCCACAGTGCGGGGCGCGGAGCAAACGCGTTCAGGGTGAGCAGGAGCGCGCAACAGCCCAGCCCGGCTTCGCACCAGCGCATTAGGCGACGACGATCAGCGCGGTCGGCTAGCACTCCGCCGTAGAGGCCAAATATCACCAGGGGCACAACCTCAACTGCGCCGAGCAGGCCGACCGCGAGGGCTGACTGCGTCAGCTGGCGAGCCTGCACGAGCAAGCCAACTTCGGTCGCCGACGTGCCCAGCCAAGTGATGGTGCGGCTGGCGTAGATAGCGCGGAAATCAGGGGAAGACCGTAGCGGGGCAAGATCAATCTTGAGCCTCGACGTGCTCATGAGCACTCCAGGGGTCAAGTGGCGGCACCCTGGTAGCGCCATTCAGGCATGGCTACTCGGCGTACGCCACCGGCGGGCGGGGACTGCACCGGGGTGACGGCGTCATTGCCAGCGGTGGTCGTCGCCGCTCGCTCAGCCGATGCGGCCACGCCCCCGACGGGCGAGCGTCATGCCACCTGCCGGTGGCGAGCCCCGAAGAGCTCGACCCCCCGCCTGCGCCAGCATGACAGGCGCGCTGACCGCACGATCTGGTCGGCGCGAGTCCCGGTCATCACTGGCACGCTGCGGACGCTACCACGTCCGCACGCCAACGGTCCTTCGCATTTCCGGCGGATCAGCACAGCCAACCTAGCCGCGTTCGTGCGGCGAGCGACCATAGCAGTGCTGCTGCGGTCATAGCCGCCGACGGTCCCGGCAACCGGTCAGGGCAGCAGGGCCAACTTGCCGACTGTGGCCCGCGCTTCCAGTTCCATGAGCGCCTTGGTTCCGTCGGCAAGTTCATATGCGGTGGGGTCGCCAGGGCCGAGCACGCCCGCGGCCATCAGCCCGAGAAGCTCGCCCATTACCTCTCCGAAGATCTGCGGTGCGGCCTGGATCAGCACGCCGATGTTCAGGCCGGCGACGTGGATCTGGTGCTTGTAGACCAGCTCCCAGTTAGTGATCGAGGCGTTTCCGCCGGCCAAGCCGTAGACGACGACCCTGCCGGTGACCCGCTTCGCCGCGGCCAGGCTGGCGCTAAAGGTGCCGCCGCCGGCTGACTCCAGCACCAAGTCGGCGCCCGTGCCGCCGGTCAGCCGCAGCACCTCGGCCGCGATATCGGCGCCGCGCGAGTCGAGGACGTGGTCGGCACCCAGGGCGCGCACCGTCTCGTGCTTGCCCGGTGAGGCGGCGGCGATCACTGTCGCACCGTAGTGCTTGGCGGCCTTCACCGCGGCCTGGCCGGTCGCGCCCGCCGCGGCCTGGATCAGCACGGTCTGGCCGGCGGCGACGTTGCCCAGCGGCTTGAGCGCGGCGACTGCGGTGGGCCAGCTGACCACCAGGCCTAGTGCCTGATCGTCGGCCCAGCCCGCTGGCACCGGCACTGCCGCAGCCGCAGCCAGCACCATGTACTCGGCGAAGGCGCCGCCTCCGATGCCCGCGCCGATCACGTGGGCTCCACGCTGCAGGCCGCTTACTTCCTCGCCCACGGTGACGATCTCGCCGACCGCCTCGATGCCCGCCAGGTACGGCGGCTGGGGGCCGCCCGGAAACGTACCACGGGCCTGAGAGATGTCGACGAAGTTGACGCCAGCGGCAGTGACTCGGATCAGGATTTCGCCTGGGCCGGCCACCGGTACCGGCGCATCGGTGATCAGGCGCAGGTCCCGCGGGCCGTTCAGCGACGTCTGCTGCAAGGCGCGCATGGTGGCGGGGATGTTCATGGTGATCGGCTTCCTTTCCTCAGCTTGCGTGAGCAAGACCGGCTTATTCACACCTGGTAAGACCCGGCGAGAACGGAAAGGAATCGCTCACAACGCCTTGCTCGTCGAGAAGCTGCCCGGCCCGACCATATCCGGCCGGAATCCGAACACGGTGACGAGCTTCGGGTCTCCGAACGAGGAGACCCGGCTGATCCCTGCGCTGGTAACGGTGAGCACGCAGATCCCGTACGGCTGGTAAGTCCCGTCCTGGTCACGCGTGTAGGCCGCTGCGGCAGGCTGGCCGTTGGCGCTGGTGGCCAGCATGCGCCAGTCACCTGGCGATCCGAGGACGTGGTTGCGCAGGAACGGCACGCAGGTCCTGCGGCCGGCGAACCAGGTACGCATCGGCGTTGCCTCGAGGGTGGCGTCCGCTATCAGAAGCTGCTCCAATGCGTCGGCGTCGGCATTCTCAAACGCCGTGATGTACTGCTGGAGGAGCGCGCGGGATCGCGGCGCGGTCGGCTCGGTGATCTGGCCGGCGGCCGGGGACAGCTCCCTCAGCCGCGCCCGGGCGCGCTGCAGTGCACTCTTGACCGACACCGTCGTGGTGCCGAGCATGATCGCGACCTCGGCGGCGGGAAACCCGAGCACGTCCCGCAAGACCAAAATGGCCCGTTGCCTCGGCGGAAGGTACTGCAGGCTGGCGATGAGCGCCAGCCGCAGTCCTTCGCGCGCCGCGACGATGACCGCGGGATCAGCCGAGTCTGGGATCACCATGGCATCCGGTGCCGGCTGCAGCCAGTTCACCTCTGTCCCGGCCTCTTCCGGGTACGCTCCGGGATCCGGTTCTGGGTCGTACAGGCCGGACGGCAGCACTCGGCGAGTGCGCTTGGAGAGTTCGGTCAGGCACCGGTTAGTGGCGATCTGATACAGCCAGGTACGCACCGAGGACCGGCCCTCGAACCCGGCGTAGGACCGCCAGGCCCGCAGGTACGTCTCCTGGACCAGGTCCTCCGCGTCCTGGATCGAGCCGAGCATGTGGTAGCAGTGCGCAAGCAGCTCACGCCGGAACGGCTCGGCGACCCGGACAAATCCGGCGCTATCGGGCACGAGTCACACCACGCGGCCGAGGAAAGCAGCGAGCTGGCCGGCCGGTCCCGCCCCGGCAGGAGCCTCGCGGGCAGGCCCGAACAGAGCCTGTCCGTCAGCCCCACGGTAGGCGTAGGGAATCGCCAGCCGCGCCTGGCTGAGCAGTCCGGCGGCGAGCTCTGGATCCAGATCCGTGGACTGTGCGGTAGCGCGCGCCAGATCCCAGCCATGCGTGAACTGCTCCATCGTGGCCAGGTTCAGCAAGACAGTCCCTGGGAACTCGCCGAACGGAAGCCGGATGGTTCTGTCCAGCGCGCCGTCGGCTCCGAACGCCGCGACAGCGATCCGGATGCTCTCCTCATACGCAGCCACGAAATCCGCGGCCGCGTAGTCTGCGTCGGCGACATCACCATCCCCGCCGATGGTGGCGGCCCACCAGCGGGCCGAACCGACGAAGTGATTAACGAGCGCGCGGACATCCCACGACGCGCACGGCGTCGGTCCGTCCAGATCCTTGAGCCGGACCCTGGTCAAGACGGCCAAGGTGCCCTGGAGGGCCCGGTGCAATGAGCATTCCATCAGTTGCGATCCTCTCTCGCGTGTTCCGCCGTCAACCAGCCAGACCTGGCGAGAGCGGAAAAGGAATCGCTAAGAGCAGACGTTGATGCCGGCAGACTCGCCGCCTCAGCGAATCCGCCGCCGGAAATATCGATCCCGCGCCTCCGGGACCTAGATCCGGTTCTGGCTGCTCAGCCGATCAGCGGGAGCCTGACGTCGCCGGACGCAGCCCGGCCGGATGCCGCCAGAATCTAGTCCATATCGTCGGAGAGCTCAGGCGGCCTGCCAGGGACAGTCCGGTTGCGAGGAGACCGTATCCACGTATGAACCCTCGCCGGCCCCCGGGTGCTGTCCTGTCACGAGACACCACCGCATGTCCCGGCCGACCGCTGTCAAGCGGACGGGCTCGGACGGCCAGCGAGGACGCAGATCACTGGCGGGCTGAGGGCGAGGGTCTCGGTGTTCAGCTGTGTGAAGCCGGCGCTACGCAGCAGGTTCTCGATCTCGCCGGCAGCGCTGCGGGACGTGCATGGCGTCGCGCCGTGGCAGCGGGGCTGGGCCACGATGGCAATGCGCCCACGGGGTGCGAGCCGTCGGCGCAGGTCAGCGAGCCGCTCGGCAGGCGCTGGCCAAAACCCGAGGGAGTTGACGGCGAGAACGGCGTCGAAAGGGCCGCCGAGAGCGGCCGGAAGGTGATCGACCGGTGCATTGATCAGGGTGACCTGGCCGGCCCGGATGGCGCCCGCGTTGCGCCGGGACGCCTGCCGGAGCATTACGGCGGAATGGTCGACGCCGTACACGTGACCAGCGCCGGCGCGGGCCAGTTCCGCGACCGCGATGCCAGGGCCGAAACCGATCTCAAGGACCTGGTCGGCGGGCTGCACGTCGAGCAGGGAGACCACCCAGCGGTTGCGTTGCCGGTTGGACGGGCGATGGGCAAATACCCAGCCAGTCACGCTCCCGGCCGCACCCCGGGGATGATGGCCCTGGCCAATGACGTCGCGATCCAGGGCGCGCACGACAGCGATCCCGGCACGCCCGATCCCGTACTCTACGGCGGCGCTCCCCGCCTGCCTCACTGCCCGTGACATGCTTCCCTCATGGTGAGTTTTCATGGCCGGCAGTCAACGCCTTCAAGCGCACCTGAAGTCAACACGCCCGACGGCCTGCTCACCATCGGCGAACTGGCGCGCCGCTCGGGAGTCACGACCTCGGCCCTGCGCTACTACGAAGACCTCGGCCTGCTCCCGCCGCCGGCCAGGATCTCCGGGCAGCGCCGCTACGCCGAGTCGGCTGCCAGGCTCGTCGCCGCCATCCTGCTCTACAGCGACGCGGGATTCACTCTCGCCGAGCAGAAAGCCCTCCTGGCCACCACCCGCGCCAGTGTGCCCGGCGACCGTTGCCAGCTCATGCGGTACAAGCTCGCGGAACTCGATGAGCAGATCGCTAGGGCGCAGGCAGTCCGCGAAGCCATCAGGCACGGGCTGCGCTGCCCCCACGAGGACATCACGCAATGCCCCAACTTCAACGCCGGCATCACCGCTCGGCTCAACGGCCAGCCACTATCACAATCCCACCAGCAGTTGCACGGCCAGCGGTTCGACGGGACCACGGATAGCCGCTAGCGACTACCGCTCGGAGTCGCGTGAAGGCCGCGAGGGTCGCTTCGGCTTTGGCGTAGAGGACATCGCGAGCTTGCTCAGCGGCGCGGGCGGCGGAACGCTGTCGGGCAGATGTGCCTGGCCTGGTCGTCGATGCGCGACAATGACGTGGTTTGGACAACGGCGGCGGCCCAGCCGGAGGCGGAATGGTCAACTACCTGCTGTGGGAGGGGAGCCATTTCGGCCCTGGCTCCCGGATCGGCAAGTATGTGCTAGAGGAGCAGATCGGCCACGGCGGCATGGCGGTCGTGTTCAGGGCGCGTGACGAGCAGCTCGGCCGGCTGGTGGCACTCAAGATCATGGCCCCGTCCGTGGCCGCAGACGCGGAATTCCAGCAGCGGTTCGTCCGCGAGTCGAAGGCCGCGGCGGCTGTAGACGACCCGCACATCATCCCGTTGTTCGAGGCCGGTGAATCGGCGGGCGTGCTGTTCATCGCCATGCGATACGTCGCCGGCGGTGACGTTCGCTCGCTGCTCGCTCGCGAGGGTCCGCTGAGCCTTGATCGGGTGTCCGCGATCTTGGTATCGGTGGCGTCCGCACTCGACGCTGCGCACGCCGCTGGACTGGTGCACCGGGACGTCAAGCCAGGGAACATGCTGATAGACGCCCGCAAGGGCCGGCCGGATCACGTATACCTGGCGGACTTCGGGCTGACGAAGGCCACATCGGGGGCGGTCGCGCTGACCAGCACCGGGAGATTCCTGGGAACGGCCGACTATGCCGCACCAGAGCAGATTCAGGGATGGAGCGTCGACGGCAGGGCGGACCAGTACGCCCTCGCGTGCGCTGCTCTCGAGATGCTCACCGGCCAGACGCCGTTCCCTTCCGAGAACGTCATGGCCGTCCTCACCGCGCACATGTCCAAACCTCCGCCGCAGCTGTCCGCTCGCCGTCACGGGCTGCCTGCGGAGCTGGACGCGGTCCTTGGCCGGGCGCTGGCCAAGTCACCCGTTGATCGCTACCCCAGCTGCGGCGACTTCACCGCGGCGTTCCAGCGCGCAGCCGGCATGGGCCGGCACGAGGCGCCCGTTGCGGCCGGAGCATCGCGCCGCAGAGCCGAAGGGGAGGCGGCCACCCTCGCCCCCGGCGGACCCCGCGGTGTCCGCGCGGAACGCGCCACCAGGTCCCTGGCGCTACCCCTATCAATGCAGCCGCCCGGCCGGGCCGACGTCGTCCGTGGCCGCAGGCGTGGCTGGCGCTTGGTGATCGCCGCGGCGGCAGCCGTTGCCATTGCCGCGACGATCGTCGCATTCCTCACGCTCGCCCAGCCGCACCGGACACCTGGCGCACACGCGTCGGGGACCGGTGATACGGCCGTGTCGGCGCTCCGCTGGCACACCTATGCCGACCCCAGCGGGTTTGCTATCCGTTTGCCGCCTGGCTGGGCCGTCACCTCAACGGCACCCGGCGAAGTTCAGTTCACTGGGAGGCACGCCGGATTTGTCCTGGTCGTCGCGTGGAACACCCACCCGCAGGCTAATGCCCTGGCCGACTGGCGGCAGCAGGCTGCCCAGAAGGCTGCAACCGATTCCTCCTACCACCAGATCTCGATTCGCCGGGTGAGCTACCGCAGCTACAACGCCGCCGACTGGCAGTTCACCAACATTTACCGGGGCGGCGTCCATATCCGCGTCATCGACCGGGGCTTCATCGTCCGGCCCGGCCAGCTCGCCTACGCCATCGAACTGTACGGCCCGGCCAGCCAGTGGCGCGCGGTGTACAGGAGCATCTGGCAGCCGCTGGTGACGAGCTTCCGGCCCGCACCTTGAGCGGCCCCGCGCGCCGCGAGCTGGTCGAGGCCCGCTCGACCAGCTCGCGTGCGGTCCGAAGCCCACGTTCCGGCGACTGGGCAACGGGCAGTTATTCCAGTCCCTAGGGAGCGAACTGACCGTCGTGGGTTGGCTGCGCTGCCACGACGCATCGGGCGGGTACGCCCGCGGGCGGGGAGATGGACAGGCTGACGTGCCAGGGGGCATGGCTTCCCACTGCGGGAGACTCGCGGACATCTGACACCCCAAGCTGCATCCCCTCCGGATAGCCAGCAGAAGCGGCAGCGCGCACGTACAGCACGATGACGTCGCCGTAGCGGTCGTACACGTCGGGAACGAATCCGCCATTCGCGTACGTCCCTTCGGCCGTTATCCTCGAGCCAGTCAGCTGGCACGAGGTCGGCAGAAGTATTGAAGAGGACGGGCCATCGTTACCCGCAGCCGTCATCTGCCTGTTGGATTCAACCGAAATCGG
>Ga0335074_10011053_pt1 | contig 12626 bp, 11 predicted proteins | sample Lox_Sample_23_FD_206715 | JGI IMG/M metagenome (GOLD analysis project Ga0335074, IMG submission 206715) | Soil microbial communities from Loxahatchee National Wildlife Refuge, Florida, United States - Lox_Sample_2.3 | ecosystem: Environmental > Terrestrial > Soil > Wetlands | place: USA...
AGAAGCACGGCTGCCCGGACGGCATCCCGCTCGTCTGCGGGCGGCGGTGGAGACTGACCACCCGGCAGTTCCGCCGGAGCCTGGCTTGTGCGCACTCGGTCAATGACCAGGGAGCTGTACGATCCGTGAATGCTGAGACACGGATTGTGGTCAGTCCACTACAGCTCGCGGGATCTGCCGCAGCCTGAGCCGCGGCCCTGGCACCTGCAGTTTGCCCTGGACGAGTGGGAGTTGTGGCTCGATGACCTGGGCATTCCCGATGGGACGCCGTACCTGTTGTCGCCGTGCTTCGTCTACGACATGGACCTGAACTCATACTTCCATCGGGTGAACTTGTTGGAGGGTCCTCTCAACAGCCAGATCAACCGGGCGACAGCTCTCTGCCGGAAGTTCAACTTCCTGCACCAGAGCCGGGGCCGGAAAGACTGGCGCGACGCGAACGAGGCCGATCACACCGCCTACCACTACTGGCGGCGCCTTGATCCCCGCGGACCGCGCGTCGACGGCGACACGTGGAGCCAGGAGGTCTCGCACATCCAGCAGTTCTACGTCTACGCGAAGCGCAAGCAGTGGGTACTGGAGGTGCCGATCCCGCAGCGGCCGCGACGGGACGGGAGGGACGTGCAGAAGAAGAGGCGTCGCTCGAAGCCGGTCAGCACTGGGGAGACGGTGCCGGCGACCTACGCTCACGACACGGGCGGCGAGGTCATTGAGTGGCTGCCCGCACCGTCTTACCGCCGGTGGCGAGACACGGGAGTGCTCGGATACGACCGTGAGGGCCTGCCCCGAGACAACTTCCGTGGCCGATGGGCTTCTCGCAATGGGACCTTCACTGACTCCACTGTCCGCACCGGCCTGCGGTTGGAAGAGCAGGCCAGCCGCCTCACCCTGGAAGTGCCGACCGGGCCCGGCCCGGTCGGCTACAGCAGGTTCTGGCTGCCCAAGGCGATCGCGAAACGGAACTCTGCGCGTTGGGTCTATGAGCCGGCCTCGGTCCGGCGGGACCTGACGGCCTACGCGGCCGAGGACCGGCGGTGGGTCATCGAGGAGGCCCGCGATGCGGGCCGCTACCGCAAGATCCGGCGGCCTATCGTGATCTTCGATCCGGACAGGCCGCATCTGGGCCAGTACACAAGCGGCATCAACCGCGGCGAGAGGATCGACGTCCGGTTGCTCGGCCCGCGCGAGCGTCGGCGGCTGCTGGTGGATACCGGGGAGGGCCTGGAGCCCGCGATGTTCTGGCTCGGGGAGAGCGGGATGCCGCTGTCCTTGTCGGCTTGGAAGGACATGTTCACCAACGCCAACCGGCGGTGCGAAGAGCAGGGCTTGGACCTCTTTGCCCACGCCCATCTGCTCAGGCACACATTTGCCGTCATCACCCTCGAACAGCTCCAGCGCGGGCACATCAAGGCTCTCGGCGACATGAACCCGGACCAGCGACTGCACTACCAGCGGATCTTCGGCGACCCCATGGACTGGGTCCGCCGCCGACTCGGACATGCCTCGCAGCTGTCGACCTTGATCTATCTGCACGCCCTGCAGGAACTGGAGATGGAGACCCGCATGGCTCTGGTCCCTGACACCTGGGAGGACCCTCGTGACACGCCGGTCACGGCTCTGGGCGACGAGAGACCGCCCGGTGGCCTGCCCGTGGAGAAGGAGGTGACGCGGTGACTCGCCGGGGCCGGGGCAGCACTGGGCCTGGCCGGCGGTCAGCGCTGCCAGCCGCGGGCTACGAGGCGCCGCAGCTCGTTCATGAAGGGTCCTCAGGGGGACTCGTCGTCGACTTCCACGGCGAGGACGGCCGGCGGGCCACGTTTGACGTCAGTAAGCTGCCGCTGCCGGAGTGGCATCCCCTCCTCGCCGAGGCATTCGCGATGCGGACCGGCCCTGGCGGTGGACTTCGTACTCTCTCCGGAGCCCAGAACAGGTGGTTGCCCATCCGGCGATGGATGCACTTCCTGGCATCGCTGGATCCTCAGCCTGTGGTGCCGGCGCAACTCACGCGCTATCACGTCAACGCTTTCCATACCCGCACGAATTCTGCGGCGGCCACGCGGCAGAGGGACATGGCGGAGCTGCAGGTGTTGTTCGGGCAGGACAAGGTCCGGGACCAGATTCCCGTGGAGGCTCGGGACGCGCTCGCGAGGCGGTTGCCCAAGCTCCAGGCGAATCCCGTGGGCGGATACTCGGCCGGCGAACTGGATCGGCTGACTGCGGCTGCACGGGCGGACACCGCCCGGATCGTCCGGCGAATCCATGCCGGCGAGGACTTGGTCCGCCGATGGCAGGACGATCCTGGGGGAGTCCCTCCGCAGCAGCAGCAACTGGCCCAGGTGCTTACGAGCATGGGAGAGACCGGGGAAGTTCCCCCGGGCTCGGGAATCGGCCAATGGCGGGAACGGCGGGAACTCGCTGCCCATCTGTTCCTGACCTGGAGTGATCTGGCTCCGTTGATGGTCCTCCTCGCTATCGTGACGGAACGGAACGGGGAAACACTCAAGGAGTTGCCTGCCCGCCACCGGGCCCTCGACGGCCGGGCGGTCGAGGTTCGCCTGGTGAAACGGCGCCGCGGGGCAGACCGCTGGTTTGAGACCGTGACCTGGGAGATCGGCCCGAAGGGGCGCGAGCTGCACACACCCGGCGGTCTCTATCTGCTCCTGCTTGACCTGACCGCTCGCAGCCGGGCGTTCTGCGGCTCACCGTCCGCGCTCTGCGTGTGGCGCAACGGCCACCGCGTTCATGCGAGGGGGACAAAGAATGAGCACTACGCGCCGTTCGACGCCGATCTGCGGGCCAGCGGCCAGTTGCAGCTGAGCACGTGGGCAGCGACTCGCACGAGATCTGTCCTGGCTGACCCGCCTGCCCCGGCCGAGTCGGCGAAGGGGCAGGAGGAGGCACCTTCCTCCGCCGAGGAGCCGCTCCGGGTGGTCTTCAACAAGATCAAGACCACCGTCGACGCCCGACGGACCCGCCAGCTGGGTGGCCACCTGCCTTCCTCGGCGAAGAGCAACACGGCCCAGGTGCTCTACACCAACTACCTCCGGCCGGATCCGGCAACCCGTGAATGGGCGGAGGGCGTGATGACCGATGCGCTCGCTGACGCTGAGCGGGCCGCTCGGGCCGCGCACGCCGACGTCGTCCGCCGCCGCGGCAGCCCCACCGTCATCCCGGGCGACAGCACACCGGAGCAGCTGACAGGAGCCGGCCTGGCTCCGGGCACCGCGCATGATCTGGCCCATGGGCGCCTCGACACGGCCTGGAGTGCCTGCGCGGACTTCGAGCATCACCCGGAGACAGGCAAGACCTGCGGTGACTCGTTCCTGCTCTGCTTCCTCTGCGGCAACTGCCTGGTCACCCGAGATCACCTACCGCGCCTGCTGGCCCTCCTCGCCGCCCTGGGACAACTGCGGCAACGGATGAACGAGGAGGAGTGGTGGAGACGCTACGGGCCTGTCTGGGTCGCGGTCCGCCGCGACATCCTCGGCAAGTTCACCCCGGCACAAGTCGCCCAGGCACAGAAGGAACAAGTCCCTGACGCTCTCCTCGATCTCGTCGAAGCCCCCTGGGAGACTCCTTGAGCACTCTTATGAGCGCGGGCATTCACTCCGCGCCATCGCACAACGCGAACGCCTACGTCCTGGCCGGCCGCCCGTTGCGGCCGGGGGCCCGCCTGGAGGACACCTCGCGCTACCGCGACGACGTCTGGCGCCTGGCACCGGCGATCATCCAGGTCCAGGAGCGGACCGTAGTCCTCAACTTCCCCGCAATCCCGGCACGATTCCGCCCCGCCGCCAAGCGCTTGTTCTACGCGCTGCTCAGTCCGGAACTGGAATCGCCGCCCGGCGAGGACCGCCCCGCGATCAGCTCAGTACGCACCGCTTTCGGCGAAGTGAAACGCCTGTTGACCTGGCTCGACTCCCGATGGCCTGCTGACCGAGTCGAGCTCTCCGCCATCTCGCCCGCCGACCTGGACAGCTACAACCGGTATCTGCTGACATCCTTCCCTCATCGGGAAGGGGCCCGCGAAGCCGCGCGGGCCGCGGTTCGACTTCTGTGGCGCTGGCGCATGCACCTCGCGCATGACCAGCTCCGATTCGATCCGCTCCATCTCGATGGATGGGGAGAGGAGCGACCCCAACGCGGCCGGGAGAACGGGACCGGCAGGCTCCCCGAAGACGTTCTGGGACCCTTGCTGGTCTGGGCACTGCGATTCATCGACGACTTCTCTGCGGACATCCTCGAAGCGGACCGCAGATGGCGCGCGAGTCGAGCCACCGGCACGGGACGAGTGACCAGCCACCGGATCGACGAACGACTGCAGCAGCATCTTGATGACCACATCGCCGCACGACGCCCTCTGCCGGGCTATCAAGGCAAGGTCAACACCAGCCACCTCGCCGCCACGCTGGAATGCCACCGCCGAGAAATCGTCAAGCGCCACAAGGCCATCGACGCAGTCGCTGCTGTCGTCGGCGTTGCGGATGCTGCCTTCATCGACGAAGCCATTCAAGGCACCCTGGACGGCCGGCCATGGGTGAAGGCGATCACCACCCACCACACGCTGCCAACCAGCCTGGCCGCCCTCGCGCGTCACCTGCAGACCGCCTGCTATATCGTGACAGCCTTTCTCAGCGGCATGAGGGACAGCGAGGTCAAGCACATCAAGCGCGGCTGCGTGGAGGTCAAGCGCGACGAGGACGGAAACGCCTGCCGCTGGCGAGTACACAGCCGGGCCTTCAAGGGCGAAGAGGACGCAGAGGGTGTCGAGGCGACCTGGACCGTCTGCGAGCCCGTCGTTCGTGCAATCCGTGTGCTCGAACAGCTGCAGCCCGCCAGCCAGGACTACCTCATGGGCGCCCTCCTCCACAGCTCAGGCCAGGCGGAGGGGGCTGGCGTTGATCGAGCCGTCGGCGTCGGCGCCACCAATCAGAACCTCAACCTGTTCGCCGACTTCATCAACGAGCTCTGCACCGAGCTCGGACGCACCGACACCATCGCAGCCGGCAACGGCCACGCATTCCGGCTCAAAACGAGAGTCTTCAGGCGCACCCTGGCTTGGTTCATTGCGCGGCACCCTGGCGGAGTCATCGCCGGAGCCCTTCAATACCGCCATCAATCCATTCAAATGTTCGAGGGCTATGCAGGGACCAGCGACTCCGGCTTCAGAGCAGAGGTCGAAAGCGAGCAAGCTATCGCCCGCGGCGAGATCTACATGGAGATGATCGACTCCCATCAGCACGCGGGACTGGCCGGGCCATCCGCCGAAGAGGCCGCCCGCCGACTCGCGGACTTCGGCGAGCGCGCGCAGTTCCAGGGCCAGGTCACCCTCGACAGGCATCGCCTCAAAAGGATCATGAAACGGCACGATCCAGCGATCTATCCCGGCGAATACATCACCTGCGTCAACGACCCCGCCAAAGCCCTCTGCGAGAAGGCCCGACGAGGCAACAGCGAGGGACTTCCCTCGCACGGCGGCTGCCTCCCCCTGGTCTGCCGCAACGTCGCGCTCACCCCCGAGAACGTCGCCGCCTGGCGGCGCGAGCTGGCCCGAATCGACAAACGCCTCGGCTCACGCCCGACCCTGACTCCCCGCCTTCGCCAGCTTCTCCAGGGCCGGCGAGCCGAGATCGTGGAGTTCTTGACGGCGAGTGGACAGGAGGCCGTCCCGGCATGACCCGCCGAGTCCCCGACCTGCCCGAGGCCCTGGTCCGCAAGCACCTCCAAGAGGTGCTGGACACCTGCCGGGAAACCAACACCAGGCCCAGCGTCCTCATGCTGGCCCGCCGCCTCGACCTGACCAACACCACCTTCCGCCGCCGCTTCCCCGAGATCGCCCAAGAGATCGGCGGCTACCGAGCCGCCCCCGCCACCCCGCGCAGCGGTCCGGCCGAGCACGGCAGGCTCGTCGCCCGCAACGCGAAGCTCCGCCGGCGGAACCGTGATCTGACCACTCAACTCGCCCTCGCTGCGGCGCAGATCCAGCATCTCACCCTCCGCAACGAACGGCTCCAAGAAGCACTGGTGGCGGCGTCGAACGTCACCAGCATCAGCAGGAAACCCAGACTCCATTGAGTCCGCAACAACAAGAACTGTGCATGACGCCACCGCCCTCGGGGCCAGGGCAGAGGAGCGGCACGCACACAGATGACGTTGCCGATCACGCCCACCGAGGGGGCCCAGCCCGGCTATTCAAGCTCCCCGGCTGTCATCCGATCCGATTCAGCCTGAGTGAAATACTGCCACAGCGTATCGAGAGCGTCCTGACTCGGCCGCTGCGACTCCAGTACCGGCTCAGCGAGGCGGACGCCGGACAGAGATTCGTACTGCGTTCCAGCAAGGAGCCGCGACACGGCTACCTTGCGGGTCTGAGGGTTCAAAGCCAGCAACCCGAGATCGAGCAAGGTGTGAATGTCAGCGCGGAGGAGCAGCCCGTTGCTGAGCGTGTTGGAGCCAGGACCCCGATACGGGCGGAGGTGCGCAGCCTCCAGCGCCGCCTGCGCCTCATAGCCGGTGACGGCACAACGGCCAGAATAGGCCTTTATCAGCTTGGACCTGAATTTCGGCTGGCCACGCCGTGCAACTGCCCTCCTGATGACACGGTTTCTGGCGTCGTAGTTATTAGCAGGAGGAGGTTCGGCGCCTGCTTCCCGCTGCGCCTCCTCCTCGGCGGCTGCAACAGCTTGCTCCAGCGGGGACAGGCAGGGAGGCAGGGGCTCCCGAGCTGCTGCTTCAGGTGATAGAGGACCGCCGCCTTAACGTGGCCGACATGCTCCTTTGTTGTTCCTTTCGGAAGCTTCGGGTGCGTGTCGTAGTAGGCGTCGGAGATCCCGTGATAATCCACCTGCGACAGCGGATTGTCTTTCCGGCTGAGAGGCAGTTTCACTTGCGTGGAACCGTCCGCCTCCAGGAGGTCGATCGCTTCAGTGACCTGTTCCCTGGTGGCTGTCACTCCACCCACGTTCACGTTCAGGTGTCCACGTTGCGGCGCTGGCCGACTCGCCGGCTCAGTAGTCATCGCATCACCCTCTGATACGCCTACCCAGCAACTACCCCCGGTTTCAACCCAGCAACCACCCTGAACGCTGGACTCGGCCGGAACCCTAGTGCGGCCTGCGGGCTGCTCATCGACGCGTGCTATGCACCTGACCTAGCAGCACGCAAAGATCGCGCTCGTCCCGTCCCGCAAGCTTGATCGCGGAACTCAAACCTCAATGAAGCCCTTGAGGCAAGAAGCAGCGTCGGTCGCAATAGACAGCAGATTGGCAGACGAGGGGACATGGGCCCTGACGACCAATACCGGCTCCAGGCCAGCGGAAGGCGGCCCGCGCTTTTGCGGCTGTCGGCCACTACCTATAGAGGCCAAGGAAGGCCTCCAGGGAACGAGGAGGTCACATTGGCATGATGCTGCTAGGGATGGCTGCACTAGCCGCGGTGCACGTATCGGGCCTCATTGTCATCCGGTGGCTGGCCGGACGCGAAGAACGCCCCCGGCGGGAACGTCGCCCAGACGGTACGACTTTGACCGTCTTCAGGCGGGCTGACACATCGCATGCCAGCATCGAAGTGGGTCCTTCGTCACCGAATCCGAGCATCCCCGAGGCGATGCATGACAGAACCAAGCGCACTGGCGTCTGAGCCACCCCAAGGCTCGGCGACAGTCGGCATCCATGGCCAGCAGAGCTTCGACAAGTTCTTTCCGGGATACCCACGAAATGCTTCACCGGAAGGCGGCCCGCCTGACGCAGGGCCACCAGCAACAGACCGAGGATGCGGTGAGTGATACCTACCTCCGCGCCTGGAAGAAATGGAACATACTACAAGACCTGGGCGATGAGCGCCGAGTGGGATGGATTGTCATAACACTTACTAACGTGATACGGGAGCAGTGGAGGAAACAGCTTCGTCAGCCGACTCCAGAGCCGCTCTCAGATGACCGCGCGGCTAGCGATCCGCTGGATGGCAGGGCCTGCGTTTCTGAGCAGGCGGCCATGCGTATCGCCTATGCCAGGGTGCTTGAGGCGTGCGGACGCGTACTGGATGGCAGTCATTACGAGGTGCTGATGATGCGGCTGCTCGGCTTCGAGCATAAAGAGATTGCGGCCATGCGCGCGACGATTCCCTCGACAGTACGAAGCCAGGTCGCGCATGCACTGAAAACTCTCCGGGAAGACCCGGAGGTAACCGATGTCCTGGCCCAGCTCCGAGAAGGAGGGCCATGGTGAGACGCAAGACTAACCGCCACGGCGGCCCTGGCAACGAGCGGGACCTGAACGGCCTGCTCGCAATCGGCGACCGCTACGAACAAGACGCCAGGCCCCCAGACACCGACATGTCGCTCCAGGATCTGCACCTGAAGGCCAGCGCGACGGTAACGACGGGGCTTGAGCCGGAAGCCAAGCCAGCGGATAGCCGCAACACGCCTACCGCAGATCCCGCCCGAGCCGCCAGTGCCGTTGAGGCAGAGGCACGCAAACCGACAGTGCTGGTCGTCGACGACGACCCGGTCATTTCGCAACTGATCTCGGTCAATCTCCAGCTTGACGGGTTCGACGTGGTCGGCATCGCAGCTCACGGCCGCCAAGCCATCGAGCTGGTCCGCCAGAAACGGCCAACCCTGGTCACGATGGACATCATGATGCCGGTAATGGACGGCTTTGAGGCAACGCAAGTCATCGCTCGCGATTATCCCGGCACACGGGTCGTGGTGGTGACCGCGCGGGCGCAAGTAGATGACCTATACCGCTGCCTGGAGGCGGGCGCCGTCGGCTTCCTGACTAAGCCGTTCAGCCCGGACGAGCTGACAGCAACGCTGCGGGAAGTAGTGAACGGCGGCCTCCCCATAGCCGCAGCGGTCATGGCAGCAGTACCGCGGAAGAAGTCGAGCGACGTTCCCAAGCCGCCGACAACATTTTTCACCAGGACCGAATCCACCATATTGCGGCTTCTGGCCGCCAACACTCCGATCCATGGCATTAGGGCAGCGACAGGGCTCACTGCCCGGGAAGTCGTCGAATGCCAGTCACTCATCGCACGGAAGATCCAGCTGCTCAATGACATCGAAGGTTACAGCAAGCCTCAGTCCAACTAGCCTCGATGATTCGTGCGCCCAGCAGAGTGGGAGGTGGGACCGTGACGTAAGTCCACGGTTGGTCTTCTGTTCGTAAGCTCGTCGTTGCTTGCCGGTGTGAGTCCGGTCCGGGTAGCTGCCAGGAGGCCCGGTAGCAGGCTGGCGGTTTCGTCTGGAAACGGGCGGGGCCGGAGCCCAGCGTCAAAGGCCCTGTAATAGGGGGAGCAACGGTGCGGTCCGTAGCATGAAGCGAAGCCTGCGGCGTCGTTAGAGGTCTCGCCTCCGGGCGGGAGCAGGGAGAGCCGAGCCCCCGAATCCAGGGTGAAGGCCACGGAAGCGGTGAAGAGCCTGGAAGCGCAGCCGCGAAGGACTCCCCGGCGTATGGGGCACGGAACGCATCGATAGTGACGGCGGGAACTGGGGAGGCCCTCCCCGGCCCGGTGACCTGCGGTTTTTTTGTCGCCGGAGCGTGGCGTCCTATAACCGGTGACCCCGGGAAGTGGATGGCTGGCCGGGTGGGCGTCGGAGGCGGCCGTAGTACCGGTTGAGCCGGGCGGACAGCAGAACCGCCGGTGATGGGAAGGGCCGCTGCTTCGTCGGTGCGCAGTGCCTGTCAGGAGGGGCCCGGTGAGTGCCGTCATGGCTAGTCCCGCCGCTTCGGGGTCGGCCGGGAGTGTCCCGGCTGATCCGGTCCGTGCCTTGCAGCATGCGCTTTACCGGGCGGCCAAGGCCGATCCCGGGCGGAGGTTCCACGCGCTGATGGATAAGGTCATCCGCAGTGACGTCCTGTGGCGCGCATGGGTCGCGGTGCGCAGTAACAACGGCGCACCGGGCACCGACAAGATCACCCTGGCCGCTGTCGAGGAGTACGGGGTCGCCCTGCTGCTCGGTGAGCTGGCCAGCGAGCTGCGGGAGAGGCGGTATCGTCCGATGCCCGCCCGGCGGGTGCTGATACCCAAGCCGGGATCGGATGAGATGAGGCCGCTGTCGGTTCCCGCTGTCCGCGACCGCATCGTGCAGGCCGCGCTGAAGATCGTGCTCGAGCCGGTCTTCGAGGCGGACTTCCTGCCGTGCAGCTTCGGGTTCCGGCCCAGGCGCTCGGCGCACGACGCCCTCCAGGTGCTCATCGACGAGTGCTGGCGGGGCAGGCGGTGGGTGGCGGAGACGGACGTCGCTTCCTGTTTCTCGGCGATCCCGCACGAGGGGCTCATGGAGGCGGTGGAGGAACGGATCTGCGACCAGCAGGTCCTGAAGCTCCTGCGCGCGATGCTGCGCGCCGGGGTCATGGAAGACGGCCAGATCCGCCGGGACACGGCGGGAACCGCGCAAGGCGGGGTGATCAGCCCCGTCATGTGCAACGTCTACCTGCACCGGCTCGACCGGGAATGGGATGAGCGCAATGGAGTTCTCTGCCGTTACGCCGACGACCTGGTTGTCATGTGCTGGTCCCGCAGCCAGGCCGAGGCCGCTCTGGAGCGGCTGACTGCGCTGCTGGCCGCCCTGGGCCTGGAGCCGAAGGCGGCCAAGACCCGCATCGTGCACCTGGAGGAGGAAGCCGGGGGCTTTGACTTCCTCGGCTTCCACCACCGCCTGGTGCGCTCGCGGGGGCTGAACGGGAAGAAGCAGGTGACGTTCCTTGCCCGCTGGCCCGCGGACAAGGCCATGCAGCGTGCCCGCGACCGGATCAGGGAACTGACCTGCCGGTCACAGCTGCTGCGGGATCCGATGTGGGTCGTGGAGGACCTGAACCGGTTCCTGGGCGGCTGGGCCGCCTACTTCCGGTTCGGCAACTCTGCCGCCCGCTTCGAGAAGATCAGGAGCTATTCGCGGATGCGCATGGCGCTGTTCATCAGCAAGCGCACACGCCGGTCTCGGGAGTTCGGCTGGTCGGTCGTCGCCTACCAGTCCCCGGACCAGCTCGGGCTGATTACCTTGTCAGGAATCGTCGTCGATCCCAGGCCCTTCCGGGACTGGCGGGGAAGGCCGAATGCCGGCGGTGAACGGCGTCGGTGAGCCGTGTGCGGGAGAACCGCATGCACGGTTCGAGGTGGCGGGGACTGGAAACGGGGCAGACCTGGCCAAGGACACTGGGGTGGCACAACCGGCCGGGAAACCGGCGGCCACGAAGGCCCCAGGACCTAAAGCCAGCGAGCAACCGCGCCAGTCCCCGACCCTACACGCTGCTGAGGTCTCTGCCTGAACAACGCGACGAGGGACCTCGGAAGCGGTTTTCCGGTGCCGGGGCATGCTGACAGCCCGGCTGCCTGGCCGGGTGGCCGGGGGTTCCACGGGCCCCGGGGACTCCTTTCGTGGTCGCAGGGACGGTTTGCGCTGGTCAGGTGGGGTGAGGAAGGGCCTGGATGCGGTCCCAGGCGGTGATGATCACGGCGGCCCAGGGCCAGGTGGCGGCGATCTTGAGGGTCCTGCGGCGTCCGCCGCGCACGAGCCTGCCAGCCGTGTGGAATACCCGGTAGCGGAGAGTTTTCGGCTCTGCTTTCGCGAGCTTGCCGTCGAGGGCGAGGTGCCGGAGCCAGGACAGCAGGATGCAGGCAGTCATCGACGCGTCGAGCCACGCCTTGTTCAGCCCGTAATCACGGCTGGGAAAATGACCGAGCCCGGTGTCCTTCCCTGTGCGGATCACGTCCTCGACACGGGCGTGGACCCGGTGGCCCGCATCGATGTAGGCGCACTGGCCGCGCCAGCCCCTGGTGTCCTCGGGCAGGTTCGTCGCCCACAGGGTGTACCGCCAGCCGTCTTCGGCCTCGAACAGGGTGAGCTGGGCGCCGGGGTGCGGGCGCTCGCGGCGGGCGAAGACCCGCATGCTCTTCGGCCAGGCCCTGAGCCGGTCGCCGTCCGGTCCCTTGCGCAGCAGCCCGGTCAGCTCGGTGACGTGCGCTTCCTCGATCCAGCAGTCCCGGTGAGCGCACCGTTCATCCGGGCAGGCCTGTCCGGAGCGGCGCTCGCGGACCTCGCCCTTCGCGTCGATCGCGGCTTCCCACGCGGTGACCGGGACCAGCCGGAGCGCGGCCTTCTCCCGCTCGGTCAGCGCCCAGCCGACGGAGTAGATGAGCTGGCACCCGCGGCGGGAGGCGAGCTTGTCCAGCCGTTTGACCAGGTCATGGCTGGCTCCGGCGCCATCGCAGGTAACCATCAGCCTGCGCCGGAACTGCGGCGGGAGCGCCGCGATCGCCTCGTCCAGGAGCGCCAGGTGGTCCTCGGCGGTGTTCGACCCGGCCGAGCCCGGCCGCATCATCCAGGCCAGCGGCTCGCGCAGATTATCACATTCAGCCAGGATCGGATGATGGCCGAACCCTTTGAAATTCGGTTCTGCCTGCTCCTTATCCGAATGGGCGGGCACGACGGTGGCGTCCAGCCGGATGCAGGTGATCCCTGTCAGCTGCCGGTCCGCGACCTGGACCGGCGGCAGCTCCCCGTGCCGGGCAATGACCTGCGCCCAGGCATAACGCCGGGCCCTGTTCAGGGCGGCGGTGATCTTGCGCCTGGTCCTGTCCCCGCCGACGGCGGCCTCCTTCAAAGTGCGCCACACGGCCGGGAC
>Ga0335074_10011055_pt1 | contig 12625 bp, 11 predicted proteins | sample Lox_Sample_23_FD_206715 | JGI IMG/M metagenome (GOLD analysis project Ga0335074, IMG submission 206715) | Soil microbial communities from Loxahatchee National Wildlife Refuge, Florida, United States - Lox_Sample_2.3 | ecosystem: Environmental > Terrestrial > Soil > Wetlands | place: USA...
ACCCCGACTTCGTGATCATCGCGCGGACCGACGCGCGCGCCGTGGAGGGCCTGGACGGCGCGCTAGACCGGGGGCGACGGTACCGCGACGCCGGAGCCGACGCACTGTTCCTCGAAGCGCTGGTATCGGAAGCCGAGATCGAGGCGGCGGCACAAGCGTTCCCGGACGTGCCGCTGCTGTTCAACTGGGCCGAGGGAGGCAAGACCCCGCCGGTCAGCCTGGACCGGCTCACCAGGCTGGGGTACCGCATCGTCATCTTCCCGATCGCCACGCTGCTGGCGGCGACCGCGGCCATGCGCCGGGTCCTCGGGGAGATCGCTGCGGCGGGCACGCCGGCCGCTCTTCTGGGCGAGCTTCCCTCATTCGGCGAGTTCACTGACTTCATCGGGCTGCCCGAGGTGCGCGACATCGAGCAGCGCTATGTAGCGCCAGAGCCTGGGTCCCGGCCGGAAACCTGAGACGGGCTAGCAGGGCACCACCAGCTACGGCAGGCCGAGCGCCTCCGCCGCAGCGGTCAGCGCGGCAAGGTGGCCGTCCGCACCGCCGAGTCCCGCGCCCATCGTGTTGACCGAGACATGCGAGGCGCCGGCGTCCCGCCACCTGCCGACGTGGTCAACTAGCTGCTCGGCGCCGCGCTCGCCCCAGCTGACCCGGCCGTCCATGCCGAGTTCTGCCGGGTCGCGGCCCGCCGCCACAGCGGCCGCCTCGACCATTGCCCTCGCCTCGTCGAGCCGGGGACCAGGCGGCACCTGCGGAAACCACCCGTCGGCGAGGCGGCCCGCGCGCTCGTAGGCGCGCGGTGACTGCGCGCCGAACCACACCGGGATCGGCCGCTGTACCGGCAGCGGCGCCAGGCCAGCCCCGGTGACGGTCTCGTACGTCCCGGCGAAGGTGACGGTCGGCTCAGTCCATAGCCGCCGCATGAGCTCGACCTGCTCGCCTAGCCGGGCGCCGCGGTTGCGGAAGTCCTTGCCCAGGGCCTCGTACTCGACCGCGTTCCAGCCGAGCCCGACGCCGAGGCGGAACTTACCGCCGGTCAGCAGGTCCACCTCGGCGGCCTGCTTGGCGACCAGCGCGGTCTGCCGCTGCGGCAGGATGATGATGCCCGTCACCAGTTCCAGCGAGGTCAGCGCGGCAAGGTAGCCATAGAGCACGAACGGCTCGTGGAACGTCGTGTGCACGTCGTACGGGCCGGACCAGCCCCGGTGCACCTCAGGATCGGCGCCGACCACATGGTCGTAGGCCAGCACATGGCGGAAGCCGAGCTCCTCGACCCGCTCGGCGTAGGCGCGGACAGCGCCCCGGTCGGCGCCGATCTCAGTCTGCGGGAACACCACTCCGATCTGCACGACGACCTGTCTACCCCACTCCCCTCGCGGCACGCGCGCCGGGGTATGCCGGTTATGCCGGTGCCGCCACGCGATGAGCGTGGCGGCACCGGCCCGTGCAGCGCAGGTCCTGCGCGGAGACTCAGTGCTTGGGCACCGCCAGGAAGGCCTGGGTGAATCCGTTGTCGGCCGCGTTGGTGAAGAAGCCGACCAGCTCGCCGGAGTCGTTGACGCCGTTGACGATCGTGCTGCCGACGCCGTGCGGGTCGTTGACCTCAGTGAAGCCGCGCTTCGCGCTCCAGGTGAAGCCGAACGACGGCGGCGTGCTGCTGGTGCCGGTGGTGTAGGCGCCAACCACCTCGCCCTTGTTGTTGATCCCGAAGATCTGCGTCATCGACGAGCCCGGGTAGTTCAGGCTCTTGAACTTGCCGTCGGCGTACAGGATGAACCCGACGGTGTTGCCGCTCTTGTTGGTGTAGAAGCCCGCCACGTCACCGTTGTTGTCGATCGAGGTCGCGGTGAGGCTCGGAGTGGTGTCGTTGACCGGCCCGACGCCCGGCTGGACGATCCGCTTGAACACGTGGGTGTGAATGTTGTACTCGTAGCCGCGGTCGAGGTTCTTGTTGTTCAGGTAGAAGCCGACAGCCTCGCCGTGGCTGTTGATGCCGAGCAGCTGGTCCATCTGCGGGTGGGCGTTCGACGCGTGCGGGAAGTCCACCTGGTGGAAGTGGAACGGCCGGCCCGTGGTGTAGAAGCCGAAGTTGGCGCCAGCCGAGTTGGCCCAGAAGCCGACCGTGTTACCAACACCGTTGAGGCCGGTCACCTGGGTCTGCGCCGAGTGCGGGAAGTTCTCGTTCACGTAGCTGTGCTGGCGGTACGGCGGCTCGAGCAGGTAGCCCTTGTTCGGGTGGCCGGTCATGCCAGAGCCGAAGTAGCCGGAGATCACACCATGGTTGTTGATCCCGAGCAGCTGGTTGAACGTGGGGTCGTGGTCGTTGTCCAGTGTCGTAAAGGTGAAACCGTGCGCCGCCGCGGCGTGGCCGGTAGCCGCATTAGCGGCTCCTGTCATCGCCAGTCCGGTCAGCGTCAGCCCGGTCAGCGCTGCGGCGGTCGCGGCCGCTGCGGCAGCCAGCGTGATCTTGCGAGACTTCATCTTCAGGGTCCTTCCCCGTACGCTGGCAGGCCCAGGTTAGTTCCGGCGCCTGCCGTCTTAGTTGCCGTCAGCCAGACTCGCGATCCGCTCGGGGGAATCCACCGGGGGGCTGAGGGGAATCGCCGGGGGCCAGGCACCACGCATCGGCGGCGATGCGCCAGTAGCGGTCGGGCCCGCGCCTCACGACGCTGGCGCCGGATCCGCTCAGATGCAGAAGATGCCCGTCCGGCGCGGTACCGCGCAGGTACCGCTCGGCCAGTACCAGCGCGAGCCCGTTCCCGCCGACGATGGCAGTGACGTGCAGCGCCAGCGGCAGCCGGAACTCCATCAGCGCGGTCAGCTCGCGCGCGATGACGTCCACGGTGATGGGGCCCCCAGCGGCCGTGCCGTCGTCAGCGCCAGCCGCCCATGGCCGCAGCACTCCGCCCGCCTCGTACTGGGCCAGCCCCGCTTCGAGGTCGCCGTCACTTACTGCGAGGCAGACAAGCTCAGCTGCCTCCGCCGGGCTCCGGGCCAGCGCTGGCGGGATGGGATCGCGCATGCCGCCAGCGTCCCAGTGGCCTGTGGGGGTGCGGCTCAGCCTCGGGGGGAATCACGAGGTGGTTCCCCCCGAGGCGGCACAGCAGCAGATTCTGACGACGGTGCTACTGACCGGACAGCTTCCGGTACAGCGCGGTTGTCTCCGCGGCAGGCGGCACGCCAACCTGAGCGCGCAGCAGGTCGGTGAGCTCGCCGTAGTGGCGAACCGCTCGTGCCGTCTCGCCCATCCTGGCCCAGCAGCTCATCAGCTCCCGGTGCGCCGTCTCGTTCAGGGGCTCGTGCGCGACCGCGCGCCGGAACGATGCCACCGCGGCCTGGAGCCGTCCGGCTGCCAGCTGCAGCCGGCCCGCCGCGAGCAGCGCGGACTCGAAGCTGCGCGCTAGCTCATCCCGGCGTGTATCAGCCCAGTCGCCGCAGTTCATCCCTTCCAGGAACGGACCGCCGTACGCGCCGATCGCTCGCTGCAGGTCCGGCAGCGCTTTCTCGGCTGGTCGCGCCCGGCGAGCCGCGGCCAGCGCCTCCTCGAAAGTCCTCACGTCACACTCGTGCTCCCGCTCGGTATTGAAGCGGTATCGGCCGTCCGCGTACGTGACCCAGCCAGGATCGCCGAGCGCCCGCCGCACCCCGCGCAGCGCGGTGTGCAGCGCGTTGCTCAGCCGATCCGGCGCCAGCTCAGGCCAGAGCGCGGTACCGAGCTGCTCCCTGGTCTGCGACCGCTGTGTCGCCAGCAGGAACAGCAGCTCGCGCGGCTTCGCATAACCCCAGTCAGCCGCGGTCACCGGAGAGTCGCCGAGATGGACCGTCGCCGCACCGAGAGCCCTGATCCGAAGCAAGCCCTTCACACCGGGAACGCGGGCAGCCGGTGCCGCGGCGCTGGGCGCCGCGCCAGGCTCGCCAGGCCGCGGGGGCGGGACGGGCCAGCCCGCATCACCCGACCGCGCAAGACTGTCCCGGATGTCGTCGACCTGGGCCACCGCCCCGCGCTGCCAGGCCGCGTCGAACTCGGCCTCCGTCAGCGCCGACCTGGCGCCCTGCACCGTCGACTCCCGCAGGCCGCGCTCGCACGGCGGTACGACGGTGCCGATCGCCTGGCGCATCGCCTCGGCGGCGCCGAGCAGCGTGGCCGCCTGGCTGGCCTGTCCGTTCGCCAGCGCGACTGCCGCCAGGTCGTCGAGCAGACTGCACGTCCGCCAGCGATCGCGCAGCTCGTGGTGAATCTCCAGGCTGGCGCGCAGCATGGCGCCTGCGTCCGGGTCGCCGCGGTTCAGGGCCAGCAGGCCGAGCTGCTCGAGCGACCACGCGATGCCCTCGCGGAACCCGACCCGCTCGGCCATCGCCCGGCTCTCCGACAGCAGCGACGCGGCTGCGCCGCCCTCACCCTGGTAGCGGGCGATCGTGCCGAGACTGATCTGCGCCCAGGCCATCTCTTCTGCATCCGCGAGTTCGCGGGCCATGGCCAGCGCTGTCGTGCACTCCTCGGAGGCCCGGTCGTACTCCTGCTGCAGCCACAGCACGAAGCCCAGGTTCCCGTGCGCCCTGGCAATCTCCCAGCGGTCGCCGACAGCTTCCGCCTCGGCAAGGCTTTCTGAGTGCAGTTCCATCGACCTGGCGTACCGGCCCTGCTCCCTGGCGACGCTGCCGAGCCCGCGCAGCGCCGCGGCGATGCCCTGCCGGTCGCCGAGGTCCCGGTACAGCCGGAGCGCAGCCTCGAACCTGCGGATGGCGGGCAGGTAGTCGCATTGCAGCAGCGCCAGCCGGCCGCTGCCCAGCAGCGCCTGCGCACGCAGTCCGGCCGGAACGTCGTCGCCGCGGCCGGTGACGGCTGCGTCCATCCACTGCCGAATCTCGTGGTAGTGGCCGCGCAGGTAGGCGTAGTGCCCGAGCGGGCCCGCTATCTGCAGCGCCCCGATCGTCTCGCCGGCCGTCCTGGCGTACTCCAGCGCCACCCGCAGGTTCGGTGCCTCCGCGTCGACAGCGTCGAGCTCGCGCTCCAGCGCCGCGGGGCCGCCTTCGCTGCGATCGATCCTCGGCACGATCTCCTGCACGAACGCGACACACCAGGACAGGTGCGCGCGCCGGACGGAGTCCTCCTCCCCTGACGCCGCAAGGTGCTCGGCGGCGTAGTCCCGCACGATGCCGAGCAGGTGATAGCGAGCGACCAGGCCCGACAGGTCTGCGTGCAGCAGCGACTTATCGGCGAGGCGCTCCAGGAAATCGAGTACGCGCGCCGGGCTGACGTCGCCGCCTCCGGCAACCTGCTCAGCGGCCGGCAGCGAGAACCCGCCGGCGAACACCGACAGCCGCCGGAACACCGCCCGCTCGTTCTCGGTGAGCAGGTCGTAGCTCCAGTCCAGGGTGGCGCGGATAGCCTGGTGCCGGGCCGGCGCTGACCTGGCGCCGCCGACGAGAACGCCGAACAGATCGTCAAGCCTGGCGGCAAGCTGGTCCAGCGGCAGCACCCGCAGCCGGGCGGCGGCGAGCTCGATCGCGAGCGGCAGGCCGTCAAGTCGGCGGCACACGCTGAGCACCGACGCAGCGTTCTCATCGGTCAGCGCGAACGACGGCCGGACGAGCTGGGCGCGCTGCTCGAACAGCTTCACCGCGTCAAACTCACTCAGCGCTGCCGCAGCCGCCTGCGGCGGGACGAGCGCCTGCGGGCCCGGCAGCGAAAGTGGCGGCACGGGCCAGCTGCGCTCGCCGTCGACGCCGAGCAGCTCGCGGCTGGTGGCCAGGATGGACAGGCCGGGACAGAGCGCAAGCAGCCGCTCCGCCAGCTCTGCGACCGGGGCGGTGAGGTGCTCGCAGTTGTCCAGCACCAGCAGCACCTGCCGGTCGGCAATGTGGTCAGCCGCGGCAGTCGCCGGGTCGACGTCCGGCCGGTCCGGAACGCCGATCCTGCCTGCTATCTCCTGGCCGACAATCTGCGGGTCGCCGATCGGGGCAAGCTCGACCCAGCAGACGCCAGCCGAGTACGACTCGCCGGCCCCGGTCGCGGCCGCGAGCGCGAGGGTGGTCTTGCCAGTGCCTCCAGGACCGGTCAGGGTCAGCAGCCGGCAAGCCGACAGCGCCGTTAAGACATCGCTCAGCTCGCGCTGCCGCCCGACCAGCGGCGCCAGCCGCACCGGCAGACGCTCGGCACTCAGAGGTGGCACCGGCACCGCCTCTGGCCCTCGCAGCGATTTAGTTTCACAAGCTAATTAGACCTCGCTGCGCGGCCGGCTCGCTGCTGCGGCATCGTGCTGAACGCCTGGCGGGCAACGCCGCGGCGGGCGCTGCGCGAGGCGCCGCTGGGCGCGGCGCTCCTGCCGGGCGGACCCCTGCTCCTGCGCCGCCGACACTAGCTCGAGCACGGCCGCGATGACCCCGGCGGCTGCGACGCCCCACGCCACGCCAGCCCAGAAGAGGTGGTCCTGAGCGACGTCGGCGGTGAGCGCATCCTGCGACAGGATCGCGACATCACTGACGGCGGCCCACGACCACGCGCCCCTCGGCCGGATCAGCGGCGGCGTGCCGGCCAGGGTCTGATAGTCAGTCAGGTTGAGAGCAGAGCCGCCGTGATACTGCGTTGTTCCCGGCTCAAGGTCGGGTTCGTAGTAGTTTCCCGGCACGGACGGCGGGCTGCGGTATGCGGCAAGGATCTCACTCGCCGAGACCGCCTGACCGGGTGGCAGAGAGAGGACGGGCGCAGGCTTCTCGTCCTGCACGAGCGGAAAGGCAACCTGCAGCTCAGCTCCGGCACTCCTGGACACCATCGAGTACATCGTCGCGATCTTCACGGTCGGCTCCGACAGCCGCCTCTTCACTGCGGTGGCGCTCAGCGGCAGAAATGTCCTGACGGCGAGGTAGTCAGAGTGGCCCAGGGCATCCTGCGCCGGCACTGGCAGCTCGGCCCCGAGGATGCCCGCAGCCGGCGTCGTCCCCGCAGCCGGTGCCGTGCCCGCGGGCGGCGCGGGCCTGAGCCGGTACAGCCCGCGGTTCAGCACGTGCGGGAAGTCGCTTAGCAACACGACGAAGGTCACCGGCCCGGCCTGCGCACTGACCACGCGGAGGCTGAGCTGGAACTCGTAGTGCGCCGTGGCCGGCAGGCCCGAGGCGCTCCGTGCCGCGTCGGACAGCGCAGCCGACACGGGATACGCGCTCATGGTCACGACCGCGGCAACACCAGGCTGACTGGCAAAGATAGTGACGGTCGGCTGCGTGATATCCGTGGCGAGCGGCTTACTCGGCTTGAGCCAGTACCCGACCGCCACGGCAAGCAGCGATAAAACGGTGGCCAGCAGCGCGCGGGCCCATCTGGATAGCCAGTGCTTCTTGCGCAGCCCGGAAGACTCGTCCGCCATCTGAAGTTCCCCCCACCCCAGTCGTGACAAGTCGTCTCATCCTGCGCCGCGGATGTCAAGATGATCGCCGGCTCCGCCGGCCGCGCAGGCTCTGCCTGAGTACGGATATGGTGGCGCGGTGACGTCGAGCTTTCGCGAGCTGCTGGTGGCGATCTCTAGTGCCGCGGGAGCGCTGACCGGGCTGCTCTTCGTGGCCATGTCCGTGACGCCGCACCGGGGCGCTCTGCAGGGTCCGCGGATCATTCACCAGGTCCGGGCCGCCGCTGCGATCCTGTCATTCAGCAACGCACTGTCGGTCTCTCTGTTCAGCCTCGTGCCCGGCACGAATGTCGGCACCCCGGCGCTGGTGCTCGGTGTCATCGGCATCCTGTTCACGGGCGCGTCGGTGCGCTCGATCCGGACTAGCGAAGCGACGATACGTCAGCAGCGGCAGCAACTCGGTGTGCTATTCCTCCTGTTGGCGATCTTCGGCACCGAGTTCATCGCCGGACTCATCGCCACCCTTGGCCAGCCAGGGAGCGGGACGGCAGACGCCATTGGCTATGCGCTGGTCGGTTCCGTGATCTTCGGCATCTCCCGGGCGTGGGAGTTCGTCGGAGATATCGACACTGGCCTGAGCGCGTCGGTCGGGGTGCTGCTCGGGATCAGGCAGACGGCGGGCCCGCCGGCCGAGGGAGAGGGCGGAACGGGTGAGCGGCCCACGGCGGGCCCGCCATCGGCGGACCCAAAGGCCGACGACCCGCCGGGCGAAAGCTGAGCCAGGTGGGGCCCGGGCATCAGCCTGGCGGGATCGGCGGCGCCCATCGTGGCCGCCTGAGGCCATAGCTGGAAAGCCAGCCCGGACGAGGTGTCATTCGCCGCCACCACGACCCAGTCGTCACTGCGGTAGGTGACCGGCCAGCCGAGTAACTGCGAGTAGAACTCTGCCACCGCCGCCGGATCGCGGCAGTCGAGCACCGCGTGGTGCAGCCGTCCGATCATGGCAGCATCGTGCCATCCAGACGCTATTTGAGCAGCAGCTTGCTGATCCGGCGGCCGGCTATCGTCAGCCCGCCGACGCCGACCACGGCCAGGTACAGCACATGCCACAGCAGGCCCGGGCCGACCGCGCCGAGGGTGAGGCCGCGCAGCAGCGCGATGCCCTGGTACAGCGGTGTGCAGTCGACCACGAGCTGGATGGCGCGCGGGTAGACGCCCAGCGGATAGAACGTCGTCGAGAACAGGAACATCGGCAGGGTGGCCAGCGTGACGTACTCGAACTGCTGCCAGCTGCGGATGAAGGTAGTAGCCGCCATCCCGGCCCCCGCGAACGCAAAGCCGATCAGCAGCGCGACCGGGATGTCCGCGACCGCCCAGATCGAGTGCACCAGCCCCATGGCCAGCATGACGATCATGAACGCGCAGGCGTAGAGGCCGCCGCGGATCAGCGCCCAGCCGATCTCGCCCAGCGCCACGTCACCGGAGCGCATCGGCGTGGCCAGGGTGGCGTCATACAGCTTGGCGTACTTGAGCCGGAAGAAGATGTTGAAGGTCGAGTCGAAGATCGCGCCGTTCATGGCCGAGGTGGCCAGCAGGGCCGGCGCGACGAAGCTGGTGAACCCGACCGGGTGCCCGTCGAAGTTCACCCTGCCGACCAGCTCGCCGATGCCGACGCCGATCGACAGCAGGTAGAACAGCGGCTCGAAGAACCCGGAGACGAGCACCATCCAGGTGCGGCGGTAGACCCGGGCGTGCCGCTCGATCAGGTGTGCGCTCCCCCGGCCGCCGAGGGCGCCGCGGCGGGCCGCGAGCAGCGGGGCCGGCAGGATCCGCAACGGCAGCCGCTGAATCGTCGATTCAGACATTGAGCCGCCGCCGGTAGGTGCGCGCCCCGGCGTACAGGCCGAGCAGGGCGACCGCAACGAGGTAGGCGATGTGACCGAGCGCGCCGGTCACGTCCGCGGTGCCGAGACTCAGCGCCCGGCAGAGCGCCACCCCGTGCCAGAGCGGCGTGATGTAGGCCACCGGCCGGATCCAGGCTGGGAGCTGGGTGATCGGGAAGAAGGTGCCGGAGAACAGGAACAACGGGATCATGCCGAACCTGAAGATCACGTTGAACGCCTGGTCGTTCTTCTCCTGGGTGACCGCGAAGGCGTCCAGCGGCGCGGCGAAGGCCAGCCCGGTGAGCACGGCCACCGGCAGGGCCGCGACCACCCAGGCCGACCTGACCGCACCGAACGCCGCCATGATCGCCACGAAGATGACGGTGTTCATGACCAGCCGCATCGTCGTGAACATGAGGTGGCCGCGGAACAGGTCGCCAGGGCGCAGCGGCGTGGCGGCTGCGGCCTGGTAGGTGTGCTGCCATTTCACCGCCGTGTAGACCGGGTACATGGACTCGGCCACCCCGGTCTGCATGGCCATGGCCGCCAGCAACCCGGGCGCCAGGAACGTGAGATAGCTGACGCCGCCGAGGCTGGCAGCGTGGTGCTTGTCGACCAGCGTGCCGAGCCCGAGCCCCATCGCGCCCAGGTACAGCACCGGGTTGAGCAGGCTGGAGTAGATGGAGCCGCGCCAGGTCCGGCGGTAGTTGACGAGCCACGCATGGAACGCCCGGCTGGCCATCGTCCAGGGGCCGCCCACTCCCGGCGGGCGCTCTCCGAGCCGGGGCTGTCCGGACGGGCGCGCCGTCGGCGCGCCGGTCGCGACGGTCATCCGTCCTCCAGCCGGCGGCCGGTCAGCCGCAGGAAGACGTCCTCCAGCGTGCTGCGCCGCACCAGCGAGGTCAGCGGCTCCAGGCCGAGCCCGCGCACGTCATCCAGCGCGGCGTCGCCATCCTCCACGTACAGCAGCACCCGGTCAGCCAGCACCTCAATGCGCTCAGCAGGCGCGTGCGCGAGCTTGGCCGCGGCCAGCTCGTGCTCGGCGATCTCGAACCGCAGTTCCAGGACCTCACGCGAGGAGTAGGTCTCGATCAGCTCGCGCGGCGACCCCTCGGCGGCGAACCGGCCGGCGTCCATAACCGCCAGCCGGTCGCAGAGCTGCTCGGCCTCGTCCATGTAGTGCGTCGTCAGGATCAGCGTGACGCCCTGCTGCTTGAGCCGGAACAGCCGGTCCCACACCACATGCCGGGCCTGCGGGTCCAGGCCAGTGGTCGGCTCGTCCAGGATGAGGATCTCCGGCTCGTTGATCAGCGACCTGGCGATGGTGAGCCGGCGCTTCATCCCGCCGGACAGCGGCTCGACGTGATCATCAGCGCGCTCCGACAGCTGAACGAAGTCGAGCAGCCTGGTCGTGCGCTCGGCGATCACCGGCCGCCGGAGGCCGAAGTACCGCCCGTAGATCAGCAGGTTCTCCCGGACGGACAGCTCGGCATCCAGGGTGTCGTCCTGCGGCACGACGCCGAGCCGGGCCCGGATGGCCGGCCCGTCGCGAACGGGGTCCATGCCGAGGATGGTCAGCTCACCGCTGGTCGGCGGTGACACGCAGCCGATCATACGCATGGTCGAGGACTTGCCCGCGCCGTTCGGCCCGAGGAACCCGAACGCCTCGCCCCGCCGGAGTTCGAAGTCGATCCCGTCGACGGCAGTGAAGTCGCCGAACCGCTTTGTCAGGCCGCGAGCTTTGATGAGGACGTCGGGATCAGGCACCCCGCGACCCTACCTCGCACCTCGGACAGTTCCGAACGAATAACGGTTGGCCAAGACAGGGCAATATGCCTGCCCGGGTGGCTTTGGCGATCCGGCCGAGGCGGTAGTCTCACATGGTCACGATCAGCCGACCGGGAGGCGGATCCAGCAGGTGGGCAGCATCCAGGAGCTGTATCAGCGGTTCCGCCAGGTCATCCACGAGGGTGCCAAATTCCTGGTCGTGGGCGCGATCGGCACGGTTGTCACCTTCGCCCTGGCGATCGGGCTCAAGCACAGCCTGGGCGAGTACGGGGCGATCACGGTCGCCACGATCGTGGCAACGATCGTCACCTACCTGGGCAACGGCTACTGGGCCTTCAAGAGCCGTAAGGGCCAGGGCACGGTCCGCGACTCGGTCGTGTTCTTCGTGCTGAACGGCATCGGCCTGCTCATTTACTACCTGTGCATCTGGGTCAAGGACATGGCAGGGCTCAACGGCACGCTCTGGTACGTCATCTTCGTGCTGCTCCTCGGTACCGGCCTGGGCACGCTGTTCCGGTTCTGGTCCTACCGCAAGTGGGTCTGGGTCGCCGTGGACGGCCAGCAGCCATCGATGGCCGAGGCACTTGACGAGGCCATCGGCGAGGCCCCGCTCTCCAGCCAGCCGGCCCAGGCAGCCCAGTCAGCCCAGGCAGCCCAGTCAGCCCAGGCAGCCCAGCCACGCACCAGCGGGCCCCGGCACCGCGCGCCGGCCGCCAGGCGTTAGCCACCAGGATCACCAAGGCGCTGATCAGCGCTATGCGCGGCAGCCGCCGGAGCCGCTCAGCAGGGTGCTCAGCGGGATAGCCAGGTAGGCGTTCGCCTCTGGCTGGGTCAGCCTCCCTACGGCAACGAGCCGGCCTATCACGTGCTCTTCCCTTGCCCGGCCGGCGGCCGGGTGGGCCAGCGGATCGTCCAGCGTGGGCCCCTGCACGAGCCCGGCCAGCAGAGCGGCCTGCGGCCAGGACATCTGATCGGGCTGCACGCCGAAGTAGCCGCAGCTGGCGGCGTCAAGGCCGTAGAAACCGTGCCCGAAGTAGGCCACGTCCGCGTACATCCGCAGAATCTGGGCGGCAGGGAACGTGTAGCGCAGCTTGACCGCGAGCGCGACCTGCTCCGCCTCGGCCGAGAGGCCCACCCGGCCGGGCGTGTACAGCATCTTCGCCAGCTGCTGGTACAGCGTCGCGCCGCCCTCGTCGCCCGCGCCGGTCAGCTTGCCGTAGATCACCCGCAGGACGGCGATCGGATCGATGCCTGGCTCCTCGCCGAACCGGTGATCTTCGGTAGCCTCGAGCGCCGCGGCGAACCTGGGCGGCACCGGCACACCGGGATACGGGACGTCGTGCGCCCGGTCAATGGACCTGGCGAGCCGCGGGGCGTTCCGCGCGGACGGCGTGACCAGGAGCAGGATGCCGAACGCCAGGATCGCGGCCACAACCACCGCCACGCACGCAATCGCGATTCGTCGCGCGATCCTCGCCAAGCGCAGGCCACGACCGGCACGGTCACCCGGCACAGGTCGCTCGACCGCCATCGGAGATGTTCGCTCCATCGACTAGCTCAACGGCGCCTCAGCGCCGGGAGTGCCGAGGTCGCGAACCCTGGCGGTCTGCCGTC